>Ga0209564_1000678_pt1 | contig 50329 bp, 48 predicted proteins | sample AraplaCol_mMF_r2_FD_184272 | JGI IMG/M metagenome (GOLD analysis project Ga0209564, IMG submission 184272) | Arabidopsis root microbial communities from North Carolina, USA - plate scrape MF_Col_mMF_r2 (SPAdes) (version 3) | ecosystem: Host-associated > Plants > Roots > Endosphere | place: USA...
ATTCGTTAAACCGCGGACCGTTCATCGGCGGTGCCACCATCGAGCGGCGATTCATGGGCGGACGTATACGACTTGCTCCTGTTGTTGCAGACTCGGCGTTTGGGCGGCTCAATAACGCAGGAAGCGGGACTCCGGTAGCCCGGCACCTGCATTTCCGCCGAAATTCCGCGCAGTGTGGCGCGGACGCACCGTAAATATCGGGACTCAGCCCGGATAACGCAAGTGGATGATCGGATAAGGCCGGCCCTGGGGGTCACTTTCCGAGCGGCCGACGACCTCGAAGCCGCGGGCCAGATAGAAGGGCAGGGCGTTGTCCGCCTGCGCATTGGCATCGACCCGGGCATCGGGCGACAGGCTGAGCGCATGGGCGACCAGGGCGCTGCCGAAGCCCCGGCCATGGGCGGCGGGATCGACGAACAGCGCGTCGATCATGTCGCCGTCGAGCGCCAGGAAGCCCTGCACCGTGCCGGCCTCGTCCTCGACCAGCCAGAGCGGGACATGCGGCAGGAACTGTTCGGCGACGATGGCGTCGATCTCGGCGCGATGCGCAGGGCTTAGGAAGCCGTGCGTGGCATCCACCGCCGCACGCCAGATCGCCAGCGCCCGCGGCACATCGGCTTCGGTGCCCAGGCGGATGCGGGCCATCAGCGGCGTCCCCAGAGGATTATGAGGCAGGCCAGCACCGCCAGCGCCGCTCCGGCCAGGTCCCAGCGAGTGGGCGTCACCCGCTCGACCAGCACCAGCCAGCCCAGCGAGGCGAGGATGTAGATCCCGCCATAAGCGGCATAGGCCCGCCCCGCCGCATCGGCGCTGCTCAGCGTGAGCAGCCAGGCGAACAGGGCGAGCGATACGCCGCCGGGAACGAGCCACCAGCCGCTCTTGCCCAGTCGCAGCACTGCCCAGAAGGCGAAGCAGCCCGCGATCTCGGCCAGCGCGGCGCCGGCATAGATCGCGAGCGTTGCCGGGTTCACACCAGATCGGGCGGAGTCGCCTCGGCCACCAGCTTGGCGACGACCTCGTCGAGGCTGAGCATCTGCTGGCCCTGCGAGCCAAGCACGCGCAGCGCCACGGTGCCTTCCTCGGCCTCGCGCTTGCCGACGACGAGCAGGTTCGGGACCTTGGCCACCGAATGCTCGCGGACCTTGTAGTTGATCTTCTCGTTGCGAAGATCGGTCTCGACGCGGATGCCGGCGGCCTGGAGCCGCTTGGTCACCTGCACGGCATAGTCATCGGCGTCCGACACGATCGTCGCGACCACAGCCTGGGTCGGGGCGAGCCAGGTCGGCAGCTTGCCGGCAAAGTGCTCGATCAGGATGCCGATGAAGCGCTCGTAGGAACCGAAGATCGCGCGGTGGAGCATCACCGGCCGGTGACGTTCGCCATCCTCGGCGACATAGGATGCATCGAGGCGCTCGGGCAGCACGCGGTCCGACTGGATCGTGCCGACCTGCCAGGTGCGGCCGATCGCGTCGGTCAGGTGCCACTCCAGCTTCGGCGCGTAGAAGGCGCCTTCGCCGGGCAGCTCTTCCCAGCCATATTCCTCGGTCGCCATGCCGGCGCGGACCACGGCGTCGCGCAGCTCGGTCTCGGCCTGGTCCCACATCTCTTCGGTGCCGAAGCGATTGTCGGGGCGCAGAGCCAGCTTGATCGAATAGTTGAAGCCGAAGTCCTTGTAGACGCGGTCGGCGAGGCGGCAGAAATCCTGCACCTCATCGACGATCTGGTCCTCGCGGCAGAAGATATGGCCGTCGTCCTGGGTGAACTGGCGGACGCGCATCAGGCCGTGCAGCGCGCCGTGCGGCTCGTTGCGGTGGCAGCAGCCATTCTCGACGAGGCGCAGCGGCAGGTCGCGGTACGACTTGATGCCCTGCTTGAAGATCAGGATGTGCGCCGGACAGTTCATCGGCTTGAGCGCCATCCACTGCACGTCTTCCGACACCATCGGACCTTCGTCCTCGATGTTCGGCGTCTCGTCGGGGATGACGAACATGTTCTCGCGGTACTTGCCCCAGTGGCCGGACTGCTCCCACTGGCGCGCGTCCATCACCTGCGGGGTCTTCACTTCCTTGCTGCCCGCGCCGTTCACCGCGCGGCGCATGTAATCCTCGAGCGCGCGGTAGATGACATAGCCGTTGGGGTGCCAGAACACCGAGCCATGCGCTTCCTGCTGGAGGTGGAACAGGTCCATCTCCTGGCCGAGCTTGCGGTGGTCGCGCTTGGCGGCCTCCTCGAGGCGCATCATGTGCTCGTCGAGCTGCTTCTTGTTGAGCCAGCCCGTGCCGTAGATGCGCGAGAGCATCGCGTTCTTCTGGTCGCCGCGCCAATAGGCGCCCGAGACGCGCGTCAGCTTGAAGGCGCTGGGATCGACCTTGCCGGTGGAGGCCAGATGGGGCCCGCGGCACATGTCGAGCCACGCGTCCTCGCCCTTGCCGGCGCGGTACACCGTCAGCTCTTCTCCCTCGGGGAGTTCCTGCGCCCATTCGGCCTTGAAGGTCTCGCCCGCCTTGGTCCAGCGATCGATCAACTGCGCACGCGACCAGACCTCGCGGATGAGCGGCTCGTCCGCAGCGATGATCTTGCGCATCTCGGCCTCGATCGCCGGCAGGTCCTCGTCGGTGAAGGGGCGGTCCCTGGGGGCGAAGTCGTAATAGAAGCCGTCGTCGGTCGACGGGCCGAAGGTGATCTGCGTGCCGGGGAAGAGGTTCTGCACCGCTTCGGCCAGGATGTGCGCATAATCGTGGCGCGCCAGCTCGAGCGCGTCCTTCTCGTCCTTCGAGGTGACGAGCGCCAGCTGGGCGTCGCCTTCGAACGGGCGGCCGATGTCGCGCAGCTCGCCATCGACGCGCGCGGCGAGCGCCGCCTTGGCCAGGCCCGGACCGATCGCCGCGGCGATGTCCGCCGGGGTAGTCCCCGGGGCTACCTCGCGGACGGAACCGTCGGGCAGCGTTATGCGGAACATCTCGGACACGGGTTTGACTTTCGTGAGGGTTGATTGGAGCGCGGCTTATGCCTTCGCGGGTGCGATATAAGCAAGCGCTGGCGAAATTGCTTGTCGGAAGCGCGCAAAGTGAACGGAGTCGCGTCCTATCATTTCACTTTGACCCGCGGCCTCGATCGCTCTCCCGGCGATCGATTCTGCAGCTCCCTTGCGCATGCATAGGCGGTGACAGACAAAATCCTACATTGGAAGCCCGTTTCGAGATGGCATAGAGGGGCCGGAGAAATGGAGAGGGCTGGATGGAAGACCAACGCGCCACCACGATCCTGCCTTGCAACGACCTGGCGGCGAGTCTGGCCTTTTACGAGCGGCTCGGGTTCCGGCTCGTCAGCGACTATGGCGACTACAAGATACTCGAGGACGGCAAGGGCTGGCACCTGCACCTCAACAAGGCGGTGCTCGGCTGGCTGGTGCCGGGGCACAATCCGTTCGGCATCTACCTCTACACCGACGATGTCGACGGCGTGGCGGACCGCGTGCGCGAGCTGATTATCGAGAAGGAAGGGCCGAGCCTGAAGCCCTGGGGCTGCTACGAGTTCGCGGTGAGCGATCCGGATGGGACGCTGGTACGGATCGGCCGCGTTGCAGACTGAAGCTGGGCAAGTGCTGCGCATGGCGGCCGATGCCGCCAACCGGGGCGACTTCGCGCAGGCGCTGCCGATGCTGAGCCACGCGCTGGCGATCGATTCCGAGGCGACGGCCCCGGCCTATGCCGAGCTGCTCTCCCATTTGTCGCTCACCAGCTGGCCGCGCCAGCTCGAAGCCGATCTGGTTACCTGCCTGCACGCCGGATCGGTCGATCCGCAAATGCTGGCGCGGGCCTCGGCGCGGATGCTGCTGGTCAAATATCCCGAGCCGGTGGTGGCGGAGGATGCGCTGTGGGAGGCCTTCCTCACGCGCTGCATCAATGTCGATCCGGCGATGGAAGTGCGGCTGGCCTGGCTGGCCGGGCAGGATCTGCCGGACGGGCTCCGCGATGCGCTGGCGGTGCAGGCATTCGCGAGCGAGTATGTTTGGGGTGGGGAGGCGCTAGGGGTTCCCCCTGTGGCTGCCGGAGAACTCGAGCAGGAAGGGCAGCTCGCTGCGGAAATGCCTTCTATTTCTCCCCGGCGAAAGCCGGGCCCCAGACTTGAAAGCTGCGACGCTGAGACTGGGCCCCGGCCTTCGCCGGGGAAAGAAGAGGAGGAAGATGCGGGGCGGCGTATCTCGGACGCTGTGCGTGCGCAGTACGAGACCAATCCCTATCCGCGCTGGCGGGCGCCCGGAGCACGGCAGCGCGTGTCCGTCGCGCAGCACCTCGCAGCGCTCGGCGCTCCGCAGACCGAGCCGCTCGAGGTTCTCGTCGCCGGGTGCGGCACGGGGTTCGAGCCGATCGACCTTGCACGGATGGATCCGTCGCTGGCGATCACTGCGCTCGACCTCAGCGCTGCCAGCCTGGCCTATGGCAAGCGCATGGCCGGGGTGCTGGGCGTGGAGCGGGTCCGCTTCGTGCAGGGGGATATCCTCGACGTCGAGGCGCTCGGCCAGCGCTTCGGGCTGGTGAACTGCACGGGGGTGCTCCATCACATGGAGCGGCCCGGGGACGGGCTTGCCGCGCTGGCGGAGGTAATGGCGTCGGGTGGGGTGCTGCGCCTCGCACTCTACAGCGAGCGGGCGCGGGCATGGGTGGCGGAGGCGCACCGGGTGATCGCCGAGCATGGCTGGGACGCGAGTGCCGAGGGCATTTGCGCATTCCGGGCCCATGTCCTCGCGCTGCCGCCCGAGCAACCGCTCTCGCGCCTGCGCGAAAGCGACGATTTCTACACGACGAGCGGCTGCCGCGACCTGTGCTTCCATGTCCGCGAGCATTGGTATGGCCTGCCCGCGATCGGCGAGATGCTCGCGGCTGCAGGGCTGGAGCTGATGATGCTCGATGCTCCGCCCGAGGCGCAGGGCCTGTTCGCGCAGCTTTTCGGGACGGGAAGTGACCGGCGCAACCTGGCGCTATGGGACCGGCTCGAGGCGACGGCGCCGCACCTGTTCGCCGGGATGTTCCATCTGTGGGCGCGGAAGATCGGCTAAGTACCTCCGTCATCCCCGCGCAGGCGGGGATCCAGGGTAGTTCGGGGTGTCGAAGCAATCAGGCCATTCGCTGCCGGAAACGCCTGACATTGCGGCGCGTAACTTGCCCTTGGCTCTGGATCCCCGCCTGCGCGGGGATGACGTTTGTGAGGTAGGCAACGGTTACAGGTTGATTCCAATCGCCATGCCTCACCCGTCGATCGGCAGCAGGGCTTCCGGCGAGACCAGGCCCGCCTCGCGCAGCTCGCGCCAGAAATCGGCCGGGATGACCTCGTTCAGCGCGGCATGATCCTCGGCGAGCCGGCTCGGCTTGCTGGCGCCCGGGATCACTGCGGCGACCGCCGGGTTGGCCAGCGAGAATTGCAGGCCGGCGGCCTTCATGCTGATCCCGTGCCGATCGGCGATCGCCTTGATCCGCGCGACCTTGTCGAGCATCGCCTGCGGCGCCGGCGCATATTCGAAATGCGCGCCGCCGACGAGCACGCCCGAGCTGTACGGACCGCCCACGACGATGCCGAGCCCGCGCTCGGCGACCTTGGGCATCAGCCGCTGCAGCGCGCGCTCGTGATCGAGCAGGGTGTAGCGCCCGGCGAGCAGGAAGCCGTCGGGGCGCGGTTCCTCCAGGTCGAGCAGCAGTTCGCACGCCTCGACCTTGTTCACGCCGAGGCCCCAGGCCTTGATCACGCCTTCGTCGCGCAGGCGGTCGAGCGTGCGGAAGGCGCCCTTGCGCGCCTCGGCAAAGCGGTCGACCCATTCGTCGCGGTAGAAATCCTGGGCGAGATCATGGACGAAGACGATCTCGATGCGATCGGTCTTCAGCCGCTTCAGGCTGTCCTCGATCGAGCGCATCGTCGCGTCTGCCGAATAGTCGTTGATCACCTTGTTGGCGCGGCCATGGGCGAAGACGCCGGCCTTCTCGCCCTGGTCGCGCGCGCTGACGTCCTCCAGCTCGTCGAGGATCACGCGGCCGACCTTGGTGCTGATCACATATTCGTCGCGGGGCCGGTTCGCGAGCACTTCGCCCATCCGGATCTCGGCCAGGCCGGCGCCATAGAAGGGGGCGGTGTCGTAATAGCGGATGCCCTGATCCCAGGCGGCATCGACGGTAGCGAGCGCTTCCGCCTCTGGAATGTCGCGGAACATGTTGCCGAGCGGCGCGGCGCCGAAGCCCAGCTTGCCGGGAAGGATGTCCTTGATCGCCATGTCGCTCGCTCCTTGTTCAGCCCTGTCCGGGCGGCAGATAGGAAGCGGGCATGCCCGGCGGAAGGGCAATGCCCAAATGCGGTAGCGAACAGCCTGAACCGGACGGATACCAATAGAAACAACGCTTTCGGACGTATCGGTCAGATTCGGATTGTGGTGATGCCGGCCGGCATGGGAGCTTTTCGCAAGGGTCGGGAGATCTACCGCCCTTTCAGACGCGGAGGAAATGCATGCCCATGCTTCATGTACTTTCGAGCATCTATCTGGCGGCGGCAGGAATTGCCCAGCCGGCGCCCGCATTTCTGTTCAACAGCAATCCAGTTGCTGTCAATGACACGGCCTCTCGTCAATGCAACACGATCACCGGCGTGGATGTGCTCGGCAACGACTATGATCCGGATGGCGATCCCCTGACCATCGTCAGCGCCGTCTCGCAGCTCGGCAACGTCGAGATCGGGGCGGGCGGGCAGTATCTCGAATATGACACGACCAGCGTGAGCGGCACCGCCATCATCTACTACACGATCGACGACGGCCATGGCGGCCAGGCAACCGGCACGCTCACGGTGACGGTCACCGGGCGGCACTGCAATCTCTAGACCAGCCCGAACGGCACCACGCGGTTCAGCTCGACATGCCCTATCTCGGCCCGGCCGAGATAGGGTACCCCCATCTCGTTGCACCAGCGCAGGATCATCTGGTCGATCGTCTCGCCGAAGCTGTAATTGCCCTCGGCCTCGCCATTGTCCTTGACCGCGGTCACCGCGCCCAGGCGAACGCCGGCAATGCCCTTGAGCTGGGTGGCGTGCGCCATCTGGAACAGCATCCGGTCGATCCGGTAGAGCGGCTCGTCGACCTCCTCGATATAGAGGACGTGGTCGGTCAGGTCGGGCAGGTATTTGGTGCCGATCAGCGACGCCAGGATCGCCAGGTTGAACGCGGCGGCGGGGCGGCCGTCGGCCAGGCCCGGCTCGAGCCCGCGCCTGTCGCCGTCGATCAGCCAGCCGAGCACCCAGCCGGCGGCGGTGCCGTCGTCATTCTTGCCGATGCTGGAAGCCATCGCGCCATGCGCCACCCGGCCGATCCGCCGGGCATAGAGCGCACCGAGCAGGAAGCCCATGTCGGAGAAGCCGATATAGGTCTTGTGGTTCGCCGCCGGGCCGAGCTTGGGCATCACTGCTTCGAGGATGCGGTTCGAGCCATAGCCGCCGCGCGCGAACCAGATCGCGTCGAACCCCGGATCATTGGCGAATTCGAGGAAGGCGGCGGCGCGCTGTTCGTCGGTGCCGGCGAAATGGCCGGCCTCCAGATAGCATTGCGGGTGGAAGACGATCTCGTGCTGGGGATAGGTCAGCGCCATGAACGCGGCCATGCGCAGCGATCCTTCGCGGCTGACCGGTCTTGCTGGTGCGACGACTCCGATGCGCATGCCTTGCCCCTTTGCTTCGAATTGCCGATAGCGCGGGGTCATGGAGCATCGCAAACCTTACTTCTTCATGGGCATCGGCGGTTCGGGGATGATGCCCCTCGCGATGATCCTGGCCGGGCAGGGCGCCAAGGTGGCGGGATCGGACCGCAGCCTCGATTCGGGCCGGCTGCCCGCCAAGTTCGATTTCCTGAAGGCGAGCGGCATCGGCCTGTTCGCGCAGGATGGCAGTGGGATAACCTCGCCCGAGCAGATCGTCGTCGCCTCCGCGGCGATCGAGGAGACGGTGCCCGATGCCCGCCGCGCGACCGAGCTGGGCAACCCGCGGATGACGCGGGCGGAGCTCAACGCGGCGCTGTTCAACGCCTCGCCGCTGTCGATCGGCGTGGCGGGGACCAGCGGCAAGTCGACCGTGACCGGCATGATCGGCTGGATCCTCCATGCGCTGGGCCGCGATCCGACGGTGATGAACGGCGCGGTGATGAAGAACTTCGTCACGCCCGAGGCGCCGTTCGCGACTGCGCTGGTCGGCGCGGGCGGCACCTATGTGAGCGAAGTCGACGAGAGCGACGGCTCGATCGCGCTCTATCGCCCGCAGGTGGCGGTGCTCAACAATGTCAGCCTCGATCACCTGCCGATGGAGAAGCTGATCGAGCTGTTCGGCGCGTTCATCGCGCGGTCGGGCAAGGCAGTGATCAACCTCGACAATGGCGAAGGCGCGCTGCTCGCCGCGACCATGCCGCGCGACCGGTTGCTGACCTTCGCGATCGGCAGCCCGGCCGACCTGACCGCGATCAACCTGCGCGAGCAGCGCTACGGCGTCGCGTTCGAGCTGGCCCGGGAAGGCGAGCCGTCGATCCCGGTGACCTTGCAGGTGCCGGGGCGGCACAATGTCTCGAATGCGCTCGCGGCGATCGGCGCGGCGGTGGCGGCGGGGCTCCACATCCGCGACGCGGCCCAGGCGATCCAGGGCTTCCAGGGCCTCAAGCGCCGCTTCGAGCTGGTCGGCGAGGCCAGTGACATCGCGGTGATCGACGATTTCGGGCACAACCCGGACAAGATCGCCGCGACGCTGGACACGCTCCACGCGTTCGAGGGGCGGCTGCTGCTGCTGTTCCAGCCGCACGGCTATGGCCCGCTCAAGGTGATGCGCGCCGAGCTGGTCGGGATGTTCGCCGCGAAGCTGGGCGCCGAGGACGTGCTCGTCCTGCCCGATCCGGTCTATCACGGCGGCACCACCAGCCGCGAGGTGACCAGCGCCGACATCGTCGCCGATGTCGCGGCGACGGGGCGGAACGCAGTCCATATCCCCGACCGCGCGGCGGCGGCGGCGCACTTGGTTGCGATCGCCAGGCCGGGCGACCGCATCGTGGTGATGGGCGCACGCGACGACACGCTGAGCCAGCTTGCGGCCGAGATGCTGGGCAGGCTCGGGTTTTAGGGGGCAATTCTCGCGTCAGCTTAGTCTTGCTTCTGCTCGGGCAAGACCGTTGAGCTTATCGCATTATGTCAGGTGGAGGGCCTGAAGGACTTGAGGCGCTTCCCGGGGCGGAGGAGGCAAATATAATTCGCCTATTACTAATATTCCCAGCTTCTACTGGGAGGCCCAGAAACCTCTCGTGAGCTATATCTACGTCGAAACTCGTATCGACTAGCTTGTTGTAAAAGTCCGGTATTTCCGATAATTTTATAAAATTATTTTTTGATCTGCTCCAAGATTGAGCCTCCCAAGTGTTTGATTCAGAATTCCAATACCAACCCCAGATGCCATGGGTAACCAGATTCCGTTCTGGGGCGCACGATTTCACTTTTTCGCATGCGCGGGAAACTAGAGATTTTAGTTCAGGGTCAGGCCAAGTTCGAAGTCTATTTCGAAGGGATTCGCACTTAGGTGTAACGGTCCTGTTGGAAAATAGGTGATCAAATTGCTGATGATTTATATCAAAGGCCTTCATTAACATATGGTCGATTTGCATATCAATCTGTGACCATATCAACGTAATGCGGCCAATGAGCGATAATTGAAAATCATCCATCGGGAATTGGTAGCGCGGCGAGGATAGGCTCATCGTAGCGAAGTCCAATTGAATGGGGCTAAATGCACACCTGAATAGGTGCCCAAGAGCCGCACGAACCGTTTGTGGAGTCAAGAAGGCGGTGACGTCGAATGCCGCGGGAGGGGCGGGCTGGCTACTGTCACGCAAAACCGCAATCACCCCGTACGACGTGGGTATCATCCCAACACATCGGGCCGGTAATGTTATGCCCGCTTTCCCATATGGAAAGCATCATTGACATGTCGCGACTTGCGGAGTAAAGCTCCCTTTACAAGCTGTAAAGGGAGCCAGTCATGGCAATGAATCGTGCGCAGAAACGCTATTCGGTTTCGGTGATGCTGCTGATGGCCGGCTATGTGCTGATCCTGCTCGGCGTGGTTGCCTATCATGACAACCATCCGCTGCACGGGCCGCTCGGCTATGTCGCGGGCCTGCTGCCCGCCTTTCCGGTGATCGGGGTGTTCTTCGTGCTCGGGCGCTATCTGGTCGAGGAGCGGGACGAGTATCTGCGCATGCAGGTCACCCGCCAGGCGCTGATCGCCACCGGCTTCGCGATGAGCATCGCCACGGCCTGGGGGTTCCTCGAGAATTTCGATCTCGTGCCGCATGTCTATGCCTATTACGCGGCGATCCTGTGGTTCGCCGGGCTGGGCCTGGGCGCCTGCATCAACAAGGTCGTGGCGATGCGGGGAGGCGGGGAATGATCAACCGCCTTCGCGTGCTGCGTGCCGAGCGCGCCTGGAGCCAGCAGGACCTGGCCGAGCGGCTCGAGGTTTCCCGCCAGAGCGTCAATGCGATCGAGACGGGCCGCTACGACCCCTCGCTGCCGCTCGCCTTCAAGATCGCCGACCTGTTCGGCCTGACCATCGAAGAGATCTTCACCAACCCCGCCAAGGAGCCCAAGCAATGATCCGTCGCATCGCCTTCGCCCTGCTTGCCACCGCCAGCATCCCCGCCATCCTCGGCGCGCCGCAGGCCCATGCCGCGGTCGCGCCCGCCCAGGCCGGGCTGATCCAGATGGATCACATCTCGGTGCAGGTGATCGGCAAGGGCAGCCCAGTGATCCTGATCCCCGGCCTCTCCAGCCCGCGCGCGGTATGGGACGGCGTGGCGCCGGAGCTGGCCAAGACGCACGCGGTCTATCTCGTCCAGGTCAACGGCTTTGGCGGGGACGCGCCGGTCGCCAATCTCGGCACGGGGCTGCTGCCCGGCATCGTCGCCGACCTGCACAAGCTGATCGCCGAGAAGAAGATCGGCGGCGCGGCGGTGGTCGGCCATTCGATGGGCGGGCTGGTGGCGCTGATGCTCGCCAAGGCGCATCCGGGCGATGTCGGCAAGGCGCTGATCGTCGATGCGCTGCCCTTTGTCGGCTCGGCCTTCATCCCGGGATCGACCATCGACAGCGTGAAGCCCCAGGCCGAGGCGATGCGCGCCCAGATGGCGGGGCTCTACGGCAAGCCCTTCCCGGCAGCGGTGGGCCAAGCGATCGGGCGGCAGAATGCGCTGAAGCCGGAGTCGCAGGCGCAGGTCGCCGCCTGGTCCGCTGCGGCGGACATGCGCGTCACGGCCCAGGCCCTCTACGAGGACCTGCAGACCGATATGCGGCCCGATCTGGCGGGCATCACCGCGCCGGTCACCGTGCTGGTGCCCTGGACGGCGGCGCGCGGCGGCGAAGGGGCGGTGCTCGACCTCTACAAGCGCGAATATGCCGGCGCCCCCAAGGCCAATGTGAAGGGGGTGGCGGAGAGCGGCCACTTCATCATGCTCGACCAGCCCGAGGCGTTCCGGGCGGCGCTGACTGCCTTCCTCGCCGGCTGAGCGGACAAAGAAGGGCCCGGGAACATCCCGGGCCCAGTTCTGCTCACTTCTGTTATCTGGGGATCAATAGGTGCCGGAGAAGCTCCGGTTGAGGTTCCTGTCGCGGCTCCAGTCCTGATCGTCGCGTCCGCCGAACAGCGCGCCCGAGCGCTCCTCGTCCTTCCATGCCGCCTGCGCCTCGTCGGCGGTCTTGCGCAGCGTCACCTTGTCGTCGACCGACTGGACCCAGCGCGACGGGATCGAGTGATGATGGCCGCCGGCATCGGTGTCGTTCTTGGTCAGGATGATCCGGTCGCCGCGCACCTTGTCGACCTTGCCGACATGGCTGCCGTCCGATCCGACCACTTCCATATGCTCGCTCACCCTGCGCACCGCGTCGCGCTGGCCCTGGCGGTCGGTGCGCCAGGTGTTGAACTCGTTCTGGAAGCGTTGGGCGTTCTCGCGGCGATATTCGTCATAGTCGCTGTCGAGCTCGGCGATGCGCTCGCGGCGCCAGCTGCCATAATGGTCGTCCGGGCCAAGCGCCCAGCGTTCGTTGCGATCCTGGCGGGCATCGTAGCGCATGTCCTCCTCACGCCGCTGCTCCGCCTCACGGTCACCGAACCAGGAGCGGACCTCGTCGCCGGCGCGATCCAGGAAGCCGCGGTCCGCGTCGTAGCCGGTGTTGCGGTCGTAGCGGGCCTGGGTGCCGTAGCCGCGATCCTGGCCGCGGGTCTCTTCCCAGCCGCCGCGATGGTCGCGGCCGCCACGGTCCCGGTCATTGCCATAGCCGCCACGACCATAGCTGGATTGGCTGCCATAACCACGTGGGCCGCGCCCAAGTTCGCCGGCTGCGGCATATTCGCGAGCGCTCGAATAATGCTCGCCGCCGGCGCGCCGCGCGCCGCTGACCTGATATTGATCCTCGGGGCCGAAATAACGGGGCTCGGTGTAGCGGTCGTTCATGGAATCCTCTCCATTGCCGGTTGGGCCAATTGGTGCGGATTCAGCGGACAAGGACCGCGAATGGTTCCTGGAAAAGCCCAGCTTTTCAATGTCATTCGCCGCGCGCGCGAAGCGTTTTGCCGCGCTTGTTTCAAGCCGGTTGCATTGGGGCAGAAGCGCCGCTAATGGAGCGCCTCCCGGGCAACCGGGACAGGCGGCGGGGCTGTAGCTCAGATGGGAGAGCGCTGCAATCGCACTGCAGAGGTCAGGGGTTCGATTCCCCTCAGCTCCACCAGCCGCCCCTTCTTCCCGACAGCATGAATTGAGGACGAGCGGCCCGGCTTTTCGAGCGTCGTTTCAGACGAAGGGCGCCAGGAGCACCATCAGTGCGGCGACCGGCACCACGGCGCGGGGCACGGCCGGGCGATAGGTAAGCCCGAGCAGCAGGATCGCGCTGACCAACGGGATCAGCCCGAAGCACAGGACGAGCGCCTGGCCGCCATCCTGCGCGAAGATCGCGAGCAGCGCGGAGAGCGCCACTAACGCCCAGCCATAGCGGGCCGGATGGCGGAGCGCGGCGAGCTTTGCCTGGGCGCCGAGCAGGGGCGGGGCGTGGCGCGACATGCCGGCGGCGAGGGCGAACATGCCGAGATAGAGCAGGCCGGTGATGGCGAGGGTCATGCTGCGGCGCGCCTCTTGCGCTCGGGACGTTTTGTGGGGCCGCGCAGCTGCTTCTGGACGAGCATTGCCAGGCTGGCCGCAGTGGTGAGCAGGGCCGCCGACATCACGCTCAGCGGCAGACCTATCAGGGCTGCGAGCGCGCAGGCGAGGGCGGTGGCGGCGGTCAGGAGGGGCCAGGACCGGCGAGGTGGGAGCATGGCGCCGAGAACCAGGGCCGCTGCGGCGGTCCACAATGCGGTCGATACCTCTAGCTCGGCGCGGCCATTTAACCCGAGGGGGAGCAGGCGGTTGGCGAGCAGATAGGCCGCGCAGCCGAGGGGGACTCCTCCCAAAAAGCCGGCGTTCAGGCGTTCCAGGATACGGTTTCCGAGCGAGAGCGGCGCGCGTTCGCGGCGTTTCACGATCCAGAGGACCATTCCCGTGGCGATTGCCAGCGTCAGCATCGCGCCGCCGAGGAAATAGAGCCAGCGCGTCGCGAGCGGGGCGAAGCGGGCCATGTGGAGGCCATAGGCGACATTGTAGGTCTGGATCGCCCCGCGCGTCTCGCGCCAGGTGCCGAGCGGCTTGCCGGTGACGCCGTCGAAACTGATCTGGGACTGGTTGAAGCCGATCTGGTCGGCATCCGAGCGATAGACGGTGACCACCGCGGCCTTGTCGCCGGGGTTGAGCACATAGACCCGGCCGATCGTGCCGCCCAGCTGCCGCTGCGCCTCGCGCAGCATCGGCGCGACCGGGGCGAGCGCCGCCTTCTCGCCGGTCGGCGCGCGCTGGGTGAAACCGGGGGTGAAGTCCTGGTAGAATTTCGCCAGGTCGCTGCCGTAGAGCGCGGTGATCCCCCAGGGCATCGACAGCGAGGCAAGGGTGACCAGCCCGGTGAAGGTGATCATCAGGTGGAAGGGGGTGGCGAGCACGCCCAGCGCATTGTGCCCGTCGAGCCACGAGCGCTGGCCCTTGGCCGGGCGGAAGGTGAAATAGTCCTTGAAGATGCGCCGATGCGCGATGATCCCGGTGACCAGCGCGACCAGCATGAACATCGCCGCGAGCGAGGCGAGCAGCCGGCCCCAGGGATAGGGCAGATCGAGCTCGAAATGCAGCCGGTAGAAGAACTCGCCGCCCAGCGTCTCGCGTGGGGCGGCGGTGCCGCTCACCGGGTCGAGCGCGCGGTAGAGGAAGGCGCCGTCGCTGTCGTATGCGGCCTCGACCGTGTTGCTCCGGTCATTGGGAGCGGTGAGGTACCAGCCGGTCGAGCCCTTGCTGTTCCTGGCCAGCCAGTCGGTCGCCGCCTGCACCGCATCGGCCGGATCGGCAGTGGCGACCGTCTCCGGGCGCATCCACTGGCCGATCTCGGGCTTGAACACGCTGAGCGTGCCGGCAAGGCACATGACGAACAGCACCCAGCCGAGCAGCAGGCCCACCCAGCCATGTAGCCAGGCCATGACCTGGCGGACGCCTTCGCGGACAGCGGCGCTCATGCCGGCGCTCCCACCGCCCAGGCGATCGCGGCGAAGAGCGCGCCGAGCAGGATCACGCCGGCCCAGGCGCGCCACGGGCCGCGGGCGAGGAAAGCCCAGATCGTCACCGCCGGGCCGACCAGGAAGGCGAGCAGGGTCGCCGGCACCACTGCCTGTGCCCGGTCCATCGGCAGGATCCGGGCGAGCGCCATCGCGAACAGCGCGGCGACCGCATAGGCGCCGATCGTCCCCGCCACCACGCGCGCCGCGACATTGGCGCGATAGCGCCAGCCGGCTCGTTGTTGTGCTGCCCCCGCCACCTGGAAACCCGTAGATCAGTAGGCGAAGCGAAGCGAGACGGTCGCGCTGCGGGGCGCGGCGTAGAAGGCCTGGCCCCACATCAGGCTGCCGAGATATTTCTCGTCGCCGACATTGCGGACATTGACCGCGGCAGTGAGCCGATCGACCAGCCTGATGCTCGCCATCAGATCGACCACCGCATAGCTGGGCTGGCGCAGGATCACGTCGCCGGTGATCACGCCGGCGCTCTGCACGCCGCTATCGGCATAGGTGATCGCGTTCTGCCAGCGCAGCTGCGCGCCGAGCTTGAGATCGTTGAGCTGCGGCACGGCATAGGTGGTGGCGAGCTTGAGCGTCCGGTTGGGCAGCCAGGTGCGAGTGCGGTTGCCGGCATCGTCCTCGATCTTCATGCCGGTATAGCCGCCGCTGATCGACCAGTTGTCGGTCACCTTGCCGGAAAGCTCGACTTCGAAGCCCCTGGAGGTGGTGTCGACGCCCAGATAGCAGCTGTCGCCCAGCTTGCCGCCGGTAGGGCAGGGGCCGGCTGGATCGCCGAAATCGCCGGCATAGGAAGCGAGGCCCTTCTGCCTGGCGCGGAACAGCGTGGCGGTGGCGTAGAGCCGGCCGCCGAACCATTCGCTCTTGATGCCGCCTTCCAGGCTGCTGCCCTTGGCAGGAGCAAGCTTGGCGCCGTCGATGCCGAGCTCGACCTGCGGATTGAAGATGTCGGTATAGCTCGCATAGAGCGTGATGTTCTTGGTCAGGTCGAACAACAGGCCGGCATAGGGGCTGACGGCGCTGTCCTTGCGGCCCTGATCGGTGCCGTAGGAGGTGCCGTTGGAGCGGATCCACATCGCACTGGCGCCGACCACGGCCTTGAGCCGGTCGGTGAAGTTGAGATGCGCGGCGCCATAGGCGCGGGTCAGCTTGTCGGTGTATTTCGCCGCGAGATACTCGCCCGGATAGGTCGGCTCGGCGACCTGGGTGCTGCCCCAGTCCTGCCACTTGGGATAGACGATCGTATCGAGCGAGAAATTCTCCCATTCGCGCCCGTCCGAGCGGCCGGTGGAGACGCCGAAGGCCAGCTGGTGCTCGCGGCCGAACAGGGTGACCGGGCCCGAGGCGTAGAAATCGCCGAGATACTGGTCGTAGACCGAGGGATAGATGCCCGACATGCCTTCGACGCCCAAGCCGGTCGCCTTGTCGGGGTAGTTATAGGCGTAGAGGAGCTTCGCATTCTCCTCGAACCGCTTGTAGGTGAACACGCCCCTGGCCTGCCAGCCGCCGCCGAACTCATAGTTCAGCTCGGCGAAGGCGCTCTGGTCCTTGACGTTCCAATAGGTCCAGTCGGCCGAGGTGGAGGCCGAGACCGGGTAGGGGACGCGTGTGCCGTCGGTATAGGTGAGCGGCAGCGCGCCCCACAGCACGCCGTCGGCATTGTTCTCCTGGCGGGTATAGCCGGCAGTGATCGTCAGGCCCTGTGCCGGCTTCCATGCGACGATCGCGCCGTACACGTTCCGGTTGACGTGGTTGTAGTCGAGATAGGAATCGCGCTGGTCGTGCGCATAGACGAAGCGCGCGGCGAGCGTGTCGCTCACCGGCACGTTGACGTCCGCCTCACCGCGCCACTGGTTCCACGAGCCGCCCTGGGCGGCGACGCTGGCGTGGAGCGCGTCGAAGGACGGGCGCTTGCGGACATAGTTGATCGTCGCCGACGGGTTGCCGATGCCGGTCATGATAGCATTGGCGCCGCGCACCGCCTCGACCCGGTCGAACAGCGCGGTGTCGAGATCGCCGAACTGGATGCCCCAGAACAAGGGCATGCCGATGCCGTCGACCTGGAAGTTCGACACGTCGAAGCCGCGCGAGTTGAAATAGGTACGGTCTGTCTCGACGCGCTCGACATTGATGCCGGGCAGCTGGGCGATCAGGTCGTTGACGTTGGTCAGCGCGAAATCGTCGATCCGGGTGCGATCGAAGATGGTGATCGACTGCGGGGTTTCCTTCGGCGTCAGCGCCAGGCCGGTGGCCGCAGGCGTCTTCTCGTTCGCCAGGCCGGTGACGACGATCTCGTCGCGGCTCTTGTCCTGATCCTCGTCTCCCTCCGGTCCTGCGGCCCAGGCGGTCATGGGCAGGAGCATGGCACTGGCGAGCAGCGCGCTGCGGAGGAAGGTCTGCATCCCGGATACCCTTTGAAGCGATCGGTCCGGGTGCTGGTAGGGAAGGGTATATTGCGAGTCAATCTCATTAGCGAAAGCGATGGGTTCTCGCGCGGACGCCGGACAAAGAAAGGGGAGCGGCGGCGCCGCTCCCCAGGGAGGTTCTCTGTCGGGTAAACTAGAAGTCGATCTTCGCGCCGACGCGGAAATAGCGGCCCGTGATGTTCGGGCCGGCCCAGGCCGGATTGAAGCCGTATAGGCTGTAGGCCGCGTTCGGATCGAAGGGCGGCTTGATGTTGAGCACGTTGAGCGCGTTCACATAGACCGAGAACTGGTCGTTGATCTTGTGCGATGCGGTCAGGTCGAGGTTCCAGATCGCCTTGGAACGGCATTGATAGGGCGTGCCGTCGTCATAGGTGAAGGCATGGGTGCAGTCGTCGGGCGAGGCGGCGTTGATGTCGAGCTCCGCCACCTTGTAGCCGCTGGTGTAATAGGCCGTGGCGGTGACGGTGGTGTTGCCGAACTCGAGCGTGTTCTGCCAGCTGGCGCGCCAGCGCGGCGAGCCCGAGCAGGACGTGATGTTGCACGGGCTGAGCGTGCCTTCATACTGGAGCGGCGGCTGCGCCTGTCCGGTGACCGGATCGATGTTGGTCAGGTGGTTCTTGTCGAGATACGAGGCTTCGAACGAACTGGTCAGGCGCAGGCCGTCGGTGACCTTCACCCGCGCGTTGACGCCCAGATCGATGCCCTGGACCAGCTGCTGGTTGGCATTGGCGTAAGAGGCCTGGATCGTGCCGATATGCGGCAGGGCATTGGGGTTCGCCTGGTCGGGCGTGCCTTGGGTGACCGTGAAGCCCGGAATGTTGACCACGCCGTTGTTGCGATAATAGGCGTCGATCACTGGCCCGGTGTTGGTGACGCCGACGATCTGGTCGCGGACCTTGATCCGCCACAGGTCGACCGTGAAGCTGATCCCGCGGATCGGCTCGAAGATCGCGCCGAGCGTGAAGTTCTCCGACCGCTCCGGCTTCAGCGCCGGGTTGCCGACATTGGTGAGGCCGACCGAGAAGGGTTGCGCGGCATAGGCGTTGTTGCCGTGCGCCGCGCAGAAATTGGCATAGGTCGCGCAGAAGGTGCCGCCGCCGTTTGAGACGAAACCCGTGGTCGGCAGTCCGAATGCCTCGTTGAAGCTCGGGATGCGGAAACCCTTCGACCAGGTGCCGCGGAAGGCGACCTGCGGAATCGGCGTGAACTTGGCGCCGACCTTGGGCGAGAAGTTCTTCTGGCCGGTCGAATAGGAGTCGTAGCGGCCCGAGAGGTTCAGCTCGAACTGCTTGACGATCGGCGCCTCGATCTCGCCGAACGCCGAGAAGACGTTGCGCGAGCCCGCGGTACCGACGGCGTTGACGGCGTAATAGCGATCATAGGGATGCGCATCGTTCTGCGGATTGGCGCTGGGGGCGTCGATCGATTCGTGGCGATAGGCCAGGCCTGCCGCCGCATTGAGCGGGCCGCCGGGCAGATCGAACACGGCGCGGGAGACGTTGGCCGTCGCCTGCCACAGATTCGAAACCGATAGCGTGCGGCTGGTCGGCATGATGTAGTTCCACACATCTTCCGAATTGGCGGCGGGATTGGCGAAGTTGAACGTGCCGCGCGCGACCATGTCCATGATCCGCTGCGGGATCGGATAGCCATTCTGGTCACGTTTGAGCTCGACGCGCGAGGCGACGAAATTGGCCGAATAATCCCAGTCGCCGAAGATGCTGCCCGACAGGCCGATCACGCCGCGCAGCGAGCGCGCCGAGGTCTTGTCGGTGGTGGCACGGTCCGGCCCGAACAGCAGCTGTGCCGTCTGCCCCGAGGCCGCATAGGGGTTGTAGGGGTTGAGCGTGCCATTGGCTGCGGTGCAGCCGGTATTCAGGCCGTTGAGCGTGCCGGTGCCGGTCGGGCAGACATAGACCGGGGCGATCACGTTATAGACCACTGTGCCGCTGCGCGGCGTGGTCGGCCGCTCGTTGAAGGCGCGCGGGGCGCCCGAGGCGAGCGTGTCGGTCTGGTAGAAATTGCCCTGGACATAGAGCTGGTGCGCCTCGCCCAGATTGGCGGTGAAGCGCGTCGAGACGCCGAAGCGCTCCACATCGGGCTGCAGCATCGCATAGGCGCCGGTGAGGTTTGCCTCGCAGACCCGGCCATCGGCGGGCGCGGAGGCCGAGCCGCCCTGAGCGGGATCGAGCTGCGCCGCGTTCAGCTGGGTGCGGGTCCAGCGGCCGCAACCGAGCGCCGGGTTGAGATAGGAGAAGCGGCCGCTGCCGATCGCGCCGCCCGCGGTGGTGACGGGACGGACCGCGGTCACGCCCGGCACGCCGAAGAACGCATTGGCGCTGCCGTCCGGGCTGACGCCGTTCGAGTTGAGGTTGGGTAGGCAGGCGCCGTCCGCCTTGCAGATCCGGCTCCAGTCGGTGGTGTTGAACGGATAGCCGCGATCGCGCGCCCAGAGCGCGTCCTGCTTCAGATACTCGCCGCTGACATAGAAGTTGAAGCCCTGCTCGCGCAGGTCGCCATAGCCCCAGGTGAGATCGGCGCGGCGCTCGCCGGCATCGCCATATTGCGAGATGCCCGCCGAAACATTGGCATGCAGACCCCTGATCTCCTTCTTGGTGATCACGTTGATCACGCCGGCCACCGCATCGGCGCCATAGGTCGAGGAGGCGCCGTCGCGCAGCACGTCGATGCGCTCGATGATCGCGTTCGGGATGGTGTTGAGGTCGACGAAGTTGCGCTGGCCGTCGTCGGCGAGCGGATAGGGCGCCATGCGCAGCCCGTCGAACATGGTGAGCGTCGCCTGGACGGTGAGGCCGCGCAGGGCGACCGCATTGGCGCCGGCCGCGAAATTGTTGCCGCTGTTCCAGCCCTGGGTGATCGTGCCGGCATTGCCCGCCGAGATGCGCTGCAGCGCCTCGGCGACGGTGTTCATGCCGCGCTGCTCGAGCGCCTCGGCCGAAAGCACGGTCACCGGCGACGGCGTCTCGGCATTGGTGCGGCGGAACAGCGAGCCGGTGACGACGATCGTCTCGCCCGACTCGGCCTGAGCGGGGGCTTCCTGGGCGGGCGCCGCGGTCGGAGCGGGCGCGGGGGTGGTGCTATCCTGCGCTACCGCGGCATCCTGCGCCCCGGCCGGCGTCGCGAACAGGATCGCGCAGCAAAGCGCCGTCGAGCCCCGCAACAGGCGGGTCATGGTCTTGGTTCGATCTGTCATTTTCAGCCCTTTTAATGGTGGGCCGCTCGGGCACCCCGACGCCGGTGCTCACTGGCGGGCCCACGCCCTCTTTTGCTCGCGGGGCGGGGCTGATGATTCCGCTTGGGAAACCCGCTGGCCCGATCGCGCAGGCTATCGCCCGCAGCCCGCCCGCTGCGCCGTCTTCCCGATTGGAAGTACAGGCACACGGGCACGCTGCGGGGGAGGCGGGCGGTTCGCCTGTGTTACGCGACCAAGGCAGCGGCCCCTGCGACGAAGCCGGACCTGCCCGAACGCAAAGATGCCGGCGGGGCTGGCGCCGGCATCAGGAGATGGTGACGATTTGATCCGGGCCCGGAAGGGAGGCCGGCTCCGGATATCGGATTGGGTGTCAGGCGGGCTTGGCGCCTGCGGTGCCGCACTTCACGAACTTGCCCTTGGCGTCCTTGCAGCGAGTCGCCTTGGCGGGGGTGGCGGGCTTGGTCGCGCATTTCACGAACTTGCCATGCGCGTCGCGGCACGGGGCCGCGGCGATCGAAGGCGAGGCGGCGGCGAGCATCGCGAACGAGGCGCCGGCGATCATCAACTTCCTGAACATGGGCATCTTCTCCGTTGTGGAGCCTGGAAATTGCGCTCTGCCGCGTGGCACAGAGTTCTCCGCAGGATGAACTTTCCGCAATATTCGGTGCCTGGATGCCTGCAGCTCGATTCCATTATTTCGGCGCACGGGGAAAACATCCTGGCGCAGGGGCAATTGCACAGTGAGTGAGTGGGAATAAGCTGGCGACTCGTTGAGCGTGCTTTCCCCAGCTCGAGGGAGTTAAGCGAATGCCCGAAAATGGCCTCTTCGATACGTCGCTTCCGACTCTGACGATCTATGACCGTGCCGATCGTCCATCCCGCAGCCTGCTCGCCCATGCCGGGCAGATCATCGAGCTCGGCGCCGGTGGCGGCGGGCGCAACCTCTGGGCCGCGCGGCTCGACGAGGCGGTGCGCCTGACCGAGCGCCCGGTGATCCTGGTCGCGCACGGCATCGGCTGCTTCGCCGTGACCTGGTGGGCGCGGCTCTCGCCGGCCTCCTATGTCGAGAAGGTGGCGGGGGCGGTGTTCGTCCGGCCGCTGGGATCGGTGGTCGGCGCCTCGCCCGAGCAGCTCTTCGCCGGGCCGCGGTTGCGCATCGCCTTCCCCTCGATCCTCGCCGACACCGGGGCGGACGCCGCGGCGCTGGCGCGGGACTGGGGCAGCCGCTTCCTCGATTCCTCGCCGCTGCGATCGATCGGCGAGCTGCTCGCCTCGCTGCGCGGCGATGGGGACGGGCAGCCGGAGACGGAACGCAGCCTGCTCAGCCTGGCGCGCTGAGACACAAACAACTGGATTTCTGCAGAGGTGCAGGCTAGGGGCCAGTGCGCTGCCCCTGGGCGGCACCTCGCTATTTGGGGAGTAGCCAGCCGCGCATCCGCGCGGGCTCCCGCGTCAACATACTTGGCCGAGAGGCCATGGCGCGGGAGGGACGGGATCACCGTTCGGGCGAGACCAATGGCGTCGCATCTCCGTCCTTGCCGGGCGGGGAGGTGCGATGTCGTTGGATTTCGTCTCCGTCCGGCCCGGAGTTCCTCTTGCTCGAAGCCCTGTTCAGCTCGACTGCGCTCGTCGCCCTCGCCGAGATCGGCGACAAGACCCAGCTGCTCGCCATCCTGCTCGCCACCCGCTTCAAGAAGCCGGTGCCGATCGTGCTCGGCATCCTGGTCGCGACGCTGGCCAATCATTTCCTCGCCGCGCTGGTCGGCTCCTCGGCTGCCGAGCTGCTCTCGGGCGCCTGGTTCCGCTATCTGATCGCGGTGTCGTTCATCGCGATGGGGCTGTGGACGCTGATCCCGGACAAGATCGATGATCTCGAGGACAAGCCGGCGCGCTTCGGCGCCTTCCTGACCACCGCGATCGCCTTCTTCCTGGTCGAGATGGGCGACAAGACCCAGCTCGCCACTGTCGCGCTGGGCGCGAAGTTCCACAATGTCTGGGCGGTCACGGCGGGCACCACGATCGGCATGATGCTCGCCAACGTGCCCGCGGTGTTCCTGGGCAATGCGCTGCTGCAGCGCGTCCCGCTCAAGCTGGTGCACGGCATCGCCGCGGCGCTGTTCCTGGCCGCGGGCGTCTGGATGCTCGTCGAGACGGCGGGCTGGCTCTAGATCTCGCCCATCTCGGCGGTGAAGGTGACGCGCAGCGCTTCGGAGAGGCTGCGCGCGCCGAGCTTCTGCATCAGGTTGGCGCGGTGCACCTCGACCGTGCGCGGCGAGATGCCGAGGTCATAGGCGATGGTCTTGTTGGGGAAGCCGGCCGCGAGCCCGTCCAGCACTTCGCGCTCGCGCATCGACAGGCTGGCGAGCTGGGTGCGCGCGGCGTCGGTGCGCGAGGCGCTGCTCCCCTCGCAGGCGCGGCCGAAGGCGGTCTCGATCGCGCAGAGCAGCTGCTCCGCTTCGAACGGCTTTTCGAGGAAATCGACCGCACCATTGCGCATCGCCTTGACCGCAATGGTGACGTCGCCATGTCCGGTGAGCACGATCACCGGCATGGTGACACCGCGCGCGCTGAGCTGCTGCTGCACCTGCAGCCCGTCCATCTCGGGCATGCGGATGTCGAGCAGGATGCAGCCCTGTTCGGCGCTGCGCAGATCGCGCAGGAACGCCGCGCCCGATGGCCAGGTGCGCACGGCATAGCCCGTGGTCTGCAGCATGAACCCGATCGAGTTCCGGACGCTTTCCTCGTCATCGATGATGTGCACCAGACGCCGGTCGTTCATTCAGGCTGCTCCGTTTCCATGCGTGCGAGAGTGAAATGGAATGCGGTGCCACCCTCGGGCCGCGCCTCGCTCCAGATCTTTCCGCCATTGGCCTCGACGATCGTCCGGCAGATGGAGAGGCCCAGTCCCATCCCGCCTTTCTTGCTGCTGTTGAAGGCGCGGAAGAGATTCTCCGCGATTTCGGGTTCGATCCCGTGTCCCGTATCGGCCACGGTGACGCGAACATAGCCGCCGGGTTCCGGCTGGCTGGATATGGTGAGCTGGCGGATCGCCGACTCGGCCATCGCATCCACCGCGTTGCGCATCAGGTTGATCAGCACCTGCTGCGTCTGGATCTTGTCGACCAGCACTTCCGCGCTCGCCCGGTCGATGACAAAGTGCGTCTCGATCCCGCGCTCGCGCGCGCCGATCAGTGCCAGCTGCGACGCTTCCTCGACCAGCGCCTCGAGATTCTCGACGCTCTTCTCGCTGTCGCCACGCGCGACGAATTCGCGCAGCCGGCGCACGATGCCGCCAGCGCGCATCGCCTCATTGGTCGCTTCGTCGAGTGCATGCTGGATGATCGGCAGGTTGGAGCGCTCGGCGACGCGCATCAGGTTGCCGGCGCCGCGGACATAGTTGACCACCGCGGTGATCGGCTGGTTGAGCTCGTGCGCCAGGGTCGATGCCATGGTGCCCATCGCGCTGAGGCGCGCGGCATGGACCAGGTCGCCGCGAAGCTGCTCGATCCGCGCCTCGGCCTTCTGCTTCTCGGTCAGGTCGCGGATGAAGCCGGTGAACACGCGGACACCATCGGTGACCGCCTCGCCGACCGAGAGCTCCATCGGAAAGGTCGAGCCGTCGCGGCGCTGAGCGATGACCACGGTGCGGCCGCGCCCGATCACCCGGCGCTCGCCCGAAGTGAGATAGCGGGCGACATAGTCGTCGTGCCGGCCGCTATCCTGGCGGGGCATCAGCCGGTTGATGTTGGTGCCGACCATCTCGGCCTCGGTGAAGCCGAACAGCCGCTCGGCCGCGGCGCTGAACGAGAGGATCCGGGCGTGCTCGTCGATCACGATCATCGCGTCGGGCACGGTGGCGAGGATCGAGCGGAACTGGTTCAGGCTGGCCCTGAGCTGTCGTTCGGCCTGTTGATGCGCGCCGCTGGCGAGGATGGTCTGGCCGGCATGCGCCCTGGTGGCGAGCAGCAGGACCAGTCCTGCGCTGGCGAGGAAGAGCAGGAGATCGACGACGCTTTCCGGTGTGCCGTGCGGCGCTGCCAGATTTTCCATCGCAATCGATAGGATCGTCGCAACCAGGCCGGGGAGCAGCCCCGCCAACATGGCCGCGACCAGCACGGCCAGGAGAAAGATCAGATATTGCGGCCGGTCGCCGAGCCAGGGATCGAGCAAGGCGCGCAGCGCGCCGGCGGCGGTTGCCGCAAGCAAGGCGAGGCCAATTCCTCCCCACCGCTTCTGGAACGCCCCGACGATCATCTCAGACGACAGTATCTCCCGACCTGCCGGAATGGCGGCCGCACGCATTGGAAACTTGAATCACAAGCGCCGAATGGACACGCCAACTGGTGAGTCGGAGAGGGTTGATCATTACGACCGGGTAATCCCGCCGGCCGACAAGTTCACACCCGTGAAAATACAGTGGTTAATGTGCTGGTGTGCGAAAGCCGGGCAAGGCATTGGACTTTCAGGCCCATCTACATTATGTACCGGTCATTATGGAAATCACTGCCTGCCATGTCGCCAAGGGGCGCCCCCGTGAATTCGACACCGACTCGGCGTTGACCGCGGCGCTGCGCGTCTTCTGGACCAAGGGTTACGAAGGCGCCTCGCTGAGCGATCTGACCGAGGCGATGGGCATCACCCGGCCGAGCCTTTATGCCGCTTTCGGCAACAAGGAAGCGCTCTTCCGGAAGACGCTCGACCTCTACCAGCGCGAGAAGCTCGATTACATGGGCAAGGCGCTCGATGCGCCGACCGCGCGGGGCGTGGCCGAGCGGCTGCTGATGGGCGCGCTCGAGATGCAGATGAGTTCGTGCGACCCCAAGGGCTGCATGGGCGTGATCAACTCGGTCGCCTGCGGCACCGAGGCCGAGTCGATTCGGGCCGAAGTGCTCAAGCGCGGCGCGACCGTGAAGCAGGGGCTGATCGACCGGTTCGAGCGCGCGAAGACCGAAGGCGACCTGCCCGCCGACACCGATGTGATCGGGCTGACCGCCTATCTGACCGCGCTGCTCCAGGGCATCGCGCTGCAGGCCGGCGGCGGCACTTCCTGCGCCGACCTCAAGGCGCTGATCGACACCAGCCTTTCCTGCTGGCCGAGCAAATAAGCTTATATTGCCGCCATCCCGGCGAAGGCCGGGATCTTGTGCGGCGGTGCGTCACGGCTTGAGATCGCGGCTTTCGCCGGGGTGACGAAGAGGCCGGAAACTTTTTTCTCACCTGTCTCGACAAAAAATACCGAGCGGTATAAAAAGTCCCTTGACGCAACGCAGCACGATTTCTATACCAGTCAGTATAGAAATGAGGGAAGCTGCCGAAGCGAGGGAATGGGGCTGGGGTCCTAGCCCGAAACTCCAGCAGCGCTGAATTTGGACAGGACCGGGACGGTGCGCCGCAGACACATGCGTCTGCGCGAAGGCCTCGTCTCGTGCCGGTTGGGGATGACCGGAAATGCTCGCGGAAACAGCTCCGCGCGGCACGGGGAGGTTTTTGCCTTCCGCCGGGCAACAAGCAGGAGGAGACGATCATGGCCTATCTCAACTTTTCCGCGCTCGAGGGCCGCCCGGTCATGGCGCCTGCCGATGTCCTCCCGGTCACCGGCTTCTCCGCACTCGAATGGCAGGTCGTCGCGATCGCGCAGCACGACCGGCTGGCGAGCATCGAGAAACCGGGTCGCCTCTCGGTGGCGCTCGGCATGATCTTCGGGGGTGAGAGCCCCAATCCCAAGCTTGCGGACCTCAAGCTGGAGGCGCTGCGCCGGATGTCGGTGCTCGCCTGGCACAAGGGCTATGCCGTGCCGCGTCACGAGATCCGCGCCTTCCACGAAGCGGGCTTCACGCCCGACCAATATGAAACGCTGCTCGCGAGCATCAGCCGCGGCCGGGCAGCCCTTAATCAGGGGAAGCGATTCCAATGAACATGATCTCGCGCATCGAAACCGAGACCGGCGACAACAAGCCGGGCGTCTCGGCCCGTATCCGCCGCATGCCCTTGTGGCAGCGTGGCAGCCTGGTTGCGATCCCCGTGGTGCTGGTCGCCGCCGGCCTGGGCATCGCCAGCAAGGACGCGCCCGCCGCGATGGCCGCCCCGCCGCCGCCGGTGGTGACCGTCTCGACCCCGCTGGTCCGCGACATCAACGAGTGGGACGACTATGTCGGCCGCTTCGAGCCGAGCCGTGCCGTCGAGGTGCGCCCGCGCGTCTCGGGTGCGATCACCGGCGTCCACTTCACCGACGGCGCGATCGTCCAGAAGGGCCAGCTGCTCTTCACGATCGACCAGCGTCCCTTCGCCGCCGCGCTGGCCGAAGCCCGCGCCGGACTGGCGAGCGCCGAGAGCGATCTCGCGCTGGCCCGTTCCGACCTGAGCCGCGCCGAGCGTCTCGTTTCGGTCGAGGCGGTTTCGAAGAGCGATGTCGAGCGGCTTCAGGCCCGTGTTCGCGCCGCCGGCGCTGCCGTCTCGGCCGCCCAGGCCCGCGTCCGCAGCCGTGCGCTCGACATGGAGTTCACCCAGGTCCGCGCGCCGATCGCGGGCCGCATCTCGGACCGCCGCGTCGATCCGGGCAACCTGGTCGCCGCGGGTGAGGGGCAGGGCGGTTCGCTGCTGACCACGATCAACGCGCTCGACCCGATCTACTTCACCTTCGACGGGTCGGAGGCTTTGTTCCTCAAGACCAAGCGCGCAAAGGAAGCGGGTGCCCAGGAATCGCCGGTGGAGATCCGTCTCCAGGACGAGACCGATTACAAGTGGAAGGGCAAGCTCGACTTCACCGACAACGGGCTCGACCCCAAGTCGGGCACGATCCGTGGCCGCGCGGTGCTGAGCAATCCGGGCATGTTCCTGACGCCCGGCATGTTCGGCAACATGCGCCTCTCGGCCGGCGGCACCACCCAAGCGCTGATGGTGCCTGATGCCGCGATCCAGACCGACCAGGCCCGCAAGCTGGTCCTCGTCGTCGGCAAGGACGGCAGTGTCGCACCGAAGCCGGTGACGCTCGGTCCGGTCGTTGACGGCCTGCGTGTCGTTCGCACCGGCCTGACCGCCCAGGACAAGGTCGTGATCTCGGGCACCCAGTTCGCCCAGCCGGGCGGCAAGGTGACTCCGAAGGCCGGCAAGATCGAGCCCACCGCAACCAGTCAGGCGCCGGCCCTCACGGCGCCGGTCACGGGCGAAGCAACCTTCGCGCGCTGACCATCAGCCGCCGGCTCTCCCCAGGGGCCGGCGGCTGACCCTTTTTCCGAACTCAATTCACGAGGAGTGGCCCGATGCGCCTCTCACGGTTCTTCATCACGCGCCCGATCTTCGCGGCTGTGATCGCGGTGATCATCACGATCATCGGCGCGATCGCCTATCTGGCGCTGCCGATTTCCCAATATCCCGACATCGTCCCGCCGACGGTGACGGTCACTGCTTCCTATCCGGGCGCCTCGGCAGAGACGGTCGCGGAAACCGTGGCCGCGCCGATCGAGCAGGAGATCAACGGCGTCGACGACATGCTCTACCAGTCGTCGCAGTCGACCGGTGACGGCAACGTCACCATCACCGTCACCTTCAAGTCCGGCACCAATCTCGATGCCGCGCAGGTGCTGGTGCAGAACCGCGTTGCGGTCGCCATTCCGCGGCTTCCCGAGGAAGTGCAGCGCCTTGGCGTCGTCACGCGCAAGACCACGCCGGACTTCCTGCTGGTGGTGAACCTGATCTCGCCCGACAACTCGGTCGATCGCGAGTATATCTCGAACTACGCGCTGACCCAGGTGAAGGACCGCCTTGCCCGTGTCGAAGGCGTGGGCGACGTGCGCATGTTCGGTGCGCGCGACTATGCGATGCGCGTGTGGATTGATCCGGGCCGCGCCGCCGCGCTCAACCTGACCGCGGGCGACATCGTCCAGGCGCTGCGTGCGCAGAACGTCCAGGTTGCCGCCGGCACGCTCGGCCAGCCGGGCTCGACTCCGACCGGCAACGCTTTCCAGCTCAACATCGAGACGCAGGGCCGCCTGAAGGACCCGGCGCAGTTCGGCCAGGTGGTGATCCGCACCGATGCCGATGGGCACCAGGTGCGCGTGAGCGACGTGGCGCGCGTCGAGCTGGGTGCCGCGGACTATTCGTCCAACACCTATCTTTCGAACAAGCCGACCGTGATCCTCGCCGTCTTCCAGCGCCCGGGCTCGAACGCCCTCGCCGCTGCCAATGCGGTGCAGGACCAGCTGAAGCTGATGTCCAAGAACTTCCCGAAGGGCTTGGAATATCGCGTCATCTACAACCCGACCGAGTTCATCGCCCAGTCGATCGACGCGGTCTATCACACGCTCGGCGAAGCGATCCTGCTCGTCGTGCTGGTGGTGATCGTCTTCCTCCAGAAGTGGCGCGCGGCGATCATCCCGGTGCTCGCCATCCCGGTCTCGCTGATCGGCACGATGGCGGTGCTGCTGCCGCTCGGCTACTCGCTCAACAACCTCTCGCTGTTCGGCCTCGTCCTGGCCATCGGCATCGTCGTCGACGACGCGATCGTCGTGGTCGAGAATGTCGAGCGCAACCTGGCGCGGGGGATGACCCCGCTCAAGGCGGCGCAAACCTCTATGGACGAAGTGTCCGGCGCGCTCGTCGCGATCGTGCTGGTGCTGCTCGCGGTGTTCCTGCCGACCCTGTTCCTCAACGGTCTGTCGGGCGCCTTCTACAAGCAGTTCGCCGTGACGATCTCGGCCGCGACCGCGATCTCACTGCTCGTCTCGCTTACCCTGTCTCCCGCCATGGCCGCCGTGCTGCTGCGGCATCATGACAGCGAGGCCAAGGGGCCGGTCGGCCGCCTGCTGCGCCGCGGTGCCGATGCGTTCAACAACGGCTTCGAGCGGATGAGCGTCGGCTATGCCAAGCTCACCCAGGTGCTGGTCACCCGCCCGAAGCGGATGATGGTCACCTATGTCGGCCTGATCGCCGCCACCGTGGGCATGTTCTGGGTCACGCCGGTCGGCTTCATCCCGCAGCAGGACCAGGGCTACTTCCTCACCGTCATCCAGCTGCCGCCGGGCTCGTCGCTCGAGCGTACGGACGAGGTGATGCGCAAGGTCGTCGCTCGCATCCTGCCGATCCCGGGCGTGAAGGGCTCGGTGATGCTCGCCGGCTTCGACGGCCCGTCGCAGACGCTCGCCCCGAACTCGGCCGCCGCCTATGTGCCCTTGCTCTCCTTCGACGAGCGCAAGAAGCTGGGCGTCAGCATCGAGGATATCATGGGCGAGGCGCGTAAGCGCACTGCCGACATCAACGAGGCGATGCTGCTCGTCGTCCCGCCGCCCGTCATCCAGGGCATCGGCTCCGCCGGTGGCTACCGGATGATGATCGAGGATCGCGCCGAGCACGGCTATGACGAGCTGGGCAAGACCGCCTTCGGTCTGATCGGCAAGGCCAACCAGACTCCCGGCCTGAAGCAGATCTACACCTTCTACAACACCGCCACCCCGCGCGTGTTCGCCGATATCGACCGTCGCAAGGCGGACATGCTCGGCGTGCCCCCGGAGCGGGTGTTCGAGGCACTGAACGTCTATCTCGGCTCGGCCTTCGTGAACGACTTCAACATGCTCGGCCGCACCTACCGGGTGACCGCGCAGGCTGACGCACCGTTCCGTTCGACCGAGGCGGACATCGCCAACCTCAAGACCCGCTCGAACTCGGGCGCGATGGTGCCGATCGGTTCGGTGTCGACCTTCGAGAACAAGACCGGTCCGTACCGCGTGACGCGCTACAACCTGTTCCCGGCGGTCGAAGTGGATGGCGATACCGCTCCGGGCTACAGCTCGGGCGCCTCGCTCGACACGATGGAGAAGCTCGCGAGCGAACTGCCTCCTGGCTATGACGCCGAATGGACCGGCATTGCCTTCCAGCAGAAGATGGCTGGCAGCACCGCGGGTCTGGTCTTCGCCCTGGCCGTGGTGTTCGTCTTCCTGGTGCTGGCGGCGCAGTATGAGAGCCTGACCATGCCGCTGGCGATCATCCTGATCGTGCCGATGTGTCTGCTCGCGGCCATGGCCGGCGTGAACCTCAGGGGCATGGACAACAACGTCCTCACCCAGATCGGCCTGGTCGTGCTGATCGCGCTGGCGGCGAAGAACGCGATCCTCGTGGTCGAGTTCGCCAAGCAGGCCGAGGAGCAGGATGGCCTGTCGCCGGTGGAAGCCGCGGTGCGTGCCGCCCGTGACCGCCTGCGTCCGATCCTGATGACCTCGTTCGCCTTCATCCTCGGCGCGGTGCCGCTGCTGATCGCGAGCGGCGCGGGTGCGGAGCTCCGCCAGGCGCTCGGTACCGCGGTGTTCTTCGGGATGATGGGCGTGACTGCCTTCGGCCTGCTGTTCACGCCGACCTTCTACGTCGTGTGCCGCGCACTCGGGGACCGCATCGCCAGGATGCGCGGCAACCGCAAGGCGCATGACGAAGGTGGTCATGAGCCCGCACTGCAGCCGGCTGAGTAAGCCCTGTTCCCCGGCGAAAGCCGGGGAATGGAGCCACGAACGACTTGCTCTGTAACCCTGGGCCCCGGCTTTCGCCGGGGAACGGGAGGAGGAATGAAAATGACCTACCGTATTTTCCTCGCAACCGCTTCGGCCCTGGCGCTTGCCGCCTGCGCCGCCGGTCCGAACTATGTCGCGCCGACGCCGCCGCAGACCGCCGCGGGCAATTTCGTCGCCGCCAATCCCGCGGTCACCGCCGAGCCCGTCCAGGGCGACTGGTGGCGGCTCTACAATGACCCGGTCCTCGACCAGCTCGTCTCGGACGCGCTGGCCGCCAACACCGATATCCGCGTCGCGGTGGCGCGGATCGAGAAGGCCCGCGCCACCCTGCGCGGCGCCAAGGCCAACCAGCTGCCCCAGGCCAATCTCGGTGCCAGCGCGAATTATGGCCGCCTTCCCGAGGCGCAGCGCCTGCCGGGTGCGCCGCTCAACGACTGGCAGGTCGATGCCGGCCTGAGCGTCAGCTACGAGGCGGACCTGTTCGGTCGCCTCGGCCGCGGCACCGAAGCCGCGCGCGGCGATGTCGGCGCGGCGGAAGCCGATGCCGATGCGGTCCGCGTGATTGTCGCCGCCGAGACGGCGCGTGCCTATGCCGATGCCACGTCGTCGGCCGAGCGGCTGGGTGTGGCCGAGCATATCGTCCAGCTGCTCGACCAGTCGATCGAACTGACCGAGCGCCGCCGCGGCGTTGGTCTCGCGACGCGGCTCGACACTGCCCGGATCGGCGCGCTGCGCAACCAGCGCCAGGCCGATGTGCCGGCGCTCAAGGCGTCGCGCGACGCCGCGCTGTTCCGCTTGGCGACGTTGACCGGCCGCACCCCGGCCGACCTGCCGGCGGTGGTGGGCGAGCGTAACACCACGCTGCGCCTCAGTCAGCCGATCCCGGTCGGCGACGGTGCCGCGCTGCTCGCCCGCCGTCCGGACATCCGCGCCGCCGAGCGACGCCTTGCTGCCGCTACCGCGCGGATCGGCGTTGCGACCGCGGACCTCTATCCGCGCATCACGCTCGGCGGCTCGGTTGGCTCGACCGGCACCGACTTTGGTGACGTGTTCGGCGCCGGGCCGCTGCGCTGGCTGGTCGGCGGGCTGCTCAACTGGGCGGTGAACCCGGGGCCGGCACGCGCCCGCGTCGCGGGTGCCGAAGCCGACACCAAGGTCGCGCTCGCCACCTTCGACGGTGTGGTGCTGGGCGCCCTGCAGGAGACCGAGACGGCGCTTTCGGCCTATGGCCATGCGCTCGAGCGGCGCACCGCGCTGCAGGCGGCGCGCAACGAGGCGGAGGCGGCGGTCAACATCGCCCGTGCCCGCCAGCGCGAGGGCGATATCGACTCGCTGGCGCTGCTCGATGCCGAGCGGACCTTCGCCGATGCCGAAGCGGCGCTCGCCCAGGCGGATGCGTTCATCGCCGAGACGCAGGTGGACCTGTTCCGTGCATTGGGCGGGGGCTGGCAGAAGAGCTGAGGCCTTCACCGCCCATCTCTCGTCATCCCCGCTGCAGGCGGGGATCCAGAGCCAGGAAGGACAGCGCCTGTGACCCTGGATCCCCGCCTGCGCGGGGATGACGGTTTGAGGAGCGGCTCACCCGGATGGGCATTGTGCGGCATCGCGGAGCCGCTAGTCTCCCCGCCATGACCCAAGCCATCGCCAGGATCGGGCGCGACGCCCCCTACGCCACCCAGATCGATTTCGGCACGCACCAGTTGGTCGGCGACGAGCCGGCCGAACGCGGTGGCGGCGATGCCGGGCCTGCGCCCTATGAGCTGCTGCTCGGCTCGCTCGGCGCCTGCACCGCTATCACGCTGCGCATGTATGCCGAGCGCAAGCAATGGACGGTCGAGAATATCGAAGTCGCGCTGTTCCTCCACGGACAGGGCGAGACGCTCAACATCGAGCGCATCCTGACGATCACCGGCACCGATGCCGAACAGAATGCGCGTCTCGCCGAAATTGCCGAAAAGACGCCGGTCACGCTCACCCTGAAGCGCGGTGTTCCGATAGAAACCCGGCTCGGGTGAACTTTGTTACAACTTAGCGCAACACCGCAGACGCAATTTGTCGTAGAAGCTGAAATATGCTTGCTACCGCGACTCAACAGGACGATTCGGCGACACTGCTCGTCGTAGATGACGACCGCGACATCCGCATGCTGCTGGCTAACAGCCTGGGCTCGCGCGGATACAAGGTCGAAACCGCTTCCAGCACGCGCGACATGGACCAGATCCTCGCGCGCACGCCGGTCGATCTGGTGATCATGGACATCATGATGCCGGGCGAGGACGGGCTTTCCGCTTGTCGCCGCATCGCGCGCGCCGATGGGCCCGAAATCATCTTCCTGAGCGCGCTCGGCGAGGAGCAGGACCGTATCCTGGGCCTCGAAGTCGGCGCCGGCCATTATCTTCCCAAGCCCTGCAGCCCGCGCGAGATCCTCGCCACGGTGCGCGCGGCGTTGCGCAAGCGCGGCGCGGTCGCGGCCACCAGCGAGAGCGGCGACGTCTATACCTTCGAGGGCTGGCGGATCGACCTGGGCAGCCATGAGCTGTTCGATCCCAATGGCGTGCTGGTCGGGCTGACCGATGGCGAGTTCGCGGTGCTGCGCGTGTTCATCGAGCGGCCGCGCCGGGTGCTGAGCCGCGAGGCACTGCTCGCCGCCGCCCGCGGGCCGGATTCGGACGCCTATGACCGCGCGATCGACGTGCAGGTCAGCCGGTTGCGCCGCAAGCTGCGCTCGGGCGGGGACGAGATCATCCGCACCGTGCGCAACGAAGGCTATCTGTTCGTCCCCAAGGTGGTGCGCGCGTGACATTGCGACGCGCGGGTGCCGGGTCTCCCCTGTTCCTGCGCGTCTTCGCGCTGATGGTCGTCTGCGTCGCGGTGACGCAGTTGATGAACTTCGGCCTGCTGATCGCGGTCCAGACCCCAACCGCCAAGCTCTACACGGTCGGCCAGGCGGTCGATGCGCTGCGCGGCAAGGTCATCGACGACGATTTCTCGGTCTCGCGAGAGGATCGCTTCGCCGAGCAGCCCTGGAACCCGCGCGGCGAGCGCACCGAGATCGCGATGGCCAAGGCGATGGGCGTGCCGGTCGAGCGGGTGCTGATCAGCTTCCCCACGCCGTTCCTCACCCGCGAGAAGAGCTACGACCGCGCCAGCGTGCCGCGTCCGGTGTCCCCGCCGACGGTGCAATCGGCGCGCGACGTGGTCATCACCGGCGATTTTTCCGCCGCCTATCGCGCCGATGACGGGCGCTGGGTGACCGTCACCACCAGCACCGGCTTCGAGCCCTGGCGCTGGTTCGTGCTGTGGTGGCTGGTCGTCTCGGCCGCCGCCGTGGCGCCCTTCGCCTGGGCGCTGGCTCGCCGCATCGCCAAGCCGATCGGCGCCTTTGCCGAGGCGGCCGAACGGCTGGGCCGCGATCCGAGGGCTGCGCCGATCGCGATAGAGGGGCCGACGGAGATCGCCGACGCCGCCGCGGCGTTCAACCGGATGCAGGCGCGGCTCAACCGCTATGTCGACGACCGCGCGACCGTGGTCGGCGCGGTCGCGCACGACCTGCGCACCCCGCTGATGCGGCTGGGGCTGCGGCTCGAGGCGGCGCCTGACGACCTCCGCCGTGCGTGCGAGGGCGACATCCGCGACATGGAGGCGATGATCTCCGCGACGCTGAGCTATCTGCGCGACACCACCAAGCAGGGCGTGCGCAAGCCGCTCGACCTGCGCTCGCTCGCCGAGACGGTGACCGACGACATGAGCGACCGCGGCGAGCCGGTGACGCTGGCGCCGGGCGAGCCGGTGGTGGTCGAGGGCAATTCGCCGGCGCTCAAGGCGATGCTCAACAACCTGGTGATCAACGCGATCAAATATGCCGGCAGCGCCGAGGTCTCGCTGGGCGAGGCGGAAGGCCAGGCGCTGATCGAGGTGCGGGACAATGGTCCCGGCGTTCCTTCCGAGGATCTCGATCGCGTGTTCGAGCCCTTCTTCCGCGGCGAGCGTTCGCGCAATCCCGACACCGGCGGGATCGGGCTGGGCCTGGCCAGCGCCCGCGCCGTCGCCCGCGCGCATGGCGGCGACCTGGTCATCCGCAACCGCGAGGAGGGCGGACTCTCCGCGCTCGTGACCCTGCCTGTATAATTCGGCCACAAAGCGGAAACGCCGCTGCGACGAACCGAAATCCCCAAGACATTCATGACGTTGAACTCATGCATCTCAGTGAGGATGCATGCGGCGGGACGAGGATATCGACAGCGAGGACCAGGAACATGGTGCGTTCGAGCGGCTGCTCGCGCGCCCGGTACCGCTGTGGAGCCTGGCTTTGGTGCTGCTGCTGGTGCCGCTCGCCGCGATCGGGGCGGGGGCGATCGTCGATGGCTGGGAGAAGTCCGGCGCGGTCGGGCGGGCGGCGATCACGCTGGCCCGGGTGCCCGACACGATCCAGCACATGTTCCGCAGCAACGCCCCCTATTTCGGCGGCAGATATGAGAAATTGCCCGGCGGGTTCACCCGCGACGCTGAGTTCACCGACACCGGCTATGCGCTGATCTCGCCCTTCGATCCGGGGCGCAAGCGCTCGGTGGTCGAGCTCGTCCGCCTCTCCGACGGGCGCAACGTGCACACATTCGTGCCCGATGTGGACGCAGCCAATGCCCGGTCGAAGTTCCGCTCGGCGCTGACCGATGTCCACCGCGACAAGGCCGCCGGGCTCAACCGGTTGATGCACCCGCTGCTGCTGCGCGACGGCAGCCTGGTGCTCCACGACAGCTCGCCGCTCGCCCGCTACGACGCCTGTGGCCGGCTGCTCTGGTCGCTCGACGGCATCTTCAGCCATTCGACCGAGCTCGGCCCAGACGGCACCATCTGGGTGCCCTATCGCTATCCGGTGCCGCGCGAGCCGGGGGTGAAGGCCGATTTCTGGGACGATGCGGTGGCGCAGGTCTCGCCCGAGGGCGAGCTGCTCAAGGTCGACCGCGTCGCCGACATCCTCGAGCGCAACGGGCTTGCCCGGCTGTGGCGGGGTCGGCCCTATGTGCAGGATCCCTTCCATCTCAACGACATCCAGCCGGCAATGGCCGACGGGCGGATGTGGAAGAAGGGCGACCTGTTCCTCAGCATCCGCAACCTCTCGCTGATCGCGCTCTACCGGCCCGAGACGGGCAGGATCCTGTGGTGGAAGATCGGCCCTTGGCGCTTCCAGCACGATGTCAGCATCCTCGACGATCACCGCATCTCGGTGTTCGATAACAACACGCTGATGGGATACCCCGACGAGCGGGTGAACGGGCATAACCGTCTGCTCGTCCACGATCTTTCCAGCAACAAGACCGGCTCGCCCTGGGAGAAGGGCTTCGTCGTCAACCGCATCGCCACCCGCGCCCAGGGCCGCGGCACCCCGCTGCCCGGCGGCGACGCGATGATCGAGGAGACCGAGCAGGGTCGCCTGCTGCGCATGTCGCCCGAAGGCGCGGTGCGCTGGCGCTACATCTCCGCCGATTCCGCCGAGCGGCGCATGGCCCTTAGCTGGGCACGCTATCTCGATCCCACCACCGATGGCCCGGCCATTCAAGCTACGGTGAATGCAAAATGCTCGTAAAAACCCTTCGTTTCCTGTCGCTTGCCCTTGCGCTCTCGGCCCCGATCGCCGCCCAGGCCTATACCGGACCGGGGCTCGGCCTCGGCGCGGTCGGCGTCGCCTTCGGGCTGATCGGCTCGATCCTGCTCGCGATCGTCTCGGTGGTCTGGTACCCGATCAAGCGGCTGGTCCGGCGCCTGCGCGGGCGCGCCCGGTGATCCTGACCTTCCTGGCCGTCATCGCGGTGCTCGAGCTGGCCCGCGCCCTGCCGCTTATCCCCGCTTTCCAGGAGCTTGGCGGCTGCGGCCAGCATGCCCTGCGGCTGATGGCCCGCAAGGGCGTGTCCGACTGGGGCAAGGAGCGGGCGATGCGGATCCTTTCGGGCCGTATGTTCGCGCGGACGATGCGGGCCGGGGGGCTGCTCGTTGCGGCGGCTTCGCCTCTGCTCGCGGTGCTGGCAGCGGACGCCTGGTGGCCGGAAATTGCGGCCGCGCAGACGGAGTGGACGGCGAAGTTGGCACTGATGCCCTTCACGCTCGGCTATGCCGTGCTGCGCTGGCAGGTGACCCCGCGTGTACAGCGGGGCTGACAAGCTCCTCCACCGCATCGCCTTGGGCTCCCCCGCGCTGCTCGAAGCGACCTTCGACATCGAGCGCGCCGCTCAGCGCAAACGCATCGCGCAGGTGGAGATAAAGCGCCCCGTGTTCATCGCCGGGCTGGCCCGCGCGGGCACCTCGATCCTCACCCGGCTGCTCCACGCCGGCGGCGATTTCGCCGCGCCGTCCTACCGCGACCTTCCGTTTCCACTCGCTCCGAACAGCTGGGCGCGACTGGGCGGCAAGCGCCATGTCGAGGCCCGCGAACGCGGCCATGGCGACGGTTTGACCCATGATCTCGACAGTCCGGAGGCGATCGAGGAGGTTTTCTGGCGCGCGATGGAGGGAAATCGCTATCTGCGCCGCGACGGACTGGCGCCGGTGGCGCCCGATCCTGAGACGCTCGCCAACTTCCGCGACTATGTGTGCCTGGTGCTGATCCGCCATGGCGGCACCCGCTATCTATCGAAGAACAATAACAATATCCTGCGGCTGGAGGGGCTGGCGGCGCGCTTTCCGGACGCGCTTCTGATCCATCCGTTCCGCGATCCTTTGCAGCAGGCCCTGTCACTCCTGTCGCAGCACCGCCGGGCAGTGGCGCTGGCTGCGGACGACCCGTTCCGCCGTCGTTTCATGACCTGGCTCGGCCATCACGAGTTCGGCGCCGATCACCGGCCCTTCCTGTTCGATGGCGCCCCTGGGCCGGGCGAGGATGCGATGCGCGTCGATTACTGGCTGAAGCTGTGGGACAGCGTGCACCGCGCACTGCTCGCCGCGCCGGCCGGGGTGGGGGAGCGCCAGCTGTTCCTCGACTATGACACGCTGTGCGCCAGCCCGCGCCGCCACGCGCCGCGGCTGGCGGTATTGGTCGAGGCACCGATCGACGCTTCGGTGCTGCGGGCGCCGGACGCGCGGGTGGCGGAGGCGGACCCGGCGCTGCTGGCGCGGGCAGGGGAGACGCATGCGCGGCTGCAGGCGCGGTTCCGGGGAGTGTTCGGGTAGGGGGCCTCGAAAATCCTCCCTCGCGAAGCGGGGGAGGTGGCGCGCGTAGCGCGACGGAGGGGGCATCTCCGCAAGCCTATTGCCGGCGGCCAGGCCCCCTCCACCACGCCCTTCGGGCGCGGTCCCCCTCCCCCGCTTCGCGAGGGAGGATTTCTTGCATGGAGAGGGAGAAGGACCTGCGACCAAAGTCGTAGCTGCCTAGGCGGCCCACCCCATCCATGATAGCGCTAACGCGTTGATCGGCGGGACTACGCGCCGGCGCCAGTCGGAGAGAGAATCGGGCAATGAAGATCATGGGAACGCGGCGCGACGTGCTGGGCACGATCGGCGCGGGGCTGGTGACCAGCGCGATCGGGCTGCCGGCCTGCGCGCAGGGCAAGCGCAAGCTGGGCTATGCGATCGTCGGGCTGGGCAGCTATGCGACCAACCAGATCATGCCGCGGATCAAGGACTGCGAGTTCGCCGAACTGAAGGCGCTGGTGAGTGGCACGCCGGCCAAGCTGGAGAAGTTCGGCGCGCAATACGGCATCCCGAAGACCCACTGGTACGACTACAAGAATTACGACCGGATCAAGGACAATCCCGACATCGACCTGGTCTATGTCGTGCTGCCCAACAGCATGCATGCCGAATATGCGATCCGCGCCAGCCAGGCCGGCAAGCATGTGCTGTGCGAGAAGCCGATGGCGACCTCCGTCGCCGAATGCGAGGCGATGATCGCGGCGGCGAAAAAGGCCAATCGCAAGCTGATGATCGGCTATCGCTGCCATTTCGAGCAGTACAACCTCCACGCGGTCGAGCTGGTGAAGTCGGGTTTCGTCGGGCGGCCGACGTTGATCACTTCCGAGCACGGCTTCTATGCCCAGCCCAACCAGTGGCGGCTCGACCGGCCCTATTCGGGCGGCGGATCGATGATGGACATCGGCATCTACAGCCTGAACGCCGCGCGCTACCTGGCCGGCGAGGAGCCGGTGGCGGTCAGCGCGATGGAATATACCGACAGGAGCGACCCGCGGTTCAAGACCGTCGAGGACCGGATCGACTGGCAGATGCGCTTCCCCTCGGGCGTGATCGCCAATTGCGTGTCGAGCTATTCGTCCAACCACAATGCCTTCCGCGTGACCGGCACCAAGGGCTGGGTGGGGATGGAGCCGGCGACCAACTATACCGGGCACCAGATGTGGACGCGCCAGGGCGGCACCACCGAGCAGGTGACGCTGCCGACGCCAGCCAAGAACCAGTTCGTCGCCCAGCTCGATCACCTGGCGGAAGTGGTGCAGGCCGGCATCCCGCTTCGCGCATCGGGCGAGGAAGGGTTGCGCGACATGCGGCTGATCGAGGCGATCTATCGCTCGGCGCGCGAGGGGCGGACGATCAAGCTTGCATGATCGCCGGGTTATTCGCGATGACGGCGTGACGATCCCGCGCACCACGGAGACATTGAACATGATCGAGACGACCCGCCGCGCATTGCTGGGCGGCATGGTTGCGCTGCCCTTCCTGCCCGGCCTGGCGCAGGCCGAGACCTTGGGCGGCATCACCCGGCTCGATCCGGCGCTGGACGCGCTGATCGACGCGGCGAGCCCGATCGAAGTGATCGCCCGCGGCTTCAAATGGGCCGAGGGGCCGGCCTGGTCGAAAAAGGGCGGCTATCTGCTCTTCTCCGACGTGCCGGAGAACATCGCCTATCGCTGGAAGGCGGGCGAGGGCGCCAAGCCCTTCCTGGTGCCCTCCGGCCTGGCCGGGCCGATTCCGGCGGGCGTGCGCGAGGCGGGATCGAACGGGATGCTCGTCGATGCCAAGGGCGACCTGCTGATGGCGGATTCGGGCACGAGGGTGATCGCGCGGGTGAACCTGGCGACGAAGAAGAAGACGATCGTCGTAGGCGCATATGAAGGCAAGAAGTTCAACAGCTGCAACGACCTGGTGATCGGGCGGGGCGGGGCGATCTATTTCACCGATCCGCCTTACGGCCTGAGCGAAGGCGATGAATCGCCGCTCAAGCAGTTGCCCTTCAACGGCGTGTACCGGGTGGGCGCCGATGGCCGCGGCGTCTCGCTGATCGACAAGAGCCTGAAGCGGCCCAACGGGATCGGCATCTCGCCGGGGCTCGACCGGCTGTATGTGAGCCAGTCCGATCCGGACAATGCGAAGATCTTCACCTGCGAGCTGGCGGCGGACGGGTCGGCGAGCTCGGAGCTGGTGCCGTTGGTCGATTTCTCGGCGGAAGTGGCGAAGAAGCTGCCGGGCCTGCCCGACGGGATGAAGGTGGCGAAGAGCGGGCATCTGTTCGCCAGCGGGCCGGGCGGGATCTGGGTGATCGCGCCGGATGGCCGGAAGCTGGGCGTGATCGGCACCGGCAAGGCGGCGGCGAACTGCTGCTTCGGTGAGGATGGGAAGACGCTGTTCATCACCTCGTCGGATATGGTGGTGAAGGTGCGGCTGAAGGTTTCGGGTTGGTAGCAACTTAATTCCTCCCCCAGCTCGCTGGGGGAGGGGGACCATTCGCGTAGCGAATGGTGGAGGGGCCGCCGGCGCAGGCGGCGTCCCGCCTTGCCCCTCCACCACCGCCTTCGGCGGCGGTCCCCCTCCCCGAGACAAGCTCGGGGAGGAATTGTTGGTTGGCCATCGCTCCGCGTGCGACCTAAGCTGGGCCGATGACCGACGAACCCGCGATTCCCGCCGCGACCGTGATCGTGATGCGCGAGATGCCCGGCGGGGCGCCCGAGCTGCTGATGGTCGAACGGGCGGCGGCGATGTCGTTTGCGGGCGGGGCGCTGGTGTTTCCGGGCGGGCGGGTCGATCCGGGTGACTTCGCGCTGGCCGGGCTGCACGGCGGCGATGCCGAGGAGCAGGCCGCGCGCATCGCCGCGATCCGCGAGACGCTGGAGGAGGCGGGCGTCGCGGTCGGGCTCGAGCCGGACGGCGACATGGTCGCGCTGCGCGACCGGCTCTATGCCGGGGAGCCGATGGGCGAGCTGCTCGAGGAGGCAGGCGCGGCGCTGGCGCTCGATGCGCTGGTGCCGTTCGCGCGCTGGCTGCCGGCGGGGGTGCACCACAAGGTGTTCGACACGCGCTTCTACCTGGTCCGCGCGCCCGAGGGGGCCGAGCCGCTGGTCGACGGCAACGAGAATGTCCGCCTGTTCTGGGCGAGCGCCCAGGCGGTGCTCGATGCGGCCGATGCCGGCGAGGTGCACATCATCTTCCCGACCCGGCGCAATCTCGAGCGGCTGGCGCTGTTCGGCAGCTTCGACGATGCGGTGGCCGACGCCCGGGCGCATCCGGTGCGGACGATCACGCCGTGGATCGAGGAGCGCGGCGGCGAGCGGCATCTCTGCATCCCCGACGATCTCGGCTATCCGGTCACCTCGCAGCGGCTCGACGAGGCGATCCGCGCGTGAAGGATCTGCGCCGGGCGATCTCGGCGACGATCCTGTTCGCCGTGCTGCTCGGGGGCGGACTGCTCGCCTGGGCGGCGCTGCGCGGGCGGCCGCAGGACCTGCCCTGGACGCGGCTCGACCTGAGCCAGCCGATCGGCATCTTCACCGGGCGCAAGCTTGCCGGGCTGACCGACGATTTCGCCGAATGCCGCGCGCTGCTCCGCTCGGCCGGGGTGCGCTACACCGTGCTGGCCCAGGTGACGGGCGAGGATGCGCAGTGCGGCTATGCCGATGGGGTGCGGCTGGTGGGCGGCGGATCGCGGGGGATCGGGTTCAGCCCGGCGAATCTCGGCACCTCCTGCCCGGTGGCGGCGGCGCTGTCGCTCTGGGAATGGGAGGTGGTCCAGCCGGCCGCGCAGAAGCATTTCGGGGCGGCGGTGACGCGGATCGAGCATCTCGGCAGCTATTCGTGCCGGCGGATGTACGGGCGCAGCGCCGGGGACTGGAGCGAGCATGCGACGGCGGACGCGATCGACGTGGCGGGGTTCCGGCTGGCGGACGGGACGCGGATCAGCGTGGTGAAGGACTGGGGCGAGGGCGGGGCGAAGGCCGCGTTCCTGCGCGAGGTGCGGACGGGGGCGTGCCGGCTGTTCTCGACCGTGCTCTCGCCGGACTATAACGCAGCGCACCGCGACCACCTGCACCTCGACGAGGCGGAGCGGGGCGAGATGGGGTGGCGGGCGTGCAGGTGAGGTTTCAATTCCTCCCTCGGAGCGCAGCTCCGGGGGAGGGGGACCGCCGGCGAAGCCGGTGGTGGAGGGGGAATATCCAGAGGCAAAATTCGAGGTGGCGGTCCGTGCGGCGGTGCCCCCTCCACCACGCCCTTCGGGCGCGGTCCCCCTCCCCCGCTTCGCGAGGGAGGAGTTCTAGTCTTCAGTTCGGCAGGGCGGCCGAGTCGACCTTTTCCACCCAGGCCGGGTAGAAGCTCGGCTGGCGGTTCGACCAGCCCGAGGCGGTCGCCGCGGCTTCGCTGATCGACTGGAGCAGCTTGCGGCGCAGCTCCGGATGGAGGTGCGGCAGCGCTGCCGCGGCGCAGAAGGCCGAGGGGAGCCACGGGCGCACTTCGGCGCCGATCAGCCGCTCGTAGAGGAAGCGGAAAGCCGAGAAGCTGGTGAGGCGGCCCTGGCTGAGGTCGAAGGCGGCAATGGCGACGAGCGGGGCCATGAACGGCTCGATCGAGTCGAGGTCGCTGTCGTCGGGCATCAGGGCGCGCACTTCCTCGAGGCGCTCATAGATATGCGCCTGGGCGCGGATGCTGGCAGCCTCGACCACGTCGCGCGACCAGCGGAGCATCGCGTCGTCGCGCTCCAGCCCGATGTCGAGCGAGCGGCGGATGTAGCGCTGCGTCGCTGCGGAGAATCCCGCGAATTCCTTCATTTCGGCCAGCGTCATCGCGCCTTCTGCCGGCTTAGCCCGTGCTCCCATCGTTCAAAACTCCCACCCCAAAATTACCCTCCAGGACAGATACTGCGCCCATATGGTTAACGGGTCGCTTAACCTGTCGTCGTCCCCTGTTCATTATAGGAGACCAACCGATTCCGCGGCGCAACATGGATGCGACGAACCGAAGCCGCGCGTATGGAAAAGCTTGCCGAGTGATGGGCTTGCGCAACGATATTGCCCATTCGTGGCCTATCCGGGTCCGGGTTCGCCCGGAGGGGTTGGGCCGGCTTTCGGGAGGGGACGCACTCGGTTTCCGGGCAAAGGTTCCCTCCCGGGCAGGGTTTTTTGCAGGTCATCGGCTCGTCGCAACGGTTCGTCGGATCGACGAGCCGCAGGGGTGTACTTCGCGCCTATACTTTGGTCAGTCGCACTCAACACCTGACTGCTTCCTGACCGGGGGGTCCATGAATTTCCGCGTTTTTGCAGCGCGTTTTGCGCTGATGGCTGTTTGCACGCTGATGATGGCCGCTCCGCAGGCGGCGTCGGCCAAGGGCCGTACCTTCTGGCAGTGCGCGCCCTATGCCCGCGAGATCTCCGGCGTGAACATCCATGGCAATGCCTGGACCTGGTGGAACCAGGCCGCCGGCCGCTACCAGCGTGGCGAGGCCCCGAAGGTCGGCTCGGTGATGTCGTTCCAGCGCACTTCCAAGATGCCGCTCGGTCACGTCGCGATGGTCAGCCAGATCGTCAGCGACCGCGAAGTGCTGCTCACCCATGCCAACTGGTCGCGTGCCGGCGGCATCGAGCGCAACGTCCGCGCCATCGACGTGTCGCCGAACGGCGACTGGAGCGAAGTGAAGGTGTGGTTCGCGCCGGTCGGCGGCCTCGGCACCTCGGTCTATCCGGTCAACGGCTTCATCTATTCGGACGGCGCGCCGCACGACTTCAGCGACGACGATTTCAAGCCGTCGCTCGACCTCGACCTCAGCGACCTGATGGCGGAAGCCAAGAACGAGACGCCCGACGCGGGCTGATCCTTTCGGTCAGGACTGGATTTGGAAAGGCCCGGTTCTGCCGGGCTTTTTCGTATGTGGGCTACAGTCGAATGGCGTTTCTTTCCCCCGGCGAAGGCCGGGGCCCAGTCTTGAACGTCACGCGCCTTGGCGCGTCTTCGCCGCGCACTGCTTAGTCTGGGCCCCGGCCTTCGCCGGGGAGAAGCAGAGGAAATAGCTGCGCTTCAACCCTTCGCCACGAACGCCAGCGCCACGCCGTTCATGCAGTAGCGCTTGCCGGTGGGGCGGGGGCCGTCGTCGAAGACATGGCCGAGATGGCCGCCGCAGCGGCGGCAGCGGACTTCGGTGCGGCGCATGCCGAGCGAATTGTCCGCATCGGTGGCCACCGCGTTGGGCAAGGGCTGCCAGAAGCTCGGCCAGCCGGTGCCGCTGTCGAACTTGGTCGCCGAGCTGAACAGGGGCAGCGCGCAGCCGGCGCAGGTGAAGGTGCCGGCGCGGTGCTCCTTGTTGAGCGGGCTGGAGAAGGCGTACTCGGTCGCGCCCTGGCGCAGCACGCGATAGGCGGCGGGGCTGAGCCGCTTGCGCCACTCGGCATCGTTGAGCGTGAAGGGGAATTTCTGCGCCGCCTCGGCGGGGGCGCCGCCACAGGCTGCGGTGAAGGCGCCGAGGCCGGCGATGGTGAGGAAGCTGCGGCGGTTGGTTTCCATGGGAGGGATGTGGGGAGGGACAGGGCGACCGTCCAGACCCACATCGTCATCCCGGCGAAAGCCGGGATCTCGTGCCGTATCGCGCCTTCGCTTGAGATCCCGGCTTTCGCCGGGATGACGATAAAGGCTCAGTAGTGCGACAGTTCCACCGGCAGCTTCTTGTAGCCATGGACGAAGCAGGCAGCGACGCGCTCGGGTTCGCCGGTGACGTTCACCCGAAGGCGGCGCTTTGCCATCTCCTCCATCAGCACGCCGATCTGCAGCTCGGCGAGGCGGGCGCCGACGCAGCGGTGGATGCCGTGGCCGAAGGCGAGGTGGCGGCGGGCGTTCTCGCGGTCGACGATGATCCTGTCCGCATCCTGGAAGACGCTCTCGTCGCGATTGGCCGAGATGTACCAGAGGCCGAGCTTGTCGCCCTCGCGGATCTTGTGGCCGTCGAGCTCGGTGTCCTGCGTCGCGGTGCGGCGCATATGGGCGAGCGGAGTCTGCCAGCGGATGATCTCCTGCGTGGCATTGTGGATCAGCCCGGGATTGGCCTCGAGCTTCGCCCGCTCGTCGGGGAACTGGTTGAGCCCCCAGGCATAGGCGCTCATCGAGTTGCGGGTGGTGTCATTGCCGCCGACGATGAGCAGGATGAGGTTCCCGAGGAACTCCATCTGGTCCATGTGGCTCATCGCGTCCGAATGGATCATCATCGAGATCAGGTCCGGCCGTGGCTCCTTGCCGAGCCTGCCTTGCCAGAGATTGCCGAAATAGGCGGCGCATTCGAACAGGATCTGGCGACGCTCCTCCTTGCGGACCGGATCCTTGGCGATCTCGATGTCGCCGGCCCAGTCGGACCAGTAGGTGAGCTTGCGGCGTTCTTCCCAGGGGAAGTCGAACAGCAGCGCCAGCATCTGGGTGGTCAGCTCGATCGAGACCTGGTCGACCCAGTCGAACTCCTGGCCGACCGGCAGCGAATCGAGGATCTCGGCAGTGCGCATGCGGATATTGTCGCTCATCCGCACCATCTCGCTCGGCGTGAAGGCGGGGGCGACGGTGCGGCGCTGGTCGGTGTGCTTGGGCCGGTCCATCGCGATGAACATCGGCATCTTGATGTCACCCTCGGCGATGTCGGCGATGGTGATGCCGCCGGCCTCGGACGAGAAGATCTCGGGCAGCGACTCGACCTGGACAAGCGGCTTGTAGGTGGAGATCGACCAGAAGGGGCCGAAGGCGGTGTTCTCGTGATAATGGATGCCGCCGCGGGCGCGCAGCTCGCGGAAAGGTGCGTGCCAGGTGTCGTCGCGGTAGAGCTCGGGGCGGCTGACGTCGAGCGGATCGACCGCCGGGGTGCCGGGAGTTCCGGTTTCGGTCGCAAGCGTAGCCATGCTGCCTCTCCTGTATTCTGCGGAGAGGGAATACCTAATTGACAGTCGTGTCAATAGTGAGAGGTGATAGGGGTTGGCGCGTTATCGCAAATAGCCGTCATCCCCGCGAAGGCGGGGATCCAGAGTGGCAGCGCGACATCCTTTGTGACTCTGGATCCCCGCCTTCGCGGGGATGACGATCAAATAGGTGGCGCGCACCGGGCACCGCCGCGTTCCGCTCCGGCCCCTCCACCATTCGCTGCGCGAATGGTCCCCCTCCCCGAGACAAGCTCGGGGAGGAATTTACGCAGTCGCCTCGATCTTGGTCTTGCGCTTGGGGCTGCCCGACTTGAGCACGCCGCGGCGGAAGACGCGGGCGCCGACGGTGATGATGATCGCCACCCACAGCGTCTGCCAGGCCAGCGCGAGCAGATGCGGCCAGATCGCCGGCGAACTGCCCGCCAGCCCGATCATCGCCATGGGCGAGCTGAACGGGAAGACCTGCGCCGCGATCTCGACCCAGTTGCCCGGCCGGGTCGCCGCGGCCAGCGCCAGGCCGAACATGATCATCTGGAAGATGGTGATCGGCAGCGACAGCATCTGCAGCTCGCGCTGGGTGGAGGTCAGCGCGCCGATGCTGAGGAACATGGCGCCGAGCAGCATGTAGGACATGGTGAAATAGGCGATGAACAGCAGCGCATAGACGGGGGCGCCCAGCGCCGCGATCAGGCTGGGGAAGCCGGAGGCGATCTCGGGCGGCAGCAGCCGGGTCGCGTTGATGAGGATCGTCGCCCAGAACAGCAGGAACAGCACCGCCGCGCCGAAGGTGCCGATCAGCTTGCCGAAGAATACGCTTTCCAGCGGCACGGCGGCGGCAAGGATCTCGATCACCTTGTTCGAGCGCTCCTCGGCCATGGTGCCGACCGCCTGGCCCGACAGGAACAGGGTGAGGAAGAAGATCGAGAACGCGCCGATCGACGCGGCCTGGCCGCGCCCGGTGGGCGAGGCCTGGCCGCGCTTGACCGCCGTCTGGGTGACGGTGGCGAGCGGCTCGGCATTGCCCAGCTTCTGGGCACGCAGGCTCTGCTCGGCGAGCTGGGTGAGGAACTGCGCCTCGCTCCAGCCGCGGCGGGCATAGAGGATCTCGGGCTTGTCGAGCGGGCCGTAGAGCACGGCGGCGGCATCGAACTTGTCGCTGTCGAAATAGGCCCGCGCCTGGGCCGCCGGATCGCCGTGCGGCGCCTCGATGGTGAGCGGCGGCGGGGCCAGTTCGCTCTTCCTGGGGAAGAGCTTGCGCAGCTGCCTGTCGGTCTCGAGCAGGGTCGGCGCCTGGGAGGGCGGGGCGATCACCACCATCTTCATCTGCGAATCGTCGCCGACGATAGACTGGGCGCCGATGCCGCCGACCGCGCCGAAGCCGATCATCAGCACCGGGGCGAACAGGAAGAGCAGGAAGGTGGGGGTGAAGACGGTGGCGGTGAAGTCGCGGCGGGCGACGGTCAGCGCCTGGCGCAGCATGCGCGAAAACTTGCTCATGCCGCTTCCTCCTCGTCCTGGTCCTTGAGGGCATCGGCACCGACGATCTTGACGAACGCATCGTGCAGGCCGGGCCGTTCGATCGACAGGCCGGAGACGCCATAGCCGCCGTCGATCAGCTTCACGAGCAGCGCCTCGATGCCGGTTGCCGGCAGGGTGAAGCGCCAGCCATCGCCTTCGCGCTCGGCGTCGGCGGGCAGCAGGCTGGCGGCGCCCTCGACATTGTGGTGCGGCGTGTAATGCGCCTTCATCGGCAGCAACGCGCGCGCCTGGTTGACCGTGCCTTCGAAGCGGACCTTGCCGCCGGCGATGATCGAAAGATGATCGCAGAGCCGTTCGGCATGCGCCATGACATGGGTGGAGAAGAGGATCGTCGCGCCGCGATCGCGCTCGGCCCGGATCAGCTTCTCGAGCTTCTCCTGGTTGACCGGATCGAGGCCGGAGAAAGGCTCGTCGAGGACGAGCAGCTGCGGCTCATGGACCACCGCGCCGAGCAGCTGGACGAGCTGCGCCATGCCCTTGGAGAGCTTGCGGATCTTCTCGTCCTTGGCATGGCCGAGCCCGGCATTGTCGAGCAGCGTATCGGCGCGCTTGCGGCCGATCGCCCAGGGCAGGCCGCGCAGGGCGCCCATGAAGGCGATCGCCTCGCGGCACTTCATGTTGGGATAGAGGCCGCGCTCCTCGGGGAGATAGCCGACCAGGTCGCTGGCGTCGCGCGGGTGGCCATAGCCGAGCATCGCGCGTTCGCCCTCGTCCGGCTCGATGATGCCGAGCAGCATGCGCAGCGTGGTGGTCTTGCCGGCGCCGTTCGGGCCGAGCACGCCATAGACCAGCCCCTTGGGCACGGCGATGTCGACCCCGTCGACGACGCGCCTGTCCCCGAAATATTTCACTAGACCTCGGGCGCTTACGGCCAATTCGCTGGTCAAATGAGTCCCTCCCTGATCGCTTTGGTGGTAGCGGGTCGGCGTGGAACAGCACAAGCCACTCGAAGCACTAATAAAGGCCAAAGCCGCCGAAATCGGCTTCGCGGCCTGCGGGATCGCGCGCGCCGATGCCGCGCCGAAGACCGCCGAGCGGCTGCGGCAATGGCTGGAGGACGGGCGCCACGGCTCGATGCTGTGGATGGAGGAGCGGGCGCATCACCGCGAGAGCCCGGCCGGGCTGTGGCCCGAGGTGCGCTCGGTGATCTCGCTGGGCATGAGCTATGCCCCGGCGCGCGATCCGCTGGCGCTGGCCGGGCACGGCGAGATCGGGCGGATTTCCACCTATGCCCAGGGCCAGGACTATCATGACGTGGTCAAGCGGCGGCTGAAGGAGCTGGCGCGCTGGCTGGTCGCCGAGGCGCCGGGCACCGACCTGAAGGTGTTCGTCGACACCGCGCCGGTGATGGAGAAGCCGCTGGCCGAGGCGGCGGGGCTGGGCTGGCAGGGCAAGCACACCAATCTGGTCAGCCGCAGCCATGGCAGCTGGCTGTTCCTCGCGGCGATCTACACGACCGCGGCGTTGGTGCCCGATGCGCGGGTGCGCACGACCTGCGGGAGCTGCGACGCGTGCCAGACGGCCTGCCCGACCGATGCGTTTCCGGCGCCGTACCAGCTCGATGCGCGGCGCTGCATCTCGTACCTGACGATCGAGCACAAGGGGCCGATCCCGGAGGAATTTCGCGAGGGGATCGGCAACCGCATCTATGGCTGCGACGACTGCCTGGCGGTGTGCCCGTGGAACAAGTTCGCCCATGCGGCGCAGGCGAACCTGGCGTTCGTGCCGCGCGCCGAGCTGACCGCGCCGGCGCTGGCCGACCTGCTCGCGCTCGACGATGCGGGGTTCCGCGAGGTGTTCTCGGGCTCGCCGATCAAGCGGATCGGGCGCGACCGGATGGTGCGCAACTGCCTGATCGCGGCGGGGAACAGCGGGGATGCCGCGCTGGTCGAGCCGGTGCGCGCGTTGCTGGGGGATGCGGACGAGACGGTGCGCGAGGCTGCGGGGTGGGCTTTGGGGAGGCTAAGCTAAGCCCCTCCCCTTCAGGGGAGGGGTTGGGGTGGGGGCTGTCAGCAGGCTCCCGCTCTCGATGAGACACATGCCCCACCCCAAACCCCTCCCCTGAAGGGGAGGGGCTTAAGCGGTCACCGCGCGCGCGCGCCACTCAGCGCTGCCACACAGCTCGCCTCGTCGATCGGGCGGCCGTCGCGCTGGCGGGCGTCGACATGGGTGACCACCGGCTCGCCGCGGTTCTGCGGATAGAGATAGGTGTCGAGCACGCAGATCGGGCCGGAGAATTGCAGCTTGCGCGCGGTGCCCTCGCTCATGTCGAGCTGGGGCTTGCCGAAGCGGGCGATCAGGCGCGGGGCGGTGGCGCCCTGGACGGCGGCGAGGCCGCCGGGCAGCGGGGTGGCCGGGCCCGGGGTGGGGCGGGCGCTCGGCGTGGCGCGCGCGCTCGGCACCGGCACATAGCCGGCGCGCGGCGGCGGGATCACGCCTTCGCCGCCACAGGCGCCGAGCGCCAGGGCCGTGATCAGGATGAGTTTCTTCATTGTACCCGCCTCCCGCGGTGAAATGCGTGCGTGGCCATTGCGGCTCCCAGCACCGGGGCGATCAGGTTGAGGATCGGGACGAGCAGAAGCCCGGTGCCGACCGCGCCGAGCGTGAAGCGGCCGAAGCTGGTCCGCCGGCGCCAGCCGCGCAGATCGCCGCGCGGCATGTGGCGGGCCGCGACCATGTCGCCCAGGTCGCGGCCGAGCAGCCAGGAGTTGACCAGGAAGAAGGCGAGCGCGGTGCCGATTCCGGTGACCAGCAGGATCAGGTAGAGCGGCGAGAGCAGCAGGTTGATCGCGAGCAGCCGCACCGCCGAGCCGAGGCCCATCGCGATCGAGCGGCCGAGCGGCACGTCGATCGCCTGGGCATGGGCGC
>Ga0209564_1000694_pt1 | contig 49312 bp, 51 predicted proteins | sample AraplaCol_mMF_r2_FD_184272 | JGI IMG/M metagenome (GOLD analysis project Ga0209564, IMG submission 184272) | Arabidopsis root microbial communities from North Carolina, USA - plate scrape MF_Col_mMF_r2 (SPAdes) (version 3) | ecosystem: Host-associated > Plants > Roots > Endosphere | place: USA...
AGGGAACTGTGCTGCCTCTGCGAGCAGCGGTCGGTCGCAACTCTAATTGTCTAGAGGCGCTCCAATACGCAACTGGTTGATCTTTTTGGTGGGCATTACCGGGGCGATCAGTGAGCGGATCTGGGCGTTGGCTGTGCTCGACGAACTTTCGCACCTGCCGCACGAGGTACTTGTTGAGCGCATGGAACCGACTCGATCCACGCGTGTTCCGCCGCTCAACGTTGGAGGCGGCAATGTTGCGTGTTTCGTTTCTTGCGACCCTATTCTCGCTGATCGGGATCACCTCAGTTGTGGCGTCGCCTGGCATGCCTGCTACTTGGGTCGGAGAAGTCTTAGTGCTTCTCGTTGCGGGCGGATGCGTCATCGCAGTGATGGCTTCCGAGGGCGAAAACGCCTGATCAATCGGGAGCTGTGCTCGACAAGAACTCCCACGGCGAATCCGACAGCGACTCCGGACGGCCAGTGCGCAAGCATCACAGTTCTTGTGCTTGCAAGACCCACGAATAGAGACCAAACGGCTGATCGCCATGGCGACCAAGTGGCGAAGAACGATGCCATTGCCCCGGCATGCATCGCGTGGCCTGAGGGCATTGCATCATGGCTCCGGCCTGTCGTCTGTCTTCGGCCGCCGAAAATCCTGTCAGGCCGCTTTTGAGAGACAATGCGCTTTACCGCGTGATGCAGTGCTGTGGTGGATGCGATTATCAGCAGGAATCGGGTCGCATCTCTTCGACGTGCGCTTTCCGGTGGTGTGACCAGAATCCACGTGCCTGCGCCTGTAAAAAGGACGCGCGCATCGCAGAGCCAGCCGACGGCAGATGCCAGATTTGCAATCGCCGCAGGCGTGACATCCGCAATCTCTCGCGTGGAAATTTGATCCGCTCTGCTGAGCGGTAGAGAAAATCGACGCACCGACTTCAGAGTGGAACTCTTTTGGGCCGCGGCTTGCGGGTACGCGTTCTGTCTGCTTTCTCCGGAGCGAGCGCCTCGGCGTCATGAAAGCCCTGCCGTTGAATTGCCCAGGCTGCTTTCGCCGCTTCCCAGTGCTCTCGATCGCGCCCGTCAGGTTGCCCCTCCTTCAACCAAATTTCGTAGGCGAGTCTGCGGATTTCAGCGTGATCAGAATCGTGTTGCATCGGAATCGTCGCCTTAGCTCAGAGCGTGACGGCCGAGCAACCAGCACACCGGTTCAAAGTTCCGACGTTTGCGGGAACCGATCGCCTACTTATCTCGTTATCGGCTCGGCGACCTTGGCGCCTGCCCGCTCTCCAGTTGGATGCGTTGCCGCGGATGTGCCGGCCGCGCCAACAGGACAAAGCGAATTTCCCGGCGATGGCCGGATCCGCTAAATCTGACTACATGTCAGAGGCCCGTCGCTTAGCTGAGCGGCGGGCTTCTCATTGCTTCTCCCGCCTTTTTTCCATCCGACGGGAGGCCGTTCCGACGCCTGCATGGTGAAAGCGCTGTCCGGCCGATCTCTAGGCACCATAGTCCGTCGGTTCAGCGAAGCTGATCGACGCGCACGGCACCGCTAGAACTGTTAGTGCGATTGCCTAGAGGGCATCATCGCACCACCGTTTCCCCATTTGCGTAATTAGTCCCAGATTCTGTTCATAATAGTTTCGAACCAATGGCCGCACTTTATAAAGATTGGCAACAGGCCGGAAGCGGACAATCCCAGCAGTACAGTTGCACATTCCGAAGGGTTACGGAGGAATGTGACCCTTATTGCTATGCGCTGCCTTGAGATTCAGAGGCAAAAAGTAGCACTTTGTTGATGGCCTCGCGCAAGTGAATAAGCGCTTCACGACTGCACTGAAGCTGACATACGGCGTAAGCCACCATTGGGATGCTGCCATCGGTCATGACGGTCGGGCGGTTTGAGGATAGTACGAGGCTGAACATTCCAGCCTGATGCGCCAAAGCCGGCACTCCGTCGAATGCGAGCGTTGGTGCACCGTGATCGACGATAGTCGCCACAGGCGGCAGGGGCTTCGACATTGCTGCTTCCCATTCAATCAACGGCTATCAACGACAAGTGAGACGGGTGCTAATTCCCGCAATCGCTTAGACCTCATACGGGCCTAGTGGAACTGCTTTCGAGGGCGCCTAAGCAGTCATTTGTGACGTTAAAATTGGGTCCCGCACGTGGTCACGCTGGCGCTTACCCGCACATCAATGGGACGTTTCGCCTATCCCGGGGGACCAAGTTCGCCAACCATCGTTGATCAAATCGCCGCTGACGAGTGGCGAGCGGTCTCGCCCTGTAGTGGTCGCATACCTGCCGACCCGCAACATTCCAGACTGCACTTTTAATCCGTATAGCTTCCTCCAATCGGCAACCTTCCATTGGCTATGAAACCATTTGCTGCAACGCTGGTTACCGCACGCGCGATCGCTTTTTGAGGATGACCAGTTTGCCCGTAACCAAACTCTATGAAAGCGGGGTGCCCGTTACAGAGGCGACGTTCAAGCTCCTAACCGACGCCATGCCGCAAATGGTCTGGTCGACCCTTCCGGACGGTTTCCACGACTATTACAACGAGCGTTGGTACGAGTTTACCGGCGTTCCGCGCGGGTCCACGGACGGCGAAGGCTGGGCCGGGATGTTCCACGAGGATGACCAGCCCGAAGCATGGCGTCGCTGGCGACATTCGCTCGACACTGGCGAGCCCTACGAGGTCGAATACCGCCTCCGGCATCACACCGGTCATACCGTTGGACGATTGGCCGGGCGCAGGCTGTCCGCGACAAGAACGGGTCAATCGTGCGCTGGATCGGCACCTGCACCGATATCCATGAGGCCAAACCCGTCGCCGAAGCCAAGGAGCTCCTAAGTCACGAACTCAGCCACCGCATCAAGAACATCTTTTCAGTAGTAGGAAGCCTAGCTGCCTTGACGGCCCGCGAACACCCCGAAGCGAAGTCTTTCGCGACACGGTTTCGCGAACGAGTCGCCTCCCTGGGGCGGGCACACGAGTTCGTTAGGCTGCACAGCGAATCTTCTCGCCCCGTAGTGGAGCGCACGACCCTACAGGGACTGCTGGCATCACTGTTCGAACCCTATCCGGCGTTCGAGATTGGCCGGATCGTCATTTCCGGCGACGACCCGATCGTCGACGACCGTGGTGCTACGCCCCTGGCCTTACTCTTCCATGAGCTCGTCACGAACGCGATCAAATATGGAGCGTTGTCAAACGATACAGGCAAGGTTGTAATTACAATCCAACGCCAGAATGACGACATTTTCGTCGAATGGACCGAACTCGGTGGTCCGGCGATTATGGCCGAACCGTCGCGTGCAGGCTTCGGCAGCAAGCTAGCTGTGATGAGCGTCGAACGACAGCTTGGCGGCAAGTTCAATCGCGATTGGCCCGCATCAGGCCTTCGGGCAACGGCTACAATAGCTGAGCATCGCCTCGCGAGAGGAAGCTGAGGTCAAAATAGCCGCAGCCGAGAAGGCGGGTGCGCTACCTGCGCTGTCAAAAACGCAAGAACCTCACTTAATTCGGCTTCACCCACGGGTTTGTCGAGCACGCCGATGGCCTTCGCAACCTGGTTCTCGATAGTCCTAGGATTTGCTGTGATGAACACGACGGCCACACCACGCTTGGCAAGTTCGGCGCCGATCCGGGGCCCCGTCGGCCCGTCGGCCAGATTGACGTCTACAAATGCGATATCGGGTAGCTCGGCATCAGCAATCTCGAAAGCCTCAACGGCCGTCGCCGCAATGCCGATCGAGATATGGCCGAGATCCTCGATAACCGCCTCGGTCTCCATCCCGATGACAATCTCATCTTCAACAATCAGGATTTTGGCTTGCACGGCGGCCACGAACTCCCATTGGTCCCAATCAATGGCTCACCTCAGTTAACGTTCCAGAGCGCTCGAAATTAAATGGGGCTGATCGTACTGTGCTATTGCCTCCGCCTAGTCGGCATCCGTTGGCAAATTGCGCCAACTCCGGGTGTGGATCCACAGCCGTGACGCGGCCACTCACGCGCCTGGCTGATCGTTGAGGCTAGCGTTTTGACCGTCAGCCACGCTCGATGACGGCTAGTCGCGCGGGCAATTTTTACGCGCGAGATGGACCTCCTGCAGATTGCAATCTCAACTGCGATAGTTCGATGGCCAGCGCGATGATCTGATCTTCTTGCAATGCGTCTCGGTCAATTCGGCCCTCCACGCCATGTCTGCGGAACACATCATTTTGATCCATGCGTCGTAGATAGCCATCCATCGCCCAATTCGGGAAAAGCCGATGCGAGGCAGTTCGCGAACTGAGTGTGGTCAACCTTCGGTGGCGTGGATCGGCCTTGATGCGGTTGAAAGTAGTGGTAACCGCCTCTGGGGAGCCTTCCAGAACTTGCAGAAATGTCTCTCCGTCAAAGATCAGGTAACCGGTGACGCCATGTTCTGCGTTATTGCGGCGGGAGGCCGAAAGGATATCGCGAAGCGCGACTGGTGCGCTTTCGACTCGACCCAAATTGAACGTCGATGTGTATACGAGGCGGAATATTTCCATGAGAGCTCTCTGGGGGAGGACGCACATTAAATCCGAGTATCATGTAAGTGTTCCTTGACGGCGTATCTCTGGCGACTGCCGGACTCAGACTTGGCCTGCGACGCAACGACAGAGCGCCCACTCCAGACATTGCGAATTGCCTGGATGCAGACGTTGCTGGGTAATCACCGCGGCAAAATGGGGGTGCTCCGTCATCCATCGCTCATTTTGCCTAAACTTCTATGCGCCCAACGGCTCCATCGTCGGCCCGACGAACTCGATCCCGAACTGCCGAGCAATTTTTGGGACCTCGGCCGTCGGGTTCTCGATCATCGCCTGAAAGAATCCGTCGAGCATGGGCGTTCTAAACACGCCGAGCAAGCGCGCCGCCCCTTCGCTCAAGTTGCGAAAGCCATGGACGCTTCCTCGCCGGATGAAAGCGAAGCCGCCAGGTCCGGTACGAAAGCGTTCGCCTTCGAGCGTAAAATCGACCTCACCCTCGACGACGTAGAGCAGTTCGTCCATGCCGTGATGGATGTGCAGCGGCTGTCCGGCACCAGGGGCGAGCAGAGCTTCCCCGCACGAGAACCTTCCTTGGGTATCCGCGCCCTCGACATGGAGCGTGACTCGCTCTCCGGGGAATGGATCGATCCATAGGTAGTCCATACGGTGCCGGCAATATCCGGCTGCTTTCTCTGTGCTCATAAATGAAATCCTCGAGAGGCCATACATGAAGGCAGGGCTCCTTGAGCCTCCTCAAGTCGCAAAGTCCAGACTTTGCAGGTACTGCGCGAATGGATGATGTTTCGGGGTCGGCTGGTCGCTCGGGGCTTCTTCACCCCGCCATTGCGGCTCATGCGGACAAGGTGCCCTGGCCCTATGCCGTTAAACTGATCCGCCGTAGCGGCTTTCGCGAGGCCGTGCTTCGCTACTGCACCACAATGGTTCAGCCACCTGCCATGAAATGGCCTGCCGACAAGTTCTTCGGACAGAAACTTCGCTACCTCGTGTCGTTCGCGCTCATCGGTCTCGACGCGCGCTGGCGCAAGGGGAAAGGCGAGGCGCCGATACTTGCCGCGCTTCAACGTGACGCTCCAGCCAGCGCCCGTCAGATCGCAGCGCTAATCAACGCGCTCAAGCTCGGCAATTACATCGTCGAGAGTACACTCCCGGAAGACCGCCGCGCAATCCGGCTGAGCCCGTCTCTGCTACTGCTGCAGGAAATCGGCCGCTCGCCGCTCGCGTTCCTGGCGGCATCCGAGCGCCTCGACCCGCCTTCCTTGGCGCTGGTCGAACCTCTCAGCGGGAATGCTTTCTGGATCGGGGATTGGCTGGGCGCCTCATACGACCGGTTTCTCCAGGAAGACCTTTACTTCGCTCCCTTTTCCAACGTCGTCGAGTTTGCCGAGCAGGACTGCGGCTAGTGCTGTCGGCCGTGCTCGCTGTGCATTACGCCGGGCGCGCTGGCGCCGCCGCCCCACTACCTCTCTCTTATGGTGCGCTGGCCGAGCGCTTCCGAGTTTCGCGGCAGCACATCGGCAATATTCTCAGGAGCGCGGAGCGGCGCAGCTGTTTCGCTGTCGATCGCGGTGGTCGAAGCGTTACCGTTTCGGCGGACTTCCAGTCGGAGTTCGAGAGCTGGGCCGCTGGTCAGATGGCGCTTTACCGGCTGCTCGCTGAACAAAGCGGCGGCGCAGCTCTGCCGAGCGCCTTGCCCACCCGATGAATGTCGGACGGCTGGAAGCATCGCGCCTCGGCTTTCTGCTGAACCGAACCTCGTTGCTCTTGCATCGGAATTCGTGGCCGCAGCGTCACGTTGGGTTGTCGCCCGAAAGCAGACCACTGCGCAGTGATTCTTGACCTGAAACTCGCCTCGCAGCGCGCCACTACATCAAATCAGGCAAAACCATTCAGGGCCGCCTTGATCGCGCCACGCTGGTACGGCTTCGCGAAAAATAGCGCGTTCGGCGGAAGATCGTTAGAAGCAGCACGGACGTGGCCTGACGCGACGATGATGTGAACCGGCGGCCACCGGTCGCGTACCGCCCACGCGAGCGCTAGGCCATCCATTGAGCCCGGCATGTCGATGTCGGTGAAGACGATCTGAATATCCGGACGCGCCTCCAGAATCTCGATCGCCTCGGCTGCGTTGCTCGCCTCGACCGCAAGGAACCCTGCCTCTTCGACCATGTCGACGGCATCCATTCTGACGAAGGGGTCGTCTTCCACGACGAGAACGAGCGACAACGGTTCTACTGTGGGCATTTCCTGTCAATATCCGATCCCGCGCTCCGATCCGAGGGCGGAGTGCTGTAGTTTATTCCTCTACCGCAAGATGGCCTTCCAAATCATAACGAAGACCCTCGGGCTTACGCTCGACCCTTGCAGTACCCCTGAAATATGCAGGGACAATCCGTTCCACCAGCCGCGACCCGAAGCCTTTCCGGACGCCCTCGGACGCGACCGCCGGGCCGCCACTTTCCATCCAGGCGAACGCGAATTTCCCGTCTTGGTCGACGTTCCATCCCAAGCAGACCTGGCCTTCAGGCACCGACAGCGCCCCATATTTGACCGCATTGGTCGCGAGTTCGTGAATTACCAACGCTAGCCCGAGCGCCTGTCGAGCGCTGACCTTGGCGCACGGGCCGCCAACAGAGATGCGCGAAGCGTCGGCCAGGTAGGGCGTCAGGGCGCTGTCGATGACGTCCTCGATCTCGGCTTCCTGCCAACTGGTATCTGTCAGGATGTTCTGCGCGTCGGACAGCGCTTGGAGACGCAGTGCGATTCTATCGGATGCTTGTTCAAGATCTTCTGAGTGCCGGATGGTCTGGGACACGATAGCCTGGACGACCGCGAGGGTATTCTTCATGCGGTGCGCCAACTCGCGCTGCAGGATCAAGCGCTGGCGATTGCTCTGCCGCTGTTCCTCCAGCAACCGCTCGGTTTGCTCGGCGCTTTCTGCCCGCCGCCGGCTGTCCAAGACCTGCGCCGTCACCTCCGTCGTTGTGTTCAAGAAGCCGCCGACGCGCCCGTCGTCGTTCCAGATCGGCATGTATGTGAACGTCCAGTATGTCTGCTCAGGGACACCGTGACGGGTCATAGTCAGCGCCAGTTCCTCGACGCGAACGCTTTCGCCCGAAAGCGCCGAGCGCGTGATCGGCAGAAGCTCCTCGTAGACATCCGGCCAAACCACCGGGAAAGGCTGGCCAAGCGCGTCCTCGCTACGAGCGCCGAGCATTGGCTTGTAGGCGTCGTTGAATAGGATAACGAGGTCTGGGCCGTAGATAATGCAGATCGCTTGCTTCGAAGACAGCATAGTGCGGACGACTGCAAGCAGGCCCGGAGGCCAAGTTGAAATCGCACCGAGCGCGGTCTGGGACCAGTCGAATCTCCGCGTCCGCTCACCCATCTCGCCGCCGTTCGGAAACGGGTTATCGGCTGTTGCGGCTATCGCCGGTAAGTCCGTCCAAGCCAACGACGCCGGCAATGTTCAAACCTCACGCAAGTGTCTTTGAACCAAGTCGCATTCCCTATGGGGCAAAGCCATTGTGGGCAAGGTGGCCCGACGAAGCCGCCTTCGTTTCAGGGATTCATCACCGATACAAGCACGGATACCCTCGCCGTTCGAGAAGTTAGATTGCACCTCCATCGCGACATCGAAACTGGGACGGCGAGCGCGGTCTCCACGTGCCGTCGGCAGCTCCGTGCCAACTGCAGACATCGAGACATTGCCCAGAAGCGGACATTGGGTGGCTGAAGGCACGAACGAAGAGCGAAAGCTCGCTACCCTCGTTGAGAGCTTTGAGCGCTGGGAAGAAAAGCGCTGGTTACAGTAAGCTTCGGGCCGGACGCAAAATCGGCGGACTAGAGGCTCCACGATTTGAGCGGCGGCTGCAGAAGATGCACGCTCAAGTAAGGCCCTGCTCCCCAAACGAGCGTCCAAGCAGCAGCGCCGGCGACATTTGCTGGCAAGAACTGCCACCAAGACATCCGAACCGAACCTGCCAGGATGCCACTAAGCTGCCTAAGCAAGACGACGAAGCGCGCCGTCATGACGATATAGACGCCGCGCGACCTGAACAGCGCTTCCAGCTTCTCCAGACGCTCCGCGGTCAGCTTGAAGTACGGGCCGTACCGGCTGAGGACCCTATGTCCGCCAATCCGGCCGATCCCGTAGCCGGTACTATCCCCCAACACAGCGCCAGCGAATATCGCCACGAGGAGATATGGCAAACTAAGTTGCCCCTCGGCAGCCAACGCTGATGCGGCGATGATTGCCGTTTCCCCAGGCAGTGGGGCGCCGAGCGACTCCAGGTAGACAAGGACAAAAAGCGCTGTAACGCCGTATGCTGCAAGATAGGGCTCAAGAAACTTGATCGCTTCCATCTGATGTACAGATCTGCCCTGGCCTATGCGTCACGCTCATCGATTGTGCCGCTCTTATCGCCGCAGAGCCAGCGTGCCGCAGGCCCACGATCCGCACGCCGAACTGAGCCCCCTCGAGCGCGCGGCTCAGACGGCCCCACTGCGATCCTCGTGTTGTCTGTCATGCCGTGAACCCTTGTTATGACGAGATCCGGCAATTGACCCGCGCTGGTTCATGCACGGTGCGCGCCCGTCTCCGACATTGCCACTTTTTCCCAAAGCGGATGATAGAGGTTGTGGCGCGAGAGGCGGGCCCCTGAGCCTTCCTTGCTAGCGGAGTTTTGCGATCCCGGTACCGTCGAGTTTGGCGCGGTCTTTGATCGACTGTTCGCTACGAGTCATCGCTTTGGCGATCGCCTTTAAAGCCATGCCCTTTCCAGCGAGCAATTTGAGTTTCTCGAGTTCCTCAGAAGTCCAGGGTTGGCGGTGACGTTATAGGTTGCGGCCAGAAGTCGCTTCATCGCCTCACAGTCCCGGATGCCGGGACTGACATAACTGCAATTGTAGGCCTGGATCCTCATTCGATTAAACGAGGGCGGACTAGAATTGGCTCAGCGCGGCCAGCGCTGAGTGCGCTTCTGCAGGCTCGCCAGCATCGTCAGCAGGCCTATGCTCGCCATCACGAAAGCGCCGGTGACTAGAATGATGTCGTGCATGGCTCCCCCAGCCCACAGTTACTGGACGCCCTATAACGCGCCTGGCCACATCTGGTTCCCTGGGGGGCGCTTATGGGTGGCGAACGGACGTTAGCGCCAGACGGGCGCGGCAGAGTTCAATACGCCCCAAGAGACCGCGGCGAGCGGAGATGCGGGTGGCTGAGCTCACGCCGAATTTTTGCGTGAATCGCTTGCTCGATCTGTCAGGAGCTAGGATGGCTGACACGAGCAAGCCGTTTGGTTTCTGCTCGCTCAGCGAAGCTGGCTGTCTTTGCTGCCGCGGCGATTATAACCACTTGCTGCAGCTGGTCGGTCATGGCGCGCTTGGCAATGCCACACAGACGCGCCGAACGGTTCGTTGAAGATTGGGCATCCGCGGAGCAGCGCGGCGGGTCGAGGCAAAGGAGGGCGGCAGCATGCGTTGCGAGCCCCTCAAATGACATAGACGGCGACTGGGATTAAGCGTCAGGTCTGGCGATGAAACCGACATTGGAGCGAGCGTTCGAACTCGCAAGATCAGGAAAATTCGGGACAATAAGGGAGCTGGAGCGCGCTCTTTTCGCTGAGGGGTACCCGCACAGCCAACTTGTCGGTCCAGTCCTGTTGGAGCAGCTGCGCCAGCTGATGAAGGCTGCACGGAGCGCGAGCGGCTAGTCACCGCGTTTCAGCCGCAAATTCCGCACCCTCGCCGCTGTCCCGCTGATAATTCCCCTTGCGCCAGTTGCTGCCATTTGTGCCAGGAAGCGGACGTTCCCAGCGACGCATGCCGTGGGCGGAATCAACCCATAGGAGATCCGCGGAACTGGGTCATGCGTAGTTCCTCGGAGGCGCCCGCTAGGACGGCCGCCCGTCGCCTGGGAGACCGCTATGAAACTGATTATGCTCGCCGCCGTCGCCACCCTTTTGCTCGCCGGCTGCGCGGGAAACTCGATGCCTCAGGCGCAGAAGGCGCCCGAGCCGCGCAAGCGGATTGATGCTCAACGCTTCTATTCGGGTACCTGGCGCGAGATCGCCCGGCGTCCGATGACGATCACGGATGGCTGCGTTGCCGGTGCAACCGAATATGGACGGGACCGCGCGGGTGACATCCAAGTGGTTGATTCCTGTCGTATGGGCAGTCCGCACGGCGAGCTCAAGACCGTCGGCGGCCCCGGAACGATCCTTGATCCCGGCTTTAACGCAAAGCTCAGGGTCAACTATAAACTCTACGGATTCGTGCCAGTGCAGCGCGACTACTGGGTGCTGGATCGGGCCGACGACTACAGCTGGTTCATCTCGGCAGATCCGACATTGCGGGATCTCTATATCTTCACGCGTGATCCGCAGATCGGCGACGCGCAGCGTAGGCGGTTGGTCGCGCGTGCGGCTGCGCTCGGCTATGATGTTGGCAAGCTGGAACTCCCCGAGCAGCCACGCCGCTGAGGCGCGCTTTCAGCGCTTATTACAGCGTTCGAAATATGGGGTCGCGCCGCTGCAGCCTATGAAATCGACTTTCAATAGTTCGGTGGATATCCGTGGCTCGCCTTGGCATCCACCTTACGGAACTCAAAGCAAATCGTCACAGCCAAGCTATCGTTCCGCCTACCGGCGATGGACAAGCCGGCTGTCAGCCGCGCAATGACACTGCGGTATCAGGTGGAAGTCCGTCGCCCCGCGCCACTTCCTGGCGTTCACGCTCCACCGGTAAGCGGACTTGTAAGTCGAGCGCCCTTCACCCCCCGCGCGATGCGGCGGGGGTATGCTTCAGGCGGCTCGCCCGATCGAATACAGGCGAGCCAGCGTCGCATCGTCGAGAGTGACATCGACCGCAGCGAGGTTTTCGCGCAGGTGGGTGCGCGACGAGGTGCCGGGGATCAGCAGGATGTTGGGCGAACGGCGCATCAACCAGGCCAAGGCGGTCTGCAGCGGAGACACGCCCAAGGTAGCGGCTACATCCGACAAGGTGGTCGACTGCATCGGCGAAAAGCCACCGAGCGGGAAAAACGGCACATAGGCGATGCCCGCGTCGGCCAGTTCGTCGATCAGGGCGTCGTCATGCCGATGGGCGAGATTGTACTGGTTCTGGACGCAGGCGATCTCGACCAGCGCGCGGGCTTCGGCCACCGGTTTCGGGGTCACATTGCTGATGCCGACGTGGCGCAGCAGCCCTTGCTGTTTGAGCTGCGCGAGCGCCTCGACTTGCGGCGCGATGCTCCCTTCCGCGGGTCCATGCACATCGAACATCGCGCGGAAGTTCACGGCATGCAGCTGGTCCACGCCTAGATTGCGCAGGTTGTCGTGGACGGCGGCGACCAGATCCGGCGGCGAACTCGCCGCGATCCAAGCCCCGTCGCTGCCCCGGCGGGCGCCGACCTTGGTGACCAGGGCCAGCTCGTCCGGGTAAGGCTGTAGAGCGTCACGAATGATCTGGTTGGTAACATGGGGTCCGTAGAAGTCGCTGGTGTCGATATGGTCGACCCCCCTCGCGATGGCCTCGCGCAAGACGGCGATGGCCTCGTCCCGATCACGCGGGGGGCCGAAGACGCCTTTTCCAGCGAGCTGCATGGCGCCATAGCCCATGCGCTTCACCGTGCGGCTGCCAAAGACGAAGGTTTGATTGTCGGCGGTCATGACGATCTCCTGGATTGCGTCGGACCTGGAGATAGGGGGCTTGCGGCGTGGTGATAATCCTGCACAATCCGAACAGCCTGTACGTGTAACCGAACAATGCGGCCCAGCCTGTCGAACCTGGATGTTTTCGTCGCCATCGCGCGCGCCGGCGGATTTCGCGGGGCTTCGCGCGCAACCGGCGAAAGTCCGTCGGGACTCAGCGAGAGGATGCGCCGGCTTGAAGAGCGGCTCGGCGTCCGCTTGTTCAATCGCACCACCCGCAGCGTCGCGCTGACGGATGCGGGGCGAGACCTGCTCGGCAAGCTGGAGCCGGCCCTGCGCGAAGTCGAGGCGGCACTCGACGTCGTCAACGGCTACAAGGAGCGGCCTGCCGGCACATTGCGGCTCAATGTTCCGGTCAGCGCCGCACGCTTGGTCCTGCCCACGATCATCCCGCCCTTCCTGGCGGCCTATCCCGAAATCCGCCTCGAGGTCGTCGCCGATGATGACTTCGTCGACTTGCTGGCTGCGGGTTGCGACGCCGGCATCCGTTACGACGAGCGCCTCGAGTCCGACATGGTCGCGCTTCCGATCGGCCCTCGGGTCCAGCGCTTCGCCACGGTGGCGTCGCAGGCTTACCTCGATCGTCGGGGCATGCCACGTGAACCGCGCGACCTGCTGCAGCATAGCTGCATCCGGGTCCGCTTTCCCCGGCGTGCACTCGCGCCGTGGGAGTTCGAGCGCGACGGCCAGACCCTACTCGTCGACCCGCCGGCCGCGCTGATCGTTCAGCCCGGCGGCGTCGCCGATCTCGCCATCGAAGCGGCGATCGCCGGCAATGGCATCGTCACGATCTTCGAGGATTGGGTCCGGCCGCATCTGGAGACCGGCGCCCTCGTGCCGGTCCTTCCGGAATGGTGGCTGAGCTTCGCCGGGCCGTTCCTGTATTACCCGGGGCGGCGCCTCGTGCCCACGCCGCTGCGCGCCTTGATCGATCACATCAAGACAGCGCCTGCGCCGGGCTAGCGCTCCGCCCGATTAACAATCGCGACTGTCTTGAGCTTTTTTGCGTCAGGAGCGTAAGCTAGTTCCGTCCCCGAAAGCGGACTTTCGGAAGAGCGCCTGAGAGGGCCGAGGGCTGCCTCTCGCGACCTTCAAATATCTTCATCTTCCGACAGCCTACTGGGGATATCAGATCGCCGTCTGTTGGCCATCGAAGAAGGCTAATTTGATCAATCGGAATCGATGCTGCATCCGTGGCCGCTCATTCCACGATCTTGATGTCGAGCTCGCGGATCAGACGGCCGAACCGTTCAATATCTCCGCTCACGAGGCTGGCCATCGCCTGAGGCGAGCCCGGAGCCGCGATGAGGCCGCTGGATTCGAGCTTTGCCGCGATATCCGCGGACTTGATCGCCTTGGCCATCGTTGCATTCAGCCGCTCGATAATGGCCGGCGGCGTCCCGTTCGGCGCCACCAGGCCGAAGAAGTTGGGGATCAGCGGATCCTCCGACACTCCCAGCTCAGCCATGGTCGGAACCTCGCTCAGCTGAGGCAGGCGACGCTGATCGCCCACGGCCAATGCTCTGATCTTCCCGTCCTGCATCAGCGAAAGGGCTGCCGGCGGCGTCGCAATGGTCAAGGCCACTTCGCCCGTCGCGACGGCCGTGACGGCCGGCGGGGCCCCCCGGTAGGGAACATGAACCATCTTCACGCCGAGCTTGCGGGCCAGCGCCTCGATATTGAGGTGCGCCATGCTGCCCTTGCCGAAGCTCGCATAGGTCAGCTCGCGTTGCTTGGCGAGCTTCGCGAACTCCGCAAAGCTGCTCACGCCGAGTCCCGGATTGACGACTAGGACATAGGGGCCCTCGGCAACGACCCCGACATAGGCGAAGTCGCGCTTTCCATCGAGCGCCTGCTGCGGCATCAGGGTCGGGTTGATACCGAAGACCTCACGCGGGGCCATCATCAGCGTGTAGCCGTCGGGTTGCGCGCGAGCGACCGCCACGGCACCGACCATTCCATTGGCTCCGGGCCTGTTCTCGACGACGACCGTCTGTCCGAATTCTACTCGCATCTTCTCGGCGACCAGCCGGGCGGCCAAATCGACGGCTCCGCCAGCTGGATAGGGCACCACGAGCAGGAGTTGCCTGGTTGGATAGGCCTCACCCTGTGCGAGGGCGGGCATGGCGAGACTTGCACTGGCGAGCGCCAGAACGGCGCGACGCGACGGCCACACGGACATGAAAACCTCCCTGTTGATTTTTTATGAAGCTTACGGCTCGTCCGCGACGCCAACGCGTCGCGTCCATTGCTCCCATGCGCGGTCCATGGCGAAGGGCGTCAGGTTGAAATCGGACGCGGCGACTGCTTCGGCCGCGGTCAATCGGCGCGGTGTCCCTATCTGGGCGGCCTTCAATTGCACGTCGGCATTGCGGGCTCCGTAGATCGCCCGGAATGTCAGTTCGCGGACGGAACGGCCGGCGACCGTGGCCCCGTGGCCGCGCATCAGCACCGTCCAGTTGGCGCCGAGGGCTCGCGCCAGTGAATCCCCTTGCCCCCGCGTCGAAACGATGAGGTTCGTGTCCCCGAACTCGTCCTGGCTGTCCCACAGAGGGACGATCGCGCCCATGGTCGCGCCGAGGTGAAAGACGGGGAAAAGTTCGGCGCCGCTCGTGCAGAAGGGCATCATCTGCGGCGCGTGATGATGACAGATCGCGAGCACATCCGGCCGAGCGCGATAGATCGCTCCGTGGATGCTGCGCTCCGCGAATATCCGCGCGTCCGACTTCGAGACCAGCGTGTCATCAAGATCGAAGACCAGGATGTCCTCGGCGCTCACCAGTTCCGCGGCGCGCGTTCGCGGCATCAGGTAGTGATCGGGTGAATTCGGGTGTCGGGCCGAGACGTGCCCGAAGCTGTCGACGATACCTTCGTGCGCCAGGATACGGCTGGCATGCACGATCTCGGCGATCGTCAGATCCAGTTCCGGCGAACGCCGTGGCGATACCGGATTGGCGGAAACCTCCAAACCCTGCCGCATGAGATCACCCCGACGATCGTGCTCGCTTGCATTGCCGGTTGAGGTTCGCCGCTTGTACGGGCGAAATCCAATGCGAAGTGGTTAGCTCAGAGCTAAGCGTTTCCAGAGGGCTCGGCGATGACGAGCGGATGGCCCAGCCCCCGCATGGCGGCCGAAAGCGTCGCCATTGCCGCGCCGACGGCCTCTCGGATAACGGGAAGCGATGCAAGCTGGCCGGCCTTGCGCGATCCCGAAAGAAAGAGCGTTCGTCTCAGAACCGGAGAAACGATCGGTCGCGCGAGGAGTGTTCCAGCAATGACTTCGGCAAGTACCGTGCCATAGGGCAGGATGCCGGCGCCCGCCCCGCGTGCGACAAGATTCTTGATGCCCGAAATCGATCGGATCTCATGACCGACATCGATCTGCAGGTCATGCTCCGCAGCCGTTCTTTCGACCAGGGACCGAACGCCGTCTCGCGCTTCCGGCAGGATCAGCGGATGGCTCAGCGCATCCGCGAATGTGATCGCTCCCGCGTCGCCACCTCCGCCCGCCGTAACGAGCACGAGGTCTTCCTGATAGAGAGCTCGCTTCCAGAAGCCGGCGAGGTCGGCCACGTCATAGGCGAGGATCAGATCGAGGTCGCCTCGCTGTAGGCTATCCGCCAGCATATGGCTCATTTCTTCGGACAGGCTTAGAGCGAGCTGAGGCGCACGTTCGGAGACGAGCAGCAGCAGCTCGGGCCCGATGATCTGCATGAGACTCGGCGTTAGGCCGAGGCGGGCGGTCTCTTGGACGTCTCCGGAAACTTCGCGCCGAGTTAGCTCGACGAGATCGAGAATCTGCACGGCTCGCTCGAACAGTTTCTCGCCGGCGGTGGTCGGAGAAACGCCTCGGGAATGGCGGGTCAGGAGGGCGACGCCCAGTTCTTCTTCCAGCTGCTTGATCTGCATGCCGAGCGCTGGCTGGGCAATCCTGAGCTCATCGGCCGCGCGGGTCATATTGGCCGTATCGACAACGCGGACGAAATATTTGAGTTGGCGCAGGTTCACGTCCGCTCCCTTTTCGGTGGAGCAGTCTGCCATGATCCGCGCTGGGGTTACGAGTAGGATCGTGTTTGAGTTTCCTTGACGGCTCGGAATGTCCCGTTTCAAACGGGGGCCGAGTTCGGATCCTGCGCGAAGCCGAGTTGCGCCCTTCGGGACATTGGCTGTTGCCGGAAAGCAGACCTGCTGCGCGGCACGTAGCACTGCAACCGATCCGTTGCGGACCTGAGGGTGGCCAATCCATGATCGCCCATGGCCAAGCTCCACCTGACCACCCCAGAAGAGTTGTTCAGCACTGGTGACAGGGCAGAGGATGCGGGCGACTTCGCCCTTGCATTCCCGATGCTTCCAGCAAGGCGCTTCGCAGGCTGATGTGACGTGACTGGAACGGCTTGCTGACATGTACGACGCGGGTGGCGCCGACAGCTATCTCCAGTTGGCCCAAAGTAGCATTACACCAACGCTGATCGTCATGCTTAGGCGGGTCCGAGAATTGCTTAGGCCCGGAAACCCGTATGCGGCTCGGTTCAGCTCTTTGTCATGTTTGACATCATAATTCGGTGCCCCGAAACCGGGATGCCAGTCCCGACAGGGCAGAAAACGCCGGAGCGCGCGTTGCCGAGGTCGGCGTTTCGACACTCTTTGCGGCGTTGTCCCTCCTGCACTCAATCGCACGAATGGCTTTGCGATGATGCCTGGCTGGTCCGCAGTCGCCCTGACGCTACCGATCACCAGGAACCCGAACTGATCTGATCGGCACTGCGCGGTGCATCCGAAGCAAGGCCGTCCGAATACCGGCAGTCTCGGCGCCCATTATCCGCCATGGATCTGCTCGAACGCATGTTCGCAGTGGAACTGAGCTTCCCACGAACGTCCTGAAGCTGTCGCCGCACCTGCGCATCATCGATGCAGGGGCGCGGGAGCTGCGGCTGCTCGGCTAGTCGTGGTGACTGTGGGCGCGATCTACGCGCCCACAGCTTGAGGGAAACGTCCGTCTCAAGCGGCGCAAGCGAGCGCCGGCCCCCCGCCGGCCATCGCCCGCTCGCGCATGGCGAGCACATGGCTTCCCATGGTTTGCGGCGCGAAGGAGACGGCGAGTTCGGCTGCATCTAGCAGTTTGGCTAGGTCGATCCCCGTATCCACGCCCATCCGCTTGCAGCCATTCGATAGGCCGCCGATAGACGGCCTTGGCTTGACGCTGCTGACTTGTCCTGTCCAGGGCGAATGCCGATCTCCTGAGGATGATCCATGAACGCATCAGGGTGATCGACTTGGAGACTGCGGGAGGCGGCCCGCACGACGTCTGCGAGATCGGATGGCAGGACGTCATGCGCGACGCCGACGGCCGCTGGCACATCGACGAGGAGCGTGGTTCGCTCTTGGTTGATCCTGGCCGCGCGATCTCAGCCGACACGATGGCCATCCATCACATCCGCGACGTCGATGTGGCGGGCGCGCCGTTCTGGAAGCAGGTAGCGCCGTCCGTGCTGTGCCCGGAAGGCGGGGTCGTCGCACTCGCGGCCCATCGCGCCGGCTTCGAGATGCGCTACTGCCCCCCGTCTCTGACGGGGGGCGCACGCTGGATCTGCACCTGGAAATGCGCTCTGCGGCTTTGGCCTCACCTTCCGCGTTTTTCGAACCAGATGCTGCGTTATCAGCGCATGCCGGAAGGGTTGGTCCATGAGCTCGGCCTTCCGGCCCATCGCGCGATGCCCGATGCATATGTCACCGCCCATCACCTGCGCGACATGCTCAACGCGGCATCGCTCGACCAGTTGCTCCTATGGAGCGGCGAGCCCGGGCTACTGCCGCGCGTGCCTTCCGGCCCGGACCGCGGCAAGGGCTGGGATCAGATTGCCGAGGCGGCGTTGCGTACCTTGGCCCTCGATCGGGACATCGATATCCGCTTCAGCGCCCAGACGGAGCTGAGGCGTCGAGGAAATCTTCAGATCGCGGAGCCAGTGAAACCTGTCCAGCCGAGTCTGTTGTGACCGAGCACGGACGACCTTGCCAGAACGAATGCGCGAGTTGGGCTCAACGGGAACGTCGTTATCCTCCGGCCGTTAACTGGCCGGGACCCCAAAGCAGGATTGGATTACGGGTTCTCTGGCATGACATCGGCCTCGTCCCCATCGGTCGCGGAATGGTCGCTTCCTTCATCCGCAACGCTAGGATCCTCGGTCAGGATGAAGGGGATCGAACGCGAACTGCGTCGCCATCTTCCCTGGACCATGCGGAAGCATCTCACCGTCGATGCCGGGCTCGTCACTCTGTCCGTCCCCGACGCGGAGGACTTCGATGGACTCGCCGGCCGTATCGGCGATGCTCTCGACACCATCGCTGAGTTGCCCATGCTGCCGAGCGAGATTGAGGACGTCCTGGGGATCTCCTCGCGCGAGCGTCACAAGTGGCTGGAGGATGGTCGACTGCAAAGCGTCGGTACCCGAACCGTGAAGCTCCGTGGGCGCGCTCGTGCCGTGACTTTCCACGTCTTCGCCCCACGAAGCATCGAGCAGATCCTCGATGGCGACCTGCCTACGATCTGGCGACAGGAAGATGCGATCCGGAGCGCCGAGAATCGTCGGCGCGCCGCTGCAAAGGCAGCTCTCGCCCGGAACCGGAAGGCCGCGTCAGGCCCCAGCGATAGCGGTCGGGCGAACACTGATGAAGAGGCGCCCGGTCTTGCGGGTTGGGAAGAATTCGACGCGGAAGGGCTGCTCCGTTGATGTCGGACATATCTCACGCCGTCGGCCGGCAAACCCATCACATCACAGTTGCCTCTGCAGTCATGCACGTCCGCACGAGTTGCCGGCGAACCACCGACGTCGCTCAATCGGGATTTGAGTAATCCACCCAAACAGTCCCTCCTGGCTAGATGCCCAAAGCCGCGGTGCCCACGTCGGGACATTGCCCGAATTAAGAGTGTCAGCCTGGACGCCCCAGCTCTCATGAAAATGCAGAATGTTCAAAGATCTCTTGGAACTCCGATATCGATCTGGACTGGGAATCGGAGGATCGGGCAATGGACTGGTTGGCTATGCGGTGTAGAGCGTGACACGCAGTATTGTTTCAGAGCTTCATCGGCGGGCAGCACTCGACAACGCGGAGTTGTGCGCCTCCATGTGGCGAGCGCATGGCCTTGGCATTGAGCGCGGCGACGGCTTCCTCGCATGCACAGGGATCGCGCCACGCTTCTACCCGAACGTTGTCACAGTCGATCCCGCGACGGATCCTGCAGCTCAACTGCAGGGAATTTCGCAGCGAGCTTCGCGTGCGCCGGGACCTTTCTCCGTTAAGGATAGTTTTCGAGCACTTGCGTTGGACAGCCTCGGTTTCGAGCCGTTGTTCGAGGCACGTTGGATCCATCGACCGGCCGCAGTCGCGCGTGAGACGACCCGGTTGAATTGGCGCTGCGTAGATGACTTTGGCGTGCTGGGCGATTGGGAGAAGGCTTGGAGTGCGGGGGAAGACCAGCATCGACTTTTCCTACCAGCATTCTTGTCAGGCCCCGGGGTAACGATTTTAGCTGGGTGCGCGAACAATACTATTGAGGCCGGCTGTATTGTTACCGCAACAGCCGGTGTCGCGGGTCTTAGCAACGTGTTCGGTGACGCAGGCGAAGCGATCAGGGCCGCAGCGATGATGTTCCCCGACCTTGATCTTGTCGGGTACGAGCGAGGCGATGGGTTGGACGCTGCACTGGACGCAGGATTCAGAGAGGTTGGCGATCTAGTCGTCTGGGAACGCCGCTAGAGAGCCTTGGCCTGGATCAGCCATAGCTCTGACGTCTACTCGTCTGCATTCGCCTCGTAGGCGCGCCCAGTCGTTAGAATACTCGCCCGACAACGGGCGCGGAGTTCGTTTCAGCCGTTCCAGCTATCCAACTCAACGGACGCAGGGTTCTCGTAGCGGCTTTCCATGAAGTCGAACATTGCCGGCGTGATGACAAGCCGGAATGTCGGACCTTGCTCTTCGTTTCGACGTTCAACGCGCTGCCACCGTGTCGCCCGATCTACGTCCAAGAAGTGCAATTTTGATAGAAAACCGTTACCCTGAATGACTTTCAACACGGCTGAGCGGTCTGCCGCAGTGGTGAGTCCGATGTCCAACACGACATCGAGTTTCCGGCCAGCAATCGCCAGTCCAGTTTGTAAGATCTGTCTTTGGCATCTTGCTGCACGCTCAAAGATCCAGGCCGGATCGAGCGAACCTTTCATGTCAGGTCCAAACAGTGCCGTCATCCAGTCATCGATGGAAAAGTGGACGCCGTTGGTTTGTTTCGCAAGCTCCAGAGCAAGCGTTGTTTTTCCTGCACCGATAGGTCCGGTTATTACGTGAAAAGTTGCAGTCCGCATCGAAAATTTCCATTGGTGCTCTGTTTGAACATGGGTTGTCCACCGCGTTCGCGGCGCCAAATGCGAAGCCCGGCATCGACGTCAGCCGGTGATGCTCTCCAAGGCCGACACGCGTTGCCCTGAGGGACGCAGGTGCAGTGCCGCGAATTGCAGCAACATAATTGTCTTGGCGTCACATATCTCGCCGCTGGCAATCATGGTGAGCGCTCGCCCCAGTGGCAGCTCCAATTGCTCGATATCCTCGCCCTCATCCAGCAGGCCACCCCCTGAACTGATCCGGTCGGTCTCCGAATAGATCCCAACAAAGAAGTGCAGGCGTTCCGTCACGGATCCCGGGCTCATGAAGGCCTGGAAGATCGGCAGGACCTCGCGAAGCCGGTAGCCGGTCTCCTCCTCCACCTCCGCTCGGATGCGGGTGATGGGATCGGCACCATCCAGGAGGCCCGCGGCCGCCTCGGTCATCAGGTCATCGTGCCCATTCACATAGGCCGCATAGCGAAACTGACGCGTTAGCAGGACGACCTGGCGGTCAGGATCGAACAGCAGGATGGCCGCCCCGTCGCCCCGGTCATAGGTTTCACGCACCAATTGCTGCCAGCTTCCGTCCCGGCGCCGAAAACGAAATGTCGTCTTGCGCAGGGTTGCCCAGTCCTCCGAGAGGGTCTGGACAGAAGTGATATCGACCCGATCGGCCACGCTCATCGTCTTAGCCAACTCTTGCTTTGATTGAGATTTGCGCGATAATGCACATAACGAACTTTCGTGCAAATTCGTGAAGGCGAGCATGCTCACCACCGAGCGCAAGACGATGTTACTCGACGTTCTCGCGCGTGACGGGCGGATCGTCGCCAAGGCGGTGAGCCAGCATCTCGGGCTGTCCGAGGACACGATCCGCCGCGACCTGCGCGAATTGGCGGCCGATGGCTTGTTACAGCGCGTTCACGGCGGGGCGCTTCCGGCCTCTCCGGCGTTGGCCGACCTTGCGGGGCGACGCGCGATCTCGCGTGACGGAAAGGCTAGTATCGCCCGGGCGGCAGTGAAGTTGATCAGCGCTGGCCAGATCGTGGCGATAGACGGCGGCACGACCGCAATTGCGCTAGCGCGAAGCCTGCCCGCGGACCGAAACTTGACGGTTGTCACCCATAGCCCCGACATCGCAGCCGTGCTGGTCGACAATCCCGGTGTGTCGGTCGAGATGATCGGAGGAAGGATCTACCGCCATTCCAACGTCGCGGTTGGGACGCTGGCACATGAAGCGATCCGGAGCATCCGCACGGACTTCTTCTTCATGGGCGTCACAGGGATCCATGCAGAATTCGGATTGACCACGGGCGACAGAGAGGAAGCCGCGGTCAAGCGCGCCTTCTGTGAGCAAGCTGCGGAACCGATCGTCCTGGCATCACATGAGAAGATCGGCGCTGTCTCGGCCTATGAGGTGTTGCCTCTGGGCAATGTCGCCGGCGTGATCGTCGATAGGAATCAAGCGGAAGCCGATCTTGCCCCGCTGATCGCCCGCGGCGTAAACATCATTCGCGCGTGATCCGCACGAAGTTGCACGAAATTCTGACCAGAAGCAGCCGGCGGCGCGATCGAACTCGATCGCGCGAACTACTGTGATGCATTCCCTGCGGAGTCGGGACATGCTGGACAGATAGCTCGAAGCACTTCGCCAAGCCGGCATGCCGGAGCAGGTCGCTTAGGCGATACGCTACTTCGCTATGAGCAGCAACGAGGTCCTCTCTGCTGCCCTGGGTCTTCATACTCTTGTCCCGCCGTCGGCCATGATCACCGAGGCCGTGCAGAAAGAGGCTTCGTCTGAAGCCAGCCAGAGTATCGGGAAGGCGACTTCGCGCGGATCAGCCCAGCGGCGCTGGATATTGTGGTCGACCTGCTCGGTCCGCAAGTGTTGCTCGCTTTTGCCGTCGGCCGCGAAACGGCGGACATGGAATGGCGTCAATGTCAGCCCCGGACAGACCGCATTGACGCGCACCTTGTGGCCGACTTCCTCGAAAGCCAGCGTCTTGGTCAGCGAGATGATGCCGGCCTTGGCCGCATCGTACTGCCCCATGCCGGCGCGCGGGTTAAAAGCGTGGGTCGAAGAGATGTTGACGATCGCCCCCTTGCCGGAACGGCGCAGCGCCGGCAGCGCCTCTCGCGCCAGATAGGCATAGCTCAGCAGATTGACCGAGAGGACCTTCGCCCAGGTTTCGGCCTTGGCCGCCGCGAGCGGCTCGTAGGAGCGGATGCCGGCGTTGTTGACGAGAATGTCGAGGCTGCCGAAGGCGCTGAGCGTGCGTTCGACGATCCGGGCGGCAGCGCTCTCCTGGCCGACATCGGCTTCGATCGCGACGATCTCGGCGCCGGGCACGGCCTCGCGCACGGAAGCCTCGACCTGCCCGAGCGCGGCGGCATCGATGTCGACCAGCGCGATGCGGGCGCCCTCCTCGGCAAAGAGCTGCGCGGTGGCAGCGCCGATTCCGCCGGCACCGCCTGTGATGATCGCGGTCTTTCCTGCCAGACGTGGCATGTTCCGAGCCTCCGGGTTGCTTGCTGCCTCAGCCGACCAGGGTCGCGCTGGATTCCAGTGCTCGGCCGCGCATCACCCGGAAGAGCCAGACGACAGAATAGACCGCCATCAGGGCGGCGCAGCCGGGGATGGCGCCGTACCACCAGCCCTTGTCGAGCCTGAGATAGGGGGTGGTCTCGCCAGCCATCTGGACGAAGTCGATGCCGTAGACCAGGAGCACGAGCGCAAAGGCGAGCATGGCGAGGTTGATGAAGATCTCGACGGCGCGGCGCGCTGTCGGCCCCAGCATCCCCTCGAACATTACGACACGGTAGAGCATGCCCTCGCGCCAAAGAGCCAGCGAGGTCAGCATCACCAGCCAGATGAAGAGCAGCTCGACGATTTCGTCATAACCCCGAATCGAGAAGAGCGGCGCCAGCCTCAGCACGATGGCGAGCGCCAGCAGCACGAAGAGCCCGAGCATGCACGCCACCGCGCCTGCCTTGCAGAGCGCTGCCACGGCGCGATCGGCGGCCTTGAGCAGGGCGATCATCGCGAGACTCCATAGCCCAGGAGATTTGGCAGCCAGAGCGAGATGGCGGGCACGTAGGTGATGACGAACAGGACTGCGATCAGCGCCAGCACATAGGGCCAGATCTCGCGGGTGATCTCGGCGATCGAGATCTTGGCGATGCCGGCCACAACGTAAAGGCACAGACCGACCGGTGGAGTGACCAGCCCGATCATGATGTTGAGCACGAGAATGACGCCGAAATGCACCGGATCGACGCCGATCTTCGTGATGATGGGCAGCAGCACGGGATAGGCGATGATCATGATGGCGATGCCCTCGATGAACATGCCGAGCAGCAGCAGCACCACGTTGATGATCAACAGGATCACCCACGGCTCAGACGACATCGAGAGGAATGCCGTGAGGATCGCGTTCGGGATCTGCTGCTGGATCAGCACCCAGCCGAACGGCGTGGCAAGCGCGATGATGAACATCACCTGCGCCGTCTGGCGCGCGCTGTCCCACAGCACCTCGACCGTATCGGCCATGTTCAGCTCACGGTAGACGAAGCGCCCGAGCAGGAACGCATAGCCGGCCGCGACGACCGCAGCCTCGGTCGGCGTGGCGATACCCGCGAAGATCACGAGCAGGATGGTCGGCGGAAGCAGCAGGGCCGGACCGGCCTTGGCGACGGTGCGCATCGCCTCCGGCAGCGGGGGCAGCGCTTCGCCGCGTGGCAGGTTCATATGCCTGGCGACGGCGGCGATGACGGCCATCAGTGCCACCGCCATCAGCAGGCCGGGCAAGATGCCGGCGAGGAAGAGCGCGCCGACCGAGACATTCGCCAGGCTGCCATAGATGACGAAGGGGATGCTCGGCGGGATGATCGGCCCGATGGTGGAGGAGACCGCCGTGATCGTTGCCGCAAAGCGGCCGGTATAGCCTGCCTTCGTCATGGCGCGGTGTTCGATGACGCCCATGCCGGCGGCATCCGCCACAGCCGAGCCTGACATTCCGGCGAAGATCACGCTGCCGATGACGTTAACATGCGCAAGCCCGCCGCGAATGCGGCCGACACAGAGCTGCGCCACCTGGAAGATGCGCTCGGTCGTGCCGCCGACATTCATCAGATTGCCGGCGAGGACAAAGAACGGGATCGCCAGCAGCGGGAAGGAGGTCGTGCCCGCATAGGTGCGCTGAATGAAGATCAGCAGCAGGTCCGGTCCAGCCGTCCAGACCATGGTGGCGATGGCGACGAGGCCGAGTGCCGCCGCGATGGGAATGCCGATCAGGATGACGAAGCAAACCCCGATCAGGATAGCCGTAACCAGCATAGCGCCCGCTGCCCTCTCTGCCTCCTTGCGGTTCCGTTACGCTCAGGCGGTCCGGGCTTCGCTGACGAGCTTCGTCCAGGTGCTCCAGACGTCCTCTCCCAGCGCCTTGCGAAGCTGGTCATAGGCCGGACCCATCTTCTCGCGGAACGGCGCGACATCGGGCCGGGTCAGTTCCACGCCGGCCTTCTGCATCTCCGCGAGGTTCTTCTCCTCATTGTCGCGTACGCCCTTGCGTGACGCGGCACCGGCAGCCCTGGCCTCCTCGGAGACGATCTTGCGCTGCTCCTCGCTGAGCTTGCCCGACCAGACGCGCGGATTGGCGCAGAAGACGATCGGCGCGTAGATGTGCCGGGTCAGCGCGATATGCTTCTGCGCTTCGTAGAACTTGGCCGCGAAGGTGGTGCCTACGGGGTTGTCCTGCCCGTCGACGACCTTGTTGGCGAGCGCGAGATAGACCTCCTGGAAGGCGATGGTCTGCGTGCTGGCGCCGAGCGCCTCGAAGGCCGCCTTGATGGCAAGCTCGGGCGGGACGCGGATCTTGAGACCCTGTACGTCAGCCGGCTGGTTGATCGGCTTGCGGCTGTTGGTAGTGGCGCGGAACCCCCATTCGAAATTGGCGATCCAGGTGAAGCCTGCCGCCTTGAGCTGGTCGGCGATCCAGTCCCGGGCCGTCACGTCGAGCGTGCGGTGAGCATGCTCGTAGGAATCGAACTGGTAGGGAATGTTGATGACGCCGATGGTCTTCGACAGCGCCTCGATGTTCGCCGGATTGAACAGCATCATGTCGATGGCGCCGAGCCGGGTCTGCTGCGCGGCCTCGACCGGGGAGCCCAGCGCGTTGTTGGGGAAAATCGTGATCCTGACTTCGCCCTTCGTGCGCTCGGCGATGCGCTTGACCATCGCATCCGTCTCGATGTGAACCGGGTGGCTGATATCGGCTGGATGCGTGAGCCTCAGTTCGACCGCCGCCCGGGCCTGCCCGATGAAAGGCGCGCTCACTGCGAGCGCTCCGCCGGCACGGAGCACGGCACGGCGCGACATTCCCTTGGCGATCATGGCTGCTTCCTCCGCTCCCCGCCGCGGCCCGCGCGACATCGTTCTGGGCGTGAGGTCGTTTGCCCCCGCCGGCCTTCTGCGAGGCCGACAAAATCTTGCATGCAAGAATGAGGAGCGTCAACCAGCCGCTGTGCCGTCGTCGAGCCGGTCGGTCTCAGGGCCCGGCAACTTGCCGCGACGCTCGGACAGCGCGGCGATCAAGCCGGAAAGACCGCCACGGACATGGTCTCGCAGTGCATCGCCTGCGCGCTGTAGATCTCGCGCCGCCAGCGCATCGAGAATGAGCTGGTGTTCCTCGATCGCGGCCTTCCAACGCTTGGGCCAGAGGTTCGAGGAATAGCGGGCGCGGTCGACGCGTAGCGCGAGCTGGTCCCAGACCGAGAGCAACACCGGATTGGCGGCGAGCTCCACGATCTTGCGATGGAACGCCTTATTGGCTTCGAAATAGCCTGGCAGCTCGTCGCGGGCGTGGTGGAGCAGCATGCGGTAATGCAGCAGGCCGATCTCAGCCACCGCCTCTTCTGTCATGTTTTTGGCCGCAAGCTCGCCGGCCAACCCCTCGATCACCGTTACGACGTCGATCAGCGCGGCGACATGGTCGAGATCGAGGTCGGAAACGACGGCCGAATGGTTCGGAAGCGCATGCAGCAGCCCGTCCTGGATCAGGGTCTTGATCGCCTCGCGGACCGGTGTGCGGGAGACGGCGAACTGCTCGCAGAGCTCTCGCTCGTTCATCTTGGCGCCTGGGGCGAGCACGCCGGTGACGATGAGGTTGCGCAGCTGGCTGACGACGCTGGCGTGCAGCACGCCTTTCCGGCGCGTGCCGTCCCGTGCCTGTGTCTGTGCGATCAGCGCCGCGAGCGGCGTCGTCTCGGCGGATGTGGTCATGGCTGGTCGGGCATTCCAAATGCGCTGCTTGACTGCCGCGATTCCTTGCATGCAATTTCTCTGGCCTTCAAGTGATGGGCCGCGCGCCCATGCCGTATCGGGACGACAGCCATGAACATCATCGACCTTTCGATGCCCATCGGGCAGCATTTCCGCTGGCCGGTCGAACTGGGAATCAAGGGCGATATCGCCAAGGGGGATCAGTTTCGCGTCTCCCGCCTGTCCGCGACATGCCACGGCTTCTCGCATGTCGATGCCATGGCCCATTTCGTTGGCGGCGGTCCGACCATCGAGAGCACGCCGCTGTCGGCCGTTGTTGGCCCTTGCCGCGTACTCAACCTCAGCGGCCGCCCTGCCAACGAGCCGATCGAGCCCGAGCATCTCGCTGCGGCCGATCCTGGCGGCAAGGAGGGTGAGATCCTGCTGCTCGCCGTGCATTGGTCCGACCGGCGCAACTACAACTCTCGTGAGTTCTGGACCGAGGCGCCCTGGCTGAGCCGCGCCTCGGCCGAATGGCTGGCGGCGCGCAAGCCGACCGCGGTCGCCTTCGATTTCCCGCAGGATTATCCGATCCGCCTGCTGCTGGACGGGAAGGAAGTGCCCAAGCCTGAGCATGTCACCCATGACGTGCTGCTCTCCAGCGGCGTGACGCTGGTCGAATACGTGGTGAACACGAGCCGGCTCAAGGCGCCGCGCAACCTCCTTTCCGCTGCGCCCCTGCTCATCCCGAATGCTGATGGAGCGCCGGCGCGCTTCTACGCGATCGAGGGCCTTCCGATCTGAGCCGAAGGGTGCGCGCGACAGTCAATCTGGTTTGACAGATCGCCGGCACGCCGTATTCTGCATACAGAATAAATCAGGCCACGCGTGATTGCGCGCAGCCCTGGGAAACCAAGGAGGAGGGCGATGGTGCAGAACCGCGCCCCGCTGGCCCATGGCCGGCATGTTCGTCGCGTGCACGCGCAGCTCCCTAGGGCTGCGTCATGAGCGGACGTATCAAGGGCGCCCTCTTGCGGGGCGTCGAGAACCTCCTGATCGTCGGCTTTGTGGCGATGATCGCCATGGTCTTCGGCAATGTGGTGCTGCGCTACGCCTTCAATTCCGGCATCACGGCGTCGGAGGAGCTTTCGCGGCTGCTCTTCGTCTGGCTGACTTTCGGCGGAGCCTTCCTGGTGGCGCGCGAGGGTGGCCATCTCGGCATGACGACGCTCGTGCTGATGCTCGGACAGCGCGGCCGCTGGTGGTGCCGGTTCGCTGCCGAGAGTCTCTCGCTGTTCTGCATGGTGCTTCTGGTGGCTGGTTGCTGGTCGCAGACCGCGATTAACATCGATAACCATGCGCCGGTCACCGGCGTGCCACTGGCGATGACCTATCTCGCCGGGTTGGTCTGCGGGCTGGGCATCGGCGCGCTCAACCTGCTCACGATCGTTGCGCTGTTGCGCGGCCAAATCGGCGAGGACGAACTCGTCATCGGTGCAGAATCCGAAGAGCTGTCCGCTTTCGAGGCGCAGCAGCGCCGGGAGGCGCGTTCGTGACCGTCTTTGTCTTCCTCGGCTCGCTTCTCGGCGCCATGGGGCTGGGCATGCCGATCGCCACGGCGTTGCTGGTCTGCGGCGTCGCGTTGATGATCCAGCTCGACAGCTTCGACCCGCAGATCCTCGCGCAGAATCTTGTCGCCGGTGCCGACAGCTTCCCGCTGATGGCAGTGCCCTTCTTCATGCTCGCGGGCGAATTGATGAATGCCGGGGGGCTTTCCCGCCGGATCATCGCGCTTGCGGTTGCTCTGGTCGGTCATGTGCGAGGCGGGCTCGGCTATGTCGCTGTGCTGGCGGCACTGGTCATGGCCAGCATCTCCGGTTCTGCGGTCGCGGACACGGCCGCGCTGGCCGCAATCCTGCTGCCGATGATGCGGCAGGCCGGCTACAACATGCCGCGTGCGGCGGGGCTGATCTCCGCCGGCGGCATCATTGCGCCCGTGATCCCGCCCTCGATCGGCTTCGTGGTGTTCGGCGTCGCCGCCGGTGTCTCGATCACGCGCCTGTTCCTCGCCGGGATCGTGCCCGGAATCCTGATGGGATTGGCGCTGGTCATCACTTGGTGGATCGTCGCACGCGACGAGCCGGTCGCGCGCGCCAAGCGGGCGAGCCTGCGGGAGATCGCCAGGGCCGGCATCGACGGCATCTGGGCGCTGGCGCTGCCGGCCCTGATCATCGGCGGCATGAAGGCGGGCGTATTCACGCCGACGGAAGCCGCGGTGGTGGCCGCGGTCTACGCGGCCTTCGTCGGCGCGTTCGTCTATCGTGAGTTCAAGCTCGAGCATCTCCGCCCGGCCTTGCTCAACGCGATCAAGACCTCGGCGGCGGTGATGTTCCTGGTCGCTGCGGCCATGGTCTCCGCCTGGCTCATCACCATCGCTGACATTCCGGCCCAGGTGGCGGATCTGCTCGGCCCGCTGCTCGACAACAAGACGCTGCTGATGTTCGCGATGATGGCACTGGTCGTCGTCGTGGGTACTGCACTCGACTTCATCCCGACCGTATTGATCCTGACGCCGGTGCTGATGCCCATCGTCAAGCAGGCGGGCATCGATCCGGTCTATTTCGGGGTGATGTTCATCATCAACAACGCCATCGGTCTGCTGACGCCGCCGGTCGGCACGGTGCTGAATGTGGTTTGCGCCGTCGGCCGCATCCCGATGGACAAGGTCATTCGCGGCGTCATGCCGTTCCTGATCGCGCAGATCGGCCTGCTGCTCCTGCTGATCCTCGTGCCTGAGATCGTGACTGTTCCGGCGCGCTGGCTGTCGGGACGCTGACGCCGCCGAGAACCGAATTTCCAAGAACAAGACATCGGAGGACGCCCATGACCCGTAACGCAGTTTCGCTCACCCGCCGCTCCGCCCTCGCCGGAGCCGGCATCGGCCTGTTCATGATCGGCCGGCCGGCGTTGGCGCAGACGACGAAGCTGCGCTTCGCCCATCCGCATCCGGAAGCCGACAGCTGGCACAAGGCGGCCCTGCTCTTCGCTGAGCAGATCAAGGCTAAGAGCCAGGGGCGCTACGAGGTCCAGGTTTTCGCCAACGGGGCGCTTGGCTCCGACGCGCAGACGATCAGCGCCGTGCGCGGCGGATCACTCGACATCTGCCTGACCGGCAATCCCTTTTTTACCGGTCTCGCACCCAAGCTCAACGTGCTCGACCTGCCCTTCCTGATCCAGAGCCGTAAGCACGCGGCCGTCGTGATGGACGGGCCGATCGGCGATAGCCTGCGCCGCGAACTCGAGGGCTCCAATCTCAAGGCCCTGGCGACCTGGGAGATCGGCTGGCGCAACCTGACCAATAATCGCCGCCCTGTGGCGACCGCTGCCGATATCAAGGGGCTCAAGATTCGGACCACGCCGAACCCGGCGCACATCAAGGCCTTCCAACTGCTCGGCGCCGTGCCGACGCCGATGGCCTTCACCGAACTCTTCACCGCGCTGGAGACCGGCACCGTCGATGGGCAGGAGAACCCGGTGACGCTGATCCTCAACGCGAAGTTCAACGAGGTGCAGAAGCACCTCTCGCTGACCCGCCATGCCTTCACCACCGGGCCGGTGGTGATGAACAAGGCGAAGTTCGACGCCATGCCCGCCGATCTGCAGGAGGTCTTCGTCAAGATCGCGGTCGAGATCGCCGGTACGCAGCGCCAGATGAACGAGGACACCGAGGGCTCCAGCCTGGCCGCACTCAAGAAGGCTGGCATGCAGGCCGTGGAAACGCCCGACCGCGACTCCTTCGCCAAGATCGTGACGGCGGAGGTGGAGAAGGACTTCGTCGGCAAGTTCGGAAGCGAGACCCTCGACGCCATCAAGAAGGCCGCGGTTTAGCCGCGCTTGGCGATTGGAAGCGAGCTCAGGATCGAAGTTGTCGTCGACTCCTTTCCTTGCCCACTGAGCTGAGGCGCAGTCTCCGCTCCCAAAAGTGCGACTTCTGGTCTGCGCTTTTGGGTTCTGGAACCGGTCGGTGTCGCGCTGGCGCATTGCTTGGAGCGCGACACCAGTTCGGCCGTCAGTCCAAGCTGCCGGGCGCAAGCTTAGATCCAGGGCCTTAGGGGCACTCATGTGGTTGCACCGCGCGCAACGGAAGCTCCGGGTAGCGCAACTAGCTGACCTTGGCTCACCGCCTGAAAGCGGACGTACGCGCTGGTGCTAGCTACAGTCGATCGCCAATGACGTGACATCACATCGGTGAAGTGGCTCTGTTCTCTTATCGCCGCCCATGCATCGATCCCCTCGATCTGGCGGCGGATTGTCGAGGTCGGGTAACGTCGCCGGGGTGGCTTTGGCATCATTCGACGGTGACGGCAGCAGGCGGCGCTGATCCGCCAGGCCCAGGATTTTGGTGCCCGCATTCGACGCGGGCACCGATGCTTTGGCTTGTTCTTCACATCGCCGGGAGGACGGCGATATCACGCACCGCCGCCGACACGCCCGTCACCTTACCGACAGAGGTTGCCTTGCCGGAGGCGAGATCGACCTTGTGCAGCGCGCCATCGGCGAGCAACCAGCCTGTATTGGAGCCATCGCTTCCGGTCTCGATGTCGAAGGCGATGGCCTTCGGCATAATGCCGAGCTTGCCAACCGCGCCGAGCATGCCGTCATTCGGCGGCGCCTGCTTGATCAGACCTCCGATCTTGCCGTCGATATCGTACAGCACCGTCTCCTTCGTTCCCTTGACCGAGTTCGTGTAGGCGCCGGCCACGATCATCGGCGTTTCGCCCTTGTGCATGTCGGTATCGACGAATTTGAGCTTGCCATCGACCGTCGTCTTGCCGTCCTCGACGTTGACCCGAAGATTGGTGCCGTCCGAGCCGATCACGCGCAGCCGGTCCGCCGCCGGATTGAAATCGACTGTCGCCATCGCGCTTGCTGCCAGCACCGTGTCCATCTTGGACTTCATCGTCGCCTTGCCGGCCTTATCGACCGTGTAGATCGTGCCGTCGATGCCGAGGGCATAAAGCATCCCGTCAGCCGGTCGGACGTCGATCCCAGCAATCTTCCCCGAGACGCCTGACACCTTCATCGTCGCGCCGGCTTTCTGCGTCGCGGTGTCGATCATGGTCAGCGTGTCGTCGCCCGTGAGTGCGACGAGGGTCGCGGCCTGGGCCGCGAAGCCGCCGCCGAGGCCACATGCCAGCATCGTCGAAATGGTGAGAGCGAAACGGATCTTGGTCATTGCATCCTCCGGTTCTGTCGCCGCGACATCGCGGTTCACAGATCGGGTAGGGCCGGAAGGGTGCATTGGATGCAGCCAAAAAAATAAAATCCGGGCCCTGCATCCACGGCCGGGGGAACCGCGTACCCTCCAGTCGGTAGAAAGCTGCTGAGAGAAGGATAGTGAATGGCCGGCGATGCCGCGCGAGCAGCAGTGGTGAATATCGAGCAAGCGCTGGCGGCCTGTGCGAAGGGCGACAAAAGCGCTTTGCACTGCATCTACGAGCAGGAGTGCCCGCGTATGATCGGTGTGGCGCAACGCATCCTGCGGCGCCGCGCCCTGGCGGAGGAAGCGGTGCAGGACGCATTCATCCTGATCTGGCGGCACGCTGGCCGGTTCGATCCGGAGCGCGGCGCCGGCCTGACCTGGATTTACGCGATCCTGCGAAATCGAGCGGTCTCGATCCTGCGGGATGAGCGGCGTGTCGATCCGCAGGAGGCCCCGCTCGCCAAGGAGGCGGCGAGCGAAGAGGACGACCCGGAGACCGTGATTTCGAAGCTCTCTGACGCGAAGGCCTTGCGGGCCTGCCTGGAAGCCCTGCCGGAACAGCGGCGAGGCATGGTGCTGCTCGCGTTTGTCCAGGGGCTCAGCCATGGCGAAATAGCTGGCCGCCTCGGATTGCCTCTTGGCACGATCAAGTCCTGGATCCGTCGCTCGTTGATGGCGCTGAAGGAGTGCCTCGGATGACGGACAAGCCCGATCCAGAGATCCTTGCCGGAGAATACGTCCTTGGTCTGCTTGACGGCGAGGAAAGGCGCATCTTCGAAGCGAGGCTGCTGCACGACGCCGTGCTGGATACCGCCGTCGCCCGATGGGAAGAACGCTTGGCGCCGATCGATGCCACTGCCAATCCAGTTCGGCCGCCCGACGGACTATGGCCGCGGATCGAGCAGGCGCTCACCACGCGGCAAGGCCGCGAGCTCGCGAGTTCACCTGCTGCAGCCTTGAGCGAGCGCCTGGGCCATTGGTGGAACAGCCTCCCGCTCTGGCGCGGCATGTCGCTGGTCGGCGCCGCGGCGGTCGTTCTTCTCGCCGTCGGGCTTGGCGCCGCGCTGGATCGTGCGCGTCGTCAGCCTGTCATGGTCGCCGTGCTTCTCACCGACACCAATGTTGCTGCCGCCGTGGTCAATACCTTCGCCGATGGCCGCGTCGAGCTATTGCCCCTTCAGGACATCGACGTTCCTCAAGGCAGGGCGTTAGAGATCTGGACCCTATGGGATCGGGCTGTAGGGCCGAGATCTGTCGGTCTGATCGACCGCGCCCGAGCAGCACCGCTGCGCTTGGACAATCTCCCGCTCGGCAATGACCAACTCTTTGAGATCACCCTCGAGCCAGCCAGCGGATCGCCGACAGGACGGCCGACCGGCCCGATCATCGCGAAGGGGCTAACCGCTCGAAGACTGTAAGGGCGAAAAGTTGGGCTTTCTGGAACTGTTGCTGCGAGCCTCGAAGTGGCCGATGCGAATGGTCAGTTGGCTGCGCGCGTACACATGTTCCAACTGCAGACATTGGGACATTGCCCGGAAGCGGACGTTACCACCTGCGGCGCGGGGCCGCTTGCGCCAAACATCATCTTCACCGTTAAGCTGATTGTGCCCGGACCTAGTCCAGCCTGTTGCCCCATGTCCCAAGCTTCGAAGACCGAAGCATAGGCGATGCATTGGTCGCCTGCGCCAGTTCGGCTGCCGCGGCGCAGAGCGGATCGGCGAACTGCAGCATTCGCTCCTGAGTCAAGCGCATCGAGGGGCCTGCAATGATGATGACGCCGCGGGCATGCTCGCCTGCCTCCTGTACGGGCGCTGCCATCGAGCTCATGCCGGGCGCATAGACGTCACGCAGCATGCTGTAGCCGCGCTCGCGGCTGGCGCGTAGCATATCCAGCAGCGCACCGATCGTGGTCGGCGCGTTCGGACCGAACTGGGCCGGTTGGCCAAAACCTTGGCGCGTCACGGCCTCCAGCGCGTCTTCTTCGGATAGTGTCATCAGCCAGGCATGGCCCGCCGCGCTGCAGGAAAGGCGCAGCTCGATACCCATGTCGGGGTCATAGAGAAGGCCGGATTTCGCGCCCTGCGCCTTCGCGACAAGCGTCAGTCGCTCTCCATCGACGATCGCCAGCCGGACCAGCTCCTCGGTGGCCCGCGCCAGCCGATCGATGACCGGCTGGGCAATGTCGACCACGCCCGACTTGCTCAGGAAGCTCAGCCCGAGGGAGGCGAGCTTGGTGGTCAGGGCGTAGTCGCCCCGGATCGGCAAGGCCCGCACATATCCGTAGCGTACGAGTTCCTGGATCGTGCGGTGACATCCGCTTCTCGGCTGCTGGAGATCGTCGGCGATCGCCGCCAGCGAAGCGCCAGCCGGCCGGGCCGACAGGTACTCCAGGATCGCCAAAGACTTTTCCAGTGAACCGCTCATCGCCCCGCCCCAATGGTCGGCCGCACACTATCGGCGGAGGTCGCGATCGTCAAAATTCTGAATGACGTCAAAAAGTGGAATGATATTCAAAAAATGTAGACGCCCGTGCGGCGGCTTGCTATTGGCCGATCAGCAAGAGGCGGAACCAACGCCCGAAATCCCATGAGGAGGAACGATGACGAAGATCCCGCTCAGCCGGCGTGCGCTCGGTTGCCTTGCCGCATTGACCGTACTGGCCTCGTCCACGGGCGCGTTCGCTCAGGAGAAGACGCTGAAATTCGCCTTCAGCCTGGCGAAGGAACACCCTATCGGCATCGGCGCTCAGAAGTTCGCCGACCTGGTGGCCGCCAAGAGCGGCGGCAAACTCAAGATCAACCTGTTTCCGAATGCCGTGCTCGGCAGCGATCCGCAGAATCTGTCCGCCGTCCGCGGCGGCACGCTCGATTTCACGACCATGGCCACGGGCCTACTCGCCGGCCTGAACAAGGAGTTCATGGTCTTCGACTTCCCGTTCCTGTTCCGGGACTTCAAGGAAGCCTATGCGCTCAGCGACGGGCCGATCGCCAAGAACCTGCTCGCCAAGCTCGGCGATCAGGGTGTCGTGGGGCTCGGCATCTGGGATCTCGGCTTCCGCAACATCACCAATAGCCGCCGGCCGATCACGAAGCCGGAGGATCTCGAGGGGCTGAAGCTGCGCGTCATCGCCTCACCGATCTATATCGAGACCTTCAAGGCGCTCGGCGCCAACCCGGTGCCGATGACGTTCGGCGAGGTCTACGGCGCTCTCGAATCCCGGGCGATCGACGGCCAGGACAATCCCGTCGCGGTGATCGAATCGGCCAAATTCGCCGAGGTCCAGAAGTTCCTGTCGCTGACGCGCCACCTCTACACCGGCATGCCGCTGCTGATGAGCAAGAAGACCTGGGATGCGCTCTCGCCGGAGGAACGCACCGTGATCCAGACGGCTGCCGACGAGGCCAAGGTCGAAGAGCGCAAGGCGATCCAGGTTCAGGAATCGGAAGCGATCGACCGGCTGCGCAAGGCGATGCAGGTCAACGAGGTCTCCGCTGCCGAGCTCGAGCGCATGCGCCAGAAGGTGCAGCCTGTCGTGCAGAAATTCGCGACCGAGGTCGGCGAGGGTCTTTCGAAGCAGGTGGCCGACGAGTTGGCCCGGCTGCGCGGCAACTGAGGCCGGCATGGCTCTGCTGGGTACGGCCGCAGTGGCGATGTGGTGGGATATCGCTGCGCCGGTGCGGCAGGAATTCGAGGACTGGCACTCGCACGAGCACTTTCCCGAACGGATGGGCATCCCCGGCTTTCGCCGGGGATCGCGCTGGGCCGACGCGGATGGCGGCGAAGGCTTCTTCATCCTCTACGAGCTCGATCGCTACGAAACGCTGACCTCGCCCGGCTATCTCGCGCATCTCGACGCGCCGACGCCTTGGTCTGCGAAGATGATGCCGCATCATCGCAACATGGTGCGCAGCCAGTGCCGCGTTCTCGCGAGCTTCGGCGGCGGTGTGGGCCAGTACATGCTGACGCTGCGCCTTTCTCCGGCGCCCGGCCGGGACGACGACCTGCAGCGGCATCTGCACGACAAGCTGGCGGGCATGCCGCAGCGGCCGGGCCTGACCGGCTGTCACCTGCTCAGGACCGACACGCCTGCGATCGCGGCGACGACAGAGCAGCGGATCCGGGGGGGCGACGCCGTTGCCGACTGGATCCTGCTGGTGTCGGGCTATGAGCGCGCGGCGCTGGAGCGGATCGCGCGGCAAGATCTCGGCCTTGCGCATCTCGTCGAGGCGGGCGCGCGGGAGACCATCCTGAGTGCGATCTTCCGCCTTTCCTACAGCTTGGCGGCGACCGACCTCGCCGTAGCGCAGCCGATCCATCCGAAGGCGGCCTGAAGGCATGTTCGACCGGCTCATCGATCGCTGCTGCAAACTGATCGAGATGATCACGGTCGCCTGCCTCGCGGCGATGGTCGTGCTCGTACTCGCCAATGTGATCCTGCGCTATGCCTTCAACTCCGGCATCACCGTCGCAGAGGAGCTGTCGCGTTGGCTTTTCGTCTGGACGACCTTTCTCGGCAGCGTCGTCGCGTTGCGAGCGCATGGCCATCTCGGCACCGAGTTTCTGGTTGGGCGGCTCGGGCCTGTGGGGAAGCGGCTCTGCCTGGCGCTCGGCTATGTCCTGATGCTGTTTGTCTGCTGGCTGATCTTCGAAGGCGCGCTCGCGCAGACCAGGCTCAACTGGAAAGTCAGCGCCCCGTCGAGCGGAGCATCGCTGGCCTGGTTCTATTCGGCCGGCCTGGTCTTCGCCGTCGCCGCTGCGGTCATCCTGCTGAATGAGCTCTACCGCCTGCTCAGCGGACGCCTGCGCGACGAGGATCTCATCATCATCAAGGAAAACGAGGACCAGGCATGACGATCGCCGTCTTCGTGGTCTCGCTGATCGGCGCCATGGCGCTGGGGATTCCGATCTCCTTCGCGCTGCTCGTCTGCGGCGCGGCGCTGATGTGGCATCTCGACATGTTCGACGCCCAGATCCTCGCCGAGAACGTCATCCACGGCGCCGACAGCTATCCGCTCCTTGCCATCCCCTTCTTCCTCCTCGCCGGCGAAGTGATGAACGCCGGCGGCCTGTCGCGCCGGATCATTGCGCTGGCCCTGGCGATGTTCGGCCATATCCGCGGCGGGCTGGGCTTCGTCACCATCTTTGCCGGGCTGCTTCTGGCGGCGCTCTCCGGCTCGGCCGTGGCGGATGCCGCGGCATTGTCGGCTCTGCTGCTGCCGATGATGGTCGCCGCCGGCTACGACAAGCCGCGCTCGGCCGGCCTGATCGCCTCGGCCAGCATCATCGCGCCGGTCCTCCCGCCGAGCATCGGTTACATAGTCTTCGGCGTTGCGGCCAATGTCTCGATCTCGCGCCTGTTCATGGCCGGCATCTTCCCCGGCATCATGCTCGGTGCGACGCTCTGCCTGACTTGGTGGTGGCTGTCGCGGCGCGAGTCGTTTTCGCCGCCGCCGAGGAAATCGCTGGCCGAATTGCTGCGGGCCCTCCGCGACGCTGTCTGGGCGCTCGTCCTGCCGGTCATCATCATCGCCGGTCTGAAATTGGGCGTGTTCACGCCGACCGAGGCCGGCGTCGTCGCGGCCACCTATGCCCTGCTGATCTCCAGCCTGGTCTACCGCGAGCTCAGCTGGGCCGAACTCTACCGCGTCTTCGCCCGGGCGGTCCGGACCAGCGCCGTCGTGATGTTCCTCGTGGCCGCAGCCGCGGTCAGCGCCTGGCTGATCACGGTCGCTAACATCCCGGCGCAGGTCGTGACGCTGCTGGAGCCGCTCATCGCGACGCCGACCCTGCTGATGATGGCGATCATGGTGCTCGTGATGTTTGTCGGCACGGCAATGGACCTGACGCCGACGATCCTGATCCTGACGCCCGTGCTGATGCCGCTGGTCAAGGCGGCCGGTATCGACCCGGTTTATTTCGGCGTGCTATTCATGATCAACAACGCCATCGGGCTGATCACCCCGCCCGTCGGCGTCGTGCTGAACACGGTCGCGGGCGTCGGCAGGGTCAGCATGGACGCGGTGACCAGAGGCGTTCTGCCTTTCATGATCGCGGAGTTCGCTGTCATGTTCCTGATGGTCCTGTTCCCAAGCTTGGTCATGGTTCCCGCGCGCTGGTTCTACTGAGCACGCGGGATGCGACCGCACGCGATCCATTCTTCAGAGTGTTCGGAGGCGAGTGCGCGCCAAGACTAGACATTCGCCCTCCGCCCGGAAGCGGACATCAATAGTGGCGCGCTTCCGCTTCTTTGTCGGACGAAGGCATGTGGGCTCACACCCATCTCTTTGCAAGCAACGAAGATAAACGCAGAGGCCGAGCCTTTGCTGGAGTGAACGAGGGACTTACCCAAAGGTGCGATGCGAGCTCGACCGAACTAGAGCATCGTGAAGTCTGTCGCGCATCGTGCATGCTCGACAGCTTTGCAACTCTTAGTTTAATGTCCAACCGGCCTCGCGCGGCAATTCCAAGCCGACACAGCTGTCGGTTTGGGGGGACGGAGATGGCTGCATGCCTCATGTCGCCACGCATGCACTTGGGGTGCCGCCGCGGGGAATAGCGGCGCAATTGCGTGGGCGTGTGGCACTGACCTTCATGATGGTTGCGCTCGCCGCATGCGGGTTCGTGGTGGCGATGCTGCTCTCAGGTGCCGCGAGTGAGCGACAGGCAATACGAGATCGAGCGTTGAGCACCGCAGTCGCAATTTCCTTCGGTTTCGACCAAGATGTGGCTGCGGTTAATTTCCTGCTTAAAGGTCTGTCATCCTCGCCAGCGTTGAAATTCGACGATCCAAAGGGATTTTATGACCAGCTGAAGGCAACGCCTCTTCCTGACGGAGCATGGCTGATCCTTCAAGATATGGATGGGCAGGTCATCAATACGCTCTTACCATTTGGATCTACACTCCCAAAACACAGAGATTTTCCGACGTATCCGGAAGCGCTCAATCGAATCCACGAGCGGGGCTGGACGGTATCTGGGCGGATGGCAAGTCGCGTAAAGCCTGGAACCACGATTATCGCGCTCAGCCTGCGGATCGATGACAATGACGGAGTGATGAAAGGTTTCATCACTACCATCCTTTCCCAGGATAGTCTCGCAGCCATGCTAAGGCATCATCCAGTGTCAGAAGGATGGGTGAAGGGTTTATATGATCGAAAGCTCCAGCCGATCGTCACCATGAAGGATGGTGAAACTTCGTCGCAGATCCCTATCCCGAGACATTCCGGGACAAGCCTCCCCGCCGAGAATCCGAATGAGACGATCGAGGGAGTGACGGTCGGCGCGGATGAGCGCGGCGTTCCGGTCTTGATAGCCTACAGGACTTCCGGAGCTACGAACTGGACGACCGTGGTCTCGGTGCCTCTTGCCTTAGTGAACGCGCCGATCACCAACATCCTGTGGCAGATGGCCGGGCCAGTGGGTTTACTTTTGGTTGGCGGTGGTCTCGCCGCATTGCTGACAGCGCGCCAAGTAGAACGCCCGCTTCGAACGCTATCGTCCCTGGTAACAGAGGCTAGGGGTGAGATAGTCCAACTTTCGGAACAGTTGCTCACATTGCAGGAGGAAGAGCGTCAGCTCATTGCCCGCGAACTGCACGACTCGACAGCGCAGCACTTGGTAGCGACTAACTTGGGCCTCATGCGGCTTGCAACTGAGATAGCGCCGAGTACGGCCGCCATGAGGACAATCGAGGAGCTCGGAAGCCTGCTCGACAAGGCGCTCACGGAGCTGCGCGTTTTCACTTACCTGCTGCATCCGCCCAATCTTGCAAACGGCGGACTACATGCGACCCTCCAGGAGTTCATTGACGGGTTCTCGAGGCGGACGGGGCTTCAGACACACGTCCGCGTATCGGACGGGGTGGACGACGCTCCGCCTGAGATCCAGCGTTCAATCCTCCGGGTGGTGCAAGAGGCGCTCATCAACGTTTATCGGCATGCTGATGCCTCGCAAGCGCATGTCACCGCCAAGCTTCGCGCAGGGTATTTACTAGTGCGGGTGCGCGACAATGGCCGTGGAATTTCCGAAATGATGAGCTCGGGCCGCCGCCCCCGTTTGGGCGTCGGAATTCCCGGCATGCACGCCAGGTTGCAGCAGTTTGGCGGAAACCTGAAGATTAGGACCGGCTCCCACGGAACTTCACTCCTTGCCTATTTGCCACTGCCGGGACGTTCGATTGTTGGTGGACCGCCACCGCCTCTCGGATCTGTCGGAGATTTCGCAAAGCGCTGACGCCGCTCGAACCCCTCTAGGCCTCCACGATCTTGTTGCGAATGGCGTAACGGATCAGATCCGCGGTGGAAGCGAGGTTGAGCTTATGTAGGGCGGCAGCTCGGTGGGTTTCAACGGTCTTTGTGCTGATGCTGAGGATGTCCGCTATCTGCTTGTTGGTCTTGCCCTCTGCGATGAGCTGCACCACAGATTTCTCGCGGGAACTCAACGCGGACCGGTCCGCGGCGCCTTTCGACAGATAAGTTTCGAGCAGCGCCTCCGACACTTTGCCCGTGAAGAAGGGCTTGTGATCGGCCAAGCTCTCGACGGCTGAGATCAGGAACTGACGGGCGTCTGACTTAAGAAGGAATCCCCTAGCTCCGGCCTCCAGCACTTCGCGGACGAGACTGTCTGTGTCGTGCATTGTAAAGATCAGCACCTCTATGCCGGGAACGCGCGCTCTGATCTGTCGAGTCGCTTCGACGCCGTTCACGAGGGGCAGCGCATAATCAAGAATTACAATGTCAGGCTGGATGGACAGAACCTGATCGATGGCATCCTTGCCATCCCGGGCCTCACCAACCACTTCCCATGCAGCGTGAGTTTCCAGTATCGCCCGGACACCGGCGCGGACTACGTCATGGTCGTCGGCGATCAAGATTCGCGTCATCGACTTCTTTCGCTCGCGACTTCCTTGCAGGCGCGCCCGGTACTGCAGAGGAGAGTTACACGAAGCGGTTCCGAGCCCAACTGCGCGAAACCCTGAAAACGCGAGCTTTAGACCCCGAAATGCCCAAGGCGAATTGCATCGCTGACTGATAGGATGGCCGAAGCGCACAGGATCGCGGTGGCCAATACCTAGGCGGGGACCGGCGCAATGAACAGACCTCATGGCGGGCGTACGGAAAGTGCGCCAGGCGCCTAAGTTCTTCTCGGCCCTAGGAGCGCATGCAAACACCGCCAACTCTCAAGGTCGGGGCTGGCGAACAGCCGAGAATCAGGAATTGCCACCATCGGTTTCCGGGCAAACCCCGATAGCTCTGCCGCGAGTACCGCGCAATACTGCAACACATCTAACAGGCAACCGCGACGGCGGATGCCGTGCTGTCAACGAGGCGGATGCGGGAGGTCGCCAGCGACGAGGCTGGCAGCGCTATTCTCCCCAGACGACGCTAGCAGCAGGTACAGAACTCACAGATTGTCTGCCTCTATGCCGACCCGATCGTTTGTCAGCGCGTCTATTTCGGAACCAGGCGGCTTATGCCCGACACCGGCAGATGGTGTTTCAGAAAACCTTGCTGACGATCGACAGACGACTGCGATGATGGCGCAGAATTCTTTCGAGTTCGGGCCCTGGAACGCGCCATTCATGTACTTAAAGCTATCGCGTCGCGCGGGAGTTCGCGGCGGGGCGCCCGGCCGGCATCGACGTTCCGCAGCGGCTGTCGCTTTAGGTTCTAAGGCGCAGTCACGCATCAGATGCCGTGGGATTGGAAGCAGAACGAGCCAGTCGACAGGGCCGCATTGGGCGCAGCGGGGAGGCCATGCAACAGACCCACACCGCAGGGTGCAAGACATCGTCGACTTGCAACAGTTACCGCGATGATCGCGTCGCAGGCAAAGCCTCCGCGCCTGCCGACATGCTGTTCATCCCCGGCGGAACATTCGGTATGGGATCCGATCGGCACTACGCTGAGGAAGCGCCGGTACATCGCGTCACAGTCGATGGGTTCTGGATGGACCGAACTCCCGTCACGAACCGTCATTTCAAGAAGTTCGTCAAAGAAACAGGCCACGTCACCTTTGCGGAGGTGGCTCCAGACCCAGACGATTACCCCGGCACACCGCCCCAAATGCTCTACGCCGGTTCGCTGGTGTTCACGCCGCCTGCCGGCCCCGTCGATCTACGCGACTGGGGACAATGGTGGCGCCTGATCGAAGGTGCGAACTGGCGTCGTCCCCTTGGACCCAAGAGCAATATCAACGCTCTCGACAATCATCCGGTCGTTCACGTGACCTATACAGACGCGCTCTCCTACGCACGCTGGGCCGGCAAGGAACTGCCGACCGAAGCCGAGTGGGAGTTTGCCGCTCGCGGCGGCCTCGAAGGCGCCGACTACGCCTGGGGGGATGAGCTGACGCCTGGTGGCAAGCACATGGCCAACACCTGGCAAGGTGACTTCCCATACCAGAACAGCAGTCACGACGGGTTTGAGCGCACCTCGCCGGTCACGGCGTTTCCACCCAACGGCTACGGCCTCCATGACATGATCGGCAACGTGTGGGAGTGGACGACCGACTGGTACTCGCCCAGGCACGAGGCCGACGCAGCCAGCCCCTGTTGCGTTCCCGTGAACCCGCGCGGCGGGCGAAAAGACGCGAGCTACGACCCGAACCTGCCCGGCATCCGAATTCCGCGGAAAGTCATCAAGGGCGGCTCGCACCTGTGCGCTCCGAGCTATTGCCGCCGCTACCGCCCCGCTGCGCGACACCCGGAGCCGATTGACACCTCGACGAGCCATGTCGGGTTCCGATGCGTCTGGAGGCCGGCATCGTATGCCACCAAACGAGAGGAGTGAGGCGATGTTTGATAGTTTACTGAATCGTACGGCGCCGGCTTCGCCGGAATGCGGCTGGAACAGGTTGACCGGGCTGGGCGCGGCATCCTGGGCAACGCTCGTCGGAACGACAACGCTCATTTCGATGGCTTTGACCTCTTCGGGAGTCGCCCAGCAGCCCGCGCCGACGCCGCAGCGGCCGAACATCATCATGATCGTGTCGGATGACACAGGCTATGGCGACCTGGGCCCCTATGGCGGCGGCGCTGGCCGCGGCATGCCCACTCCCAACATCGACAGGCTGTCGGCGGAAGGCATGACCTTCTTTTCCTTCTATGCGCAGCCTAGCTGTACGCCCGGCCGTGCCGCCATGCAGACAGGCCGGATTCCAAACCGCAGTGGCATGACAACCGTGGCCTTTCAGGGCCAGGGCGGCGGGCTGCCCGCGGCCGAATGGACGCTGGCCTCCGTGCTTAAGACCGGCGGCTACAAGACGTTCTTCTCCGGCAAATGGCACCTCGGCGAAGCCGACTACGCGCTTCCCAACGCGCAGGGCTACGATGAGATGAAGTATTGCGGCCTTTATCACCTCAACGCCTACACCTATGCCGACCCGACCTGGTTCCCGGACATGCCGTTGGAACTTCGCGACATGTTCAAGAAGGTGACAAAGGGGGCCCTATCGGGCAATGCCGGCCAGCCTGCCAAGGAGGAGTTCAAGATCAATGGGCAATACGTCGACACGCCCGTGATCGACGGCAAGGAAGGCGTTGTCGGCATTCCGTTCTTCGACGGCTATGTCGAGAAGGCGGCGCTTGATTATCTCGACCGCAACGCCAATTCACGAGAGCCGATCTTCATGAGCATCAATTTCATGAAGGTGCACCAGCCGAACATGCCGCATCCGGATTACATCCATAAGTCGCTCTCCAAGAGCAAATATGCCGACTCCGTCGTTGAGCTCGACGCTCGGATCGGGCGCATCATGGACAAGATCCGAGCCTCCACCGCTCTCTCTGGCAACACGCTGGTTATATACACGACCGATAACGGCGCCTGGCAGGACGTGTACCCCGACGCCGGCTACACCCCGCTTCGCGGCACAAAAGGCACGCTGCGCGAAGGTGGCAACCGGGTCCCTGCGATTGCCTGGATGCCCGGTAAGATCGCGCCGAATTCGAGGAACCACGAGATCGTCGGCGGCCTCGACTTAATGGCTACTTTTGCCTCGGTCGCCGGCATTAAGCTGCCGACGAACGATCGGGCAGGCCAGCCGATCTACTTCGACAGCCACGATATCACGCCAGTGCTGTTCGGGACCGGCAAGTCGCCGCGCACGTCCTGGTTTTACTTCACCGAGAACGAGCTGTCGCCCGGTGCGATCCGCGTCAACAACTACAAATTCGTGTTCAACCTTCGTGGTGACGATGGCGCTGCGACCGGTGGACTCGCCGTTGACAGCAATCTGGGCTGGAAAGGGGCAACCAAGTACGTGGCGACGGTCCCGCAGGTTTTCGACCTTTGGCAAGATCCACAGGAACGCTACGACGTCTTCATGAACAACTTCACCGAGCGCACCTGGATGGCGGTGGTCATGGAGGAGGAGTTGAAGAAGGTCATGGGCACTTATGTGAAGTACCCGCCGCGCAAAGTGCAGAGCTACGGGTACACCGGCCCCTTGACGCTGTCGGATTATGAGAAATTCCAGAGCGTCCGAGAGATGCTTGCGAAGGACGGTATCAACCTCTCGCTGCCGACCGGGAATTGAAGCCGGCACGAGGGGGAGGCGTCCTGGGCGCCGTCCTTCTCAGGAAAAGGCGCGACGGCTGGCTTGCCGGCCGCCGCGCCGCGTAACGACAGAAGCCCGCCTGTCATGCTCAGCACTGAGGGAGGCCGTCATGAAGCGTTCTATCGTCATCGGTTGCGTACTAGCCGCAGGACTGGCCCTGTCTTCCTGCCAGACGCCACAAGCGAGGCAGGCCGATCTCGCCCGACTCTGCGCCGATCCGGCCAATCGGCAAGTCGGCAGCTTCTCCTACGGCGAATGCCAGACGCTGTATCCGCTGACCAACAAGCAACGCCAGCAGAACTACCGCCTCGGCGCACCGGCAGCCTACTAGAGACATCGGGAGGAAGCATGCCGTCCTTGATGGGCAAATCTCGTCGAGCAGCGCCCTTCGGCCTGGCTGCGCTGCTCACACTGGCAGCCACGCCGGGCGCCGGCGCCGACCTGCCGCCGCCCGTGCCCATCATGGTGCAGCCGCCGCCGTCGCAGTGGCAGTTCCAGGCGACGGGCTATGGTTGGGCCACCGCCATCGATGGCCGGGCCGGGGTGCGAAACCTGCCCCCGGTCAATGTCAATGTCGGCTTCGACGACATCCTGAAGAACCTCAACGGCGCATTGATGGGGTCGTTCCTCGCCAAGCACGGCGATTGGCTGATCCTGACCGATCTGGTCTGGGCGGCGCTGGAGGACGATGCCACCGTCAGGCTTCCCGGGGTTCGCCACCCGACCCTCGCCGCGATCTCTCCCGGAACGAGGGTCGATTTTAAGATGAGGCAGCTGATCGCCTCCGCCCTCGTCGGCTATCGCCTGCCGCTCGGCGGGCCGGATCTCGACATCTACGCGACTGCCGGCCTGCGCTATCAGCGGCTGACCGCCGAGATCGACGTCTTTCCGGGGCTCATCCCGATCGGGCTCAGCCGGCGGAGCACAGAGCAATGGGCCGACCCGACGATCGGGCTCTCGGCGACCTGGCGCATCAACGAACGCTGGTTCGTCAATGTCCTGGCCGATGTCGGCGGCTTCGGCGTCGGCTCGCGATTCACGACGCAGGGTTTCGCATCGGTCGGCTATCGCTGGAACGAGTCGATCTCGACCGCCCTCGGTTACCGGGCAATCTATACCGATTACCGTGATGACGGTTTCACCTACCGCGCCACCCAGCACGGCGTATTTTCGAGCATCGCCTATCATTTCTGATCCGCCAGGGGTGCATACAGGCGGCTCGACGGATCGACTACGCGATGGAGATCGAGATGAAACAGGTTCTCGCTGTCCCCGGCCAGATGAGCCGCCGCGCCTTGCTGTCTGCGATCGCTGGCCTCCCTATTCTGATCGGACAGATTCGCCTGAGTGTCGCCCAGGGCCAGGCCGATCCGCTCCCGTCCTGGAACGAGGGCGCCAGCAAGAAATCGATTATGGATTTCGTCGCGCGCGTGACCACACAAGGCGGCGCGGATTATGTTGCATCGCCCGAACGGATCGCCGTGTTCGACAATGACGGGACGCTGTGGGTCGAACAGCCCATGTACGTCCAGCTCGTCTTTATTCTCGATCGCGTGAAGGCTCTCGCCGCTGAGAACCCCGGCTGGAAGACCCGGCAGCCCTTCAAGGCCGTGTTGGAGGGCGATATGCAGGCGCTGGCTACCTCCGGCGAACACGGATTGATGCAGCTGGTCACCGTCACCCATGCGGGGATGACCGCAGAAGAATTCTCCAAGATCGCAAGCGACTGGCTAGCAAAGGCGCGCGATCCGCGCTTCCATCGGCCTTATACCGAACTGGTCTATCAGCCGATGCTAGAACTGCTTGGCTATCTGAGAGCCAACGGCTTCAAGACCTTCATCGTGTCGGGCGGCGGCGTCGAGTTCATGCGGCCCTGGACCGGGCGCGTCTACGGGATACCGCCCGAGCAAGTCGTGGGTTCCTCGATCAAGACGCGGTTCGAAATGCGCGATGGCAGGCCGACGCTGTTCCGTTTGCCGGAGGTCAACTTCGTCAACGACGGCCCCGGCAAGCCCGTGGGCATCAACGAACAGGTCGGCCATCGTCCGATCGCTGCGTTCGGGAACTCCGACGGCGATCTGAAATGTTGCAATGGACCACGATGAGCGGAGGTGTACGGCTCGGATTGATCGTTCACCACACCGACGCGGTGCGAGAATACGCCTATGATCGCCAATCTCATTTTGGGAAGCTGGACAAGGCGCTCGATATCGCTCCCCAAAACAGGTGGGCAGTGGTCGACATGAAGCAGGACTGGAAACGCGTCTTCGCTTTCGATTAGGCAGAAAGCCCTTGAGCTGAGTAGCACCAGGCCCCGGGTCGCCCATGCTTGGCGGGGCGTGACGCAGTTGGCAAATCCGGAGACGCAAGATGTTAAACTTGCTGCGTCAGATGATCGCTCTGCACGAGTTTAGGGGATGCCGACTTCGGGGGGCGGCCGCTTTAATCGCTGCGACGCTCGCTGGCCCAGCTTATGGCCAAGAAGCCGATCTGGCCAAGAAGCTAAGTAATCCAGTTGCAGCGATGATTAGCGTGCCGTTCCAGTTCAACTATGACGGCCGGATCGGATACACGGAAAAAGGCGAGCGGTCGACCCTAAACATTCAGCCGGTTGTTCCTATTCATCTCAACTCCGAATGGAACCTGATTTCCCGCACGATTTTGCCAATCATCTCCAGGAGAAAGATTGCGCTCGGTTCGGATGCGCAATTTGGCACGGGCGATATAACGCAGTCGCTTTTTCTGTCTCCAGCAAAGCCCGGACGGTCGGGCATCATCTGGGGTATCGGCCCAGTCTTTCATATCCCTACCGCCTCGGATGAATTGCTCGGGACTGGGCGATGGGGAGCGGGGCCGACGGCAGTCGTGCTGAAGCAGGAAGGCCCTTGGACGTTCGGGGCGCTCGCCAATCATGTCTGGTCATTCGGCGGCGCCACCCGAGGCGGAGTTAGCGCGATGAACGTCACGTTCTTACAGCCCTTTATCTCTTATACCACGCCCGACGCATGGACGTTTTCCTTGAATAGCGAGGCAACCTACGACTGGGTGTCCAGCAAACTGACCGTTCCAATCAACGCGCAAATTGCCAAGTTGATAAAAGTCGGCGGCCAGCCAATCAGCCTATTTGCTGGCGCACGCTATTACCTTTCTTCGCCGCAGGCCGGGCCAAAAGGGTTCGGGCTTCGGGCGGGGATCACGTTCCTCTTTCCCACCTAGCAACGAAAAGCGGTCTGCGGAATGGCACGGCGGCTACCCGCCGTGCCGCGCGTCATAAGTCCGTTTGCTCCGAAAGGAGAAGCGCGTCGTCGACCTCGATGCCGAGGTAGCGGACAGTACTTTCCAACTTCGTATGGCCGAGAAGGAGCTGACAGGCGCGCAGATTGCCCGTGCGCTTATAGATCAACGCGACCTTCGTTCGGCGGAGACTATGAGTTCCGTAAAGTGCCGGATCCAAACCGATCAGAGCGACCCACGTGTCGAGGAGACGACCATACTGGCGCGTGGTGATATGGTCGCCAGGCCGGCTGCGGCTCGGGAAGAGCCAGTCGTCCTCACGAGGACCTCGCTTTCTAAGCCAAGCGGTAAGCGCTTCCCGGGCTGAGTCCGTCAGTTCGAATGGTACCGGCCGTCCGGTCTTCTGTTGAACGATCGCGGTTCGGAGGCGAACAGTGCCTCCAAGGACAACGTCTCCGACCCGAAGGCGAACGAGATCGCAACCGCGCAGCTTGCTGTCGATTGCTAAATTGAACATGGCGAGATCGCGAGTTCGCCCTTCATGCTGAAGCCGCGTCCGCAACGCCCAGATGTGCTTCGGCTTCAAAGGTGGTTTCGGTCCTATGATGCGCCCGAGGTTCCAAGCCTGATGGGGTAGTTGGTTCTGCGCTTGGATATCCATGGCAGATCCCCTTCTTGGGATGCCGCATCCACGAATATTCTATCAAAGACGGATGATGCTCTCACGCCTCTTGGCCGAAACCGCAGCGAGGAGCGAGCCCTGCGCCAGCAGCAGACATCGAAACGCTGCCCGGAAGCGGATGTTCGGCGACAGCTCAGCAAATCCCATCTGGCGGCCCGAGCCCGCCATGATGCACTGCGCTATCCGAGACATCACCCTGCCTATGGCTAGCTCTCGTCTACCACCGATCTCAGCGCTAATGTCGAGGCTTCGACAATTCGGGAGGCTTCCGTGCCACAAAGCCCATCAAGCAGTCGCTTAGCGCGCAACGGCGGAAGCGTTGGCAGTGCTGATGCGGTAATCGCTGCCGCTACACTAATCTGTGGGAACGCGGACAGAGCTCAGTTTTGGTTCGAGAATGAGCCGATAGCGGATTACGGCAATAGGACAGCAGCGGAGCTAGTTAGCGACGGCCACGGTCCGGCGGTGCTGAGTTTCCTCCAAGATTTGGAGAGCGGCGCATTGGGGTAGCGTGCCGTCAGGTTGTCTCGCTGATTCGCGTCAGTTGTGCGCCTGTTCCAGGCTATGACCGCGCCGCGCCGATAGCGTTGAAAAAGTCGGCGTTCGAGCGAGGCGAGCACGGGCTGAGTTTTGCCGGCGAGCGCCTTCGCCGGTCACACGGCCCTGATCTGCGGCCCGTTCGGCAGGAGCTTGGCGAGCTTCCT
>Ga0209564_1000700_pt1 | contig 49128 bp, 48 predicted proteins | sample AraplaCol_mMF_r2_FD_184272 | JGI IMG/M metagenome (GOLD analysis project Ga0209564, IMG submission 184272) | Arabidopsis root microbial communities from North Carolina, USA - plate scrape MF_Col_mMF_r2 (SPAdes) (version 3) | ecosystem: Host-associated > Plants > Roots > Endosphere | place: USA...
CAGAAGGGGCAGATCAGCCACCGTGACGGAACGGAAGACATATTCCGTCATTCCGCGTCCAGCGTTTCCACGATGACATTGTGGTTCGTGTACACGCAGATGTCGGCGGCGATATCGAGCGCACGACGGGCAATGTCTTCGGCGGACTTGTCTGTGTCGGTAAGTGCGAGAGCCGCGGCAAGCGCGAAATTGCCGCCCGAACCGATAGCGGCAACGCCATGTTCGGGCTCCAGCACATCGCCATTGCCGGTAATGGCGAGCGTCACCGACTTGTCGGCAACCAGCATCATGGCTTCGAGATTGCGCAGGTAGCGGTCGGTGCGCCAGTCCTTGGCGAGTTCAACGGCGGCGCGCATCAGCTGACCCGGATATTGCTCCAGCTTCTTTTCAAGTCTTTCCAGAAGGGTGAAGGCATCGGCGGTCGCACCAGCGAAGCCGGCGATCACTTCGCCCTTGCCGATACGGCGGACCTTGCGGGCATTGCCCTTCATGACGGTCTGGCCGAGGCTGACCTGACCGTCGCCGGCCACCACGACCTTGCCGCCTTTTCGAACTGTAATAATTGTCGTCATCTAACACCTGTTGCCCGGCACGCGGGCGGTTCCAGCGGGCCGAACGCCGGCCCTGTTGAACCCTATGTAAGAGGGCCTGCGACGATTGCAAATGGCCTTCCTTTTCTGCCCCCACGCTTCTGGATATTTCGCAATCCGCCTGATAAGGAACCACCTTGATTTCAAGGAGAAAGCCATATGGCCGAGACCGCAGCAAGCCGCACGGGCAGTGTTTCCCGCAAGACCAACGAGACGTCCATTTCCGTTTCCGTCAATCTCGACGGCACCGGCAAGTCGACGATTTCGACCGGTGTCGGCTTCTTCGACCATATGCTGGATCAGCTTTCGCGACATTCGCTGATCGACATGGAAATCGAGTCCAAGGGCGATCTGCATATCGACGACCATCATACGGTCGAGGATACCGGCATCGCCATCGGCCAGGCGATCGCCAAGGCGCTCGGCGACCGTCGCGGCATCACGCGTTATGCCTCGATCGATCTCGCCATGGACGAGACGATGACGAAGGCTGCCGTCGATCTTTCCGGCCGCCCCTTCCTCGTCTGGAACGTTTCCTTCAGCGCGCCGAAGATCGGCACTTTCGATACCGAACTGGTGCGCGAATTCTTCCAGGCGCTTGCCCAGAATGCCGGGATCACGCTGCATATTCTCAATCACTATGGTGCCAACAACCACCATATTGCAGAGACATGCTTCAAGGCCGTCGCCCGCGTTCTGCGCACTGCGACAGAGATCGATCCACGGCAGGCAGGCCGCGTTCCCTCGACAAAGGGCACGCTCGCCTGAGCCCCATCAGGGAGCGTCAGATGGCATCCAGCTACGTTTTTCTTGTTCCGCCTGATGGTCAGCGCGAGGATACGCGCACGATCCGTGACGGTTTCTCGTGGCTTGCCTTCCTCTTTCCCTGGATCTGGCTGCTTGCGCATCGCCTCTGGCTTCACGCAATCATTGCGTTTGCACTGCAGGCTATCGGCGGCGTTCTGGCAGAAGAACCAGGCTTCGGGCCGGCGGGAATGGCTCTCGCCTTCGGCGTGAACCTGCTTGTCGGGTTCGAGGGACAGAATTTCCGCATCCGCGGCCTTGCCTCCCGCGGCTGGCGCGAGGAGGTCGCAATCAGCGCTTCCTCGATCGATCTTGCGGAAGAGATCTATTTTTCCAACATCGAGACCGGCGCCGATCTGAAGGTGCCCGAATGGAACCAGGCTTCCAGTCCGCAGATGCGGCCGGGTCATTCCACTTCGCTCGGTCTCTTCGGCTTTGACGGAGGGCGCAAATAATGCGCGTCGCGATTATCGACTACGGCTCTGGCAATCTGCGCTCGGCCACCAAGGCTTTCGAACGCGCCGCCCGCGAAGCCGGCATCGAGGCCGAGATCAACCTGACCGACAAGGCCGAGATCGTTGCCGCCGCCGATCGGATCGTGCTTCCCGGTGTCGGCGCCTATGCCGATTGCCGCCGCGGGCTCGATGCCGTGCCTGGCATGACGGAAGCTTTGCTTGAGGGTGTGGAGAAGAAGGCACGACCTTTCCTTGGGATTTGCGTCGGCATGCAGCTCATGTCTTCGCGCGGACTCGAAAAGACGGTGACGCAGGGTTTCGGCTGGATTCCGGGTGACGTCGTCGAGATGACGCCTGCCGATCCCGAGCTGAAAATCCCGCAGATCGGCTGGAACACGCTCAATCTGAAATATGAGCATCCGCTTTTCGACGGCATTCCGACGGGGCCTGATGGCCTGCACGCCTATTTCGTGCACTCCTACCATCTGGCAGCCGAGAATGCCGGCGATGTGATAGCGACGACCGATTATGGTGGGCCAATGACGGCCTTCGTCGGCCGGGACAATATGGCGGGTTCGCAGTTCCATCCGGAAAAGAGCCAGAAGCTCGGACTGGCGCTGATCGCGAATTTCCTGCGCTGGGCGCCATAAGGGCTGTCTTTTAATACGCGCGCCTTATTTCCCCTATAAGTGACGGGGTGAATACAGGAGCGTGCTCGATGCCGGCTTCGCGGAAATCAGGCAAGATATTCTACAGGCTGAGGCCGGCCAGAGAGGGCCAGCCGCCGTTCGTCGATATCCGGTTGCCTGGCGGGGTGATCATCCGCCAGGTCGATGAGACCCTGCATCGCAAAGCACTCGTGAACGCATCAAAGGGGCTCAAAGAGAGGCTCGGCGGCTGATGCAGGAGACCTTTCCGGGAAAAGAGAACCCAAGACTGCGATCGGGCGAGGTAAGCGCCGGCGATCTCGCTGAAGCGGTGCTGGAATTCTACATCGAAGGCGAAGACGATCTGATCGGCCTGCTTGCTTATGCACTTTATGAGCGCCAGAAGCGGGACTTTATCGTCAGCCATCGCAAGCGCAATGCGGGCCGCTCACCAAACGACGCGGAAATCGCGGCTGTAACGAGCAACTACCTCTCCGCCGATCTGCGCAACACCTTGCGCGACCGCGCCTCGCAGATCCTGTCGAGCTATGCCGAAATCTATGTCGAAGCCATGGAGCCGCAAATCCAGCTCGTTGCCACCAATAGCGAGGCGTTGCGTCAGGTGCGCAATATCGAGAAGTCGGTGAAGAAACGCACCGGTTTCTGGCGCCAGGTGCGGGTCGGCTTCACTGTTACGTTGCTGCTGCTGGTGCTTTTTGCCGCTCTCACCATTGCCGCTGTCTTTTTTCGTTCGGATATCGTAGATGCGTGGAATGCACTGATGGTGCCCACGACGCTACGGACCTGAGACGAATGATCCTTTTTCCCGCGATCGACCTTAAGGGCGGACAATGCGTTCGCCTGAAGCTCGGCGACATGCAACAGGCAACGGTCTACAATACCGATCCGGCTGCCCAGGCGAAATCCTTCGAAGAGCAGGGTTTCGAATGGCTGCATGTGGTCGATCTCGACGGTGCCTTCGCGGGACATTCGGCCAATGGCGATGCGGTTGAGGCGATCCTGAAGGCCACGAAAAACCCTGTTCAGCTCGGCGGCGGCATCCGTACGCTTGAGCATATCGAGAACTGGCTTTCGCGTGGGCTGCGCCGCGTCATCCTCGGCACGGTTGCCGTGCGTGATCCGGCACTCGTTATCGAAGCCTGCAAGAAATTTCCGGGACGTGTTGCCGTCGGCATCGACGCCAAGGGCGGCAAGGTGGCCGTCGAAGGCTGGGCCGAAGCATCCGAACTCGGCATCATCGAACTGGCGAAGAAATTCGAGGGCGCCGGCGTTGCCGCAATCATCTATACCGACATCGATCGTGACGGCATCCTGACAGGCATCAACTGGACATCGACGCTGGAGCTGGCGGACGCCGTTTCTATTCCGGTCATCGCATCAGGTGGCCTTGCGTCGATCGATGACATCAAGCGCATGCTGCAGCCGGATGCCGACAAGCTCGAAGGCGCCATTTCCGGCCGCGCCCTCTACGACGGCCGGATAGATCCCAAGGAGGCGCTCGATCTCATCAAGGCCGCCCGGTCGAAGGAGACTACATAATGAGCCTGAAGGCCCGCGTGATCCCCTGCCTCGACGTCAAGGACGGCCGTGTCGTCAAGGGCGTCAACTTCCTCAATCTGGTCGATGCCGGCGATCCCGTCGAAGCGGCAAAGGCCTATGATGCGGCCGGTGCCGACGAGCTGTGCTTCCTCGATATCACCGCCTCTTCGGACAATCGCGAGACGATCTTCGATGTCGTGGCGCGCACGGCCGAACAATGCTTCATGCCGCTCACAGTCGGCGGCGGCGTTCGCACCATTGCCGATATCCGCAAGCTGCTGCTTTGCGGTGCTGACAAGGTTTCGATCAACTCGGCCGCGGTCAACAATCCGGATTTCGTGGCCGAGGCAGCCGACAAGTTTGGCGACCAGTGCATCGTCGTGTCGATCGATGCCAAGCGGCGCCTCAAGCAGCAGGTCGGCGGCGACAATCTCAGTGCCTGGGAGATCTATACGCATGGCGGCCGCAACGCGACCGGCATCGACGCCGTGGAATTCGCGCAGAAAATGGTTGCCCGCGGCGCCGGCGAGTTGCTCGTCACCTCGATGGACCGCGATGGCACGAAGATCGGCTACGATCTGGAGCTGACCCGGGCGATTGCCGATTCCGTCCGCGTGCCCGTCATCGCGTCTGGCGGTGTGGGTGATCTCGACGATCTCGTGGCCGGTGTGAAGGATGGCCATGCCAATGCGGTGCTTGCCGCATCAATCTTCCACTTCGGCACCTATTCCGTCGGCGAAGCCAAGCACTATATGTCTGAACGCGGCATCGCGATGCGGCTCGATTGAGTTTGAAAGCATTATCATGAGCGGATTTTCCCTTTCCGACCTCGAGCGGATCGTCGAAGAGCGGGCGAAGGCTTCACCGGATGAATCCTGGACAGCCAAGCTGGTGGCTGCAGGGCAACCGAAAGCGGCCAAGAAACTCGGCGAGGAAGCCATCGAAGCCGTGATGGCGGCGGTCACCAACGACCGCGAAAACCTCACCTATGAAGCAGCCGACGTGCTCTATCACCTATTGGTCGTATTGAAGATTGCTGAAATACCGCTAGAGAATGTCATGACCGAACTTGCGCGGCGGACCGCGCAATCCGGCCTCAAGGAAAAGGCCAGCCGGCAGAGTTCATGAGCATCGCAACGCAGATTATCGGAGTGGCGGAAAAGGTGGATGATTTCCAGACCGCTTCTTATTCTCCCTACCATTTCTTCAGCTCGGACCAATGGGCGCATTTTCGTGCGGACACGCCGCTGACGCTGACGGGAGACGAAGTCAAGCGGCTTCGCTCCATGGGCGATCCGATCGACCTCGACGAAGTCAGGCGTATCTATCTGTCACTATCGCGTCTGCTTTCGGCGCATGTGGAATCTTCACAACTGCTGTTCGAACAGCGCAATCGGTTCCTCAGCCTTTCTGACGTGACGAAGACGCCATTCGTGATCGGGATCGCCGGATCCGTGGCGGTCGGCAAGTCCACGACAGCTCGTATCCTGAAGGAACTGCTCGGCCGCTGGCCTTCCAGCCCCAAGGTCGATCTCGTCACGACGGACGGCTTTCTCTATCCGAACGCCGTGCTGAAGCGCGAGAACCTGATGCAGCGCAAGGGTTTTCCGGAGAGTTACGACACCGGCGCAATCCTGCGTTTCCTGTCGGCGATCAAGGCCGGCCTCCCGGATGTGAGGGCACCCTCCTATTCGCACCTCGTCTATGACGTGCTGCCGGACGAGTACAAGATCGTTGACCGGCCCGATATTCTGATCTTCGAGGGCATCAACGTCCTGCAATCACGTGACCTGCCGGCGGACGGCAAGATCGTGCCGATGGTGTCCGACTTCTTCGACTTCTCGATCTATATCGACGCCGAGGAAACACAGATCCACAATTGGTACGTGACGCGTTTCATGCGTCTCAGGGAAACGGCCTTCCGGGATCCGAATTCCTACTTCCACCGTTATGCATCGATCAGCGAGGAAGAGGCCGTTGCGATTGCAGAAGACCTCTGGGCGAACATCAATCTCAAGAACCTGCGCCAGAACATCCTTCCGACGCGGCCACGCGCCGATCTTATTCTGCGCAAGGGCAAGGATCACCTGATCGAGCAGGTGGCACTGCGCAAGCTCTAGGGCCTTCACGGGTCAAGGATTGACCCGACGGAGCGTCAGGTTGATGCGTCCGCCGTTCTTCAGAAGCGTTGACGTTGCCGGATAGATGCGGTCGACGCCGTGGAAGCAGAGCCGCCCCTCCCCGCCGAGAATGACAAGATCGCCGCTCGACAGCTTGAAGGACATGGTCTTGTCGTTGCGGTTCACCCCACCGACACGGAAGAGGCAGGCGTTGCCGAGGGAAATCGACACGACCGGCGCCTTCAGATCGTTCTCATCCTTGTCCTGATGCAGGCCCATGCGCGCCTCGTCGGAATAGAAATTGACGAGGCAAGCTTCGGGCGGCTTGTCGTAACCCGAAACGTCATTCCAGATATCAAGCAATTCAGAAGGTATGGCCGGCCACGGCCTACCGGTCGCCGGATGCATCGGTTGATAGCGATAACCTCGCTCCTTGTCCGTGACCCAGCCAAGCGAACCGCAATTGGTCATCCGCACCGACATCGGCTTGCCGGTAACGGGCATGATCGGAACGTAGAGCGGCGCTTCTGCGACGATGGTCCTGATGATGCCGAGCAGTGCCTCCTGGCGGGCACGATCCAGATATTCCGGAAGATGGCGAATGCCGCTCAAAAGTTCCGGCATGTCACTCCCCGCCGCCCAGGCGGCCACGCATCTTCTTGACTTCAGACCGGCCGGATTTTTCCTTCAGCCGTCGTTCGATCGAGCCCTTGGTCGGTTTTGTCTTCTTGCGTGGCGGCGGTGGCGGCTTGGCGGCCTCCAGGACCAGTTCCTTCAGCCGCTCGCGCGCATCCTCGCGGTTGCGGTCCTGGCTGCGGAACCGGCTTGCCTCGATCATCAATACGCCGTCCTTCGACATGCGCCTGCCGGCAAGCTTGATCGCATTAGCCTTCACTCGCTCGTTGAGTGAAGGCGAATTCGGGATATTGAAGAAAAGCTGGACGGCGGTCGACACCTTGTTGACGTTCTGACCGCCCGGACCGCCCGCCAGAACGAACTGTTCCGTCAGCTCCCATCCGGCGATGGTGATCCTGTCGTTGATGTAGAGCGCGTCGCTGGCCATACCGCCTTCTAGCGCATAATCACTGCGAATTGAAAGCGGTGAAACCCGGCACAGGAGCGACGGGGTTTCACGTGAATCGACTGGTTCGGGTACCGAGTTACTCGGCTGCGACCTTGATGCCGGGCGCTGCATCGCGCACGCCGCCGTCGACATGGCTTTCGAACTTGGCGAAGTTGGCGATGAACATGGAGACCAGCTTTTCAGCCTGCGCGTCATAGGCCTGTTTATCGGCCCAGGTCGAGCGCGGATCGAGGATGCCGGTATCCACGCCTTCGACTGCGACCGGAACGGCAAAGCCGAAATTCGGATCGGCGCGAAGCTCGACCTTGGCAAGCTCGCCCGAAAGGGCGGCCGTCAGCAACGCACGGGTTGCCTTGATGGGCATGCGCTTGCCGATGCCATACGCGCCACCAGTCCAGCCGGTGTTGACCAACCAGCATTCAACGCCGTGGCGGCCGATCAGCTCCTTCAGCAGATTACCGTATTCAGCCGGATGACGTGGCATGAAGGGTGCGCCGAAGCAGGTCGAGAACGTTGCTTCCGGCTCGGTGACACCCTTTTCGGTGCCAGCCACCTTGGCAGTGTAACCGGAGAGGAAGTGGTACATGGCCTGCTCTGGCGTCAGCTTGGCGATCGGCGGCATGACACCGAAGGCATCGGCCGTCAGCATGATGATCGTCTTCGGATGAGGCGCAAGGCCCGTTTCGGATGCGTTCGGAATGAAATCCATCGGGTAGGCGCAGCGCGTGTTTTCCGTCAGCGACGAATCCTCGAAATCCGGCTCGCGGTTTTCGTTGAGAACGACGTTTTCAAGGACAGTGCCGAAACGCTGTGTCGTGGCATAGATTTCCGGTTCGGCCTCTGCCGAGAGGCGAATGGTCTTGGCGTAGCAGCCGCCTTCGAAATTGAAGATGCCGTTTTCGCTCCAGCCGTGTTCGTCATCGCCGATCAGGGTGCGTGCCGGGTCAGCCGAAAGCGTCGTCTTGCCGGTGCCCGAGAGACCGAAGAAGACGGCAGCATCGCCTGCCGGGCCGACATTGGCCGAGCAGTGCATCGGCATGACGCCCTTTTCCGGCAGCAGGTAGTTCAGCACGGTGAAGACGGATTTCTTCATTTCGCCGGCATAGGAGGTACCGGCGATCAGCACGATGCCGTTGGTCAGATCACAGGCGATCACCGTTTCGGTGCGGCAACCGTAACGCTCCGGATCGGCCTTGAAGCTTGGCAGGTCGATGATCGTCAGCCTCGGCGCAAAGCCTGCGAGTGCATCAGCCTTCGGACGGATCAGCAGGTTGCGGATGAAAAGCGAGTGCCACGCGAATTCGGTCACAACGCGGGTCGGCAATGCGTGGCCCGCGTCGGCGCCGCCGACGAGATCCTGCACGAAGAGGTCCTTGCCGGCAGCATGGGCCAGCATATCCTTGTGCAGCAGCGCGAAATGCTCCGGCGACATCGGCTTATTGTTATCCCACCAGATCTGCCCGTCGGTATTGCCATCGCGAACGACGAACTTGTCGCGCGGCGAGCGGCCCGTGTGCTGCCCAGTCGTGGCACGAAGGGCGCCTTGTGCTGTCAGTTCGGCTTCTCCCCGGCGAATCGCCTCCTCATAGAGAAGAGCTGCGGACAGGTTGTAACGTACGCTGCGTACGTTGCTGAAACCGATCGTCGCCAGCTCGATTGCCTGGTTATGAACTCCGAACGTCTCCATAGCTTTTTCCTTCGCTGAGGCGCCTTGGCCGTTAAATTATCGCGAAAGTAAAAGGAGAAATTTTAAATGGCAATAGGGATAATCTTAGAAAAGGTAATGATATCAAATAATTAATCGATTTAAATTCTGATAATTCTTTTTAAATCGTTTGAAGACCTCCTGTTGAAACAACTTGTCGCACTACTGTCGATTGTGGCTTGCAGTGGCTGGCAATCTACCCCTTTATCTTTGCCACAATTTGTTCCACCTTTATCCTCCATAAGCGCACCCGGTCACGAAGACCGCCTGGGGACGACCAATCCGGGAGATTGCGCACTGATGACGGAGACCAACACCATGCCGACAATCGCGCTCGTTGACGACGACCGCAACATCCTCACTTCCGTGTCGATTGCACTGGAAGCTGAAGGATATAAGGTCGAGACCTATACGGATGGCGCTTCAGCGCTGGATGGTCTGCTCGCTCGCCCGCCGCAGCTAGCAATCTTCGATATCAAGATGCCACGAATGGACGGCATGGAGCTGCTGCGCCGCCTTCGCCAGAAATCGGACATGCCCGTCATCTTCCTCACCTCCAAGGATGAGGAGATCGATGAGCTCTTCGGCCTGAAGATGGGCGCCGACGATTTCATTACCAAGCCTTTTTCGCAGCGTCTGCTGGTCGAGCGTGTTCGCGCCGTTCTGCGCCGCGCGTCGAGCCGTGAGGCAGCCGCAGCTGGCGGCGTCGCTACCGTCGGCACGCCGAAGGCGGGCGCGGTTCAGCAGGCCCGTTCGCTCGAACGCGGCCAGCTGGTCATGGACCAGGAACGCCACACCTGCACCTGGAAGGGCGAGGCAGTCACCCTCACCGTCACCGAGTTCCTGATCCTGCATTCGCTGGCCCAGCGTCCGGGTGTGGTGAAAAGCCGCGACGCCCTGATGGATGCCGCCTATGACGAACAGGTGTATGTTGATGACCGCACCATCGACAGCCACATCAAGCGGCTGCGCAAGAAGTTCAAGATGGTCGACACTGACTTTGATATGATTGAAACGCTTTACGGTGTGGGTTACCGCTTCCGCGAAGCAGCCTGACGCTTTAAAGCGCGGGAAGAGATGAATGAGGGCGGCGGGCCGGTCAAACTGGCCCCGCCCTCCGAAAGGGCCGTGATTGGCACAGTTGGTGCAGGAAAGGGATCTGGATGATGCGGAGGGCGTAAGCACCCGACGCGTCAGGGGTCGGCGTTGGTCGCATCCCTTCACCCTGATCCGCCGTATCTTCGGCAATGCCGTCTTTTCCAGCCTGACGCGCCGCATCGTCTTTTTCAACCTCGCGGCCCTGCTCGTCCTTGTCGGCGGTATTCTCTACCTCAACCAGTTCCGCGAAGGCCTGATCGACGCGCGCGTCGAGAGCCTGCTGACACAGGGCGAAATCATCGCCGGCGCCGTGTCGGCATCGGCCTCGGTCGACACGAACTCGATCACCATCGATCCGCAGAAGCTGCTCGAACTGCAGGCCGGCCAGAGCATTACGCCGGTGCCAAACGACGAGGATCTCGAATTTCCGATCGACCCGGAAAAGGTGGCGCCCGTTCTGCGCCGGCTGATCTCGCCGACCCGCACCCGGGCCCGCATCTTCGATGCCGACGCCAATCTGCTGCTCGATTCCCGTCACCTCTATTCCCGTGGCCAGGTTCTGCGTTTCGACCTGCCGCCGGTGGAAGAGGAGAAACAGACCTGGGGCGAATGGTTCACGGCCCTCTTCAACAAGGCACTGCAACCGGGCAATCTTCCTGTTTACAAGGAAGCGCCAGGTGGTGACGGCTCCATCTATCCCGAAGTGATGAATGCGTTGACCGGCGTGCGCGGCGCAGTTGTCCGCACGACGGAAAAGGGCGAGCTCATCGTTTCGGTTGCGGTACCGATCCAGCGCTTCCGGGCCGTACTCGGCGTGCTGCTGCTGTCGACGCAGGCCGGCGATATCGACAATATCGTGCATGCGGAACGCCTTGCCATCATGCGCGTCTTCGGTGTCGCAACGCTCGTGAACGTCCTCTTGTCGCTGGTCCTCTCTTCGACCATCGCCAATCCGCTGCGCCGGCTTTCGGCGGCCGCGATCCGGGTGCGCCGCGGCGCCAAGGAACGCGAGGAGATTCCTGATTTTTCCGTACGCCAGGATGAAATCGGCAACCTTTCCATCGCTCTGCGCGAGATGACGACCGCCCTCTACGACCGCATCGATGCGATCGAAAGTTTTGCGGCCGATGTCAGCCATGAGCTCAAGAATCCGCTGACCTCGCTGCGCAGCGCCGTCGAGACGTTGCCGCTTGCCAAATCCGACGATTCCAAGAAGCGGCTGATGGATGTCATACAGCACGACGTCCGCCGCCTCGATCGCCTGATCAGCGATATTTCCGACGCATCCCGTCTCGATGCCGAGCTTGCGCGTGTCGATGCCGGCTCGGTCGATCTCGAGGTATTTCTGCGCGATCTCATCGACGTGTCGCGCCAGATTCGCAGCACCAAGAAGAAGGTCGAGATCGAGTATGCCGTCGATCGTAAGCCGAACGTCAAAACTCGCTTTGTCGTTAAAGGGCATGACCTGCGCATCGGCCAGATCATCACCAACCTGATCGAAAATGCCCGCTCCTTCGTTCCGGAGCAGAACGGCAAAATCACGGTGCGCCTGGTCCGTACCCGCTCCCGTTGCGTCGTTTATATCGAAGACAATGGTCCGGGCATCCAGGCGGAGAATATCGACCGCATCTTCGAACGGTTTTATACAGACAGGCCTGAATCCGAAGGCTTCGGCCAGAATTCTGGCCTTGGGCTTTCCATCAGCCGGCAGATCGCCGAGGCGCATGGTGGTTCGTTGCGAGCCGAAAACATCGTCGATGACGAGGACGGAAAATTGCTTGGCGCGCGCTTCATCCTTGCGCTTCCCGCCGATTCCGCGACATGATCAATATCCACGCCACAGCAATCGTCATCGGAAGGACCGGCCTTCTTTTCACCGGCCCCTCCGGCTGGGGCAAGTCGATGACGGCTTTTACCTGCATGGCGGAGGCGCGACGGCAGGGTGTTTTTTCTGTTCTCGTGGCCGATGATCAGGTATTTCTTTCGAAGCAGGGCGGGGCAATCACTGCCGCCTGTCCGCCCGCTATTGCCGGCCTCATCGAGTTGCGCGGCACCGGGATCGTCAAGCACGACCATATCGACCGGGCAGAGATGCATTTTGCGATCCTGCCGGCCAGCGCAACAGGAGAAAACCGGCTGCCTGCGGACGGAGAAACCGTCCTTCTTGCCGAGGGTTTCGAGCTGCCCGTATTACGGTTGCTGCCCAATCTTCCCTTGCCTCTTGCCGTGTTGATGGCAAAAGCGCCGGAAATCGGAAGTTGAGGCCTTCCGGAGCGCCCGATACGACCTATATGTTTGCATTTTTATCTTGCACTTCGGCTTTTGATCGCCAAGATGTGCCCCCACCGGTGGACGTAATTGCTGCGTTGCGATATTGGGGCCACGGTTTGCGTATGCCATGGGAGCAGTAATATCATGATCGGACTTGTGCTTGTCACTCATGGCAAGCTGGCTGAAGAGTTTCGTCATGCTGTAGAGCACGTCGTCGGTCCTCAGAAATTCATCGAAACGGTCTGCATCGGACCGGAAGACGATATGGACCAAAGACGACAGGACATTCTCGAAGCTGTTTCCGGCGCAGACGACGGCCATGGCGTCGTCATTCTGACCGACATGTTCGGCGGTACCCCTTCCAATCTTGCAATCTCTGTCATGAGCAGCGGCCACACCGAAGTTATTGCCGGCGTCAACCTGCCGATGCTGATCAAGCTCGCCGGTGTGCGCGGCGAGAACAACATGGAAAAGGCGCTTGCGGAGGCTTCCGAGGCAGGCCGCAAATATATCAACGTTGCAAGCCGGGTCCTGAGCGGAAAGTAAAAAGCCTCCATGACACCGCTCTCCCGGGAACTCCTCATCATCAACAAGCGCGGTCTGCATGCGCGTGCTTCGGCAAAATTCGTCCAGACGGTCGATGCCTTCGATGCAACGATCACCGTTTCGAAAGACGGCATGACGGTTGGCGGCACCTCCATCATGGGCCTCATGATGCTCGCGGCAAGTCCCGGCTCAAGCGTCCTCGTCTCGGCGACCGGCAATCAGGCTGTCGAAGCGCTTGAGGCCCTCGATCAGCTTATCCAAAACAAGTTCGGCGAAGAGATCTGATCTTCAGCGCCATATAAAGATATAAAGACTTCTTTATATCCCCGTTGCCTTCCCGGCTGAAGCCTGATAAACGGCGGGCATGACGTGCATTTCGCACGCGTTCGATCCGTTGCGGTCATCGTCGCGTCCTTGCGATGTTTTTGAGACGTTTCAGCCTGGAGAGCCCAATGAGCACTGAGAAAGATTACGTTGTCGCCGATATCGGCCTTGCAGATTTCGGCCGCAAGGAAATCACCATCGCCGAAACCGAAATGCCCGGCCTCATGTCCTGCCGCGCCGAATTCGGTGAATCCAAGCCGCTGAAGGGCGCGCGTATCACCGGCTCGCTGCACATGACGATCCAGACCGCCGTTCTCATCGAGACGCTGGTCGCGCTCGGCGCCGAAGTTCGCTGGGCTTCGTGCAACATCTTCTCGACGCAGGACCATGCCGCTGCAGCGATCGCCGCTTCCGGCGTTCCGGTTTTTGCCATCAAGGGCGAGTCTCTTGAGGATTATTGGGTTTACACCGACAAGATCTTCCAGTGGGCCGATGGCGGCTTCTCCAACATGATCCTCGATGATGGTGGCGATGCCACCATGTACATCCTGCTCGGCGCTCGTGCCGAAGCCGGTGAGGACGTTCTTTCCAACCCGCATTCCGAAGAAGAGGAAATCCTCTTCGCCCAGATCAAGAAGCGCCTTGCCGCTTCGCCCGGCTGGTTCACCAAGCAGCGCGACGCCATCAAGGGCGTGACCGAAGAGACCACGACGGGCGTCAACCGCCTCTACCAGCTCAGCCAGAAGGGCCTGCTGCCCTTCCCGGCGATCAACGTCAACGACTCCGTCACCAAGTCGAAGTTCGACAACAAGTATGGCTGCAAGGAATCGCTGGTCGACGGCATTCGTCGCGGCACCGACGTCATGATGGCCGGCAAGGTTGCCGTCGTCTGCGGTTACGGCGACGTGGGCAAGGGTTCTGCCGCTTCGCTTTCCGGCGCCGGCGCCCGCGTCAAGGTCACCGAAGCCGATCCGATCTGCGCCCTGCAGGCTGCCATGGACGGCTATGAAGTCGTTCTGCTCGAGGACGTCGTTTCCTCGGCCGACATCTTCATCACCACGACAGGCAACAAGGACGTTATCCGCATCGACCACATGCGTCAGATGAAGGATATGGCAATCGTCGGCAACATCGGCCACTTCGACAACGAGATCGAAGTTGCAGCACTGCGTAACCTGAAGTGGACCAACGTCAAGCCGCAGGTCGACCTGATCGAGTTCCCGAAGGGCAACCGCATTATCCTTCTTTCCGAAGGCCGCCTCTTGAACCTCGGCAACGCAACGGGTCATCCGTCCTTCGTCATGTCGGCCTCGTTCACCAACCAGACACTGGCGCAGATCGAGCTCTTCACCAAGCCCGGCCAGTACGAAAGCAAGGTCTACATCCTGCCGAAGCACCTCGACGAAAAGGTTGCCCGTCTTCATCTCGACAAGCTCGGCGTGAAGCTTACCCAGCTCAGCGAAGAGCAGGCTGCCTATATCGGCGTGAAGCCACAGGGCCCGTTCAAGGCCGACCACTACAGATACTGATTTCATCTTCGATATCCACAAGATGTGGTGGCCTCGGCATTGACAAATGCCGAGGCTTATTTTTTGGGCGCGCTCTTTCCGACGATTCCCTAACGAAGTATTGTTTTAAGACTTGATTCGTGGCTTCGGAGCTCTTCGTTTTCCACGAAAATGGGATGTCTTGTCGTGATGCGGCACATTAAAGGACGGAGACATACCGCCGATGTCGGAAATGAAACACAGCCTGCACAGCCAGGCGGAAGGTCGCGCATATGCTGCTGACCGTCCGCTTCAGGCAGGCCAAAAATATGGGTTTGCCACGGTCAGTGTGACCGCAAGGCAAAAGTATTGGTCCTTGGCACGTATTGCAAAGCTGTGCGCTGCAAGCACTGCAGTCATCATACCGGCTTGGCCGGCTCTTGCGCAGGCGCGGCCGGGTATCGGCGCCTCGACACATCTTTTCACGTCTTCGCAGGTTGTCGGACTTTCTGTCGTCATTGGTGTCATTTCGGCTGCATTGCTTTCCACGCTGTGGCTGGTGCGACAACGCGGCAATCTCGAAAATGAAAGCCGGGAGATTCGCTCGGCGCTTTCGGATGCACAGCAGCGTATCTCCCAATATCAGGCACTGATTGCCGACAAGAACCGGCGCATCGTGATCTGGGACGGTGTCGCGCGGCCGGAGCTCCTCGGTCAACTTCCACCGGAGACCGGCGCCCCACAGGATAATGAATTCCTTGCCTTCGGCCTCTGGCTGAAGGCGCGATCGGCTGCCGAGCTGGAGCGGGCGGTCGGCCGTCTTCGTGAACAGGCCGAGAGTTTCGACATTGTGATCGAGACCATCAGGGACGAGGTAATCGAAGCTCAAGGCCGGGTTTCCGGCGGCCGCGCCTTCGTGCGCTTCGTGGCGCTCAACAATCTGCGCGCCGAACTGGCAGAGCTGAAGATCGAGCGCGATCGGCTGATGACGTCGATCTCCGCCTTCCAGACCATGCTCGACGCCATCGATATGCCGGCCTGGCAGCGTGATACCGGCGGTCGCCTGACCTGGGTGAACCATGCCTATGGCGATGCCGTCGAGGCACAATCGCCCCAGCAGGCTGTCAATGAAGGCCGCGAAATCCTGACGACTGTCGCCCGTGAGCGTATCCGCGCCACGGCAACGCCGGAATCGCCTTTCCACGATACGATTTCGACAGTCGTTCGCGGCAATCGCACGTTCTTCGACGTAGTCGACGTAAAGGTCCCCAGCGGCTCCGCCGGCATTGCCGTCGATGTTTCCGATGTCGAAGCGGTTCGCGCCGAACTGGAACGGACGCTCAAAAGCCATGCGGAAACGCTCGATCATCTGGCGACACCGGTCGCCATTTTCGACGGCGACCGCCGGCTGCAATTCTACAACCAGGCCTTCGTCGCGCTCTGGGAGCTCGACATCGCGTTCCTCGAGAGCAAGCCTGACAATAGCGAGCTTCTGGAACGCCTTCGCGCAGCCAAGAAACTGCCGGACCAGCTGAACTGGAAATCCTGGAAGGAAACGGCACTCTCCGTTTATCGTTCGCTCGATACGCAATCCGACCTCTGGCACCTGCCGAACGGGCAGACGCTGCGCGTCTTTGCGACCGCGCACCCACAGGGCGGCGCGACGTGGGTCTTCGAGAACCTGACCGAGCAGGTCGATCTCGAAACGCGCTACAATACGCTGGTGAAGGTACAGGGCGAGACGATCGACCACCTTTCGGAAGGTGTCGCGGTCTTCGGGCCAGACGGCCGTATACGCCTCTCCAACCCGGCCTTCCGGGCGCTCTGGGGCATCACGGAGACTGAAGCCAAGCCCGGCACCCATATCCGCGGCATCGGCGAGGCTTGCGCCCCGTCCTATGACCAGCCCGATGGCTGGAAGACCTTTGCGGAGCTGATTACCAGCTTCGACGACGAGCGTCGTTCCAGCCAGGGAACGCTCGAACTGCTCTCCGGCCTCGTGCTCGACTTTGCTGTCATCCCGCTGCCGAACGCACAGACCATGCTGACCTTCGTCAACATGACGGACAGCGTTCGCGCCGAGCGCGCGTTGACGGAAAAGAACGAGGCGCTGCGTAAGGCGGACGAGCTGAAGAACGACTTCGTGCAGCACGTCTCCTATGAGCTGCGCTCGCCGCTGACGAACATCATCGGCTTCACTGATCTGCTCCGCACGCCGGGCGTCGGCCCGCTGAACGAGCGGCAGGCCGAATACATCGACCATATCGCCACCTCATCCTCGGTGCTGCTGACGCTCGTCAACGACATCCTCGATCTTGCGACCGTCGATGCCGGGATCATGCGGCTGAACTATGCGGAAATCGATCTCGCCGATCTTCTCGACGACGTCTCCATGCAGATCGCCGACCGACTGCAGGAAAGCGGCGTCTCGCTGGAGATCACCGCTCCGGCCTATCTGGGCTCTATCGTTGCCGATCCGCAGCGGCTGAAGCAGATCCTGCTGAAACTTCTGGCCAATGCCGCCAATTTCTCGCCCGAGGGCGCATCGATCGCACTCGAATGCCGTCGCGAGGGCACGGATTTCGTCTTCTCCGTCCGGGATCGTGGCCCCGGCATTTCGCCTGATATGATCGCGACTGTCTTCGACCGCTTCGCAACCGGCGCGAAGAGCGGGAAGCGCGGTGGTGCCGGGCTTGGCCTTTCGATCGTCGACAGCTTCGTCAGCCTCCACAATGGCGAAGTCAGCATCGACAGCGAACCCGGCAAGGGAACGACGGTGACCTGCCGCATCCCTTCCATCAACCTGCCCCATTCCGTCGCCGCCGAATGACGCAAGGCGACATCATCTCGCTTTTTCTGGAAGACGATGCGGCAACCCTTCGCCTTGGCAATGATCTGGCGCTGGCGCTGAAAGCCGGCGATTGCCTGGCACTATCCGGCGATCTCGGCGCCGGAAAATCCTCTCTGGCGCGCGCGTTCTTGCGAAGCATTGCCGATGATGACGGGCTGGAAGTACCGAGCCCGACTTTCACGCTGGTGCAATCTTACGATCTGCGTATTCCCGTTTCACATTTCGATCTCTATCGGCTTGGCGACGCCTCGGAACTGACAGAGCTCGGTTTCGACGAGGCGCTTGAGCACGGCATCTGCATCGTCGAATGGCCCGAAATGGCAGAAGGCGAGCTGCCGGCATCGCGCATCTCGTTGCGGCTGGAACATGAAGGTGCCGGCCGTCGGGCGACAATCACGGCACCGGAGAAGGCTCTGGTCCGAATCCATCGGGTGCTGGCGATCCGCCGCTTCCTCATTGACGCCGGCTACGGCGATGCGGAACGGCGGTTCCTGACCGGCGATGCTTCACTTCGCGCCTATGAATATTTCCGCCTCAGCGACAGCTCGCGGAAAATCCTCATGGATTGGCGGCCCCCTCCGGAGGGCCCCCCGATCTATGAGGGCAAGCCCTATCCCAAGGTCGCGCATCTTGCGCAGGACGCCTATCCTTTCGTGGCGATCGCCGAGACGTTGCGCGAGCGCGGTTTCGCAACGCCGGAAATCGAAAAGGTCGACTACGAGCAAGGCATTCTGCTGATCGAGGATTTGGGCAAGGACGGTGTCCTTGATGACGAAGGCCGGCCGATCGTCGAGCGCTACCGCGAAAGCGTCGCCTGCCTTGCCCATCTCCACTCGATGAAAATCCCGCAGGATATCCCGGTTTCGGCAACACACACGCACCACATTCCGGATTTCGACCGCGTCGCCATGAAGATGGAGGTGCGGCTTGTGCTCGACTGGCATATGGCCTGGAGGCGCGGCACCGGACCGACGGATACCGAGCGGGACGAGTATCTGGCAATCTGGGACAATCTGATCGACGAGCTGAAATCGGCCGAAAAAAACCTGCTGCTGCGCGACTTCCATTCGCCCAATATCATCTGGCGCGAGCATGAGAGCGGCATCCGCAAGATCGGCATCATCGACTTCCAGGATGCGATGATCGGGCCGACGGCCTACGACCTCGCCTCCATCGTTCAAGATGCCCGCGTCACGATCGAACCGGATCTCTGCCGACAGTTGATGGACGACTATCTTTCCTTGCGGCGCGCGCAGGGCGGTTTCGACGAAACCGGCTTCATGAAGGCATGGGCCATCATGTCGGCGCAGCGCAACTGCAAGCTCGCCGGTCTCTGGGTGCGGCTATTGCAGCGCGATGGTAAGCCCGGCTATCTCCAGCATATGCCGCGCACGCTTTCCTATCTCAAGGCGGCGCTGGAACACGAGGCACTTGCCCCCTTGCGCGAATGGTGCACAAGGGCTGGAATACTGCCAGTCGAATCATAAATCCGGACAAGCATGACCGTCAGACAAGCCATGGTACTGGCCGCGGGCCTCGGAACCCGGATGCGCCCGATTACCGACACGATTCCGAAGCCTCTGGTGAAGATCGGCGGAAAGCCGATGATCGACTATACGCTGGATTCGCTTGTCGAGGCCGGGGTCGAACAGGCTGCGATCAATGTCCATCATTTTGCCGATCAGATGGAAGCGCACCTCCAAAGCTATCGCGGGCTGGATGTTCTCGTTTCCGATGAACGCGATGCGCTGATGAACTCCGGTGGAGGCTTGGCAAAGGGCCTGAAACTGCTGGATCGAGAGCCGGTATTCGTCATGAACGCCGACCTTTTCTGGATCGGCGAACCTGCAGACCGACCAAGCAATCTACGACGTTTAGCCGGATTCTTCGATGCCGAACATATGGACATGGCGCTGCTCTGCGTGCGCATTGAAGACACGACCGGCCATAACGGCAAGAACGATTTCAGCCTGGCTTCCGACGGCAGACTGACACGATATCGCGACGATCCCTCAAATCCGGTCGTCTATGCCGGCGCTATCGTCATGAGCCCCGCGCTGCTTGACGATGCGCCCCAAGATGCTTTCAACCTGAATATCTATTTCGACAAGGCGATCGCGCGCGGCCGGCTTTTCGGCATGATGATGGAAGGCCATTGGCTGACGGTCGGCACGCCTGATGCAATTGACGATGCGGAGGAGACGATCCGGCGGTTCCGGACGTTTGCGTGAGGCATGACGGAAAGGCACCGGCCACGCATTCTGACAATTCCTTCTGGTCTTCCCTTTCTGAAGACGCTGGCAAGTTCGCTCTGTGATGGACGCCTGACACCGCTCTTCCGGCATGATCCGTCCGATCCGTTGTCGCTTGCCAAGGTGACTATATACCTGCCTACCCGGCGCGCCGTGCGCGTGCTGCGCTCGGAATTCGTCGATCTGCTTGGCGGCCGTTCGGCGATCCTGCCGGTCATCCGGCCGCTCGGCGAAACGGACGACGACAGCGGTTACTTCGACGAGGCGCTGCCGGCGACGATCGATCTTGCGCAGCCGCTCTCCAATACCGCGCGCTTGCTGGAACTGGCGCGACTGATCCTTGCCTGGCGCAACAAGCTGCCGGAAATCGTCCGGCATATCCATTCGGAATCGCCTCTTGTCGCGCCGGCAAGCCCGGCAGACGCCATCTGGCTTGCCCGCAATCTGGCAGAGCTGATCGATTCGATCGAGACCGAGGATCTGGCATGGTCGGAGCTCGGCAGGCTCGATACAGGCGACTATGCGGCCTGGTGGCAATTGACAGCGGAATTTCTGCAGATTGCCAGCGCCTTCTGGCCCGAACGCCTGATCGAGCTCGGCCGCTCTTCGCCGGCCCGTCACCGCAACGCTATCCTGCGCGCCGAGGCCGGCCGTCTCTCGACGATGAAACCCGCTGGTCCGATCATCATTGCCGGCTCGACAGGTTCACTTCCCGCCACGGCCGATCTCATCGGCGCCGTAGCACACCTTCCGGAAGGCGTGATCGTATTGCCCGGCCTCGACCTTTCCATGCCGGAGGAACACTGGCGTCTGGTCGCCCCTGATCTCCTGCCGGGTCAACGCGCCAATCCGGCAAGCCGTACACATCCGCAGTATGGTCTTTCGGTTCTTTTGAAGCGACTGAAGCTCACCCGCGAGGATGTCCAACCGATCGGGGAGGCGGATGCCGATCTGCGCTCTCGTGCGGAAGTACTCTCGCGCGCATTGACGCCATCGGACGCGACGAGCGGCTGGGGTGATTGGAAGAAGAACCTGCCGGAAGGAACCGTTGCGGCGGCATTCGCGGACGTATCGATGATCGAAGCCGCCAACGAACGCGAGGAGGCGACGGCCATTGCTGTCGCTCTGCGGCTTGCGCTGGAACGACCGGGCAGAGACGGCGAAAGTCGGGCTGCGCTTATTACGCCTGATCGCAATCTCGCGCGTCGGGTCATGGCGGATCTTTCCCGCTTCGGCATTCTCGCAGACGATTCAGCCGGCACGCCGCTGTCGGCAACACCGCAGGGCACATTGCTGCAGCTGCTCCTGGAAGCGACACTGCGACCAGGCGATCCGGTCGCCATCGTTTCGTTGCTCAAACATCCGCTTGCCCATTTCGGGCTGGAGCGCGGCGTTCTGGTTGCAGCCGCGGAAGCGCTGGAATTACTGGCGCTGCGCGGCGGCGTGGCGGAAGTGGGTATCGGATCGCTCGAAGCACTGCTTGACCACCAGCTTTCCGAACAGGCGCTCGACAGGCACGCGCCTATCTGGCGCAAATCGCTCCCATCCGGGGCGGCAGACATGGCCCGCACACTGGCACGGCAAGTGGAACGTGCCGTGGAGACGCTGGCGTCGGCACCTGGGCGGGACGGCGGCGGCCTGATGGCGGGCCTTACGCTATCGCAATGGGCGGAACGGACCGGTCGCGCGTTGGAGCGTGTCGCAGCCGATGAGCGCGGCAACCTGGCAAACCTCTGGTCGGGCGAGGCAGGCGATGCCCTGGCAAGCCTGCTTGGCGAAGTCATCGATACCAACGGCCAGATGGAAGCGGATGGGCCGCAATGGATCGATATCATGCAGGCACTTTCCGCCGGCCATGCCGTCAAGCCCGGCGCCCTCAGCCACCCTCGCCTCTTTATCTTCGGTACGCTGGAAGCGCGCCTGCAGAATGTCGATACGCTGATCCTCGGCAGCCTCAATGAAGGATCATGGCCGGGGCAGACCGCCAACAATCCCTTCGTCTCCCGCATGATGAAGACGGAGATCGGACTGGAGCCGCCGGAACGGCGGATCGGCCAACTGGCGCATGACTTCGAGATGGCGAACGGCACCCGCCACCTCATCTATTCGCGCGCCCTGCGTCAGGGTTCGACGCCGACGGTCGCCGCCCGCTGGCTGCAGCGGCTTCTGGCGCTCGGCGGAGAGGATTTCGAAGAGAAATTGCGCGAACGCGGAGCGCGCTTCGTTCATTGGGCGAACCAGATCGACCTCGGCGACAATCAGGCGCCGGCGCAGCGGCCTTCTCCGAAGCCGCCGCGGGACCTGCAGCCCAAATCCTACTCCTTCAGCGAGGTTGGTCGGCTGCGCCGCGACCCCTATGCGATCTATGCACGGCGCGTCCTGCGGCTTGATCCTGTCGACGCTTTCAATCGCGATCCAGGCGCGGCGGAGCGTGGCACGCTCTATCACAAGATCATCGATCGCTTCGTTCGCGAAGGCCACATTGCAGGAACGCCGGATGCGGCAGCGGCGATGGAGATCATCCTGACCGAGCTCTTCGACATGGAAAGCCTGCCGCCGCACATCGATGCCGTCTGGCGGCCGCGCTTCCGGGAAGTGGCACGAGCCTTCCTCAGCTGGGAAGCCGGACGTCAACCCGAAGTGCAAAAAAGGCTGACGGAAGTGAGGGGTGGGGTCGAACTCGAGGGTATCGACATCCGGCTTAGCGGCGTTGCTGACCGCATCGATATCAAGGGGCCCAATAGCGCCGATATCATCGACTACAAGACCGGTTACAATCCCTCCCCGACACAGGCCCGGGCGCTGCTGGACCCGCAGCTTGCGCTTGAGGCGGCCGCACTGCAGGCCGGCGCCTTTCGTGATGCCGGAAGCCTTGTCCCGAATGACCTTCTCTATGTCCGCCTCCGGCCGGGCACGCGCTTTCTGGTCGACAAGGTCAACAATGAGGAAGCCAACAGCGACAAGGCAAAATCGGCAATGCAGCTCGCCGAAGAATCGATCGACCAGCTGGTGAAATTCGTGAGCCTGCTGCAGTCGGGTGATAAAGGCTTCACATCGCGGCTGATTCCCGCCCAGCAATTCGATTTTGGCGGCGACTACGACCATCTCGCCCGCGTTGCGGAATGGGCAACCGCCGATCCTGAAGGTGGTGGCGATGATTGATCCGACCGCGCTTCCCGAGGGTGATGATCCCGGCACATGGATCAGCTGGACGACGATCCAGCAGGCGATTGCCTCCGATCCCGCCCGTTCGGCATGGGTGTCGGCGAATGCCGGCTCCGGCAAGACCCATGTTCTGACGCAGCGGGTGATCCGGCTGCTGCTGGCGGGTGCGCGGCCTTCCGCGATTCTCTGCCTTACCTATACCAAGGCCGCCGCCTCCGAAATGTCGAACCGCGTTTTCGAGCGGTTGGCGGAATGGGCGATTTTTCCGGATGAGGAACTGGCCAGACGCATCGCGCAGATTGAAGGTCGTGAGCCGGATTCCCTGAAGCTTGCCGAAGCGAGACGGCTGTTTGCCAAGGCACTCGAAACACCGGGCGGGCTCAAGATCCAGACGATCCACGCCTTCTGCGAGGCGCTGCTGCACCAGTTCCCGCTGGAAGCAAACGTCGCAGGGCATTTCTCCGTTCTCGATGACCGGGCGGCTGCGACGCTGCTTGCCGATGCACGACGCTCGCTTCTGACGGCAACGGCGCCGGAGAAAGATCGAGAACTCGCCGATGCCTTCGCCTATGTGCTCAATCTCGGCGATGAATCCGGACTTGAAAATCTGCTCGGCGAGATCGTTGCCAACCGAAATGCCATCCGCCGCTTCATGCTCGCGGCCGAGTCGCATGGCAGCGTTGATCGCTTGCTTCGCAAGAAGCTCGGCCTCTCGCCTGACGATACGGAAGAAGGGCTGGCCGGCCGATATTGGCCGCTGCCGGGGCTCTCGGGTGCGACGCTGGAACTTTACCTGTCGCTTGCCGCGACAAAGGGGGGAGCGAAAGCGCATGATGTTGCCGAAGGCCTCCGTCGCGCCGGCCGCGAACAGGATGTGGCGGCGCGTTCGCAGATTCTGGAGAAGGTTTTCCTGACGTCAAAGGGTGAACCAAAAACGGACGGGCAATTCTTCGTCAAGGCAATGCTTGCCGAAGCGCCGCAACTTGCCGATGCGATTGCGTCGGCTCGCGCCCATGTCGTCAATTGCCGCGATCGGCTGAAAATGATGCGGATGTATGCCGCCACCCATGCTGCTCTCGTGCTTGCCGATCGCCTGAACCGGGACTACGAGGAACTGAAGAGGCAGCGTAGCCATCTCGACTTCGAAGACCTGATCACTCGCACCGCTGACCTGCTTACGAAGAGCGGCGTCGGCCCGTGGATCCATTACAAGCTCGATCAGGGTATCGATCACATCCTCGTCGACGAGGCGCAGGATACGAGCCCCATTCAATGGAGCGTCATCCAGTCGCTGGCAGAAGATTTCTTCTCCGGCGAAAGTTCACGACCCGTCGTCCGCACGCTCTTTGCGGTCGGCGACGAGAAGCAGTCGATCTATTCGTTCCAGGGTGCCCGACCCGAACGGTTTGCCGAGGAGAAGGAGCGGACTCAGCGGCGGGTACAGAACAGCGGTCTTGATTTTTCGACCGTTCGCCTGCCGCTTTCCTTCCGCTCTACCTCCGACGTACTCCTTGCCGTCGACCATATTTTCACACCGCCCGAAAATGCGCGCGGTCTGGGCCTCGAGCCCGTCGTACATCGTTCCAGCCGAATAGGTCATCCCGGCGCCGTCGACCTCTGGGACATGGTCGTGCCCGATGTCGTCGTGAAAGATGAGGATTGGACCGCTCCCTTCGACGCCACCCCCGAAAGCGCGCCGGCAGCGATCCTGGCGCGGCGCATCGCCCATACGATCGGCACACTCGTCGGCCGCGAAACCATCGTCGAGAAGGGCAAGGAACGCTTCATAGAAGCCGGCGATATCCTCGTTCTCGTTCGCAAGCGTGATGCTTTCGTCAATGCGCTGACCCGCGAACTCAAACGACGCGGCGATATACCGGTCGCCGGCGCGGATCGACTGGTATTGACCAGCCATATCGCCATACAGGATCTGATGGCGCTTGGCCGTTTTCTGCTTTTGCCGGAAGATGATCTCTCGCTCGCTGCAGTCCTGAAAAGTCCGCTTTTCAATCTCTCGGAGGAGGATATTTTCGCGGTTGCGGCACTGCGCGGCGATAATGAAAGCGTGTGGCATCATCTTCGCAAATATGCCGCCGACGGTCATGAGCGGCTTGGCGCCGCGGCTGCGAGGCTGGAGCTCTTTCTTGCTCAATCCCGAAGCCTTTCAGTCCATGACTTCTATGCGCGCGTTCTCGGCAGTCACGGCGGCCGGCGGCAGTTCCTGGCGCGCCTCGGCACTGAAGTCAGCGATATCATCGACGAATTCCTGACCTTTGCGCTCGACCACGAAACATCCGGTCTCCCGGGCCTGCAATCCTTTATCTCGACGCTGGAGCTAGAAGCGCCGGAAGTGAAGCGCGAGCAGGACAAGGGCCGCAACGAGGTGCGCATCATGACGGTGCATGCCTCCAAGGGCCTTGAAGCACCGATTGTTTTCCTGGTGGATGGCGGCTCCAAGGCATTTACGCACACGCATCTGCCGAAGCTTCGGCTGATCGATGCCGGGCCGGATGAGCCGCCGATACCGGTCTGGATCCCGGTCAGCGATCTCGGCAATTCGGTGACCTCAAACGATGCGGCGCGTATTCAGCTTCTCGCCGAAGAGGAATACCGGCGCCTGCTCTATGTGGCGATGACGCGTGCCGCGGATCGGTTGATCGTCTGCGGTTATCGCGGTGTCCGACTGAACAACGACACATGGCATATGATGATTTCCAGTGCGCTCAGCGAGGAACATCCGCATGTCCAGAAGACAACCTTCTCAGCCCCGGATGGAGAGTGGGATGGCATGCGCTGGCGTGTGCCACAGGTCGAGCGCAGCTTTGAGCGGATGGATCAAGCTCCCAAGCAGGTGACCATTGAAACGGTCCCACCGAACCTTTTCCACCCTCTGCCCCCACAGAAGCAATTGCCACGGCCGCTCAGCCCTTCCGGTGCCGGAACCATTATCGACGAGGAGGCGGATGACCTGCTGGTGACCTCGCCACTCTTCAGTGATCCTGAAAGCAATGATCGTTCCCTTGAAAAAGGCCGCCTCATTCACCGGATGCTGCAGGCCCTACCCGATATTCCAGCGGAGGAGCGGGCTGAGGCGGCAAAACGTTATGCAGAGCGCGCAGCGCGATTCTGGCCGGCGTCCGAACGGCAAGTCCTGATCGATTCGGTTCTGAAACTTTTACAAGATCAACGGCTTCATGCTGTCTTCGCCGTTCATGCGCAGGCGGAAATCTCGATCATGGGAACGCTGACGCTCGAGGGCCGGGAGTATGCGGTTTCCGGCCGTATCGACCGTCTTGCCGTCCTGTCCGACAGCGTCGTCATTCTGGATTACAAAACAAACCGCGTGCCGCCAGCGAGCGAAGAGACGATTCCATTCTCCCACAAGGCACAGCTTGCCATCTACCGTGAAATCCTCAAACCGCTCTACCCGGCCATGCGGATCGATTGCATGCTGATCTACACCGAAAATGCGACCATCCATACGCTGAGTGAACAGGCTTTGGCTTCTGCACTTGCGGGACTCAACACAAAGTGAAATATCGGACATTGAAATTCCGGCACCGCACCCTCACATCTTGTTCAACAGCAAATTCCGGTAAAGGAGCAGCCTATGGCTACCGTTAAGGTCGATATCAACAATTTCCAGTCGGAAGTTCTGGAATCCGCAGAACCCGTCGTCGTCGATTTCTGGGCTGAATGGTGCGGTCCGTGCAAAATGATTGCTCCGAGCCTTGAGGAAATCGCCACGGAACTCGCCGGCAAGGTCAAGGTTGCCAAGCTCAACATCGATGAAAACCCGGAACTGGCCGCTCAGTTCGGTGTTCGCTCGATCCCGACGCTTGCAATCTTCAAGGGCGGCGAAGTTGCCGACATCTCCATCGGCGCAAAGCCGAAGACGGCGCTTTCCAACTGGATTTCCAGCGCAGCCTGACGATATCGACCGTTCGACACGAAAAGCCCGGCATTTGCCGGGCTTTTTCATTTGGGGGGTGTACCGTTTTCCGCCAGTACCTCGCCGACGAGATAAAGTGAGCCGCCAATAAGGATACGCGGTGGAGGCGCCTCAGGGTCGATGGTCGAAGCGATGGCATCCAGGGCATCGATGACTGATGACATTGGTTCGGCCACGAGGCCGGCGTCATACGCGGCATGGGCCAGGATCACCGGATCGATCATCGCTTCGCTGCCGCGGATCGGTACGCAATAGATCTTCTCTGCCAGGTCGGCGAAGGCCTTGAAATAGCCGACTGGATCCTTGGTATTGATCATGCCCGATATCAGGAACAGCGGGCGGGACTGGCGCTCTTCGAAATTCGCCATGGCTTCGGCGATCACTTCACCCGCACCCGGGTTGTGGCCGCCGTCGACCCAGATTTCCGATCGTGCCGGTGCATGGCTCAAAAGCCTGCCTTCCGTCAATTTCTGAAGACGGCCGGGCCACTCCACCGTTTCCATCGCCTTTTCCATCATCGGCTCAGTGACGGTAAAGCCCGCGGCTTTGACGGCGCGGATGGCGGCAGCGGCATTGGCATATTGATGGCGACCGGGAAGGCGCGGCAAAGGCAGATCCGCCAGGCCGAACTCATCCTGATAGATCAGCCGGCCATATTCCTCATGGGCGATGAAATCCTGACCGAAGACGGCACTCGGGCAGTTCAGCCGCTCGGCGGTCGACATCAGCACGTCAAGCGCCGCGTCATATTCCTGATGGCCGATGACGACGGGATGCCCGCGCTTCATGATGCCGGCCTTTTCCGCGGCGATCAGTTCCACCCGGTCGCCGAGATAGGGCTGATGATCCAGCGAAATCGGCATGATGACCGAAACGGCAGGGTCTTCGATCACGTTCGTCGCGTCAAAACGACCGCCGAGGCCGACCTCGATAATGGCGGCATCGGCTGGATGTTCGGAAAAAAGAATGAAAGTGACTGCAGTCAGGATTTCAAAGACGGTGATCTTCTCACCATCATTGGCTTTCGCCACGCGTCTCAGAGCATCGGCGAAGACAGCATCATCGACCAACTGTCCACGCCCACCTGGAACACCAAGACGGTAGCGTTCATGCCAGTTTACAAGGTGTGGAGAGGTGTGGACATGGACGCTGTGGCCTGCCGCTTCCAGGAGCGCACGGCAGAAAGCCGATGTCGAGCCCTTGCCGTTGGTGCCGGCAATATGGATGACGGGGGGAAGATTGCGTTCGGGATTGCCGAGCGCTTCCAGAAGGCGTCTGATGCGGTCCAATGACAAATCGTAGCCCTTGGGATGCAATCCCATGAGCTTCTCGATCTCCCGCGCCGCCTCACTCACCGCGATCTGGCCTCTGTCTGCCATCGGCCCGCCCTATTCTGTGAGAATGCTGCTCAGGCGCTCGCCGCCAGAGCAATCACACCATTGGCATCATTTGCTGCTGTCGCCGGCTTCTTCGTCAGGATCTTCAACAGGCGCGCCAGCGTCTCCGGGATATCGTGACGTTTGACGACCATGTCGACCACGCCGTGTTCCAGAAGATATTCCGACGTCTGGAAGCCTTCGGGAAGCTTTTCACGCAGCGTCTGCTCGATGACGCGCTTGCCGGCAAAACCGATTTCCGCACCTGGCTCGGCCAGATGAATATCGCCGAGCATCGCATAGGACGCCGTCACGCCGCCGGTGGTCGGATTGGTCAGAACCACGATATAGGGCTGGCCGGCTTCCTTCAGCAAATCGACAGCGACTGTCGTACGCGGAAGCTGCATCAGCGACAGGATGCCTTCCTGCATGCGCGCGCCGCCGGAAGCCGGGAACATCACGAGCGGGCACTTTTCCGCAATCGCGCGTTCGAAAGCTTTGACGATCGCTTCGCCGGCAGCCATGCCGAGCGAACCGCCAATGAAGTTGAATTCATGGACGACGGCAACGAGCTTCAGGCCCTGGACACTGCCGAGACCAGCAACGATCGTGTCTTCCTGCTCGGTCTTGAGTCGGCTGTCACGCAGACGATCACTGTATTTCTTGGAATCGCGGAACTTCAGCGGATCCTGGGCGACCTTCGGCTGCGGCAAAGCTTCGTATTCGCCGTTGTCGAACAGGTCGGCAAGGCGCGCCTTTGCCGGCATCTTCATGTGGTAGCCGGAAGCGGGGATGACCCACTTGTTGCTTTCCAGGTCCTTGTGAAAGACCATTTCACCCGTTTCCGGGCACTTGATCCAGAGGTTCTCCGGCACTTCGCGACGGCCCAGCATGGAATTGATCCGCGGGCGAACGTAGTTAGTGATCCAGTTCAACTCGAATACTCCTGATTGACTGGTGCCAATGTGGGGAAACTATTCGGCAGCAACAAGGCGCGCCGAACGCGTTCCTGTGGAAAGACCTCGAACCAGCGTCGCAACGGCCTGAACCGTATCCGCTGTCGCCTTCCCGTCTGCCGTCAGACTGTTGGCCACCTGATTGACGATTGCGGTACCAACGACGACGCCGTCGGCCGAAGCACCGATGATCTTTGCGTGTTCAGCCGTTTTGACGCCGAAACCGACGCAGACGGGGAGATCGGTATGGTCCTTGATGCGCTCGACTGCGCCCGAAATCAGCGACGGATCCGGCAAGGCCGAACCGGTGATGCCGTTCATCGAGACATAGTAGACGAAGCCCGAGGTGTTCTTCAAAACGGTCGGCAGGCGCTTTTCATCCGTCGTCGGTGTCGCCAGACGGATGAAATTGATGCCCTTCTTCAGAGCCGGTATGCAGAGTTCGTCATCCATTTCCGGCGGCAGGTCGACGATGATCAGGCCATCAATGCCGGATGCCAGCGCATCATCGAGAAATTTCTCGACGCCGTAAATGTAGATCGGGTTGTAGTAACCCATCATGACGATCGGTGTCGTATCATTGGTCTTGCGGAAGTCGGCAGCGAGTTGCAGCGTCTTCTTCAGCGTCTGGCCGCCCTTGAGGGCACGCTGGCCGGCGAGCTGGATCGCAGGACCATCGGCCATCGGATCGGAAAAGGGCATGCCGAGCTCGATAACGTCGGAGCCGGCTTCCGGCAGCGCCTTCATGATGCCGAGCGAGGTTTCGTAGTCCGGATCGCCGCCCATGAAATAGGTTACGAGCGCCGGGCGACCTTCCGCCTTCAGGTCGGCGAAGCGTTTGTCCATACGTGCGGTCATGTTTCTTACTGCCCCATTCCCAGGATCTTGCCGACGGTGAAGATATCCTTGTCGCCGCGGCCGGAGAGGTTCATCAGGATGATCTCGTCCTTGCCCATCTTGGGCGCGCGCTTGATGACTTCGGCAAGCGCATGCGAAGGCTCGAGCGCCGGAATGATGCCCTCAAGGCGCGTCAGCGTCTGGAAGGCTTCAAGCGCTTCATGGTCCATGATCGGCACATATTCGGCACGGCCGATATCGTTCAGCCATGAATGTTCCGGGCCGATACCGGGGTAGTCGAGGCCAGCCGAGATCGAATGTCCTTCCTTGATCTGCCCGTCATTGTCTTGCAGCAGATAGGTACGGTTGCCGTGCAGTACGCCCGGCGAGCCAGCCGTGATCGAGGCGCAGTGCTCGTCGCCCTGCAGGCCCTTGCCGCCAGCTTCGACGCCGACAATCTTGACGTCCTTGTCATCGAGGAAAGGATGAAAGATGCCGATCGCATTCGAACCGCCGCCGACCGCAGCAATGACGAGATCCGGCAGACGGCCTTCGGCCTCAAGGATCTGCTGCTTGGCTTCCGTGCCGATGACGGCCTGGAAATCGCGGACCATTTCCGGATAGGGATGCGGGCCGGCGGCCGTGCCGATCAGGTAATAGGTGTCATCGACGTTGGTGACCCAATCACGCAGCGCCTCGTTCATCGCATCCTTCAGCGTGCCGCTACCCGCAGTGACGGGCTTTACCTCGGCACCCAGCAGCTTCATGCGGAAAACGTTCGGTGCCTGACGCTCGACGTCGGTGGCGCCCATATAGACGACACAGGGAAAGCCGAAGCGTGCGGCGACGGTGGCGGAAGCCACGCCATGCTGGCCGGCACCGGTTTCGGCGATGATGCGGGTCTTGCCCATGCGCTTGGCAAGCAGGATCTGGCCGATGCAATTGTTAATCTTGTGCGAACCCGTATGATTCAGCTCTTCGCGCTTGAAATAGATCTTGGCGCCGCCGAGATGCTGGGTCAGGCGTTCGGCGTAATAAAGCGGGCTCGGACGGCCGATATAATGGGTGCCGAGATGCTTCAATTCCGCCTGGAATTCCGGATCTTCCTTCGCCTTGTTCCATTCTTCCTGCAGATCCAGGATCAGGGGCATCAGGGTTTCGGCCACGAAGCGGCCCCCGTAAATGCCGAAGCGGCCGTCTTCGTCCGGACCGGCGCGGAAGGAATTCGGTTTAGGCGTCTCGTTCAATTTACACTCCCTGTGGTCGTTTCAGGCATACATGCCTGATCAACCGCATCGAAAAACTCATCGATCATCTCCAGGCTCTTCACGCCCGGTGCACTCTCGACACCGGAGGCGGTATCGACACCCGGCGCCTTCGTCATTGCAAGAGCCTGGCCGACATTGGCCTTGTTGAGCCCGCCTGACAGCATGTAGTCGACATTGCCGTCAAGCCAGGTGAGCAGGCCCCAATCAAAGGAAACGCCGTTGCCGCCTGGCAGTTCAGATCCTTTCGGCGGCTTGGCGTCGAAGAGGAAGCGGTCAGCTATGCCAATATAGGCTTCGACCTTCTTCAGGTCGTCGGTGGTGCGGACCGACAATGCCTTGATAACAGGGATGCCGTACATCGCCTTGATGGTCAGCACGCGCTCCGGGCTCTCGCTGCCGTGGAGCTGGAGCATGTCAGGGCGCAGAAGTGCAACGATTTCATCAAGATCATCATTGCTCGGATCGACCAAGACGGCAACGACCTTAGCCTTGCCGCGCACAGGTTCCGCCAGCTTGCCTGCAATGTCCGGCTCGACGTAACGCGGGCTTTTCTGGAAAAAGTTGAAGCCGATATGCGTCGCTCCGCGCTTCAATGCGCGCTCGACAGTTTCAGGCGTCTTCAAACCGCAGATCTTGATATCCGGTCTCATGGCAGCGAAGTGACACGAAACGAGCGAAGAGTCGAGCCAATTTGCAATGCCGGCCGTATTTAACGGGAGCGCTTATTCGAACTCTATCGCGTGCAATTGGCTGCCATGACGCTTCAGCCAGGATTTCGCCTCTTCCATGTGCGGGCAAAGCTTCTTGCAGAGCGCCCAGAAGTGCGGGCCGTGGTTCATTTCCTTCAGATGCGCAACCTCATGGGCGGCGAGATAATCGATCACCGAAGGTGGTGCCATGACGATGCGCCAGGAGAAGCTCAGATTTCCTTCCGAGGAGCAGGAGCCCCAGCGGCTGCGGGTATCCTTCATGGAAATCGAGCGGATCGGTGCCTTTATGGAGCCGGCATGCAGGCGCGACAGTCTCTCGAGATCGCTGCGCGCCTCCTTCTTGAGGAAGGTCGCGATGCGTCGGCCGATATGTTCCGGCATGCCGCTGACGCGAAGCACCGGTTTGCCGTCCAGCACGATAGCCTCAGTCAGCCCACGCAGGCTGCCGGTGTGCTCGATGCGATGTCTGATGCCGCGAAAGAGAATTTCGCCGCCGTCGCGCAGACCCGTATCTGTCGAGAATTTTGCAAGCTTGGTCAGCAGCCAGCCCTGATGCCTATCAAGGAAGGCGTTGACTTCGCGGGCGGCAAGCCCTTTCGGAACCGTCATCTTCAGTGCACGGCCGCCTGGCTCGATACGAAGGGTGATCCGGGTCGCCCGATCATGCTGCTTGATCGTCAAGGGCATGAGGCGGCCGGCGACATCCAGCGTCCGCTTTTCGGGCGGGGCCGGTTTTTTCGTCGCACGGCGGATCTTCGGGAGCGGAAACATAGGAGTTTTCTATACGATTCGGCAGAAATCCGGGCAAAGAAAAACCGGCATCGGAAGCGATGCCGGCTGTAGATTTTCTGTGATCTGCTTACGGCGTCTGGTATTCGGCGACCGGTCCATTGTCGTCGCGTCGACCGTTCTTGCGATCGCGCATGAAGCGGTCGAACTCTTCCTGATCCTTGGCGCGGCGAAGCTCGCGCAGGTAGGAATCGAATTCCTCACGCATTTCATCTAGCTTGCGGCGCTCCTCCTCGATGCGATCGAGTTCGGCCTTACGCCAATCGTCGAAGGCGACGTTGCCCGTCGAGAAATGCGGGCGGTGACGGCCATGCGAACGGCGGCAGCCTGCAAAGAAGCCATCCGTTGCCTGGTTGACGTCACGCTTGAAGCCACGCAGCCGCTCGCCGAAGATGATGTAGGCAAGCATGGCCAGCCCCAGAGGCCAGAAAACCATGAAGCCGAGGATCATCAAGGCAACGGTAGCCGGAGTCCAATCCGGGCGAAGCAATGCTGACTGGTTCATCGTGCGGTATCCTCGCGTTCAGCACCCGACAGGATGCCGAGTGCTGAAAAAACAGATGGTTACCGCTGAACCGGCCTTCAAGACGATATCAGGTTAAATCGAGCAAAGCCTTGAATCGATGGCATTAAATCAGCGTTTTCTAACTCACGCCGATTTGCCGCCCTTGATGACGCGCTGGACCGGCGGCTTCTTGGCGCGCGAGTGCTGCCGCGTGAAGCCGACGATGCGCGGCGCGATCTCGCGGCGGAAGCGGGAACCATTGAAGACGCCATAGTGGCCGACATCCGGCTGCAGGTAATGCATGCGCATGTGCTCGGGGATGTTTACGCAGATGGTCTGGGCTGCATGCGTCTGGCCTACACCAGAGATATCGTCGTTTTCGCCCTCTACGGTCAGCAGAGCGACGTTACGGATTGCCGAGGGATCGACCCGCTTGCCGCGATGCATCAGCTCGCCCTTCGGCAGCGCGTGTTTCATGAAGACCTGATCGACCGTTTGGAGGTAGAATTCCGCGGTCAGATCCATGACGGCCAGATATTCATCGTAGAAATCGCGATGCTTTTCCGGCTCGCCGTCGTTCTTCACGAGATGCATGAAGAATTCCTTGTGGGCGATCAGGTGGCGATCGAGATTCATCGACATGAAGCCGGAAAGCTGCAGGAAACCCGGATAGACGGGGCGCATGAAGCCCGGCTGCGGCCAGGGTACATTCATGACGACATTGTCGGCAAACCATTCGAGCGGGCGCTCCTTGGCAAGCTTGTTGACAGCCGTCGGATTGATACGGGTATCGATCGGGCCACCCATCAGCGTCATCGACGACGGAGCGAGCGGATCCTTGGCCTCTTCCATGATCGCAGCAGCTGCGAGGACCGGCACCGAGGGCTGACAGACGGCGATAACATGCGTGTCATGGCCAAGGAAATGCAGCATCTCGATGACGTAATCGATGTAATCGGAAAGATCGAAAGTACCTTCCGTCATCGGTACCATTCGGGCATCGACCCAGTCGGTAATATAGATATCAGCACTCGGCAAAAGCGCTTCGACGGTGCCGCGCAGCAGCGTCGCATAGTGGCCGGACATCGGTGCTACGATGAGGATGCGCGGGTCGCCGCTATGGCCGACCGGTACATCCCGAGAGAAATGCAGGAGACTGCAGAAGGAACGCGTCCAGACCACTTCCTCGCGAACCGCAACCTTCTTGCCGTCGATGACGGTCTCGTTGAGCCCGAATTCCGGCTTGCCGTAACGGCGCGTCGTGCGCTCGAACATTTCGAGGCTAGCCGAAATGGTGCGACCGAGCGGTGTCTGCGAGAAGGGGTTCAGCGGATTGGCATAGGCAAAACGCATCATATCGGCTGCAGCGCGGAAGGGAGCCAACGCTGCATGGTTTAATTCATAAAGCTGGTAGAACATGGAGGGCGCCACCTTTCTCTATCCGGCAAAGACGGCGCCGATTGAAGGGCGCCGGACTCTTTCCGTTAACGCTGGCACATCAACGTAGGCTAACAGGTTTTTGTTGCACAGCAACATAACATTACAGTTCGAAAGAAAAATGCCGGGAAATTGATCCCCGGCAATATCTTGGTGCACAAAGTTTAAGCTTTTCAGCCGGAAAAACAGTTAACGATCCGCTTCGAAGAGCTGCTTCTGAGTGCCGAGGCCGTCGATACCGAGTTCGACAACGTCGCCGTCCTTCAGGAAGCGCGGCGGCTTCATGCCCATGCCGACACCCGGAGGCGTGCCGGTCGAGATAACATCGCCCGGCTGCAGAGACATGAACTGGCTGAGATAGGACACGACGAAAGCGACGCCATAGACCATGGTCTTGGTGGAGCCGTCCTGCATCGTCTGCCCGTTGACCTTGAGCCACATGCCGAGGTCCTGCGGGTTCCCGACCTCATCCTTGGTGACGAGCCAAGGGCCGATCGGCCCAAACGTGTCGCAGGACTTGCCCTTGGTCCACTGGCCGGAACGCTCGGTCTGGAAGGCGCGCTCGGAGACGTCGTTGGAGACGCAGTAGCCGGCGACATAATCCAGGGCCTCGGCTTCGCTCACATACTTGGCGGTTTTGCCGATAACGACACCAAGCTCGACTTCCCAGTCGGTCTTTTCGGAACCGCGCGGGATCTGGACATTGTCGTTCGGGCCGACGATCGCCGACGTTGCCTTCATGAAGATGACGGGTTCGGGCGGCACAGTCGCGCCGGTCTCAGCCGCATGGTCTGAGTAATTCAGGCCGATGCAGATGAATTTGCCGGTGCCGGCAACGCAGGCGCCGATACGACCGGGCGACAGTTCCGGCAGGCTCTTCGGATCAAGGGCAGCTATCTTTGCAAGACCTGCCGGCGTGATCGCCTCGCCGCCGATATCGGCGACATGGGCAGAAAGATCGCGGATCTTGCCATCGGCATCAAGCAGGGCCGGCTTTTCGCGGCCCGCTTCTCCAACGCGCATCAGCTTCATGAATATCCTCCTCATGGAAAGCGGGGTGCGCCACCTATGAACGAATTATTCATCGGTGTCATTATGACTTTCCGCGGAAGCGGTACGCCTATCTAGAAAATTTCGGCGAGCTCCGGACCCATCGGGACGATCCGCGTGGGATTGAGGCTCTCGATCGAATAATAGCCGCGCTTGATGTGATCAAAATTCACGGTCTCGGCAATGCCGGGCCAATCCAGCATCCGCCGGCAGAAAGCCCGAAGATTGGCGTAATCCGACAAACGCCGCAGGTTGCACTTGAAGAGACCGTGGTAGGCGACGTCAAAACGCACTAGCGTGACGAACAGGCGTATGTCGGCCTCCGTCGGATGCTCGGCAAAGAGAAAGTTGCGTCCTTCGAACTGAGGTTCAATCCAGTCGAGGCAAGCGAAAACCTCAGCAAAAGCCTCTTCATAGGCGACCTGGGTCGTTGCAAAGCCGGTACGATAAACACCGTTGTTCAGGGACGGATAGATGCGCTCGTTGAAGGCATCGATTTCGTTACGCAGAGCGGCCGGATAGAGATCGATGTCACGACGGGCAAGATCACCAAAACCGCTGTTCAGCATGCGCAGAATATCGGAGGATTCGTTGTTGACGATGGTGCCGCGCTTCTTGTCCCAGAGAACCGGCACAGTCGCGCGCCCGGTGAAGCCGGAATCCGCTTTCGTGTAGATCTCATGCATGTAGGCGGCGCCGTTCAGGTCATCGGCGGTAGCACCGGGATAATCGCCGAAACGCCAACCCTGCTTGCTGAGTGTCGGCTCGACGATTGAAACCGAGATGACGTCCTCCAGGCCCCTAAGCTTGAGGCCGATCAGCGTGCGCGAAGCCCAGGGGCAGATATAAGCGACATAGAGATGATAGCGGCCAGCTTCAGCGACAAAACCACCTTCACCCGTCGGGCCAGCGCTGCCGTCAGGCGTTACCCAGTTACGGAAGCTCGATATCTGGCGGACGAAACCACCCTTCTCATCTTTGGCCTGGACCGGCTGCCAGTCCTCGGTCCATTTCCCATTCACTAGCATCCCGTATCTCCTGATCGATCGGATTGATGCTGCTTTACCGGCAGTTCTTCGCGCGCGTAAGATCAATTTCTGGAAACAGATTGTGCACTGGCCGCGATCAAACTTTGCTTGCCAAGCAAGCGGCTACGGAAATATCACTTGAGCGATATCCGCAATGGAATCTTCCATCCATCGCTAACTTCCGGAAGCCAGCATGACGAAAGCCAATAGCCGCGAATCCCAATATCCAATCGACCCCATGTTTCTCGAGCGTTGGTCACCACGCGCCTTTACCGGTGAGACTATCGAAGAAACCCAGCTTCTGACGCTGCTCGATGCCGCGCACTGGGCACCATCCTCCGCGAATATGCAGCCCTGGCGGTTCCTTTACGCATTGAAGGGCTCGGAGCATTGGGAAGAGTTCGTGAGCCTGCTCGTCGAATCCAACCAGGAATGGGCGAAGAACGCTTCAGCGCTGATCTTTGTGGTTTCGCGCAGTTTCAACGGCGCTCGCAGCGAGGGACGGTCAAGCTATACGCACTCTTTCGATGCCGGCACAGCCTGGGGCCACCTTGCCATGCAGGCCCGCATTTCCGGCTTCTATGCCCACGGCATGGGCGGCATCAAGCATGACGAGATCAAGGAAAAGCTCGGTGTTCCCTATGGTTACCGCGTCGAAGCAGGCATTGCCGTCGGTCGCATCGCCGATAAGAACACCCTTTCCGAGCGTAACCGCGAACGCGAATTTCCGAGCCAGCGAAAGCCGCTCTCGGAGGTCGTCTTCAACGGCCATTTCATCGGCAACGATTGATCGCCAAATAAAAAGCCCCGCAAGCTGATGGCTGCGGGGCTTTTTCGTGACCGGTTTCGGGTCAGATATCTAGGTTTGCAACGCTCAGCGCATTGTCCTGGATGAATTCGCGTCGCGGTTCGACTTCATCGCCCATCAGGCGAGCAAAGAGACCGTCGGCATCGGTCGCATCGGCGACCTTGACCTGCAGCAGCGAGCGAACGTTCGGATCGAGCGTCGTTTCCCAGAGCTGCTCGGCATTCATTTCACCGAGACCCTTGTAGCGCTGCATCGTCAGCCCCTTGCGGCCGCTTGCAAAAATCGCATCGAGAAGAGCGCGAGGACCGGAAATTTCGACATCGCCATCACGCCGGCTCAGTGCCGGTGGCGTTTGATAGATTTCCTTCATGCGTGGCGTCAGCTGATCGATAAGACGGGCATCCTGCGAGCCGATCAGCGCCATGTCGAGTACAACAACTTCCTTGACGCCACGAACCATGCGCTCCAGGCGAATGCCGCCCTCGCTGGTGAGGTTGCCTTCCCAGCCGCGTTCGGTTTCCTCGGCGATGATGTCGAGACGCTTGGCCACCTCGCTTGCCAGCTCTTGGGCGCGCTCGGCATTGCTGACGGTTTCGGCATTGAGCGCGCCGGCGATGGCCGCCTGTTCGACGACCGCACGATTGTAGCGCGAATGCAGGTTGTCGAGCAGCGCGCGCAGGCGCAGGGCATCGTGAATGACCTCATTCAGATCCTGGCCGACACGGACTTCGCCGCTGGCGAGCTTCAACGCCGCATCTTCCAGACCCTGGCCGATCAGATAATCTTCCAGCGCCTTTTCGTTCTTGACGTACTGGACCGACTTGCCGCGCGAGACCTTATAGAGCGGTGGCTGGGCGATATAGAGATGGCCGCGCTCGATCAGTTCCGGCATCTGGCGGAAGAAGAAGGTGAGCAGCAGCGTGCGGATATGGGCGCCGTCGACGTCGGCATCCGTCATGATGATGATCTTGTGGTAGCGCAGCTTCTCGGCATTGAACTCGTCCTTGCCGATACCGGTGCCGAGCGCAGTGATCAGCGTACCGATTTCCTGGCTGGAGAGCATCTTGTCGAAGCGGGCACGCTCGACATTCAGGATCTTGCCGCGCAGTGGCAGGATCGCCTGATTTTCGCGCGAGCGCCCCTGCTTTGCAGAACCGCCTGCGGAATCACCCTCGACGAGGAAGACTTCTGACTTGGCCGGATCGCGTTCCGAGCAGTCGGCAAGCTTGCCGGGCAGCGAGGCGATATCGAGCGCACCCTTGCGGCGTGTCAGTTCGCGTGCCCTGCGGGCTGCTTCACGGGCGGCAGCGGCTTCGACGACCTTGCCGACGAGAATCTTGGCTTCGCTCGGATGTTCCTCGAACCAGGTATTCAAGGCCTCATTGACGAGGCTTTCTACGACAGGGCGAACTTCCGACGAAACAAGTTTGTCTTTCGTTTGCGATGAGAATTTTGGATCCGGTACCTTAACCGACAGGACTGCGGTCAGACCTTCGCGACAATCTTCGCCCTGCAGCGTCACCTTTTCCTTTTTCGTAATGCCGGAATTATCGGCATAGGAAACGACCTGACGCGTCAATGCGGCACGGAAGCCGGCCATATGCGTGCCGCCATCGCGCTGGGGGATGTTGTTGGTGAAGCAAAGCACGTTCTCGTGATAGCTGTCGTTCCACCACATGGCCACCTCGACGGTGATGCCATCCTTCTCGCCGCGGATCGCGACGGGCTTTTCGACAAGCGGCTTCTTGGCACGGTCGAGATAGGAAACAAAGGCTTCGAGACCTCCGTCATAGACCATCTCTTCCTGCTTGATGTCGGAGTGACGCTTGTCCGTCAGCAGAATGCGGACGCCGGAATTGAGGAAGGCGAGTTCCCGCAGGCGGTGCTCGAGCGTGCCGTAGTCGAACTCCGTCATCGTGAAGGTTCCGCTGCTCGGCATGAAGCTGACTTCCGTGCCGGTCTCGTTGCCCGCTTCGCCCGTCACCTTCAACGGAGCATCGGCTACGCCGTGGGTGAAACTCATCTCATGAATCTTGCCCTGGCGACGGATTTTCAGCTTCAGCCAGACGGACAATGCATTGACGACCGAAACGCCGACGCCGTGCAGACCGCCGGAAACCTTATAGGAATTCTGGTCGAACTTACCGCCGGCATGGAGCTGGGTCATGATGACTTCGGCTGCCGATACGCCTTCACCGCTGTGAATATCGGTCGGAATGCCGCGGCCGTTGTCCGTCACGGTTACAGAGCCATCCGGATTGAGCGAAACGGTGACGATATCGGCATGGCCGGCCAGCGCTTCGTCGATCGCGTTATCGACGACTTCATAGACCATGTGGTGGAGGCCCGAGCCGTCGTCGGTATCGCCGATATACATGCCGGGGCGTTTGCGCACGGCATCGAGGCCCTTCAGGACCTTGATGGAATCTGCGCCATATTCGGTGTTTACGCCGTTTTCCGTCGCGGGTGCATCGGTCATTCTGTCGAGATTTTCCCTGTTGTCGTCAGCAACGGCGCGCCTTGCGAATCACCGGCTTTTTCAATGTCGAATATAGGTTTTTTGCAGCGAGTTCCCAATGGCAAGGCCCTAAAACAAGGCATAAATCAGGGGATTATGACGCTTTTCCGTCCACTTTGCCGCCATTTTCAAGAAGCGCCGATAACCGGGCGATATCGCCGCTGTCAAGGCTGCGGATTCGCTTGGCCAGACGATTGGCAAATTCGGTATATTCGGGCGGCAGGCCCGAGGTATCGACCACCACACGCGGATCGGAAGAGCCGGCAACGAGGAAGAGTTCCTCGGCCTCATCCCAAATGATGTTGAAGTAGCCTGCGATGCGCTGCAGCAGATCGAAGCTCGGCACACCGCGCTTTCCATGCTCGAGCGCCGAGAGATAGGCGGGCGAGACATTGAGCGCCGCAGCCATCTCTTTCTGCGTGACGCCCTTGCGGGCGCGCAGCTTGCGGACTGCTTCGGCAAACGGCGTCACGAGTTTTCCCCGGGTCGCCGTGAGAGGCGGATATAGAGGGCACCCGCCCCACCATGATGTTGGGCCGCAGGTTCATATGACGAAATCAGAAAACGAAATTCCGGCTTGGAAAACCAGAGCGGCACTGCGCGCTTCAAGGCGCCTTCGCTGCCCATTGAACTGCCTTTTCCAGTGATGACAAGGACATGCCGCATGCCGCGTTCATGTGCGCGGATCAGGAAATCGAGCAGAAATGAATGCGCCTCACTCTGGACCATACCATGAAGATCGATCCGAGCTTCCAGCGCCAGCTTACCCTTGGCAATCTTGCGCTTGACCGGACGCTCCAGCGGATGGTGGACGCCCGAGGGCTGTTTTGCGGGTATCTGGGCTGCTGCTTGCTGCGGGAGCGGTGTGGCCGCCCTCTGCTTTTCTACTTTTTCCTGTTCGGCGGCCGCTTCAGCCTCCGCCAAGAAGGCATCGAGGGCAGTCAATTCATTCGTCTTGCCGGGCATGGGCCGGGTACTGCGGGCGACCTTGCCCCAGAGGATCCTCTCGTCTGCACTGAGCTTGCGGTCCTTCGCCATCAGAGGAACCTCGCTGCAGCGGCATTGGGGATGAGAATTGCGAAATCGGCATCGTTGCGTACCGTTCCCGCCAACTCTCCTGCATCATAGCCCGAACCAGTGAAAATATCTCCGCGCGCGGGACCGACAATTGCCGAACCGGTGTCCAGCGCCAGCATCAGCCGTTGAAACGGCTTGCCGGCATCAAGGTGTGTCAGGGTTTCGGAGCGGATGAAAAATGGAAAACCGAACGTGTGGATCAGGCGGTCGACGGCGAGCGAACGCCCTGCGGGCAGCGGCACTTTCGCGGCGGCGATCGGCCCTGCATTTGCATCGTCAACCGCTGTTTCCCGAAAGAAAATATAGGACCGGTTATGCCAGAGGACTTCGTCGATCTGGTCCGGATGAGCGGCAAGCCACGCACGGATCGCCTGCATCGAAATTTTCGCGCGGTCGATCTCGCCGCGGTCGATCAGAAGCTTGCCGATAGCCGAAAATGGATGACCGGCTTTTGCGGCGTAGGTGATGCGGCCAAGTCTGCCATCCGGATAGCGCAGCCGGGCAGCACCCTGCACATGGACAAAGAAAAGATCGACCTTCGATTTTACCCAGGCGATCTCGAGACCACGGCCTTCGAGATAGCCCTGATCGATGTCGCCGCGATCCGGATAGGCATCGATCAGCCCGTCACGCCGACGCCCGAATGCGTAGGAACTATCGAGATTGCCGGGACGATTTTGATCGTCGAGGTCGACAAGATCGTCCGGTCGCCGGTAGATCGGAAACCGGTAGGTCGCGTCCCGTCTGTCGGAAACTTCGATTTCGGGTTCGTAGAAGGCGGTGACGAAACCGCTAGCGCCGTCGGCCCGGACAATCCGAAATGGCTGACAGTGCTTCTCGAAAAAGGCACGCGCGTCGTCGGCCGAAGACGGACGAAACGCCTCTGCTTCCTCCAGCAATGGAAGGAGGTCTGCTGAGCTCAGCCCCAGCGATCCGCTACGATAGTGTTTCGTTTCGGAAATATGGCGGCGACAGGCAGCCATGACTTCAAAAAGGCTGGAGGGATCGTCATCCCTCCAGCCTTTCAATGCGTCGAAACTGACTGCCTGAAGGGCAAAGCCGGCTGCGTCACTCATGTTCCGATTCGGTCGCGACGAGTTTCCAGTTGGGGTCACGCGATCGCGTATCGCGAGCGAAGGTCCAGAGATCGTTGACCTCGGCGACATTTTCGGCATCGCCATCAATCAGCACATCGCTCTTGTCGTAAGTCGCTGAGATCAGCTGGCTGATGATGCGCACAGTGATTTGCGCCTCGCTGCCCTTGGTCTCGGCATGGGTGATCTCGGCCTTGTCGATGCCCACGAAAGTGGACTTCATCTTCTCGCCCTTACTTTCGCGATCGGTGATCGCTGCGTCGAAGCCGTCATAGACTTCCCGGGAGAGAAGATTCTTCAGCGTTTTGCGATCGCCGTCGGCAAAGGCCATGACAATCATCTCGTAGGCCATCCGGGCGCCGTTCAAGAATTCCTTCGGGTCGAAGGAGGCATCTGCTCTGTTGAGCGCGCGCAGCGATTCATTCAGCGGCGTGCCTGCCGGCGCAAAGGCGTCGATGGCGGAAAAGCGATCTTCCTCTTCTCCGTTCACATCGCGCCGCGGCAGGGTTACGACCTTGCCGGCATCGGCGCTATCGTTCTGCACAGCATCCCGTGGCGTATAGAGATCACGCGGCGGCTTCTCATTTCCGGTGCGGCGTCCAAGAACCGACCGAAGCTGAAAGAAAATCAGCACCGCCGCCACCAAGAAAAATAATGTGATGAAGTCGTTTGAACTCATATCCCGCCGTTCGCTGTTAACATCCCTGATTTCTAACCCCATATAGTCCGGCTATACGAATGATTCAAATCATGGCTGGTATCTTTGCCACTGCCAAGAGGAGCCCGGGCCACTCGGGATAAAGAGATGCGTTTTTCCATGCTGCCGGTTTTCGCGCTGCTTCTGCCGCTTGCCGAGATCGCCGGCTTCGTGATCGTCGGCCGCGCAGTCGGACTCGCCGCGACGCTGGCGCTTGTCCTGCTTGGCTTTGTCATCGGTTCGTTCCTCTTACGCCGGCAAGGTATCAGCATCCTGCGCCGCATGTCTGCCGAAGGGCGCGGCGGTACAATGCCCGGACGGGAATTGCTCAATCCGGCAATGAACGTGATCGCGGCGCTGCTCTTCATCATCCCCGGCTTTCTCTCGGATATACTGGCGATCCTGCTTCTTGTCCCGCAGGTTCGCAACCTGCTCTGGCGGTCGATTGCGAAGCGTTTCGTCGTCGTCGGCACCAGCGGTGGAGGCTTCTCAGCATCGTCGCGTCCGGATTTTCAGACCCGGCCGGGCAAGCCAAGCGATTCAAAGGTGGTCGATCTCGATGAAGAGGACTATCATCGTCAACCGAACGAAAACTCACCCTGGTCCGGAAAAAGGCTCGGCGACTAGGCCGAGGCACGTTAACTGCCCCGGAGGCCCAGGGTTGTAAGCCCCTCCCCGAAATGTTAGATGGCGGCACCATCCAATGCCCCTCGAGGAAAAGCCCATGGCAGACGACAACAACAGCAACGGCGCAACGAGCCCGACCCTTTCGATCCTTGCCCAGTACGTCAAGGATCTTTCCTTCGAAAACCCGGGCGCACCGCGCTCGCTTCAGGCCCGCGACAAAGCACCGGCGATCAACATCAATGTGAACGTCAATGCCAATCCGCTGTCCGACACGGATTTCGATGTCGTGCTTTCGCTGATTGCCGAAGCCAAGGAAGGCGACAAGACGGTCTTCCACACCGAGCTCGTCTATGGCGGCGTCTTCCGCGTTGCAGGCTTCCCCCAGGAACACATGCTGCCGGTTCTCTTCATCGAGTGCCCGCGCATGCTCTTCCCGTTTGCGCGCCAGATCATTGCCGACGTCACGCGCAATGGCGGCTTCCCGCCGCTGATGATCGATCCAATCGACTTCGCGCAGATGTTCGCGCAGCGTGTTGCTGAAGAGCAGGCCCGTTCCAAGGTTCAGGCCGTTCCGAACTAAGCCGCTCTTTACAGGCCCTCGAAATCAGATGCCCGGCTTTTGTCCGGGCATTTTTATTTTCAGTTGAGCTGTTCGTATTTCGACCAAACGGCCTTTTGACCAAGCTTGGCGATCAGGGCCTCATGGGCCTCGGCTTCCGCCTCGCTCAATCGCGGCGCCAAGGGCCGCGGTCTCTCCATGATGGCTGCGACCACAACTTCGTCCGCCTCGGCATTGTCCTTGTTCTGGCTCGCAGATCCTGCGACGCCGAGCCCCAGTGCAGCCTGCCGGCCGCCGATCATTTCTATGTAGACTTCGGCGAGAAGTTCGGAGTCGAGGAGAGCACCGTGTTTGGTACGGTGCGAGTTGTCGATGCCATACCGGCGGCAGAGAGCGTCGAGCGAGTTCGGTCCCATCGGATGCTTGCGGCGAGCGAGAGAGAGCGTGTCGATCACGCGATCCGGCAGGATCGGCGGCTGGCCAAGCCTGGCAAGCTCGGCATTCACGAAGCCCATGTCGAAAGTGGCGTTGTGGGCGATCCACTTGCCGTCGTCGCCGAAGAATTCCAGGATCTCCTCGACGACATCGGCAAAGGGTGGCTTGTCCTTCAGGAACTCGTCTGTGATGCCGTGAACGGCGAGCGCATCCGGATGGACCTTCTGATCACCCGGATTGACGAAAAGGTGAAGCGTCCTTCCTGTCGGGAAATGATTGAAGAGTTCGATGCCGCCGATTTCGATGATGCGGTCCATGCGGTTGTCGAGGCCGGTGGTTTCCGTATCGAAAATGATCTCACGCATGTGGGACTTCTTCCTTCGCTATCCGCTTCTTCAAGTCGGCGACGATATCAGCCACCTGTTCTCTCGTCGTCTCTATGGCGTGGCTGCTATCCACGATGTAGTCGGCCCGACGGCGTTTTTCCGCATCCGACATCTGGCGGGAGAGAATCATATTGAATTTTTCTTCCGTCATGTTCGGTCGCGCAAGCACCCTCTCCCGCTGAATCTGTGGATCGGCGCTGACAACGACAATGACATCCACCCTCTTTTCCGCGCCGGTTTCAAAAAGCAGGGGGATGTCGAGCACGACCATATCTGCTCCCGCCTCTTTCTGCCGTGCCAGGAATTCACTCTCCCGCTTGCGCACCAGGGGATGAACAATCTCTTCGAGCCGCTTGAAGCCAGTTGGATCTCGAGCGAGTTGGCGGCCAAGTTGCTCGCGATCGACGACACCGTTCTTCATCGTACCGGGGAAAGCAGCGTTGACCAAAGGTGCTGCCTCGCCGGCATAGAGATCGTGTACGACAGCATCCGAATCGTTGACCGCGACACCGGCTTCGGCAAAGAGCTTCGCCGTTGTCGACTTGCCCATTCCGATGGAGCCGGTGAGGCCGATCTTCAGCATCAGTGTCTTTCCATATCTGCAATGATCAGTGCACGTAGCGTTTCATCGACGACGGGCCGCCTGCCGAACCATTTTTCAAATCCCGGAACCGCCTGATGCAGGAGCATGCCGAGGCCATCGACGATAGCAAAACCCTGTTCTTCTGCCTGTGCGAGGATCGGTGTTTTCAGCGGCACATAAACGATGTCGGTGACGACTGCGTCCGAGAGCATCGGAGAGAAATCGATGGCGGGCGCTGCCTCGCCGTCCATGCCGAGAGAGGTGGTGTTGATGAAGAGGCCCGCCCCTTTCATCACTTCGCCGAGAGCTGCGGTCGGGTGGGCGTGGACTTTTGAACCGAAGCGATCGGCCAGTTCTTGCGCCCGCTCTACGGTGCGGTTGACGACATGGATTTCCTTGAAGCCGCGGTCGCGGACCGCCTGGATGACGGCGCGACTTGCACCGCCGGCGCCGAAGATGACGACCTGGTCATGCCGGTCCCATCCCGGATGGCGCTCATCGAGATTGGCGGTGAACCCGCGACCATCGGTGTTGGTCGCAAGTATTTTCCCGTCTTCCAGCCACAGCGTATTCGAGGCGCCCAGTTCTTCGGAAAGCTCATCCGGTCTATCAGCGAGTTTGAACGCCATCTCCTTATGGGGAATCGTGACATTGCCGCCGACGAAACCGGCGCTGCCGCTTCTTAGCGAGACGATAAAATCTGCAAAGGTTTCCGGGGCGACCTCATGCGCGCGGTAGCTGCCGGGCAGATCGAGGGTCTTCAACCAGTAGCCATGGATCAATGGTGAGCGCGAGTGCTTGACGGGAAAGCCCGTGACAAACGCCTTCGGCCCATGTGTTTCACGTGAATCATCCATCGATCGCATCCAGTTCCCGGAGTTTTGCAAGGAGGGGCAGCATGGGCAGACCGAGGATTGTGAAGTAGTCTCCGTCGATCTTCTCGAACAGCTGGATCCCCTCTCCCTCAAGCTGATAGGCACCGACGCTTGCCAGCGCCTTTGATCCGACGCGCTTCAAATGGCGCGCAATGAAATCATCAGTCAGCGGGCGCATCGCCAGTTCGGCATGCGCCACATGCTGCCATAAGACCTCGCCGTCTCTGACGATGGCGACTGCGCTATTCAGGCGGTGTGTTTTGCCGCCTAGCATGCGCAGATGGTTGGTGGCATCCGCAATGTCCTTCGGCTTGTGAAAAACCTGGGCACCGAGAGACATCGTCTGGTCCGAACCGATGACGAGGGCGCCACCGAAGCGCCGGCTGACTTCACGCGCTTTTGCCTCGGCTAGAACGAGTGCCACCTCATCCGGCGTAGCGCCCGATTTTTCCAGAGGTGCTTCGATTGCCCGTTCGTCAATGTGAGCGGCATGGGCTTCAAAAGCCAAGCCAGCATTTTTCATCAGCATCTGCCGGAACGGGCTCGATGATGCGAGAACGAGCTTCAGTGTCATCCAGGTCCTCGAGAGCGATTCACTCGTTCAGCGCTTAACGCAGCTTTGGGCGCAGGGCAACGATTGCCGCTGCGGTTTCCTCGATCGAGCGCCGGGTGACGTCGATCATTGGCCAATTGTGACGAGCACAAAGGGAGCGCGCATATTTCAGCTCCTCCGAGATTGCGGCACGGTCGGTATAATGTTCCCGGTCGAAACCGGGCGTTGAGCCGAGAAGGCGATTCTCCCGGACCTGAGAAATCCGGTCGGTCGTTGCGATGAGGCAGACGATCAAGGGTTTTGTCGCGGTCGCCAAAGCTTCGGGCAAAGGCACACCATAGACGATCGGGATATTCGCAGTCTTGATGCCACGGTTTGCGAGATAGATGCTGGTCGGCGTCTTCGACGTGCGGCTGATGCCGACGATAACGACATCGGCTTCATTATAATCCTCCGGCATCTGGCCGTCGTCGTGATCCATCGTGAAATTCAGTGCTTCAATGCGCGCGAAGTAGCCGGCATTCATGACGTGCTGCGCCCCGACCCGCCTTCTCGAGGGAGCTCCAAGATAGATCTGGAACGCGCCGATGACAGGTTCCAGCACGTTGACGGAGGCAACGCCCATTTCCGCGCAGCGTTCATCAATGATGCTGGCAAGCTCGGGATCGACGATCGTGTAGAGAACAATGCCGGGTTCACTGTCGATCGCCTGAAGGACAGGCATCAGCTGCTTGCGGTTTCGGATCAGCGGATAGACGTGCTCGATCGGCTGAGACGACTTGAACTGAGCCGAGGCGGCGCGGCCGGCGGAGATCAGAGTCTCGCCGGTCGAGTCAGAAATCAGATGCAGATGGAAGAAGTTCGTTCTGTTCTCCACGCTATTTTCCGCCGCCTGTTGAAAAGACTGGACAGCGAAGAGCTAATGGCGGGGCGGGGATCGAGGCAAGGGAAAACATGCCCGCTTATCCACATCCGGAACTTTCGAGCGTCACTCGGGAGACGCTTGTGGACTGTGGGGATGATATTCATGCCTTCCGAGATGATGCACAGCTTATCCACAAGTTGAGGGTCAAAGTGAAGGCTTGGAAGGCGTTGGAATCTTTACCAGATTCGAAGCGATCACCATTTTCTTCAGAGGTGCAGCATTTTCACTCCTCGTCAGTGCCGCGGGCGTGACAAATCGCGCTGTCAGTGGATGGATTTTAATCCTTGATAGACACCGACTCTAAGAAATAGAAACCTTTTAAAATATCTTTGGATTTTTATAGGGAAGAAGCGCTTGAACGAAACGCGCCGGAAAATCATGCGGGTTCTCGACGGAGAAACCCTCTCGCCCCCTCCCCTCTGGCTCATGAGACAGGCAGGTCGCTATCTGCCCGAGTACAGGGAAACGCGCGCGAAGGCAGGAAGTTTCCTCGATCTCTGTTATTCGCCTGACCATGCAGTCGAGGTGAGCCTTCAGCCGATACGGCGCTACGGTTTTGACGCCGCTATCCTGTTCTCGGATATCCTCGTCATTCCCGATGCGATGAAGCGCAATGTGCGTTTTACCGAGGGGCATGGCCCGGAGATGGATCCGATTGATGAGACAGGCATCGCTGGGCTCGACGGGGAAAATGTCGTCGATTACCTGCAGCCTGTGCTGGAGACGGTAAAGCGTTTGAGGAATGAGTTGCCTTCAGAGACGACGCTCCTCGGCTTCTGCGGCGCTCCCTGGACGGTTGCGACCTATATGATCGCTGGCCGAGGCACGCCTGACCAGGCGCCTGCGCGTCTGTTCGCGTATAGGCATCCGCGTGCGTTCGAGCATTTGCTGATGCTGCTTGCGGATGTCTCTGCCGACTATCTCGTGGCTCAGATCGATGCGGGTGCTGATGCGGTGCAGATCTTCGATTCCTGGGCCGGTGTTCTCGGCGAGAAGGAGTTTGAAGCTTTCGCAATCCGTCCGGTGGCACGCATGATCGCTTCAATCAGGTCGCGGCGACCGCAGGCGCGGATCATCGCTTTCGCCAAAGGTGCGGGCTATATGCTCAAGACTTACCGGCAGAA
>Ga0209564_1000701_pt1 | contig 49090 bp, 43 predicted proteins | sample AraplaCol_mMF_r2_FD_184272 | JGI IMG/M metagenome (GOLD analysis project Ga0209564, IMG submission 184272) | Arabidopsis root microbial communities from North Carolina, USA - plate scrape MF_Col_mMF_r2 (SPAdes) (version 3) | ecosystem: Host-associated > Plants > Roots > Endosphere | place: USA...
GACGGAGAAAAGCAAAAAGCCACGGGGGCTGCCCGTGGCTTGTTGACCTGAACAAACGCTGTCTACGGTCAGCCGCGCGGCACCCCGGAGGGGAGCAACGTACGTGCGCGGCGTCGGATCATGGCGGTGTTCATGGCGGCCAATATAAGACGCATGCGCCCGGGTGTCAAAGCGAAATTTGGCAGACCCGGGTGGCATTGTTGTGTCGACGGAACGGCAGCGGGGCCGGTCAGGCGGCGCCGGCCGCGTGCAGATCGGCCTCGGACGTGAACGAATCGGCGAAGAACGCGTCCTCGTGCAGGCGGCACTGGGCCGAGAAATCGGTGCGCGCGGCGTTGACCATGACCGGTGCGCCGCAGGCGTAGACCTCGTGGCCCGACAGGTCCGGATGGTCGGCCATCACGGCCTGGTGGACAAAGCCGGTGCGGCCCGGCCAGTTGTCTTCGGCGCGGGCGTCGGACACCACGGGCACGTACTTGAAGTTCGGCAGGTCGCGTGCCCACTGCTCGCACAGCGCGTGCATGTACAGGTCGGCCGGTCGGCGGCCGCCCCAGTACAGCGTCATCGGGCGCGTGATGCCGGTGTAGGCGGCGTGCTCGACGATGGCCTTGATCGGCGCGAAACCGGTGCCCGAGGCCAGCAGGATGATCGGCTTGTCAGAATCCTCGCGCAGGAAGAAGCTGCCCAGCGGGCCCTCGAAGCGCAGGATGTCGCGTTCCTTCATGGCCGGCATGCCTTCCTTCGCGCCGAACACGTAGTCGGTGAACGCGCCGCCGGGCATATGGCGGATGTGCAGTTCGATCGGGCCTTCCTCGTGCGGCGGCGTGGCGATCGAATAGCTGCGGCGCTTGCCGTCGCGCAGCAGGAATTCCACGTACTGGCCGGCCAGGAACTGCATGCGCTCGGTGGCGGGCAGTTGCAGCCGGATCGAGATCACGTCATCTGCCAGGCGCTCCATGGTGGCGACGCGGCACGGGATCTTCTTGATGGGGATGTCGCCGGCGCCATGCACCTCGCGGCATTCGATGGTGATGTCCGAGGTGGCGTTGGCGCAGCAGAACAGCGCGCGGCCCTCGGTCTTTTCCTGGGCGGTCAGGGCCGACGCGGCGTGGTCGCCCTGGTTGATCGAGCCTTCGACCACACGGCCCTTGCACGACCCGCAGGCGCCGTTCTTGCAGCCGTACGGCAGGCCGATGCTATGGCGCAGCGCGGCGCCCAGGATGGTTTCGTCGGCAGCCACTTCGAACTTGTGGCCACTCGGCATGACGGTAACTTGATAAGCCATAATCGGGTCTATGAACCAAATTCTGTCGCCGCAAGCGGCGTTGTCTTCCCCACGGGGCGTTCGGCGTCGGCGGCTGGGCCGTCCGCGCCTGCTGATCGTTGGTTGCGGCGATGTCGGCACCCGCATCCTGCGCGTGCTTGCCACGCGCATGCGCGTTTTCGCCGTGACGTCGCAACCATCGCGCCAGTCGGAACTGCGCGAAGCCGGCGCGATTCCGCTGGTGGCCAATCTTGACCAGCCGGCCACGCTGGCACGTCTGTCGCGACTGGCCGACCGGGTCATCGACCTGGCGCCGCCGCCCGGACAGGGCGATGGCGATCCACGCACGCAGGCGTTGCTGGGTGCGCTACGGCGCACCAGCTGGCGCCGCACGCGCGCCCTGCGGCCGGGCGTCGGCGAGGCCGCCATTCTACCCGAGCGGGGCTGGCACCGTGCGTTTGAGGCGTCCTCGCGCCACCGTGCCGCCGGGGCCTTCATCTACGCCAGCACCACGGGGGTCTACGGCGATCGGGGCGGGGCCCGCGTGCAGGAATTCCATGCGGTGCGTCCGCAGACGGCGCGGGCCAGGCGGCGCGTGGCGGCGGAAGCGGCGGTGCGCGCCTTTGGCCGCGACGCCGGCTGGCGCACGGGCATCGTCCGCATCCCCGGCATCTATGCCGAAGACCGGCTGCCCGTGGCGCGCCTGCACAAGGGCACGCCGGCGCTGGCGCCCCAGGACGACGTCTACACCAGCCACATCCACGCCGACGACCTGGCGCGCGCCATGATCGCCGCGCTCTGGCGTGGCCGGCCGCAGCGGGTGGTGCATGCCAGCGACGACACCGAACTGCGCATGGCCGACTATTTCGACCTCGTGGCAGACCGCAAGGGCCTGCCACGCCCGCCGCGCATCACGCGCCAGCAGGCGCGCGACACCATCGACCCCACGCTCCTGAGCTTCATGAGCGAGTCGCGCCGGCTCGACAACCGCCGCCTCAAGCGCGAACTGCGACTGCGTTTGCGTTATCCCACCGTCACTTCATTCTTCGATCGATAGATTCGATCGAAGAATGCCGCTGAGCCATTGCCGCCGGCCCGATGCCGGCAGGCATGGCGATTGCGTGGCATTGCGCCGTTCCGGCCTGTCTATACAAGATCGATCCCTGCGTGGTGCGGCCGCTGATTCCCATGATTGTCTTCGGTGCGTCGCAACATGCTCATGCACCGGAATCGCGCGCCATGGTTCGGATCCAGCCAGGCGCACTTGCCCGGCGACTCAGGTAAACCCCGGGTTTGACTTGTATATACAGCGTTGATAGATTGCGTTCACCCCACGACTGATGGAGCCGACAGCATGAAGCTGCCCCTGCCGTTCCGTTTTGCCGCAGTTGCGTCCACCCTTGCCGTCGCGGCCCTGGCCGCGCCCGCCCACGCCGAGAACACGCCAGTGACCCTGGGCATGAGCGGCTGGACCGGTTTCGCGCCGCTGACGCTGGCCGACAAGGCAGGCATCTTCAAGAAGCATGGCGTGGATGTGGATATCAAGATGATTCCGCAAAAGGACCGCCACCTGGCGCTGGCCTCGGGGGCCATCCAGTGCGCTGCGACCACCGTGGAAACCCATGTGGCCTGGAATGCCAACGGCGTGCCCATCACCCAGATCGTGCAGCTCGACAAGTCGTACGGCGCCGATGGCCTGGCCGTGCGCGGCGACGTGAAGTCGTTTGCCGATCTCAAGGGCAAGACCATCGGCGTGGACGCCCCGGGCACCGCGCCTTATTTCGGCCTGGCCTGGATGCTGAAGAAGAACGGCATGACGCTCAAGGACGTCAGGCTGACCACGCTGTCGCCGCAGGCGGCCGCGCAGGCGTTCGTGGCGGGCCAGAACGATGGCGCCATGACTTACGAGCCGTACCTGTCGACGGTGCGCGCCAATCCGGACAAGGGCAAGATCCTGGCCACCACGCTCGACTACCCGATGGTGACCGATACCCTGGGTTGCGCGCCCAAATGGCTGAAGGACAATCCCAAGGCCGCCCAGGCGCTGGTCGACAGCTACTTCGAGGCGCTGGAGATGATCCGCAAGGAGCCGGAGAAGTCCAACGAGATCATGGGCGCGGCGGTCAAGCAGACCGGCGAGCAGTTCGCCAAGTCGTCGGCCTACCTGCGCTGGCAGGACAAGGCGGCCAACCAGAAATTCTTCTCGGGGGAACTGGCAAGCTTCAGCAAGGAAGCGGCCGATGTGCTCAAGGACATCGGCGTGATCCGCCAGGTGCCCGATGTGACGGCGATCTATGACGCCCGATACCTCAAGTAAGCCGGAGTCCGTGATGTCGTCGTCCGTGCAAGCTTCCGCCTCCGCGCGCCCGCCCGCGCCCATCGCCACGCAGCCGGTGGACCGCGCGCCGCGCGCACGCCATCCGTGGCTGTCGCCGCTGGTGCCGGTGTCGTCGCAGGTCCGCTGGGTGCTGGGCCTGTCGTTCTTCGGCGTGTTCTTCGCGGTCTGGGCCGTGGTCACGCTGGGCGGCTTCGTGCCGCGCACGTTCCTGGCCGATCCGCTGACGATGGCGCACGAGGGCTGGCTGCTGTTCACGCAGTACGGCTTTATCGGCGATATCGGCATGACGGTCTGGCGCGTGGTGGGCGGCTTCGTGCTGGCGGCGGTGCTGGCCGTGCCGCTTGGCATCTTCATGGGTGCCTACAAGGCGGCCGAGGCGTTTTTCGAACCGTTCGTGTCGTTCTGCCGCTACCTGCCGGCGTCGGCGTTCATTCCGCTGCTGATCCTGTGGGCCGGTATCGGCGAGACGCAGAAGCTGCTGGTGATCTTCATCGGCTCCTTCTTCCAGATCGTGCTGATGGTGGCGGTCACGGTGGGCGGTGCGCGCAAGGACCTGGTCGAGGCTGCCTACACGCTGGGGGCCACGCCGCGCGGCATTGTGCGCCGCGTGCTGATTCCGGGCGCAGCGCCGGAGATTGCCGAGACGCTGCGGCTGGTGCTGGGCTGGGCGTGGACATATGTGATCGTGGCCGAGCTGATCGGCTCGTCCTCGGGCATCGGCCACATGATCACCGACAGCCAGGCGCTGCTGAACACCGGGCAGATCATCTTTGGCATCATCGTCATCGGCTGCATCGGGCTGGTGTCCGACCTGGTCTTCAAGCTGGCGAACCAGCGCCTGTTTCCGTGGAGTTCGATCAAATGAGCGCGCTGTCGATCCAGCAGGTTTCCCGTACGTTCGAGAATCCGCGCGGCGGCAGCACGCAGGCGCTGCTGCCGGTGGACTTCGATGTCCGCGACAATGATTTCGTGACGATCCTGGGCCCGTCGGGCTGCGGCAAGTCCACGCTGCTGCGCATCGTGGCCGGGCTCGACACCCCGAGCGGCGGGCGCGTGCTGCTGGACGGCCAGCCGGTGGCCGGCCCGGGCGCCGACCGTGGCATGGTGTTCCAGTCGTACACGCTGTTTCCGTGGCTGACGATCGAGCAGAACGTGCGTTTCGGCCTGCGCGAGCGTGGCATGAGCGCGGCCGAGCAGAAAGAGCGCAGCGACTTCTTTATCGCCCGCGTGGGGCTGCGCGGGTTCGAGCAGCACTATCCGAAGCAGCTGTCGGGCGGCATGCAGCAGCGCACGGCGATTGCGCGCGCGCTGGCTAACGACCCGAAGATCCTGCTGCTCGACGAGCCGTTCGGCGCGCTGGACAACCAGACGCGCGTGCTGATGCAGGAACTGCTGCTCGGGATCTGGGAGTCGCACCGCAAGACGGTATTATTCGTGACGCACGATATCGACGAGGCCATTTTCATGGCTAACCGCGTGGCGGTGTTTTCCGCGCGGCCCGGTCGGATCAAGAGCGAGATCGCGGTGGACTTTGCCCATCCGCGCCATTACACGATCAAGACATCGCCCGAGTTCTCCGTGCTCAAGGCACGGCTCACCGAGGAGATTCGCGCCGAAGCCATGGCTTCGGCCGAGCACTGAACCGGCAATCCGGCAATTCGCAACAGGCCATGAATCAGTCCGCCAATCCGGCACCTTCCCCGTCCAACGCTCCGGCTGCGCTGTACCAGCAGGTCAAGGAATACATCGCGCGCCAGATCCAGAGCGGCGCGTGGCAGCCTGGCGACCGCGTGCCGTCCGAGCAGGAACTGGTGAACCGGTTCTCGGTGTCGCGCATGACGGTCAACCGGGCATTGCGCGAGCTGTCGGAGCAGGGCAGGGTGGTGCGCGTGGCCGGTGTCGGCACGTTCGTGGCCGAGCACAAGCCGCAGTCCACGCTGCTGTCGGTGGTCAACCTGCAGGACGAGATCCGCATGCGCGGCCATGACTACGCCTGCGACGTGATCCTGGTGGAGCGCGTGTCGGCGTCGATCGAGGTAGCCGCCGCGCTGGAACTGCGCACCGGCGAATCGGTGTACCACTCGATCTGCATCCATCGCGAAGATGGCTTGCCGGTGCAGCTGGAAGACCGCTACGTGAACCCGCGGGTGGCCCCCGACTTCATCACGCAGGATTTTGCCGATACGCAGCCGGGCGAGTACCTCCTGCGCAACGTGCCCTATGACCAGGTGGAGCATGTGGTCGATGCCATCGCCGCCACGGCCGAGCAGGCCGCGCAGCTGGAGATGCCGCCCACGCAGCCCTGCCTGCTGCTGACACGCCGCACCTGGACGCATGGCGTGCCAGTCACATTTGTTCGCTGCCTGCACCCGGGCAACCGGTATCGGCTGGGCAGCCGGTTTCGCGCCGACGGCAATCCCGCCTTCGGCTAGGGCAGTCGCCCGACGCCCGGGGCCAGTCAAAAGCTGGCCATCGGGTTTATTTTTCGACTAACCTGTATAGACAGGCCCATACAACAAAGACGTACGCAGATGACCAACGATTCCCGCTCCCTCCTGACCCTGAACCCTGGCCACGTGTCGCTGGACGATCTGCGCCGCATCCATCGTGGCGAAGTGCGCCTGGCGATGGCCGAATCGGCCTGGGCCGGCGTGCGCGCCGCGCAGGCCACGGTGCAGGACATCATCGACGCCGACGCCGTGGTCTATGGCATCAACACCGGCTTCGGCAAGCTGGCGCAGTCGCGTATCCCCCACGACAAGCTGGCCGAACTGCAGCGCAACCTGGTGCTGTCGCACAGCGTGGGCACCGGCGCCGACCTGCCGGCCGATACCGTGCGGCTGATCCTGGCGATCAAGGCCGTCAGCCTGGCGCGCGGCCATTCGGGCGTGCGCCCGGAACTGATCGAAGCGCTGCTGGCACTGGCGAATCACGGCGTGTCGCCGTGCATTCCGGCCAAGGGATCGGTGGGCGCCTCGGGCGACCTGGCGCCGCTGGCCCATATGTCCTGCACGCTGATCGGCGTGGGCGACGTGATGATCGACGGTCGCCGCATGCCCGCTGCGCAGGGCCTGGCCCATGCCGGGCTGGGCGTGTTCACGCTGGGACCAAAGGAAGGGCTGGCGCTGCTGAACGGCACGCAGGTGTCCACCGCGCTGGCGCTGGCCGGGTTGTTTGCCGCCGAGGATGCCTTCGCGGCCGGGCTGGTGGCCGGCGCGCTGTCGCTGGAAGCGATCAAGGGATCGGTCAAGCCGTTCGATGCCCGCATCCATGACGCGCGCGGGCAGGCGGGCCAGATCGCCGTGGCCGCCGCCGTGCGCGCGATGCTCGACGGCAGCGAGATCGTCGACTCGCACAAGGCCTGCGGGCGTGTGCAGGACCCGTATTCGATCCGCTGCCAGCCGCAGGTGATGGGCGCGTGCCTGGACAACCTGGGCCACGCCGCGCGCATCCTGCGCATCGAGGCCAATGCCGCGTCGGACAACCCGCTGGTGTTCTCCGCGCAGGGCGACGTGGTGTCAGGCGGCAACTTCCACGCCGAGCCGGTGGCGTTTGCCGCCGACATCATCGCGCTGGCGATCGCCGAGATCGGCGCCATTTCCGAACGCCGCCTGGCGCTGCTGCTCGATACCGGCCTGTCCGGCCTGCCGCCGTTCCTGGTGCGCGACGGTGGCCTGAATTCGGGCTTCATGATTGCCCAGGTCACGGCTGCGGCGCTGGCCTCCGAGAACAAGTCGCTGGCGCATCCGTCCAGCGTGGACAGCCTGCCCACGTCGGCCAACCAGGAAGACCACGTGTCGATGGCGACCTACGGCGCGCGCCGCCTGGGCGACATGGCCGCCAACACGGCCGTGATCGTGGGCATCGAGGCCATGGCCGCCGCGCAGGGCATCGAATTCCACCGCCCGCTGAAGTCGTCGCCGCTGGTGGAACAGGAACTGGCCCGCATCCGCAGCCGTGTGGCCTTTGTGGAAGCCGACCGCTATCTGGCGCCCGATATCGAGGCGATGAAGCAATGGGTGGTGCAGGGCGACGCCGGTGCCGGGTGGCCCGAGGCCGTGAGGGAGATTCTGCCGACGAACGTAGCCGTTTGAAGCGCCAGCCCTCTCCCGCTCCGTTTCCGCCTCTTACCCGCTGCGCGGGACAGGGGCCGGGCGGGAGGGCCAGCGGTTCCTGACCGAAACAGTATTGAACAGACGCGAGACACGACATGAACGCCAACGAACACCAATTCACCGACAACCAGCGCGGCCAGCGCGAGATCCGCGCCCCGCGCGGCAGCCAGTTGCATTGCAAGAACTGGCTGATCGAAGCCGCCTATCGCATGATCCAGAATAACCTGGACCCCGATGTGGCCGAACGCCCGCAAGACCTGGTGGTCTACGGCGGCATCGGCAAGGCCGCGCGAAACTGGGAGTGCTTCGACGCCATCCTCGACAGCCTGCGCCGCCTGGGCGAGGACGAATCGCTGCTGGTGCAGTCGGGCAAGCCGGTGGGTGTGTTCCGTACCCATGCCGATGCGCCGCGCGTGCTGATCGCCAACTCCAACCTGGTGCCGCACTGGGCCACGTGGGACAAGTTCAACGAACTCGACCGTGCCGGCCTGATGATGTACGGCCAGATGACGGCCGGTTCGTGGATCTACATCGGCACGCAGGGCATCGTGCAGGGCACGTTCGAAACGTTCGTGGAGGCCGGCAACCAGCACTACCACGGCGACCTGACCGGCAAGTGGATCCTGACCGCCGGCCTGGGCGGCATGGGGGGCGCGCAGCCGCTGGCCGGCGTGCTGGCGGGCGCCTGCGTACTGGCGATCGAATGCCAGGAATCGCGCATCGACTTCCGCATCCGCACGCGCTACCTGGACAAGAAAGCCACCACGCTGGACGAAGCATTGGCGATGATCGAAGACGCGACGAAGAAGGGCCAGGCCATCTCGGTGGGCCTGCTCGGCAACGCTGCCGAAATCGTGCCCGAACTGGCACGCCGTGCGCAGGCCGGCGGCATGCGCCCGGACATCGTCACCGACCAGACCTCGGCGCATGACGTCATCAACGGCTACCTGCCCGAAGGCTGGACCGTCGAACAATGGGAAGACTCGCGCGCGCGTGATCCCAAGGCAGTGGAAGCCGCCGCACGCAAATCGATCGTCAAGCATGTGCAGGCCATGCTGGCGTTCCAGCAGATGGGCGTGCCGACCGTGGACTACGGCAACAACATCCGCCAGGTGGCGTTCGAGGAAGGCGTGAAGAACGCGTTCGATTTCCCGGGCTTTGTGCCGGCCTATATCCGCCCGCTGTTCTGCCGCGGCAAGGGGCCGTTCCGCTGGGTGGCGCTGTCGGGCGACCCGGAGGACATCTACAAGACCGATGCCAAGATGAAGGAACTGTTCCCGGACGACAAGCCGCTGCACCGCTGGCTGGACATGGCGCGCGACCGCATCGCGTTCCAGGGCCTGCCGGCGCGCATCTGCTGGGTGGGCCTGGACGAACGCCATCGCGCCGGCATGGCCTTCAACGAGATGGTGAAGAACGGCGAACTCAAGGCGCCGGTGGTGATCGGGCGCGATCACCTCGACTGCGGCTCGGTGGCATCGCCGAATCGTGAAACCGAGGCGATGCGCGATGGCTCCGATGCGGTGTCCGACTGGCCGCTGCTCAACGCGCTGCTGAACACTGCCGGCGGCGCCACGTGGGTCAGTCTGCACCATGGCGGCGGCGTGGGCATGGGCTTCTCGCAGCATTCGGGCGTGGTCATCGTCTGCGACGGCACCGATGCGGCGGCCAAACGTATCGAACGCGTGCTCTGGAACGATCCGGCCACCGGCGTGATGCGCCATGCCGATGCCGGCTACGACATCGCCATCGACTGCGCCCAGGAAAAGGGCCTCAACCTGCCGATGGTGAAGCGCTGATGGCCGTCACGCGGTTCTCGCTCGACGCCATCGCCCCCACGCCGTGGAAGAACGGCGGCGGCACCACGCGCGAGATTGCCGCGTGGCCGCCGGGCGCCGGCATGGACACGTTCGACTGGCGGATCAGCGTGGCGGATATCGCGGCGGACGGGCCGTTCTCGGCCTTCCCGGGCATCGATCGCCAGATCGTGCTGATCGACGGCGCGGGCGTGCATCTGCAGGCCCATGACGATTCGTTCTGCCACAAGCTCGTGCGCGTGGGCGAGCCGTTCGCGTTTTCTGGCGATACGGCTATCCACGCAGCACTGGTCGATGGCCCGACACGCGACTTCAACGTGATGACCCGCCGTGGCCGCTGCCGCGCCGAAGTCCGCCTGATGCGGCAGCCGTTCACGGCGGTGCCCGCCGAAGCCACCGTGATGGTGCTGGCGCTGCGCGGCGACTGGGACACTGCCAACAGCGGCGACGGCCAGCACCTGTCGGCGGGCGAGGGCATCCTGATGCCGGCCGGTTCGCCAGCCATCACCCTGAGCCACACCGAACTTTCCGCGCTGTGCCTGCGCGTGATACTGCATAGGGAGCAGGACCGATGAACTTCCACGATGCGCCTTCCGCAGATGGCGTCTGGCATCACTGCCACCTGCTGCCCGATGCGGACCCCGACCGGGCCATCCGCGACGGCGCGCTGGTGATCGAACACGGGCGGATCGCCTGGCTCGGGGCGCTGGCCGGCCTGCCGGACAGCTATCGCCACCTCGATCGGCACAATGCCGGTGGCGCGTGGATAACCCCGGGCCTGGTCGACTGCCATACGCACCTGGTGTACGGCGGCCAGCGCGCCGACGAATTCGCGATGCGCCTGGCGGGCGCCAGCTACGAAGACATTGCACGCGCCGGTGGCGGCATTGTGTCGACCGTGCGCGCCACGCGCGAGGCCGACGAGGCCACGCTGTTTGCGCAGGCCGCCGTGCGCCTGGAGGCGCTGCTGGCCGAGGGCGTGACCACCATCGAGATCAAGTCCGGCTATGGGTTGTCGCTCGAAGCCGAGCGCAAGCAACTGCGCGTGGCGCGCCAGCTTGGCGAAGCCTATGGCGTGACGGTTCATACCACGTTCCTGGGGGCGCACGCGCTGCCGCCCGAATATGCAGGCCGCGCCGACGACTATATCGACCTGGTCTGCAACACGATGCTGCCGGCGCTGGCCGAGGAAAAGCTGGTCGATGCCGTCGATGCCTTTTGCGAGGGCATCGGATTTTCGCCAGAACAGACGGCGCGGGTGTTCGAAGCCGCCGCGCGTCATGGCCTGCCCGTCAAGCTGCATGCCGAGCAACTGAGCAACCTGGGCGGCGCGGCGCTGGCAGCGCGGCACAAGGCGCTGTCGGCCGACCATCTCGAACATCTGGACGAGGCCGGGGTGATGGCGATGGCCCAGGCCGGCACGGTGGCGGTGCTGCTGCCCGGTGCCTACTATTTCCTGCGCGATACCCATCTGCCGCCGCTGGCGCTGCTGCGCCAGCATGGCGTACCGGTGGCCATTTCCACCGATCACAACCCGGGCACGTCGCCCACCACATCGCTGCTGCTGATGATGAACATGGCCTGCACCTTGTTCCGCATGACGGTGCCCGAAGTGCTGGCCGGCGTGACCACGCATGCGGCACGCGCGCTGGGCGCGGCGGATCGGCACGGGCGGCTGGCCGTGGGCCGTGGCGCCGACTTCGCGCTGTGGCGCGTGGCGTCGCCTGCCGAACTGGCGTACTGGTTCGGCCGCAATCCGTGTGCCGGTGTGGTGCGGCAGGGCAAGGTGTTCCGATGAGTGCCGGCCAACTGTTCGCCCGCCACGCGCTGCTGCCGGACGGCTGGGCGCGCGATGTGCTGCTGGAATGGGGTGCCAACGGCGCTTTCACGACCATCACGCCCGGCGCCACGCCAGCGCCTGCGGTGCCGCAGGCGGCTGGCCCGGTGCTGCCGGGCATGCCCAACCTCCATTCGCATGCGTTCCAGCGCGGCTTTGCCGGACTGACCGAATACCGCAGCGTGTCGCCCGACGACGACCCGGCCGGCGGTGACTCGTTCTGGAGCTGGCGCACGTTGATGTATCGCTTCGCGCTGCGGCTGTCGCCCGATGCGCTGGAGGCCATCGCCACGCAGCTTTATATCGAGATGCTGCGCGCCGGCTACACCAGCGTGTGCGAATTCCACTATGTGCATCACGATCCCGACGGCAAGCCGTACGCCGACCGCGCCGAGATGTCGCTGCGGCTGCTGCGTGCGGCGCAGGCCGCAGGCATCGGCATGACGCTGCTGCCCGTGCTGTACCAGACGGCCGGGTTTGGCGAAAAGCCGGCCCAGCACGACCAGCGCCGTTTCCTGAACGACACCGATGCCATGCACGCGTTGCTGGAAAAGCTGGCGCCGCACTGCACCGCCTATGGCGCGCGGCTGGGCCTGGCGCCCCATTCGCTGCGCGCGGTGCCGCCGCGCAGCCTGGTGCAGGCCGTTACCGCGCTGCACGCAATGGACGCCACGGCGCCCGTGCATATCCACATCGCCGAACAGCAGAAGGAAGTGGACGACTGCCTGGCCACCAATGGCGTGCGGCCGGTGGAATGGCTGCTGGACCACGCGCCCGTGGACCAGCGCTGGTGCCTGGTCCACGCCACGCACATGGACTGGGACGAACGGCGGCGGCTGGCCCATAGCGGCGCCGTGGCCGGTATCTGCCCGACCACCGAAGCCAACCTTGGCGATGGCGTGTTCGAGGCCGCGCCCTACCTGGCGCAGCAGGGATGGTGGGGTATCGGATCGGACAGCCATGCCAGCGTCAGCGTGGCCGAGGAACTGCGCACGTTCGAATACGGGCAGCGGCTGGGCCTGCAGCGGCGCAACGTGCTGGCGTCGGACAGCCATCCGCAGGTGGCCGACCGGCTCTGGCTCGAAGCCGTGGCCGGCGGAGCGCGGGCGGCGGCGCGGCCGGTGGCGGGCTTGGCCGCCGGACAACGTGCCGATTTCCTGGTGCTGGACAGCCAGCATCCGACGCTGGCCGGGCTCGACGGCGCCCGTGCGCTGTCCACTTACGTGTTCGCCAGCCACGGGCATGAGACACTAGCGGAAGTCCGCACGGGCGGCACGTGCCGCGTACAGCACGGCGCGCATCCGCTACAAGGGGATGCGGGCCGTTTGTTCGCCGAGGCGCGCGCCCGCCTGCTGGCCGACTGAAGGGTCCCGAACCCGCCACACACAAAGCAGCCCCGAGACACGATGTCCTCCTCCTTCACCACCGATATTCCCGCTTTCACGCTGCATCGCGGCACCCGCCCGTTGCTGGTGTCGATGCCGCACGTCGGCACCTACGTACCCGCCGGACTGGCCGAGCGCCTGACGCCCGAGGCGCGTACCGTGCCCGATACCGACTGGCACATGGACCGCCTGTACGACTTTGCCCGCGAACTGGGCGCGTCGATCCTGATGGCCACGCACTCGCGCTACGTGATCGACCTGAACCGTCCGCCCGACAACGCCAACCTGTACCCGGGCCAGGACACCACGGGCCTGTGCCCGGTCGATACCTTCGACAAGACGCCGGTGTACGCCGAAGGCGCCAGCGGCCCCGACGACGCGGAAATCGCGCTGCGCCGTGGCGCGGTCTGGCATCCGTACCACAACGCGCTGCAGGAAGAACTGAAGCGGCTGCGCGCCGAGCACGGCACGATCGGTCTGTGGGATGCGCACTCGATCCGCTCGGTGCTGCCGCGCTTCTTCGAAGGCAAGCTGACCGACTTCAACCTGGGCTCGGCCGATGGCAAGAGCTGCGACACCGGCCTGGCGGCCGACGTGGTCGAAATTGCCGAAGCGGTGCCAAACCATACGGCCGTGCTCAATGGCCGCTTCAAGGGCGGCTATATCACGCGCCAGTACGGCAACCCGGCTGACGGCGTGCATGCGATCCAGCTGGAACTGACGCAATCGTCGTACATGGAAGAGGTGTATCCGTTCGCGTACGACCCCGCCAAGGCGGCCAACGTGCAACCGGCCATCCGCAAGATGCTGGAGACGGTGCTGGCCTTCGTGGAAGCGCACTGAGGATGGGTGTTGCGGGTTTCTCCCCTCTCCCGCATGCGGGAAAAGGGGAGAAAGGCCGATGCAAGCGCAAAAAAACAGCCCGTGGTGGCTGACCTTGCCACAGACGGGCCGATTTGCTGCGGTGACGCTCCCCTTGTAGTTCGTAGTAATTCCCTTATTTCTTCGTCACGTTCTTGTCCGCCTTGCTGCCGGTGGCCTCGTTGTAGCGGCCCACGTAGTCTTCGAACAGCTTGCGGATCGACTTGCCGATCTTTGCGTAGTCCGACTCGTTGAGGTTTGCCAGCGACACGCGGCCCGACGGATGGCGCGTGCCGAAGCCACGTCCCGGCAGCAGCACCACGCCGGCTTCCTCGGCCAGCCGGAACAGCAGTTCGGTGGGTTCCGTCGATGCCAGCACCCATTTCACGAACTCGGGCCCCAGCGCCTTGCCGCCAAGCTGCTCGATATCGAGCAGCGTGTAGTAGTCCACCACGTTCGGATCTTCGGTGTCCTCCGGCGCAATGCCGATCTCGCGGAACAGCGCCGCCTTGCGGTTGCGGATCAGCCGCTTCATGGCCTGCTTGTACGCGTCGGGCGTGTCCATGAGCGAGAACAGCGAGAACAGCACCATCTGCACCTGCTGCGGCGTGGACAGGCCCGCCGTATGGTTCAGCGCCACGGTGCGGCTGTCGGCCACGATGCGGTCGATGAACTTGAGCGTGTCCGGCGTGGTCGTGATCGAGTTGTAGCGCTTGTGCAGCTGCTGGCGCTTGTCCTCTGGCAATTCCGCCAGTTTCTGGTCAAAGATATTGTCGCGGTGCGTGGCGATCACGCCCAGCCGCCAGCCCGTGGCGCCGAAGTACTTCGAGAACGAATAGACCAGGATCGTGTTGCGCGGGCAGAGCGCGAACAGCGACACGAAGTCGTCGGCAAAGGTGCCGTACACGTCGTCGGTCAGGATGATCAGGTCGGGCCGTTCCTCGATGATCGATGCCAGGTATTCCAGGCTTTCGTCGCTCATGCGCACCGACGGCGGATTACTTGGGTTGACCAGGAAGAAGGCCTTGACGCTGGGGTCGCGCAGCTTGTCGAGTTCCTTGTTCGAATACTGCCAGCGCGACGCGGGATCGGCGTCGATCGACAGTTCCAAGAGCTGGTAGTCGTTGAGTTCCGGAATCTCGATATAGGGCGTGAAGATCGGCATGCCCAGCGCGATCTTGTCGCCGGCCTTGAGCAGGTGGTTCTCGCGCATCGAGTTGAACAGGTACGTCATCGCGGCCGTGCCGCCCTCCACGGCGAACAGGTCGAATTCGCCGATAAACGGGTGCTTGCCGATCATCTCCTTGCGGATGTACTGGCCGACGATGATCTCGCTCAGCTTGAGCATGCGATCCGGCACCGGGTAGTTGCAGGCCAGGATGCCTTCGCACATCTCGTAGAGGAAATCTGCGGCGCTCAGGCCCAGCTGGTCGCGCACATACGACACGGCGCCGGCCAGGAACTTCACACCGGGGATGTCGTGGTTCTCGCGCGCAAACAGGTCGAAGCGCTCCTCGATGCCTTCGCGGCGCGGAAAGCCGCCCACGCCTTCGGGCATGTACTGGAACGACCGCTCCGATTCGCGCATCGCAAAAAGTCCAAGTTGCCAGAAGCCGTGGCGCGGCACGGTGGCAAGGAAATTGGGATTGCCGCGGCCGGCGTTCAGCATCAGGCGGTTGGCGTCGCTGCTGGCCAGCTTGATCAGTTCGTCCTTGAGTTCGAACGGCGACAGGCTGGACAGCGTGGACAGATCCGGTTTGCTCATGGCGTTGCTCCGTTGAAGAATGCGATCAATCGGGGTGGGCGTCAGACAAAGCCGACAACAAGGGGGCCCAGCAGTGTCAGCAACACGTTGGCGAGGGCATAGGTGATGGCGAACGGCACGGTCGGCACGGGGCTTTCGGCCTTGTCCAGGATGCCGCCGAACGCCGGGTTGGCACTGCGCGAGCCGGCCAGCGCGCCGGCCAGCAGCGCGGCGTTGTCGTACTTGAGCACGTAGCGGCCGAACAGCATCGTCAGGAACAGCGGCAGCAGCGTGACCACGGCGCCGAGCAGGAAGATCGTCACGCCGCTATGGCGCAGGGTGTCGACGGCCTGCAGCCCCGAGTTGATGCCGACGATCGCCACGAACGCCGCCAGGCCGAAGTCTTTCAGCAGCTGGCAGGCCGCGGTCGGCATCGCGCCATACATGGGATGCTTGGACCGTGCCCAGCCGAACACCAGGCCCGACAGCAGTGCGCCGCCGCCCGCGCCCAGCGTCAGCGGGATCGAACCGATGCGCACCACCAGCAGGCCGATCAGCAGGCCCACCAGCACGCCGGCGCCAAAGTAGACGAAGTCGGTCTTCTCGCTCGGCACCAGTTCATAGCCGGCGCGCTGGGCAGCGCGTTTGGTGTCGGCCGGGGTGCCGTAGAACGTGATGATGTCGCCGTGCTGCAGCTTCAGGTCGGGCAGGATCGGCAACGCGTGGTCGTAGCGCTCGATGCGCTCCAGGTACACGCCGTGACGCATCTCGCGGCTGATATTGGCGACGATCTCGCCCAGCGGCTTGTTGTTCAGGCCCTTGCGCGTGAACACGGCGCGGCGCGTCTGCATGACCATGCCCATGCCATCGGCATCGGCCACTTCCTCGCCAATCACCAGCGCGGTGGGCACCATGGCGTCGCGCCGGCCCACCAGCAGCACCAGGTCACCGGCTTCGAGCACGGTGTCCTGCGTGACGTCGAGCGGCTTGCCGCCGCGCTGGAGCTTCTCCACGGTGACCAGGTCTTCGCCGCCGATCTCGATGTCCTTGACCGTCTTGCCCGCGGCAGTTGTCACGCGGAACAGGCGGCCCACCAGCCGGGGCAGCGCGCCGGCCTGGCCCGGGCCGAACTGCGGCAGGCCGCCGTGCATGGCCGCTTCCACCTTCTTCGAGTCGGACTTCAGGTCTGCTCCCATGAAGCGCGGCAGGATGTTCACGCAGACGATGATGGCGCCCAGCGATCCGAACACGTAGGTCACGGCGTAGCCGATGGCGACATTGGCCTGCAGCGTCTTCACCTGGTCGGGCGGCAGGCCGAGCTTGGTGATGGCGTCGCCGGCCGTGCCGATGATGGCCGATTGCGTCATGCCGCCGGCAGCGAGGCCCGCGGCAATCCCCTTGTCGAGATCGAAGATCTTGGCCAGCACCACCACGGTCACCAGCCCGGCCACGGCCATGAACACGGCCATCGCGATCTCGCGCAGCGAACTGCGGTTCAGCGAGTTGAAGAACTGCGGGCCGCTTTCGTAGCCCACCGCGTAGATGAAGACCGCGAACATCACGGCCTTCACGCCGTTGTCGATCTCCACACCCACCTGGCTGATGATGACCGCCGCGAGCAGAGAGCCGGCGACGCCGCCCAGCTGGAACTTGCCGAGCGTGAGCTTGCCGATGGCATACCCGATCGCCAGCGACAGGAACAGCGCTGACTCGGGCGATTTCTGGAAGATGTCATGCAACCAATCCATAGGGAACTCCTGTAAAGCGTGACACGGGTGACAGGGGCGCATGCGCAGGCACTCGTGGTGCCCGGCATGCGGGGCACAGCTACTGCGGCGCAGATGCCAGCGCGCCGGCCATTGCCACGGCGATCGGCCCGAGCAATGGCAGCAGGACATTGGAGATGGCGTAGGTGATCGTGTAGCCGATAACGGGCGTGCCGTTGCCGGCGGCGTTGGTGAGCGCCATGATCGTGGGGGTGCTGCAATGCTGGCCGGCCACCGCGCCCAGCAGGATAGGCAAGTCGAGCTTCAGCCAGCGATGGCCGATGTACAGCGAGATGGCGGCCGGGATGACTGAGATCAGTACGCCCGCCACAGGCAGGATCAGGCCGAACTTCTGGATCAGCCGCAGCGCGTCGGGGCCGGCCGAGAGGCCCACGGCGGCGATGAACGTTGCCAGCCCGAAGTCCTTGAGGATTTCGGCGGCGGGCGCGGGCAGGGAACCCATCACCGGCAGCCGTGCGCGCAGCCAGCCGAACGCCAGGCCCGATACCAGGCACCCGCCGCCTACGCCCAGCGTCAGGTCGGCCTGGCCCACCTTGACGCTCCACGAGCCGATCAGCATGCCCAGCAGCACGCCGATGCCGAGGAAGACGAAGTCCGTGCGGATCGTGGGGACGACCGGATAGCCCAGCTCTGGCACCACGCGCCGCAGGGCCTGGTCGGGGCCGGACAGCGTGACGACGTCGGCGCGCTCCAGTACGGTCTCGGGCAGGATCGGCACGGCGTGCTGCATGCGCGTGATGCGCGACACATACACGCCGCGCCCCATGCCGACATCCACGCTCTGGCGCAGCCGCGCCAGCGATACGCCGACCACTTCGCGGCGTGTCAGCAGCACCGACTGCTCCGCCTGCACCACGGTATCCATGCCGGGTTCCTCGGGCATCTCGGGGCCCACGGCGGCGGCAAACGGCACCATCGCGTCGCGCCGGCCCACGGCCAGCACGACGTCGCCGGCACGCAGCACTTCCTCGGGCGCGGGCCGGAAGGTATTGCCGTCACGGCGAATGCGCCGGATCGTCACGCCCAGCGCCACGTCGTGTTCGGCTTCCAGGACGGTCTTGCCGGCCATATGGTCCACGCGCAGTACGCGCGCCACGATCAGCGGCAGCGCCGTCATCTGGTTGTCGGCCATGTCGTTCTGGCCGCCCAGCTTCTGCCACAGCTGGGTGGCGGATTCACGTAGATTCTGACGCAGCAGGAATGGCGCCAACTGGCTGGTGAACAGCACGATGGCGATCAGGCCGAACAGGTAGGTCACGCTGTAGGCCGTGACGATATTGGTCTGTAGCACGCGAATGGCATCGGCCGACAGGTCCAGCCGCGCGATGGCCTCGGACGCTGTGCCGATCACTGCCGATTCGGTGGCCGCGCCGGCCAGCAGGCCCGAAGCCGTGCCAGGGTCCAGCCGCAGCAAGGGCACCGCAACTGCCAGCAAGGCCAGCAATACGAACACCTCGACCAGCGACAGCAGGCCGATGCGCCATTCGCGCACCACATTGGCGAAAAACTGAGGGCCGCCCGTAAAGCCGAGCGCAAAGATGAACACGGCGAATGCCACGTTCTTGACATCATTGTCCAGCCGCACACCGCTCTGGCCGATGACCAGCGAGACGATCAGCGTGCCGCAGATACCGCCAAGCTGGAAAGGTCCGAAACGGATCGCGCCCACTGCATGGCCCACGGCCAGTGCCAGGAACAGGGCAATCTCCGGTTGTCCGGCAAGCAGGGCGGAAACGGACTCCATGACGCTGCGCAAGCCTCCCTATGGCTCATGGCAAGCCATGCGGAAGGGTCCGCAGGCGTGAGGCATTATCCGCACGGGCGGTGTTGGCGCGTACTGAAAGCTTTTGAATGCGTATTAAACGCAATCAAACAAACGGCTATGTCTTGGGGGAGGAGGGGGGAGGAGAAGAAGGGGGAGGAAGCCCCTTGCCGCGTGGGTGGCTGGCGGCAAGGGGCGGGGATCGCGTGACAGCAGCCTGCGTGCGGCACGGAACGGTGCCGCCGTGCCGGAGGACGGCAATTACTTGCCGCTGTTGATCCGGTCCTGGATATGCCTGGCCCGCGCATCGGAGCCAGGGTGCGAGCTGAGCAGGCCCGACTGCCCGCCATCGAGCTTTGCCAGCTTCTGGAAGGCGGTGACCAGCGCCTGCCGGTTGGCGCCGTTCTTCGTCAGCAGGTTGAACGAGTAGTCGTCCGCCTCGCTTTCCTGGCGTTGCGAGAATTGCGCGTTGATAAAGGTTTCGCCAAGTTCGCCGATCTGCGATGTCGACAGCGCCGTCAGCGTGGCGTAGCCGGTGGAGCCCAGCGCGCCGCGCGCCGCCGCCGTGGTGTAGGCCACCTGCATGGCCTTCTTGGTGTGTCCCAGCGCCACGTGGCCGATTTCGTGGCCTAGCACGCCGCGCACTTCGTCGTCGGTCATCAGGTCCATCAGGCCGCTGTAGACGCGTACACAGCCATTGGCCATGGCCCACGCGTTCACGTCCTTGGTCATGTAGACCTTGGCATCGAGCGGCAGCCCGGTGTTCTGCAGGCCATTCATGATGTTCACCAGCCGTTTGGCGTAGGTGCTGTCCGCCGTGGCTATCGTATTCTTCTTGTCCATGTCGGCACAGGACTGGTCGGACAGCTGCTTGACGTTGGCGTCGCTGAGTGTGGCGGCGCTGAAAAGGCTGCCGCCGGCCTGGCTCAGACTGTTCATGTCGGCGCCGGCACAGCCCGCGAGCAGTGTTGCGCAGCCGATGGCTGCAGCCGTAGCAATATAACGATTCATCTTTCGATTCCCTGATGGTCAGTCGTTGTCATGGAGGCGCAGGCAGCAAGCATAAGCAAGTGATTGCATGGCCGCCAGTAGAGTACGTCTGACAGGGCGGGCGGAGTAAGGTGACAGATGGCAAACCAGGAGAGAATCGCGCGCCGGGGTGGGCTGCGATGGCGGTTATGTGTGCGACCGCACATAGCCATGTCGCCAGCGAACGGTTCAAACGGCTGGTCGTGACTAACCTGAGAAAACGTCAGTGGCGCCAATAGCGCGTGCACCATCGGAATCGTCGGTTTGTTCCGGTTGCGCTGTTCGGGCATCTCTGACATTTCGGGCAAGTGTCCGATCCGTAACATGCGCTGCGACACGCGATGGGTGGGAGCCGGCCAGCTACGAGCGGGACCGCACATAATCTGGCGTTAATCTTGGCGCAAGATACATCCGTGGTAAATCCAGATGTACTGAAAATAGAACAAAAAACTAGAACATTATTGTTGTCGACACTGGGAATTGGCCGGCCGCAAGGCGCGAGGGGCATTCATGTTTTGGCGCACTGTGCATCAGGCTCCATTTCCGAATTTCGGCGACCAGCGCATGGGCGACGCGGCAGCGGGCCGTGCCGTGGCTGGTGAAATCACGAAGGGAGAGGACTGGAGAACCGGAACATGCGCAGCCTGATCATCAATGCCGATGACTTCGGCCTTGATCGCGAAACCTTCAATACGACAGTGGACTGCTTCGAGGCTGGACTGCTGACCAGCGCCACGATCATGGTCGGCTGCGACGCGTCTGCGCAGGCGTACGACTTTGCCCGGCAGAACCGCAAGCGCTTTTCGTTCGGACTGCATTTCAACATCGTCGATGGCTTCAGGCCGGTGGCGCCGGAAATCGACACGTCGCTGTGCGACGAGCCCGGTGCCTTTCGCGAAAGTATGGACCAGCGCTACGCGGCCCTGATCGGCATGCTGACCACTACGGACATCCGCCGCGAGTTCCGCCTGCAATTGGAGGAACTGCGAGATCATCACGTGGAGGTGACGCATGTCGACAGCCACGGCCACCTGCACAAATTCCCGAGCGTCATTTATTCGCTGCGCCAGGAAATGCGCCGTGCCGGCCTGACCTGGGTGCGCCGGCCGCAAAACATGTTCCTGAATCCGAACGGCAAACGGCGCATGGTGAACAACGTCTTCATGATCCCGTTCTGGGGAATGATGTACACCGACTACTACTGCGCGGTGGACCAGTGCGACGGCACCTGGGCGAAACGGCTGCCCGAAGTGCTGCCGAACGGGCTAACCGAAGTCTCCGTCCACCCCGGCCGTGCCGAAGCATGGCGGCTCAACGAGGCTGCGCCCCTGCTGGCACCACGGGAACTGTCGAAGGCGCTGAAAATGGCAGATATCTCGCTGACACGGTATCGGGCCTGGGTCTGAGGCTCGGGGTACTGGAGACGGGGAAGTTGCTGCGGAAGACGTCCGGATCGGCGTCTCAAGAAAATCTGGTGCCCGGGGTCGGACTCGAACCGACACGCCTTGCGGCGGGGGATTTTGAGTCCCCTGCGTCTACCTGTTTCACCACCCGGGCATGGGCTTGGCGATGGACGGAAATGCACATCGCGCGCTGATGAACCGCCGATTATGCCGCAATTCCACTGCATGGACAACAAGCGCGCGCCCTGATCGGACCACCGGGCGGGCGCCGATCGCCTAGCGTCCGCGCCGCGCATTGGTGGTGCGGCTGCGGTCAAAGAAGCCGGGCGGCTTGCGGGCGATCCAGCGGATGAAGTCGGCCATGGCCGGGTGGGCGCGAAGGGTGTCCCAGTCGTGATAGATCGTTGCCAGTTCGGCTTCGGTGAAGACCGAATGGATCTTCTGATGGCAGACGCGATGCATGGCGATGACCGCGCGCCCGCCCTGGCTGCGGGGTACGGGGTGGTGCAGGTCGGTGCTGGCGTCGTCGAGCAGCAGCCGTCCGCACAGCGGGCAGCAGGCCGGCCCCGGATCGGCGCCATCGTCGGGGGCAATATCGGGTGGTCCGAGCTGCGGAGCCTTGCCGGCGCGCAGCCGGCGCTTGACGACCATACGCAAATCCGCTGAAAAGAGGGTGCCTTGGCAGTTGCGGTAGGATAGCGCGCAACCGTCCCATGCCGTGTCGCCGCGACCTCACCGGAGCCGAGAGCCATGTCTGCCCAGCCGACCCTCGATGCCACGCCTGCCGCCAGCCTTGCGTCGCTGGCAGCCCTGCCTTCGCAGGACCCCGCCTTCTACGCCCAGGCCTACAACAATCGCGCCAATGTGCCGGACAATGCCGTTCATATGGCGCGCTGGGCGGCGGATTCGGCACTGGTGCGGGCCGGCATGGTGACGTACTTCGAGAACCTGGCCTATGGCGATGCGGATTCGCCGCTTGCCGAGACCGAAACGCTCGACTACTTCCCGGCGGCGCTGCGCGATGACGATGCGCCACCGTTGCTGGTGTTCCTGCACGGCGGCTATTACCGTGCGCTGGACAAGCGCGACCACAGCTTCGTGGCCAGCGTGCCCACGCGTCGCGGCGTGTCGGTGGCCGTGGTCAACTACGCGCTGTGCCCGGCGGTGACCGTGGAGACCATCGTGTGGCAGGTCATGCAGTCGGTGGCGTGGCTGTATCGCGAGGCCGACCGGCTGGGTCACGATCGCAATCGCATGTTCCTGGCTGGGCATTCGGTGGGCGGCCACCTGGTGACGATGCTGATGGCCGCGCTGTGGCCGCAGTTTGCCGACGACCTGCCGTCAGACCTGATCAAGGGCGGACTGTCGATCAGCGGTCTTTACGATCTGGAGCCGCTGCGTCGCGCCGAATTCCTGCAGACCGACCTGCAACTCAGCGAGACCGATGTGGCGCGCCTGTCGCCGGCCTTCATGGTGCCGGCCACCGGTGCGCCGCTGATTACCGCCGTGGGCGAGCTTGAATCCAGCGAGTACCAGCGTCAGCACGCGCTGATCCGCGCGGCGTGGCCGGGCAACGCGCGCGACGATATCGCGCTGCCGGGCCGCCATCATTTCAACGCCATGGACGATTTGATGCGCGACGACAGCCAGTTGTCGCGTGCGCTGCTGGGGATGATCGCGGGCGTCTAGCCTGCATTCGCCACGCGCTTACTGCTTTTTCAGTTCCAGCACCTTCAGCAGCGACGACGTGTCGTCCTTGCCCCAGCCCTGATCCATCAGTTCGCCCAGCTGGGCGGCCGTGGCGCGCATGGCGGGCAGGTCCAGGCCGATTTCACCGGCGATATCGGCGGCCAGGCCAAAGTCCTTGGCGTGCAGCCGCGATTCGATGCCGGCGGAGAAATCGCGCGACACCATCTTCGGGCCCAGCAGGTCGAGCATGCGGCTGCCGGCAAAACCGGTGGACAGCGCCTGGAAGACCTTGCCGGTATCCACGCCCTGCGCGCCGGCAAAGCGCATCGCCTCGGCAATGCCTTCGATATTGACCACCTGGGCAATCTGGTTGCAGAGCTTGGCGACCTGGCCGGCGCCATGGTCGCCGATATGGGTGATCGTCTTGCCCACGCATTCCAGCAGTGGTCGCACTTTCTCCAGATTCTCGGCCTTGCCGCCGACCATGATTGTCAGCGTGCCAGCCTGTGCGCCGATGGTGCCGCCCGACACCGGGCAGTCGAGCGCCTCGATGCCCCGGGCGGCCAGCGCCTGGGCAATCTCGCGCGTGACGATCGGCGAGATCGTGCTGTGATCCACGCAGATGGTGCCCGGCGCGGCGCCTTCGATCACGCCTTGCTGGCCCAGCAGCACGTCGCGCACGTCTTCCGACGAGGTCACGTTGGTGAAGACGACGGCCGCGCCGCGAGCCGCCTCGGCGGGCGTGAAGAACGGCTCGGCGCCAAGCTGGCGCGCGGCGTCGGCTGCTTCGGGGCGGCGCACGAAGGCGCGTACGGTGTGGCCGGCGCGGATCAGGTGACCGACCATTGGCGCGCCCATTGCGCCCAGGCCGATAAATGCCACGGTAGTCATGAATGCTTCCTTGTTACTTGTCGCCTGCATAGGCGAACTTGCCATTGCGGATGGTGCCCATCACGCGGGCACGCTGGTCAAAACCCTGGTGGTCCTGCGCGCTGAGGTTCAGTACGCCATTGGGCACGGTCAGGTTCCTTGTCGATTCGATGGCGTCGCGCAGTGCGCTGCGGAACGCCGGGGTGCCCGGCTGGGCGCCAGTCTTCAGGGCGCGCCGGCTGGCATCGTCCAGCAGCAGCCAGGCGCCCCAGGCATCGCCGGCGAATTGCGTGACGGTGTCGGCGCCGTACTTCGCTTCATAGCGCTTGACGAAGTCGATCGCCACCTTCTTCGCCGGATGGCTGTCGGGTAGCTCGCGCGCCACCACGACGGGCCCGGTGGGAAACAGCGTCCCTTCCACGTCCTTGCCGCCAATGCGCAGGAAATCCCACGAGGCGATGCCATGCGTCTGATAGATGCTGCCCTTGTAGCCACGCTCGTTGAGCGCCTTCTGTGGCAGCGCGGCCGGCGTGCCCGAGCCAGCGATCAGGATGGCGTCGGGGTTGGCCGCAATCAGCTTGAGCACCTGGCCCGTGACCGAAGTGTCCATGCGGCCGAAGCGCTCCTGCGCCACCACCCGCAGGTGTCGCATTTCGGCCATTTTCGAGAATTCGCGCCACCAGCTTTCGCCATAGGCGTCGTTGAAGCCGATAAAGCCAACGGTCTTCACGCCGTGGTTGACCATGTATTCGGTCAGCAGCGTTGCCATCAGCGCGTCGTTCTGCGGCATCTTGAAGGCCCAGCGGCGGCGCGTATCGGCCTGCGGTTCGACGACGCTGGCGGACGCGGCCAGCGCCACCATTGGCGTGCCGGTCTCGGAGAGCGCATCGAGCGCGGCAATCGCATTCGGCGTGATGTTCGGGCCGACGATCACGTCGACCTTGTTTTCGGCGATGAACTTGCGCACGTTGCGCACCGCGACGGCCGGGTCGGTGCCGTCGTCCAGCACGATGTACTGGGCACGCTGGCCGCCCAGCGTCTGCGGCCACAACTGCACGGTATTGGTCGACGGAATGCCGATGGCCGCGGCGGAGCCTGTCAGCGACAGGTCGACCCCGACGCGAATATCGGCGCGCGCGGCACCGATCAGGCACATCGACATCACAGGCAGCAGCAACTGACGCAGGCGCATGGACAACCTCCGGAACATGACAGCATGACAGCGGTGGAAGAAAAAAATGCCGGTCTGGCGCTTGGTTCGGGGCCCGGCTTCGCGCCCCTTATTTCGCGCCCTTGCTTCCCGACGTTACTTCTTGACCTTACTTCTTGACCTTACTTCGCGGCCAGTCGCCATAGCGACGTGACCTCGGCCTTGCGCGCGGCGAACAGCGGATCCTCGGCGTCAGTGGCCTTGGGGTGCCGTGGCCGGATATCGGAGCGGCCCAGAACCTTGAGCCCCGCCGCATCGATCCAGCCTAGCAGTTCGTCGCGCGAACGCAGGCCCAGATGTTCGGCAAAGTCGGACAGGATCAGCCAGCCCTGGCCGCCCGGCTCCAGATGCGCGGCCAGGCCGTTCAGGAAGCCACGCAGCATGCGGCTGTCGGGGTCGAACACCGCATGCTCGATCGGCGAGCTTGGTCGTGCCGGCACCCAGGGAGGGTTGCAGACCACCAGCGGGGCGCGGCCTTCGGGGAACAGGTCGGCGTCGATGATCTCGACCTGCTTTGCCAGGCCAAGCCGGTCGATGTTCTCGCGTGCGCAGCCCAGCGCGCGCGGGTCCTGGTCGGTGCCCACCACGCGCTTCACGCCGCGCTGGGCCAGCAGGGCGGCCAGCACGCCGGTGCCGGCGCCGATGTCGAAGGCCAGTGCCGTGGATGGCAGCGCTTCCCTGGCTACCAGCTCGATGTATTCGCCGCGTACCGGCGAGAACACGCCGTACCACGGATGGATGCGCTCGCCCAGCACCGGGATCTCGACACCCTTCCTGCGCCACTCGTAGGCGCCGATCAGGCCCAGCAGTTCCCGCATCGACGCCACGTAGGGGCCGTCGCTCTTGCCATAGACCTGTTCGCAGGCTTCATGCACGTCGGGCGCGCGGCGCAGCGGCACCACATGGCCGGCCTCGAACGGCAGCAGCAGCATGCCCAGTGTACGGGCACGTTGCGACTGCGCCAGCCGGTGCTTGTGGAACGACTCGGTCAGGCTGGCCGGCGCCTTGGTGGCGCTGCGCGCCTTGCGCTGGGGTTTGCGGTCCACGCGGCGCGCCATGGCCTGCAGCAGCTGGCGGGCATTCTGGAAATCACCGCGCCAGAGCAGGGCGGTGCCCTCGCTGGCAAGACGGTAGGCCGTATCGGCCGGGGTCTGGTCGTCGGCAATCACCACGCGCTTCGGCGGCGGCAGACCGGCCTCGGAACGCCACGGCGCGCTGCGCTCGGCGCCATCTTCGGTCCAGTGGATGGTGGGCAGGGTATCCATCGTTTACTTATATAGGTAGGGTTCTCGCGCCCCGTGAGAGGGCGCCAGGAATATGGAGCCAGGCGGTTCTGGCTGGACGCGCGACGGCAGGCAGTACAAGTGGTACGGCAAAGTCGCGCAACGACGCCAGAATCATCCTGTCAGTGTCTTTTACAGCTCGTAAGCCTCGTGGTCGCCGGACATCGCTTGCTCGACGAGCTTGCGATTCAGCGTCGGCGAGAACAGTTCGATGAAGGTATAGACGAAGCTGCGCAGATAGGCCCCCTGCTTGACGGCCAGATGGGTCACATTGGTGCCGAACAGGTGGCCGGCAGGGATGCCGCGCAGGTTGCGGTCGCGCTCGGCGTCGAAGGCCAGGCCGGCCACGATGCCGATACCCAGGCCGACCTCCACGTAGGTCTTGATCACGTCGGCATCGATGGCTTCGAGCACGATGTCCGCCTCCAGGTGACGCAACGCGAACGCCTTGTCGATCTTCGGCCGGCCGGCGAAATTCACGTCGTACGTGATCAGCGGGTAGCCGGCCAGGTCCTCCAGCGTCAGGTGCTTCTTTTCCAGCAACGGGTGATCAGGTGGCGTAATCACCATATGCTGCCATTGATGGCCCGGCAGCGACACCAGTGCCTTGTCGCTGGAGATGCCTTCGGTGGCGATGCCGATATCGGCCTGGTCGTGCAGGATCATGTCGGCGATCTGCGCCGGCGTGCCCTGCTGGATCGACAGCCGCACCTTCGGGTAGCGCTTGGTGAACTCGGCAATCACCCGCGGCAGCGCATAGCGGGCCTGGGTGTGCGTGGTGGCGATGGTGAAGTTGCCCTGGTCCTGCGCGGCGTAGTCCTTGCCCACGCGCTTCAGGCTTTCCACCTCCTGCAGAATCTTTTCCACCGACATCAGGATGCGCCGGCCCGGCTCCGTGAGGCTCCGGATGCGCTTGCCGTGGCGGGTGAAGATATCGACACCCAGTTCTTCCTCCAGCTCGATAATCGCCTTGGATACGCCTGGTTGTGATGTATAGAGCGCTTTTGCGGCCTCTGTCAGGTTGAAATTCTGGCGGACGGCCTCGCGCACGAAGCGAAACTGGTGAAGATTCATATAACTTCGCTCGTATAAACAAACAACTTCTTATTAGTTTGAGATATGAGGCGAGTTTATTACGATTCTCGAACTTTGTTAAACGTTCGCCTGCCCGAATTGCGTCTGCGCCCGGCCTGAAAAGGTGGTGCCGGCACCACCGGAGCAAAAGGCGTAGTCGAGAAGCCCCCAATGTCCCTTGCCTATACCGTTTCCGGTCTGCTGGTAGGTCTCCTGGTCGGTCTGACCGGGGTAGGCGGGGGTTCGCTCATGACGCCGCTTCTGACGCTGCTGTTCGGCTTTTCGCCGGCCACGGCGGTCGGTACCGACCTGGCGTTCGCTTCCATTACCAAGGGTTTTGGCACCATCGCCCATCGCGCACACGGCCATGTGCAGTGGCAGGTGGTGCGCCGCCTGTGCCTGGGCAGCCTGCCCGCCGCGCTGGCCGCCATCCTGGTGCTCAAGAGCGCCGGCGAACTCAATGCCCAGTGGCTGCACGCGATCCGCGTGACGATTGGCGTGTCGGTGCTGCTGACCGTGCTGTCGCTGCTGTTCCGCAAGCAGATGCTGGCGTGGCTGGAACGCAACCCGCGCTTCCAGCTGGAAGGCCGCGCGCAGGTGGTGGCAACGGTCATCGTGGGCGCCGTGATCGGCGTGCTGGTCACCGTGTCGTCGATTGGCGCCGGTGCCGTTGGCGCCACATTGATCCTGCTGCTGTATCCCCATATGAAGCCGGCCGAAGTGGCTGGCACCGATATCGCCTACGCCGTGCCACTCACGGCCGTGGCCGGGCTGGGCCACGTGTGGCTTGGCACCGTCGACTGGAATTTGTTGCTGGCGCTGCTGGTGGGCTCGATCCCCGGCATCTGGCTCGGTGCGCGACTGTCGCGGGCGCTGCCCGAACGGCTTGTGCGCGCCGCACTGGCGACGACGCTGACCCTCGTCGCCATCAAGCTCGTTTCCTAAGCATTCACCGAATACTGAACGGACCCACACCATGTATCAGTACGATCAATACGACCAGCGCATCGTCCAGGAACGTGTCGCGCAATTCCGCGACCAGGTGCGCCGCCGCCTGTCGGACGAACTGACCGAGGAAGAATTCCTGCCGCTGCGCCTGCAGAACGGCCTGTACATGCAGCGCCACGCGTACATGCTGCGCGTAGCCATTCCGTACGGCCTGCTGGCCTCGAAGCAGCTGCGCATGCTGGGCCACATCGCCCGCGAGTACGACCGTGGCTATGGCCATTTCTCCACGCGCCAGAACATCCAGTACAACTGGATGGACCTGGAGCGCGTGCCCGACGTGCTGGCGGACCTGGCCAGCGTCGAGATGCACGGCATCCAGACCTCGGGCAACTGCGTGCGCAACATCACCACCGACCAGTTTGCCGGCGTGGCGCCGGACGAGTCGGTAGACCCGCGCGTGCTGGCCGAACTGCTGCGCCAGTGGAGCACGTTCCAGCCCGAATTCGCGTTCCTGCCGCGCAAGTTCAAGATCGCGATCTCGGCCACCAAGGATGACCGCGCCGTGGTGCAGATGCACGACATCGGCATCTATGCGTACAAGAACGCAGAGGGCGAGACGCGCCTGCGCATCCTGGCCGGTGGCGGCCTGGGCCGTACGCCGATCCTGGGCACGATCATCAAGGAAGACCTGCCGTGGCAGCACATGCTGACCTACGTGGAGTCTGCCATCCGCGTGTACAACCGCTACGGCCGTCGCGACAACAAGTACAAGGCCCGCATCAAGATCCTGGTGAAGGCCATCGGCGCCGAGAAGTTCGCCGCCGAAGTGGAAGAAGAGTGGAAGTTCAGCAAGGACGGTCCCGGCACGCTGACGCAGGCCGAGTTCGACCGCGTGGCGCAGTACTTCGCGCCGCCGGCCTACGAAAAGCTGGCCGACACCGACGCATCGTTCGAAAAGCACCTGCTCGAGAACAAGGCATTCGCACGCTGGGTCAGCCGCAACGTGCGCGCGCACCGCGTGCCGGGCTACGCATCGGTCACGCTGTCGACCAAGCCGGGCCCCGTGTCGCCTCCGGGTGACGCCACGGCCGAGCAGATGGAAGCGGTGGCCGACTTCGCCGACCGCTACGGCTTTGGCGAACTGCGCGTGGCGCACGAGCAGAACCTGGTGCTGCCGGACGTGAAGAAGCACGACCTGTTCGCGCTGTGGGAAGAGGCAAGAAAGGCTGGCCTGGCAACGGCCAATATCGGCCTGCTGACCGACATCATCGCCTGCCCGGGCGGCGACTTCTGCTCGCTGGCCAATGCCAAGTCGATTCCGATTGCGCTGGGAATCCAGGAACGCTTCGACGACCTCGACTATGTCTATGACCTGGGCGAAGTGTCGCTGAACATCTCCGGCTGCATCAACGCCTGCGGCCACCACCATGTGGGCAACATCGGGGTGCTCGGCGTCGACAAGGACGGCTCGGAGTGGTACCAGGTCACGCTGGGTGGCGCCCAGGGCAACGACTCGGCGATCGGCAAGGTGATTGGCCCGTCGTTCAGCGCCGAGGAAATGCCCGAAGTGGTGACCCGCATCATCGACACGTTCGTGGCCAACCGTGCCGGCGACGAGCGCTTCATCGAAACGTTTGCCCGTATCGGCATCGCCCCGTTCAAGGAGCGCGTGTACGCCGACAAGCAGCGTGAAGAGCGCGCCGAAGCCTGACGAACGAGAGACATTGAACATGGCAAAGATCATTCAACTGCAACGCGACGACGCAGGCCAATTCCGTCCCGTCATCGTGGAAGACAACTGGACCGTGCTGCGCGCGACCGAGGAACAGCCGCTGGACGAAGCCCGCATTGCCGCCGTGGCAAAGGGCACCGACGCCGTGCTGTTCCCGCTGTCGGCGTGGAAGGCCCATGAGGCACTGCTGGCTGGCCGCGACAAGGCCATCACCGGCGTGTGGCTGGCGCCGGAAGACGAGCCGGGCGATGCCGAGGCGCTGTTTGACCGCGTGTCGGCCGTGGCCGTCGATTTCCCGGTGTTCCGCGATGGCCGCGGCTTCTCGTCGGCCTACCTGCTGCGCACCCGCTACCACTGGGCCGGCCAGCTGCGCGCCATCGGCGACGTGCTGCGCGACCAGCTGAACTTCATGAAGCGTTGCGGCTTCGATACGTTCGCCGTGCGTGCGGACAAGAACATCGAGGACGCCATCAAGGGCTTTACCGAGTTCACCGTGGCCTACCAGGCATCGGTGGACGAGCCGCTGCCGCTGTTCCGCCGTGCACGCGCCGACGTGACCGACGCAACGGCCCGGGGCGCAGCATGAGCTCCGTGATTTCCGAAATCCCCGTGGTCGATGAATCGGCTTCGCTGTCGGGTTCGATTTCGTCCCTGCGCCCCCCAGCGCTGTGGACGAAGCCCGAGTACACGGGTTCGGTCGAGGCGCTCGAAGCCAAGGAGCGCGAGCTGGCCGAGCGTCTGTCGGGCATCGCCGCACGCTTCTTCCGCGCGCGCTTTGCCACGAGCCTGGCTGCCGAAGACATGGTGCTGACCGACGCGATCCTGCGCGGCGGCGAAGCGGTGCGCGCCGGCATCCGCGTGTTCACGCTGAACACGGGCCGCCTGCACGCCGAGACGCTGGCCGTGCTGGATCAGGTGAAGGACCACTACGGCTACTCGGTCGAGCAGTTCACGCCCGACCAGGAGGCGGTGGACAACTACCTGCGCAACCATGGCCTGAACGCGTTCTACGACAGCGTGGACCTGCGCAAGAGCTGCTGCGGCATCCGCAAGGTGGAACCGCTGAACCGCGCGCTGTCGCACGCCGACGCCTGGATGACCGGCCAGCGCCGCGAACAGGCCGTGACGCGCGCCGAGCTGCCGTTCGAGGAAATGGACGACGCACGCGGCATTCCCAAGTTCAATCCGCTGGCGGACTGGACCGAGGCCGAAGTGTGGGCCTACCTGACGCGCCACAACGTGCCCGTCAACGCGCTGCACGCCAAGGGCTACCCCAGCATTGGCTGCGAGCCGTGTACACGGGCGGTGAAGGCCGGCGAGGACGTCCGCGCGGGCCGGTGGTGGTGGGAAAGCCGGGATTCGAAAGAGTGCGGGCTCCACGAACAGAACATCAAGCACTGAACAGAATTAGCAGAGGCCAGAACGACATGGGCATCATGAACGACATCGCAGACGCAGGCGTGGCCGCCAACGTGGAACACCTGCTGCAGGTCCAGAACGACCACCTCGACCGGCTCGAAGCCGAGTCGATCTACATCATCCGCGAGGTGGTGGCCGAGTGCCGCAACCCGGCGCTGCTGTTCTCGGGCGGCAAGGATTCGATCGTCATGCTGCACCTGGCGCTGAAGGCCTTCCGCCTGGGCGACCGCAAGGTGGAGCTGCCGTTCCCGCTGGTGCATATCGACACCGGCCACAACTACCCGGAAGTGATCACGTTCCGTGACCAGCGCGTGGCCGAACTGGGCGCGCGCCTGGTGGTGGGCCATGTGGAAGACTCGATCAAGCGCGGCACCGTGCGCCTGCGCAAGGAAACCGACTCGCGCAACGCCGCACAGGCCGTGACGCTGCTGGAAACCATCGAGGCGCACAAGTTCGACGCACTGATGGGCGGCGCCCGCCGCGACGAAGAGAAGGCCCGCGCCAAGGAGCGGATCTTCTCGTTCCGCGACGAGTTCGGCCAGTGGGACCCGAAGGCCCAGCGCCCGGAACTGTGGAGCCTGTACAACGCCCGCATGGCGCAGGGCGAACAGATGCGCGTGTTCCCGATCTCGAACTGGACCGAGCTGGATGTGTGGCAGTACATCGCCCGCGAAAACCTGGCCCTGCCGCCGATCTACTACGCGCACCAGCGCGAAGTGGTGCGCAAGAACGGCCTGCTGGTGCCGGTGACGCCGATCACGCCGAAGCAGGACGGTGACGTCAGCGAAGTGATGTCGGTGCGCTTCCGTACCGTGGGCGACATCAGCTGCACCTGCCCGGTTGCCAGCGTTGCCGCATCGCCGGTGGAGATCATCGCCGAGACCGCGGTGACCGAGATCACCGAGCGCGGCGCCACGCGCATGGACGACCAGACGAGCGAGGCCTCCATGGAGCGCCGCAAGAAGGAAGGCTACTTCTAAGCCGACGCAGCAGAGGAATACGACAATGTCTCACCAATCCCAACACCAAGGCCTGCTGCGTTTCATCACCGCGGGTTCCGTCGATGATGGCAAGAGCACGCTGATCGGCCGCCTGCTGTTCGACAGCAAGGCCGTGCTGTCCGACCAGCTGGCCGCGCTGGCCAACGCCAAGAACAAGCGCACTGCCGGCGAGGAAATCGATTTCTCGCTGCTGACCGACGGCCTGGAGGCCGAGCGCGAACAGGGCATCACGATCGATGTGGCGTATCGCTATTTCTCCACGGCGCGCCGCAAGTTCATCATCGCCGACACGCCGGGCCACGAGCAGTACACGCGCAACATGGTCACGGGCGCCTCGACCGCCCACGCGGCCATCGTGCTGGTGGACGCCACGCGCGTCACGGTCACCAATGGCCGTGCCGAACTGCTGGCCCAGACCAAGCGCCATTCGGCGATCCTGAAGCTGCTGGAACTGCAGCACGTGATCGTGGCCGTGAACAAGATGGACCTGGTCGAATACAGCGAACAGCGTTTCAATGAAATCCGGACGGCCTACGGCGAGCTGGCCGAGCAGCTGGGGCTGAAGGATGTGACGTACGTGCCGGTGTCGGCGCTGCGCGGCGACAACATCGTGCACGCCAGCGACGCCATGCCGTGGTACCAGGGCGAGCCGCTGCTGCCGCTGCTGGAAGCCCTGCCGGTGGAAGACGTGGCCCCCGAGGGCGATGCCGCGCTGCGTTTCCCGGTGCAGCTGGTGGTGCGCCAGGACGGCTCTGCCGCCGATGATTTCCGGGGCTACGCCGGCCGCGTGGAAGCCGGTACCGTGCGCGTGGGCCAGAAGCTGCGCGTGCTGCCGGCCAACCGCGAAGCCGTGGTGGCCGAGGTGCTGACGCCCAATGGTTCGGCCGATTCGGCCAATGCCGGCGACACGGTGACCGTGCGCCTGGCCGAAGACGTCGATGTTTCGCGCGGCGACATGTTCGTGGCCGTCGACGCCCCGGCAGCATCGGCCAGGAAGCTGACGGCCGACCTGTGCTGGTTCGACGACGAATCGCTGAACCCGTCGCGCAAGTACGTGCTCAAGCACACCACGGCCAGCGTGTTCGCGCGCGTGTCGACGGTGGATCGCGTGCTGGACGTGCATACGCTGTCGCACGAGACCGGCCGCCACGAGATCAACCTGAACGACATCGGTTCGGTGCAGCTCTCGCTGCAGAAGCCTATCGTCTGCGACACGTATGGCGACAACCCCGCCACGGGCGCCTTCGTGCTGATCGACGAAGCCACCAACCATACGGTGGCGGCGGGCATGATCCGTGCGTATGCCTGATATCGTCCAGCCTGGACAGATCGGATAACGGTGGCAAAGATGAACGCGCAGAAGGCAACGTCGACCGGCAAGGTGTACCTGATTGGTGCGGGCCCCGGTGCGGCCGACCTCATTACGGTGCGTGGCGCACGGCTGTTGGGCGAGGCCCAGGTTGTGCTGCACGACGCGCTGGTGTCGCCCGAGATGCTGGCCTGGTGTCCGCAGGCCGAGCTGATCGAGGTGGGCAAGCGCTGCGGCCAGCGATCGACCGCGCAACTGTTCATCAACCGCCAGATCGTCGACCTGGCAAGCAAGTACGAGCGCGTGGTGCGCCTGAAGGGCGGCGATCCGATGCTGTTCGGCCGTGCCGACGAGGAATTGCAGGCGCTGGAGGCGGCTGGCATCGAGTATGAAGTGGTGCCGGGCATTACCGCCGCCCTGGCGGCGGCCAGCGCCATTGCACGGCCGCTGACCAAGCGCGGCGTATCGCGCAGCGTGGCGTTTGCCACCCAGGCCAAGGCAGCCGATGCGATCGACGTCGAGGCTGACGTCAAGGCCGACACCATCGTCTATTACATGGGCCGCGACCAGGCGGCCAATATTGCCGCGCAGCTGATGGCGCGCGGCAAGCCGGCATCCACGCCCGCCTGGGTGGTGGAAGCGGCAACCACGTCAAACCAGCGCAGCCGGCAGTTCACCCTGCGCCAGATGGCGGCGGGCGAGGCGGCGCGCTGGATGGATCCGGTACAGCCGAGCCTGCTGATGATTGGCGAGGCGTTGGGAACCCGCGCAACCGAGCGTGTCGAAGAGCACGCGCAGGACGAGCGGGCGGCGTGAGGGGTAGCAGTAGATAGCAAAAAGGCCAGGAAGCGATTCCTGGCCTTTTTCATTCGGGTTGTCCTTCAATGGCTGCCGGTGGGCCCGGCCGATGGGCCCGAGGAGGCCGCCTGCGCGCAATAGGCCGCAATGGCATCGAGCACGCTGTCGATCTCGCCCACTGCGGTAGCGGCCTCGATCCGCACGCCGGGATACTTCGCCCGGCATTCGTCGATCAGCAACGGGAAGTCTCGCCGCAGATGGCCGCCCTGGCCAAAGAAGACCGGCACCACGGTCATCGTGCCGACGCCAGCGCCGGCCAGTTCGTCAATGGTTTCCGCCAGCGACGGCGCCATCAATTCCAGAAAGGCCAGCCGGATCGCACAACCGGGCAGCAGCGCCGAAAGCCTGGCGTGCAACCGGTCGAACGGCTCGCGCCAGCGGGCGTCGCGGGCGCCGTGGCCAAACAGGACGATGGCTTTCCTGGGCGCGGTCATCGTCAGTGCCGGTCCACCCAGCGCAATGATGTCAGCGCAATGGTCAGGTAGAGCGTGCCGGGCACCAGCGCCGAGACGATCGGCGGCCAGGTATGCAGCAGGCCCACATGCGAGAACAGCGTGTTGGAAAGGTGGAACGACAGGCCCAGCATGATGCCGCCGAAGACCTTCACGCCCACCGCGCCGGCCCGCGCATGCAGGTAGGCAAACGGCAGGGCCAGCGCCACCATCACGAACAGCGTCAGCGGATAGACCACCTTCTTCCAGAACGCGATCTCGTAGCGCTGCGTGTCCTGCTTGTTATCGCGCAGATGGCGGATATAGCGGAACAGGTCCAGCGTCGACATCCGTTCCGGGGTCACCAGCAGCACCGAGAGGATCTGTGGGGTCAGCTCGGAGTGCATCACCATGTTCGGGAACAGGGCCTGCTCGGCGCGGAAGTCGGGCGCCAGCGCGTCGCGCTGGGCGGCCGGCTGCTGGCTTGCTGGCAGATCGCGCAGTTCGGCAAAACGGGTCTCGTTGACGTCGTTGAGCTGCCATTGCTGCCCGCCCTGGTAGCGGCCCTCCTTGGCGACGCGGATCACGCGCAGGCGGTAATCCTTGTCGAACTCGTAGATCGTGATGCCGGTGATCGACTGGTCCGCCTTCAGGCCCTGGACGTTGACAAAACGAGTGATCTCATTGCCACTTGTAGCGTCACGGTCGCGGTCCTTGACCCAGACGCCCGAGCGGAAGCCCGACGAAACCGTGGCGCCAATCGCCTCAAGCTTGATCTTCTGCGCGTACTGTTCGGCCGCCGGGCCGATGAACTCGCCAAAGATGAAGGTGACCACCGCCAGCGGCACGGCGAGCTTGAACAGCGAGAACAGCGCCTGGCGCGTGTTCAGGCCGGCCACCCGGAAGATGGTGTACTCGGACTGGCTTGCCAGCTGCGAGAACACGTAGATGGCGCTGATCAGCACGGCAATCGGCAGCACCTCGTAGACCCGCGTGGGCGCCTGCAGCATGACGTGGACGAACGCCACCAGCGATGTGTAGTTGCCCTGCACGCTCTCCAGTTCGCTGAGCATGTCGAAGAAGATGAACAGCGCCAGCACCGCGAACAGGATGAACGCGAAGACGCCGTAGATCAGCCGCGCGAAGTAGCGCTCATAGACGGCCAGGATCCTCATGCCTTGCTCCCGCCGCTTGCGCCATTTGCGCCCTTGGCCGGCTTCCTGAGCCGGTGCAGGCCGAACACCGCCCGCCAGCCGCCCAGGCTGCGGTTCGCGCGGTAGCGGAACATCATCAGCGCGCACAGGAACACGATGAGGTGGATCGGCACCAGCGCCCCCCAGAACGACAGCGATCCCGAGCGCACCCAGGCCTGGGCCAGGTTGATCAGGTTGCTGTACGTCAGGTAGATCAGCACGGCGAACACCAGCGGCGTATAGCGGCCCAGACGCGGGTTCACATACGCCAGCGGGATGGCGATCATCACGAAATTGAAGGCCAGGATCGGCAGCGACACGCGCCACAGCAGCTCGCCCAGGTTTTCCCGGGTGGGATTGCGCAGCAGGTCGATCGTGTCGCGGCTCTTGGCGGGCAGGTCGGCTTCGGTCTCGGGCGGCTTGTTGTCAACCTTGACGGCATATTTATCGAATTCGATGATCCGATAGTTAAGCTGGCCCGGGATGCCGGCGTAGCGGCGGCCGTGCTCCATGACCACCAGACGGTCGCCGTTGGGCTGGGTCTCGAACTGGCCCTGGTGCGACAGCGCCACCCCGATCTTGCCGGCCTCGGAATTTGCAACAAAAACGTTACGGGCGTGCTTCATGTCGGCGTCGATGCCCTCGATGAACAGCACGTAATTGCCGTTGGCGGGCTCGATGAAGCGCCCGGAGGCGATCATCGACAGCACGCCACGCTGCTGGAAGCGGTCGCGGAACAGTGCGCTCTGCTGGTTGGCCCACGGCCAGGCGAAGGTGCCCAGCAGCAGCGCCATGATGAAGAAAGGCGTGGCGAACTGCAGCACCGGCTTGACCAGGTCGCGCAGCGAGATGCCGGCCGAGAACCACACCACCATCTCGGAGTCCTTGTACCAGCGGGTCAGGACGATCAGCGTCGAGATGAACAGCGTGGCCGACAGCAGGATCGACAGGTAGCCAATGGTGGCCAGGCCGATCAGCATCAGCACGTCGTTGGGGCTGGCCTTGCCGTTGGCGGCCATGCCCAGGATGCGGATCACGAGCGACGTCAGCATGAACGTCAGCATCACCAGGAACACCGCACCGGCGGTGTAGGCGAGCTCGCGTCGCAGGGCTTGTTGAAAAATCATGCGTGAATCGCTTCCGGCTTCCGGCCGGCGCGGGCGATATGCCGGGGGCCGAGGGACTGGCAGGACCGCGGGCTGTCAGCTTGCAGGATCGGCGGCGGCAGATCGCGGATGAAAATCGCGGATAATGGGGGCTTTCTTTTCGACGAGCCCCTGGAAGGAAGCGCGATGGAATTTAGCACAAAAGCCCTGGATCTGAGCAAAGCCGGCCAAAATGGTTTCCTGGCCACCAAGACCGACTGCCTGGTGGTGGGCCTTTTCGAGGGCCAGAATCTTGCCGGAGTAGGCAAGGCGCTGGACGTGGCCACCAAGGGGCTGGTGGCGCGCCTGGTCAAGCAGGGCGACTTCGAAGGCAAGCGCGGCACCCATCTGATGCTGCACGAAGTGGCCGGCATCGGCGCCGCCCGCGTGCTGCTGGTTGGGCTGGGCAAGGAAGTCGAATTTACCGACAAGGCCTTTGCCGAGGCCGTGCGCACGGCCATGCGTGCGCTGGGCGGCACGCGCGCCACATCGGCGCTCTGGTGCCTGGCACAGCAGGTGCCGTCGCAGCGCGACGTGGCCTGGGCCGTGATCACGACGATCAGCATCGTGCGCGAGGCCGGCTACCGCCTGCTGGAGCGCCATCCCGAACTCAAGCGCCCGACCAAGGGCGCCGGCACGGCCGACAAGCCCACGCTGCGCAAGATCGTGCTGGCCGTGGACGCCGCCGACGCCAAGACGGCCACCCAGGCCGTGGTGCGCGGCTCGGCCATCGCCAACGGCATGGAACTGACGCGCGACCTGGGCAACCTGCCGTCGAACATCTGCACGCCGACCTACCTGGCCAATACCGCGCGCGGCATCGCCAAGAAGCACAAGCTCAAGGTGGAAATCCTGGGCCGCAAGCAGATCGAGGCGCTGAACATGGGCGCCTTCCTGGCCGTGACCAAGGGCAGCGTCGAGCCGCCGCAGTTCATCGTGCTGCGCTATGACGGCGCCAGCGCCAAGGCCGCGCCGGTCGTGCTGGTGGGCAAGGGCATCACGTTCGACACCGGTGGCATCTCGCTGAAGCCGGGCGAGGGCATGGACGAGATGAAGTACGACATGTGCGGCGCCGCGTCGGTGCTGGGCACGATCCAGGCGGTGGCCGAGATGGGCCTGAAGCTGAACGTGATCGCCGTGGTGCCCACCTGCGAGAACATGCCCGCCGGCAACGCCACCAAGCCGGGCGACGTGGTGGTCAGCATGTCGGGCCAGACCATCGAGATCCTGAATACGGACGCCGAAGGTCGCCTGATCCTGTGCGACGCGCTGACCTACGTGGAGCGCTTCAAGCCCGCGGCCGTGGTCGACGTGGCAACCCTGACCGGCGCCTGCATCATCGCGCTGGGCCATGTGAACAGCGGCCTGTACGCCCGCAGCGACATGCTGGCCGACCAGCTGCTCAACGCCGGCCGCAAGGCCATGGACACCGCCTGGCGCCTGCCGCTGGACGACGATTACCAGGACCAGCTCAAGTCGAATTTCGCCGACATGGCGAATATCGGCGGCCGTCCGGCTGGCAGCGTCACGGCGGCGTGCTTCCTGGCGCGCTACACCGAAAAGTACGACTGGGCCCACCTGGACATCGCCGGCACCGCCTGGAAGAGCGGCGCGGCCAAGGGGGCCACCGGCCGTCCGGTGCCGCTGCTGACGCAGTTCCTGATGGACCGTGCCGGGTAACCGGCCAATCGAAGGCAACGCAGGATGACGCGCATCGACTTCCACAGCAACGTGCCGGATTCGCTGGCCTACGTCTGCCGCCTGGTCCGCAAGGCCTATGGGGCAGGGCAGAAGGTGGTGGTGTTCGGCGCCCCGCAGCAGCTGGCGCAGCTTGACGCGCGGCTGTGGTCGTTCTCGCCGCTCGACTTCCTGCCGCATTGCGGGCTGGACAGCCCCAATGCGGCGGTGACGCCGATCATCCTGGCGGCCACGCTGGAATCGGTGCCGCACCACCAGTTGCTGGTGAACCTTGCGCCGGAAGCCCCGGCGCAGTTCGCCAGCTTCGAGCGGCTGATCGAGGTGGTGGGCGCCACCCCCGACGCCCGCGACGCGGGCCGCGAGCGCTATCGTTTCTATCGTGAGCGCGGGTATCCGCTCACGCACCATGACATCGGGCAGGCCAAAGGAGAATCGGCATGAGCGAACGCACGACATCGCGGGTGATTCCGCGGTTGGGTCCCAATGACAGCGTGCCGTTGCTGACCGAAATCGTCGAACTGCCAGACGCGGCATTCGATGTGCCAACCCAGCCGCTGGATCACCCGCAGCCGTCCACGCGCCATGGCGCCACGGTCATCGATACCGCCGACATGCCCGATTCAGGCGTCGTGACGGCGGTCGGCGACATCGATGCCGTGGCCGGCACCGCAGCCGACACCGAGGCGCCGATCGTCGACACCGCCGCGTTCCTGCCCGGCGAGGATGATTTGCGCGCCGTGCGCACCGAACTGCTGACGCGCGTGATGATGCGCTTTCGCACCGAATGGCCGCAGGTGGTGGAGGCGCATACCGAGGCCACGCTGCAGTCACGCCTGGCCCCGCTGACCGCGCAACTGGCCAGCGAACTGACGCAGGCGCTGGAGGCCCGGCTTGTGGAGTGGCTCGACGCCACGCTGGAAGAGATCGAAAGGGACCCGGGCGGGGTCTGACGCCAACCTGTGATGGATTTCTCCCCTCTCCCGCCGCGCGGCAGAGGGGATCAGGTCAGCGGTACTTCAACTTCAGTCCGTCACGGCGCCCTTGCTGGCCGTCGACGCCAGTTTCGAAAACTTCGCCAGCACGCCACGGGTATAGCGCGGCGACGGCTGCTTCCAGGCGGCACGCCGTTTCGCCAGTTCGTCGTCCGGCACGTTCAGTTGCAGCACCAGTTGATGGGCGTCGATCGTGATCGAATCGCCTTCCTGCACCAGCGCGATGGTGCCGCCGACATAGGCTTCCGGCGCCACGTGACCCACCACCATGCCCCAGGTACCGCCCGAGAAGCGGCCGTCGGTGATAAAGCCCACCGATTCACCCAGGCCCTTGCCGATAATCGCCGAAGTGGGCGCCAGCATTTCCGGCATGCCCGGGCCGCCCTTGGGGCCCAGGTAGCGCAGCACGAGGATATCGCCCGCCTTGATACGGTCGCCCAGGATGGCCTCCATCGCGCTCTGCTCGTCCTCGAACACGCGCGCGGGGCCGGTGATGACCGGGTTCTTGAGCCCGGTGATCTTGGCTACCGCGCCTTCCTCGGCCAGGTTGCCCTTCAGGATCGCCAGGTGCCCCTGTTTGTAGAGTGCGCGGTCGAGCGGCATGATCACGTTCTGGTCGGCGCGCGGCTGGTCGGGCACGTGCTCCAGTTCCTCGGCCAGCGTGCGGCCGGTGATGGTCAGGCAGTCGCCATGCAGCAGGCCCGCGTTCAGCAGGATCTTCATGACCTGCGGAATGCCGCCGGCGCGGTGCAGGTCGGTCGCCACGTAGTCGCCCGACGGCTTCAGGTTGCAAATCACCGGCACGCGGCGGCGGATACGCTCGAAATCGTCGATCGTCCATTCCACCTCGGCCGAGTGGGCGATGGCCAGGTAGTGCAGCACGGCGTTGGTGGACCCGCCCGTTGCCATGATCAGCGTCACGGCGTTCTCGATCGACTTGCGCGTGATGATGTCGCGCGGCTTGATGTCCTTCTTGACCGCCTCCACCAGCACACGGGCCGATTCGGCGGCGCTGTCGACCTTTTCCTGGTCCGGGTTCGCCATGGTCGACGAGTACAGCAGCGACATGCCCAGCGCCTCGAACGACGAACTCATCGTGTTGGCCGTGTACATGCCCCCGCACGATCCGGTGCTCGGGCAGGCGTTCTTTTCCACTCCTTCGAAGTCTTCCTCGCTCATGCGGCCAGCCGTGAACTCGCCCACGGCCTCGAACGACGACACGATGGTCAGGTCCTTGCCTTTCCAGTGGCCCGGCTTGATCGTGCCGCCATACACGTAGATGCCCGGCACGTTGGTGCGCGCCAGCGCGATCATGCCGCCCGGCATGTTCTTGTCGCACCCGCCGATGACCACCACGCCATCCATCCACTGGCCCTGGGCTGCAGTCTCGATACAGTCAGCGATCACTTCGCGCGAGATCAGCGAGTACTTCATGCCTTCGGTGCCCATCGACATGCCGTCCGAGATCGTCGGGGTACCGAAGATCTGCGGATTGGCGCCGGACGCGCGCACGGCATCCACGGCGGCATCGGCCAGGCGCTGCAGGCCGGCGTTGCACGGGGTGATCGTCGAATGTCCATTGGCGATGCCCACCATTGGCTTGTCGAAGTCTTCCTTCTTGTAGCCGAGCGCGTAGTACATCGAGCGGTTGGGGGACCGCGCCACGCCTTGCGTGATGTGCTGGGAGCGTTTGTTGAAAGCCATGAAGTCTCTCCGGGGGAAGCCGGCCCAGGCGCGAGCCATTGGTGCGCCAGCCGTGTTGTGGTGTTGTGCCGGAAAGCATGCGCTTGGCGTTTTAGCGTGTCAAATATATTATTCGACCGTTATTAGGTCGAAAAACATATCAGTTGCGGAGGGCTTACCCGTTGGATCTGCGCCAGTTGCGTTACTTCGTCACCGTGGCCGAGGAGCTGCATTTCGGGCGGGCGGCCCGGCGCCTGGCCATGACCCAGCCGCCGCTGTCGCAACAGATCCAGGCGCTGGAAGAAGAGATTGGCGTGCAGCTGTTCGTGCGCACGCGGCGGTCGGTGATGCTGACGCCGGCGGGCCAGCAGTGGCTGCCCGAGGTGCGGCGCGTGCTGGCCGATGCCGGGGCGCTGCCCGGACTGGCGCAGCGGCTGGCACGGGGCGAGGTGGGATCGCTGGCACTGGCCTTCGTCAGCACGGCCGACTACGGCATCCTGCCCGACCTGCTGCGGCATTTCCGCGCGCAGCACCCGGACGTGCAGCTGCAGTTGCGCGAAGCCACCAGCGACGTTCAGCTCGAAGCGCTGGCCGAGGGCACCATCGATGCGGGGCTGGTCATCCGCCCGCAACTGCCCGTGATGCCGCATGGCCTGTCGTACCTGCCGCTGGTGCGCGAACCGCTGGTACTGGCCGTGCCGGACGGGTGGCGGCCCGCCGGCGGTACCTCGGTGCCGCAGGCGGTGGCGCTGCGCGATGCCGCGCGCGAGCCGCTGGTCATCTTCCCGCGCCGAAGTGCGCCAGCGTTTTATGACATCATTACGGGCTACTATGCGCGCGACGGCCTGACGCCGGTGATTGCCCAGGAGGCCATTCAGATGCAGACGATCGTGAGCCTGGTGTCGGCCGGCATGGGCGTGGCGCTGGTGCCGGCATCTCTGCGCAACCTGCGGCGCACGGGCGTGTCCTACCTGACGTTGCTCGATGCCGGGCCCGAGATCGAGACCGGCCTGGCCTGGCGCGAGGGCGCGGCCGGGGTGGCGCCGGTGCTGCGGTCGTTTATCGACATTGCCACCGGGCTGGCCGGCGCCATCGGGCTGACGCATGACCATGGCATAAACACCTAGAACCATCGCGCAGCACGCCGCGCGCCCAAAATTTACCGCTACTCTCCCGCTTTCAACATGCTCGTTCATCCGCAATTCGATCCGGTTGCCATCCACCTGGGACCGCTGGCCATCCGCTGGTACGGACTGATGTACCTGGCCGGCTTCATCATGTTCCTGTGGTTCGGCCGGCTGCGTATCAAACAGCCCCATATCGCGGCACGAGGCTGGGTGTCGCGCGACCTTGACGACATGCTGTTCTATGGCGTGCTGGGCGTGATCCTGGGCGGCCGGCTCGGCTATGTGCTGTTCTACAAGCCAAGCTACTACCTGACGCATCCGCTGGAGATCTTCAAGGTCTGGGAAGGCGGCATGGCCTTCCATGGCGGGTTCCTGGGCGTGCTGGTGGCGATGTGGGTCTTTGCGAAGGTACGGCGCCGCCACTGGATGGAAGTGACCGATTTCATCGCGCCGCTGATTCCGTGCGGGCTGGCGGCAGGCCGCATCGGCAACTTCATCAATGGCGAACTGTGGGGCCGACCGACCGACCTGCCGTGGGGCATGATCTTCCCGCAGGCCGGCGACAATATTCCGCGCCATCCGTCGCAGTTGTATCAGTTTGCTGGCGAAGGCGTGGCGCTGTTCATCATCCTGTGGCTGTTTTCGCGCAAGCCCCGGCCGATGGGCGCGGTATCGGGCGTGTTCCTGATCGGCTATGGCGCGTTCCGCTTCCTGGCCGAGTTCACGCGCGAGCCCGACAGCTTCCTGGGCCTGCTGGCGCTGAGGCTGTCGATGGGCCAGTGGCTGAGCCTGCCGATGATCCTGATCGGCGTGGCGATGGTGGTCTGGGCGTATCGCCGCCAGGCCAACGGCGCGGCGGCAGGGGCGGCGCGTTAATCGGAACTGACCACCCTCTCCCATTTCATGGGCGAGGGGAGCAGGAAAATCGCGTATTACTGCGCGTTCCGGATCGCATTGATCCGCTCTCTGGTCATCGGGTGGGTCGAGAAGAATCCATCCTCCTCATCGTCCCGGTCGGCCCGCCCGGATTCCTTGCGGCGGGCGCCGTGGGCGTCTTCCAGCAGCTGTAGTGCGTCGGCCAGCGCGGCCGGCGGCAGGCGGTTCTCGCGCAATACCTCCACGGCAAAAGCATCGGCCTCGCGCTCGTGATCGCGCGAGTAGCGCATGGCCAGCATCGCCGTGGGCACCGTCGCCAGCAGCGAAGACACGTCGCCCAGCACGTACGCGGTCAACGCGCCCACCGCCGACGCCTGGAACACCTGCTGCAGCCCGTGGCGTTGCGTGACGTGGCCGGCCTCGTGCGCCAGCACGCCCATCATGGCCGTACCCGTGCCAAGCAGCTTCACCAGTTCGTCCGTCACGACGATGGTGCCGCCGGGCAGGGCCAGCGCGTTGGCCCCGATGCCGCCACCGTGACGGAACAGGATCTGGTAGTCGTGGCCGGGATCGGCCGGACGGCGCAGCGCCGCGAAATTGTCGCGGATGCGTTGCTGCTCGGCCGCCGGCAGCGTGCTCGGCTTGACGATGCCGCGGTCCAGGCTGTCGAGCGTGGTGCGGCCCAACTGGGCTTCGAGCGAGGGCGGTATCGTGCGTGCAACCAGAACCGCAGTCCACGGCAGCAGGTAGAAATACGAGACCGCCACGAACAGCGCCAGGCCCAGCATCGATGCGCCCACCAGGCGCCAGCTGTTCTGCGCGCGCGACACCCAGCCTTCGCGATGCCCGGTGGCCGCCAGCATCGCGTCAAAGCCGGCGTGGTCGGTGATCTCGCAGTAGGCACCATCGTCGAACGTCACCAGGCGCGGGCCGCGCCGGATGCGCTCGGAAACGCGCAACGACGCCAGCGGCGCGCGGCGCAGTTCGTCGCCGCCGTCATCCTGCAGCACGGCGTGCCCGTCCCGGACATGCAGCACGACCGGATGCGCGCGCGACGTGCGGCCATCGAAGTATTGCGCGGCAATCATGGTGACCCGTTCCTCCGCTTACAGCGCGATGTCGATGTCGTACCAGTCGGCCGCGGCATCGCCCAGCGCACCCACGTGCTGCTTTTCGCCAACCACGAAGGCGTCGAGCTGGCCCACGGCCACCATCGTCATCGATTCGACGCGGTAGCGTACCGAGCGCACGCGTGCGAACGGGTAGAACAGCCCCAGGGTCAGCGCCGTGAGAATCAGGTTTGTGACCGAGATCAGGAACAGCGTGCGCGCCTTGACTTCGCTGCGGAAGTGATGCGGCGCCAGCGTGGTGTGGTTCCACACCGCATTCTGCAGCTTGGCCTGGAAGAACGGGCCGATCAGCAGGAAGCCCGCGTACATCGCCAGCGCCATCAGGATGACGACGAATGCGATCGCTGCCTTGCCGCCAGCCGCCGCTGCCATCGCGCCACCGGCGAGGCCGCCGGCCACCAGGAACAGCAGCACCACGCCGGCGGTCACCAGATAGACGCGGTAGAAATCGCCCGCCGTGCCATCGAAGGCGAAGTGCGCCGTGCCAAAGCGCGTGTTGTTGTGCTGGTAGCGCTTGAGACGCTGGTGGGCCATCGGCCCCAGCAGCCACAGCGTCAGGCCCGCCAGCATCGGCCACAGCAGGAAGACCGTGTAACCGTCCCGGTCAGAGCCGGTGAAGGCGAAGCGCAGGCCACGGTAGCTGGAATTGGCCATCCGGAAGCGCAGCGACCGCACCAGCAGCAACGGGAATACCACGGCCAGCGCCAGCGCCAGCACCGCGCCCAGCGCTGGCGAAAGCTCGAGCACCAGCTGATACACCGCGAACAGGCCGAATACGATGCCACGCCCCTTGAGGATCGCTTTTGCGTTGCCGTGGTAGTCGAAGGTGGCCCCGTCGAGCTGCGTACTGCGATAGAAGTACTGCTGTGTGCGCACCTTGGCCCAGGCCGAATAGATGCCCAGCGTGACAATGGTCAGCAGCGTGTTGACGATCCAGATCCGGAAGTATTCGGACCCCGACCCGGTAAATGCGAACTTCAGGTTGCGCGGTATATGGCTGTTCGCCGCGCGCTCCGGTGCGACGGGGCTGTCCGGCAGCCCGGCTTGATCTTCCCAGTTCATCTATTCGACCTCTCCAGTTGTTACGGGGCGCTTTTTTCCCGGCCAGCGCTTGTTTCAGGTTTGCAACCAGTTGGCACACGATATTCGTGCGTCAGGCAACACATTTTCGCACTGCAGCGTATCGCTGCGGTCACAAAAGACCATATGAATCGCGTCAGATACAACGCGGAGGGTAACTGAGGTCGTAACGACAAAGAAACATCCTGTTACATGCTCGGGCGACTGTCACAAGTTGTGTTTCGTTCGCGTCAATGAAATCAATGACTTAGGTGCGATGGCACGGTCCTCGCTATTAAGCCTGTTACAAGATCGGTCGGGGCAGGCAAACGCACTGCCCAACACGGCGCCAGAGGGAGGGTGCGCACGACGATGCGTGGCACCGTGGCAACGACTAAAAAGCCGAACGGGAAAAGGCACGGGAAAATCCGCACTCCACGACGAGTGCTTCAACGGGGCAGGCGCAGGGCCAGCGCCAGCAAATGAATCTGACCCGCAAGCGTCCGGCACATCTCGCCCGGCGCCCAAGCAGAAGACCACAGCGGTTCTTTCATGCGCGGGCAATCTTCCTGCAGGGAGGCAGGAGGATTGCCCGCCGCACCTCTCGATTTCCCTGAGTTTCCGATCCGCCACGCTTGCTGCCTTGCAGCATCGAAAGCGCTTGCAGCGTCCGGCGCAATCCATAATTATGAATTATTGCGGCTTAAGCGCCTCTCGCGAGACCGCATCGGCACGCAGGTTCCCGTGGTGTTTTTTCCCCATATCCAAGGCAGGCAGGAGGCACGATGCGTATCGTCAGGCAGGCGCTGTACCTGGAGGTGGCAGACCGGCTGCGCGCGATGATCGACGACCGCACGCTGTCGCCCGGTGCCTGGATCGACGAGGTGGCGCTGGCGGCCTCGCTGGGCACGTCACGCACGCCGCTGCGCGAGGCGCTGAAGGTGCTGGCCGCCGAAGGGCTGGTGCGGCTGGAGCCGCGGCGCGGCTGCTTTGTCAACGCGCTGACCGAGCAGGACCTGGACGACATCTTCCCGCTGATGGCGCTGCTGGAAGGGCGCTGCGCCTACGAGGCCGCGCACAACGTCACGCAGGCCGACCTCGATGCGCTGGAAGGCCTGCATGCGGACCTGGCGCGTTATGCGCAGGCCGGCGATATCGACGCCTACTACGAGACCAACTACCAGATCCATGAAGCGATCCAGCGGCTGGCAGGCAACCGATGGCTCTCCGGCGTGGTCAGCGACCTGCGCAAGGTGCTGCGATTGTCGCGCCACAAGAGCCTGCGGCTGCCCGGGCGCATCCACGAGTCGTGTGCCGAACACCTGTCGGTGTTCTCGGCATTGAAGGCCCATGACCCCGAGGGTGCCGAGGCCTTGATGAAGACCCACGTGCTGCGCCAGCGCGGCGCATTGCGCATGCTCGATGCGGCCGAGCACGAAGTTACGGAACGTGCCGATCCGGGCACCAGTCCCGGCACCGCCCCGGCCGCCGGCCATCTGCGTCTGGCCGGACAAGGCTGACGCCCGATCGATCCGCGCCACCCCTTTTTCCACCGACCTCGCAGGACACGACCATGACTGCCCTCGATCCCGCAGACCAACAGAAAGTCAGCGCCCCGCTCGATGCCAGCGAGCCTGCCGGCGACTCGCTGTTTTCGCGCTTTGGCCGATGGTGGAACCGCAAGGGCGACGACGCGCCCAAGGCTGCCACGGCGGACGCCGCGCAGCAGACGCTTTCCACGCGCGCGATCAAGCGCCAGCGCGAGCAGCTGCGCCAGTGCTTCGAGGCCCGGCTGACCGACGGTGCGGCCAACGCCGCGGCACTGGCCTGGCAGGACGAATACCAGGCGGCGGCCGAGTCGCTGCGCCAGGCCATGCTGGGTGTGCTGGCCGATGTGGCGGCCGGGCGCGATGCCCCGGGTGGCGCCGCAGGCGGCGGATCGGCAGGCGGCGCCGGTGCGGCGTCGGGGCTGTCGCAGGCACTCTCCAACGCGCGTATCCGCTTTTTCAAGCGCTTTGCCGCCCATCATGGCAAGCGTGGCGACAGCGCGTGCGGCCTGCATTTCCTGATCCAGTTGCGTTCGGACATGCTGCGCTGGCAGAAGCGCATTCCCGGCCTGCGCGCGCTGGACGAAGACCTCGAGGCGCTGTTCTCGAACTGGTTCGACGTGGGCCTGCTCGAACTGCAACCGATTACCTGGGATTCGCCGGCGTCGCTGCTTGAAAAGCTGATCCGATACGAGGCCGTTCATGAAATCTCGTCGTGGAACGACCTGCGCAACCGGCTCGATTCCGACCGCCGCTGCTACGCGTTCTTCCATCCGCGCATTCCGCGCGAGCCGCTGATCTTCGTGGAAGTGGCCTTCGTGCCCGAGATGGCCGCCAACGTGCAGGCGCTGCTGGACGAGGCCGCGCCGCTGGAAGACCTGCGCCGCGTGAAATGGGCCATCTTCTATTCGATCTCGAACACGCAGTCGGGCCTGCGCGGTGTCAGCTTCGGCAATTTCCTGCTCAAGCGCGTGATCGAGGAACTGCAGCGCGAATTCCCCAAGCTCAAGCAGTTCGCCACGCTGTCGCCGATTCCCGGCTTTGCCGACTGGCTGCGCAAGCAGGATGGCGAGTCGGTTGCACGCATCCTGGGTGACAAACGGCTGTCGCGCTGGCGCGAACGGCATGGCGACGCGCCGGCCGACGGCGCCGCATGGTTTGGCGCACTGCCCGCTGACGCGCAGGACCCGGTGATTCGCGACACGGCGCTGGCGCTGGTGGCGCACTACCTGGTGCGCGAAGGCGGCAAGGGTGTGCCGGCCGATCCGGTGGCGCGCTTTCACCTTGGTAACGGGGCATGTGTCGAGCGCGTGAACTGGGGCGCCGACCTGTCGCGAAAAGGCCGCGCCCAGTCGTGCGGGGTGATGGTGAATTATCTTTACGTGCCCGAGGCGCTGGATGACAATCTGGCTCGCCTTGGCGATGGCAACCCCCGCGTCAGCCGCGCGGTGGCCAAGCTGCTGTAGCCCTCGGG
>Ga0209564_1000706_pt1 | contig 48845 bp, 52 predicted proteins | sample AraplaCol_mMF_r2_FD_184272 | JGI IMG/M metagenome (GOLD analysis project Ga0209564, IMG submission 184272) | Arabidopsis root microbial communities from North Carolina, USA - plate scrape MF_Col_mMF_r2 (SPAdes) (version 3) | ecosystem: Host-associated > Plants > Roots > Endosphere | place: USA...
ACCCGGTGCGGCGCTTCCAGCGGCTGGTCGCCGTCCTGGATGGCTATATGCCGGGCCAGGCCGCTGCCGACGGCGCCCCATCGGCCGACTGGTGGACGACGGAACGGGCGCGGCTGATCGCCATGACGGGGATGTCGGATGGCGCGGGCTCGGGCGTCTTCAGCCAGGGCGGCACGGAGGCGTTCAATCCGCTGGGCGAGCCCGGCCGCTTCCAGCGACGCTTCCTGGGCGAGGCGGCCGCGCGCCTGGACGCCCTGCGGCGCGTCTACCCCGCCGCCGGCGCCAGTCCGCTGCACGCGGCAGACCCCGACGAGGTCGGGTTCATGGCCATGCTCGATGCCGGCGAAGGACCTGGCTACGACCCGCCCTTGCTGATCAAGACCGGGGGCAGCGGCGAGCCGTCCTCGATCTCCGAAGCGCTGTTCGCCCGGGCGACCCTGGCCGGGGCCTCGCGCCGCGCCCTGCACAGCTGGATCGCTCGGCCAGGGCCATTGGTGTTCCTGGGTCTGCCCAGCGACGAGCCCGGTCAGCGCGCCCGCGACCCGGCGACCCAGCGTCTGGCCGAGGCTTTCGGCGTCGAGGTCTGAGCGTTCGCGCGGGGCATCGACCGTTCCTGACGTAGGGCGCCGTCACCTTTGCGACCGGGGCGCGACTCATGGACATGAAGGGCGTCGCTCCGTGCGAGGATCGTTATGACGCCTGAAGCCTTCACCGATCTTGCCGGCCGCCTGGGGCCTGGCGTCCAGGTCCGACACGTGCTCGACGCCGTCCAGTTCCGCATCGGCGACAAGGCCTTCGCCACCCTGGGCTGGCCGGCCGCCGGATGGGCGGTGGTCAAGCTCAGCCGCAAGGACCAAGCCAAGGCCATCGCCCAGAGCGACGCGGTCACCGTCGAGCCCGGGCGTCGGCGGACCACCGGGGTGACGCTGGTGCGCCTGCAAGGCGTGGACGAGGGGCTGATGGCCGAGATGCTGGCTGCGGCGTTCGGCGAGGTCTATCGGCAGGCCGGGCGGGGACGCGCGGTGGTCGAGGGGCGCCAGGTATTGGCCGGGTAGGGGAGGACGCACCGTGGATCTGGCTGAGCGTTTCGCGCAGGGCGGCAACCATCGCGGCATGGCCGGTCCGGGCTATGGCTCCGATCGGGGGCGGTACGACTGCATGGTCGAGATCAATCCCTGGACGTCAGAGGCCGAGGCCCTGACCGCCATGCTCTATCGCGGCGTCATCGTTTCGGCCTGGGGGTTCATTGAAACTCACCTCAACGAGACGGCCATCCGCTGTTCGTGGCATCCGGCCTACACGCCGATCGCGGCCAAGTACCCGCGCATCCTCCACGACCGCCTGCAGTACTTGCGCAACGTCCTGGCCGCGCCTGGGCCGCTTGAGGCCTACCAGGGCTTCGCTCAAAGCTTCCTGGACCGCTTCGCCGCCGGTGCAGCCTTGCGCAACACCATGGCGCACGCGCGGATGGACCATCAGCCGATGATGGGGATCCGGTTCACTGAAGTCGGCCGGTTCGACGGCGACCTTCAGCACCGCTACACGCGCTACCGGCTCGAGGACCTGGCGGCCATGGCTCGGCGCGCGACGCGATTGAGCCGGCTGTGTCAGCGAACGATCGCGTGGATCAACCAGAACGGCCTGTTGCCGCGCGATCCCGAGGCGGCCGCGGCGCTGATCGCGGCCAACGCGGCCACAACCACGCCGGAGATATCCGAACCGCCTTCGGCCGCCTAAGTCGTGACGGTACACCTTGACGAGCCTTTGCCTTGAACCACCCGCAGCGCCATAACGGCACTAACTCAAAGGTGGTGGTGGGTAAATGATTCGCGCGGTCTCGACGGTGTCCCTATTGGTGCTGGTGTCAGCCTGCGGGCAGTCGTCGGACACGTCCGCCCCGGCCGCGCCGGCGTCCACGCCGACAGCCAGCGTCCCGGTCCCGGCCTTGAGCGCTGCGGACTTGGGGCGCGTGTGTCGAGCGACGATCGGCGCCCTGAACGGCCGGGACCCTGGGATCATCCAGGTCTCCAGCGTCGAGGACGGCATGGCCTATGTCAGCTACGTCCGGCCCGACGACGGAAAGGTCTGGAAGAGCCGGTGCAAGGTCGACGGCGAGCAGGTCGTCTGGGCGGCGATGGACCTGTCCGGGCCGGGCAGTGGGCCGGGACGGTGGCGCAACGATCCCGAGGACGAACACATCACCTACGTGATCGCCGGACCGACCGTCACCATTAAGATGCGCTACAGCGACGGATCAGGGGACGAGCACGCCTACCAGATCGACCCGAGCTGATCCGGGCGACCTGCGGCGTGGTGGTTACCGCTCTGTCGTGAGTTTTACGATGCGATCCATCCGGCGCGTTCGAACGCCGGAATCCTAGAAGAACAGTAAGGGAGAAGGGCATGGCCCGCGAGCAGGCGCAGCAAACCTTGGAGACCTGGCACGATCTGCTGGAGAAGCGCGAGTTCGATCGCCTCCGGCCGATCGCGGCCGACACTGTGGTGTTCCGCTCGCCCGCCTTCTTCACGCCCTATCCCGGTATCGAGCCGCTGGTCCATATCCTCTCGACGGTCAACACCATCTTCGAGGACTTTGCCTATCATCGCGAGTTCTGGACCAACGGGGATGATGCCGTAATCCTGGAGTTCAGCGCCCGGGTCGGCGACAAGAAACTCAAGGGCATCGACATCATCTCCTTCGACGAGGCCGGCAAGATCCGCGAGTTCGAGGTGATGATCCGACCGGCCAACGCCGCCGTGGCCCTGGGCGAGCTGATGGCCGCCAGGGCCGGACCCCGTTTGATGACGCTGCTGGGCAAGGCCGGCTAACCGGGGAGGGGGGCGGCCACCCGCAAGAACGGGTCGTGAACATTTCCTTGCTTGCGCGAAAGGCTGTGCTCTACTTCTGGAGTAGAAGGGATAGCGCGCATGAGTCTCAAGGATCACAGCCGATCGATCGGACTAAGATGCTCGACGTGTGGCGGCGCCGATTTCAAGCGGGACCCGGCGCTGGACGATGGTCCCATCGAATGCGCTACGTGTGAGCGGGTTTTCAGCCGCGACGAACTGATCCGCGAAAACGGCGAGATCATCGACAACGCCGTGGATGAGGTGAAGACCGAAATCGTTGCGGACTTCAAAGCTGAGTTGCGCAAAGCATTTCGCGGCTCGAAATTCATCAAGATCAGATAGCGACCTTGAAACTCACGCCGGCGGACATCATCGCGCTTTTCGCGCTAGGCATTGCGGCCTGGTCACTTGTGCAGACCATCCGCTTCAACCGTCGCCAGGAAGAGTTCGAAAAGACGAACCAGCGCTTGAACCTGCTCCTGATCGAAAAGGAGCGGGCGGAGTCGTCTGACCAGATCCGGGCCGATATCGGGGCCAGCTTCTACCGGGCGGGGAAGAACAACTATCGCCTCAAAATTTTCAATCGCGGCAAGGCCGCCGCTTGGAACCTGCGCGTGGAGATCGTGGACGACGGCGACTTGCTGATCGAGAGCGAGTTTCAGCGCAAATTTCCCGTTCCCATTCTTGAGCCCCAAACCAGCGTCGAACTGATTGCCGCCGCCCATTTCGGCTCGGCCAGCCGCGCCCACCTCAAGGCGATCTGGGACGACGCCAGCGGAACCCAGCGGTCCAAGGAGCTTCACCCGACGCTCTGATCGGGGAGGGGGATCTATGCTGCCGCCAGGCGACGCATCGCTCCTAGAGTGGCGGCCGTCTCCGGGAAGAGAAAGCGGATCGTCTCCAGCTCAATCTCGTCGGCCCGGTACTTGGAAAGCGCCTCGTCGTCGAGCCGCTTGAGCCCAGCAGCCCTGTCCTGCCATTTGCGGCTACGGTCTTGCGAGCGCAGCGTCTCGATATGCCCGGACTGACGCAGCAGCTGGCCGAAGACGAGCAGCAGGTCAGGATGCTGGTCATAGAGGTGATGGGCCACCTGGACGAGTGAGCTGAAATTCCAACCCGACACCTCTCCGCCAAGCGCGGTGCGAACGACCCGGAGCCATCGCTGCAAATTGCTGCGCCGCCAGGGCGAGCTGGGGAAGGGCACGCCAAACTCCGCTAGACGAAGGGCAAAGCCGGTCCAAATGGCGGTTCGCTCTTCCGGACCGCCGCCGCCTTCCTCCAGGTCGAGATAGGTCAACAAGTCTTCGCGCAGCGCCAATCGTCGAGATTCCGTCGCCGCGGCCAAGCGCGCCTTTGCGGCGTCCCGTGCCGCCGCCTCCAATCCTTCGACGTCAACCAAGAAGGCCCGCTGGCCCGCCGTATCCAGCACCAGGTCGGTGAACGGCACCCGCTTGCGATCCCAAGCGTCGGCCTGTCCCACGCCGCCCGATCGCGGCTGGCGATACCAGCAATCGACGACGAACCGCCCCTGGGACCGTGAGGCCGCCGCCGTGTCGTCGTCGATGACCAGGACGTTGGAGTTGTTCGGAAAGACGATGTCGTCTTCCGTCATCCGGCGACTATCTGGATCGAAGGTCGCTAGGATCCAGACAAGCAGGCCGCCCACCTCGCGATAGAACACCCGCCTGGCGGCCACGACGGATAGGAAGGTCGTGCTCAGCTGCCCTTCGAACGCTAAGCCCAAACCAGCCAGACGCGCGCTGACATCGGGGCGGCGTCGTCCGACCTCGCCGCGCCAGGTCTTCTCGATCGCTACGGCCTCGAAGGCCGGGTCTGCTGCCAGAGAATCCGCGATCAGGCCTTTGAGCCTCTGATGGGCCGGACTTTCGCGCAGACCCTGATATTGCCGCGCCCGGATTTCCTCGGCCGTCAAGGTCGAGCGGGTGACGGCCGGGCACGATCCGTCCTCGCGCGTGTGACGGAAGAAGAAGGCCTTCAGGTGATTGCACACTAGGTAGACCGGCGTTGGACACTGATCGCAGATCAGCTGCGGGGCGCCTTCCCGCAGGCTTTCCCGCAACTCCATCCGCCATTTGACCGCGTCCTCATGGGTCAGGCTCTCGACCAGCTCGCGCGCAGAGAGGACTTCACCATCCACCAACCGGATCACGGCGGGGATCTCCGGCTTTGGAACCATGCGCGCCCTGGCCAGCGCGGGTATCGTGACGCTTCTGCCTTTCTCCACGGCCTTCCCCCAACCTTCGTCATGCAAGGTCAACAGTTGAACACGTCAAGGACGGTCGCAACGCGCTGATGCGCTCGGCTCAGATCTGCGTCGAAGGCTCCAAATTCAGGGCGGATGTGGACGGCGCGCCCGGCCAGAAATATCGCGCGACCCCCAACACACCCCGCAACGGTCGTCGTTCTCCAACCTCAGCCTCGACGTCCATCAGCAGCAGCTCATAGGGCTTTTCGAAGTCGACGAGCTGGCCATAGGCCATCGGAAAACCGGTCCCCACGAACGCGATGCGGACGTGATCGTTGGCGCCCGCCGACACCGGCAGCGCCAGGAAGCCGCCAGCCTCCTCGGGGGCGAAGTTCCAGCGCAGAACCGTCTTTCCACGCCGCTGGCGAAGCTCAAGCCGGGCGGTGTCGAACCGTAGCGTTGTCGTTCGCCGGGTTCGGGACAGGTTACGCTGGATGACAAGATTGACTTGAGCACTTTCAAGCACGGTGAGCCCACGGATCACCTCAACGGCCGCGGTGGTGATGTGCAGCTGCGGCCGTTGGCGCAGCCATGGTCCCAGTCGCCACGGCTGCCTGGGCCACCAGGGACGGGGGACCTGCGCGTTGAGCGCGCTCCAGCCTCGCCGGGCCCATGCGGCCAGGCTGAGGGCCAGCGCCACACCGGCGATCACCGTGGCCGCTTCGCGGGGCGGCTTGGGCAACAGGTCGGGCACAAGGTGATCGAGCACGAACCAGCAGGCCGCCAGCACGGCCGAGGGGGTCGTCCACTTGGCGACCAGGCTGTTGGTGGTGCGGCTTTCGGTCATGCCCCAGTCTCTTCGCGCGGGTGTGCTCAACCATTGCGGAAAACCGGAAACGCCGCCATCGGAAGCTTCACTTTGGTGGAGATCGAATATGTGGCTGAAGCTCTTGGAAGGCGTCTGGAATCTGTTCGTCCTGGCCATCATCATTAACTGGGTGGCGGATTGGAGCAGCGGTCCGGTCAAGGGTGTGCTGCGTAAGAAGGTCAACAGTCTGGTCGGCTTCTGGCGAGAGGTTCGACTTGGCGCCATGGCAAGAGAACTTGTTCGGCTTGAGCGGATTCAGCGGCGTCCTGAGATCGCCCTGGCCGACATGCTGATGGCGATGTTCGTGTCCGTCGTCGGGGGCGGCTATGCGATCATCATCGTGGTGGCGGCCAGCTACGCCCGTCTGGCCCATGGTGATGCGCGGCCAGACATCGTGCTCGTCTTGGGCGGTTGCTGTCTGGTCTTCTGCGGCATGCAGCGTGCGATCGGCGCCCAGGGCCAGCTTCTCAAAGCCGAGAGCAAGATCAGACATCTTAGAGCGAAGGCCCTGAAGCGCGGCTGGGATTTGGACGATGCGGTGGTAGGACTGAAGGACGACTAAGTCCGCCATCGGTCAGCGGGGGCTTGTCTCCGGCCACCTCCGTGGCCGCGTGGCTTAGGGCTTCGCCCTCGGCGCGCTTCGGATCGCCTTCCGCCCAGCTTCGGCCCCTTCGGGTCCTGCAGCCGGGTCCCCGCGAAGCCGCCCCTCCGCTTGCACATCCAGCCTCGCCGGCGGGCGCCGGGTTCGAGCGCGCCTTTTGCGCTCGAACCCGTCTGCCCAAGGAGGCTTTCATGACCGAGGAAGACCATGCCGCCGCGATCGCGGCCCTGAACGATGCGTGCCGCGCCGAGCCCGGCGCGGGCTGGATGCTGACGGTGGGGGTGCGAACCCTGCCGGAGGCCGCGCTGGCCGAAGTCTTGTCTAGGGTGACCACCTTCGCCGACTTCTCCGAGGACAATGACCCGCACGGCGAGCGCGACTATGGGTCGTTCAAGGTCGGCGGATCGCGGTTCATCTGGAAGATCGACTACTACGACCTCGACCTCGAAAAGGCTTCGCCCGATCCCGCCGACCAGGCCGTGACCAAGCGAGTCCTGACCCTGATGCTGGCCGAGGAATACTGAAGCGGCCGGACCGGGGCGGCCCAGCCGCCCCGGTCTTGGGCTAGGCGGGAAAGGCCTATAGCCAAGCTTGGCGCCGCGCGCCGCCGCTTTGGCGGCGGCGCGACAGGAACCCGGGCCGCCGTTGAACCGCGCCTTGGGTCAGGCCAGGGAAAATTGAACGTTCAACATCGAGCTGAGGGGCGCATGGATCACCCGGGTCGAAGAACCGTCCTGCACGACCTTGAACCCGTGTCGCATGTACCACCCGATCAGGGCCTCGGGCGCATGGTCGAAAGGACGGCTTGTGTCCCAACCGCGCGGTTTCATGGCGTTCGGCTGGCCGATGAGGACGACCCGCGCGCGCCCACACATCCTGGTCAAGGCGTCCAGCAAATGGCCACCATCGCCGACGACATCCGACATAATCATGTTGAGCCAGACCGCGCGCTGATCGGCGACCCACTTTCCGTCCAGGCCCTGGTAGGCGCCGAACTCCAGCGAGGCGAGCGCGCCCCGCACGTGATGCGACCTGCGCAATGTCACGGGCTGATTGGGGAAAATGTTGAAATAGACCTCTTCCGGAGTCGATTGAGCGATCCAGAGGTCTTCAAATTGCTGCAGGGTTAGGGGCACGGAGGCGAAACCAGCAAGTTCTTGCGGCAGAACAGCATCGCCGTCAGCATCACCCTGGCCGCTTCGTGCAACGCTTCGTCCGTCAAGACGGCCATCCCAGCATGCTGACCCGTGTTCCGATAGAGCACTGCTTTCAGCATGACTTGGGCGACGCCGAGGTCGGCGTCCGTCGAAGCGAGGGCGTCGATCGCGATGAGTTGGTCAGCGAACGGGGCCTTGTCACCCGTCAGCCCCCGGTTGGCGGTCAGCAGCGCATGGACGCCTGGAACCTGAGCCCAGTAGCGGTCGAGCTTCTTCATCAAGGTGCCGCTGTCGTCACAGCCGGCTTCGCGTAGCAGCGCGTTGACCAGGTGTTCCAGTGTCGTGGCCAAGGTCTCGACTTCCTTGGCGAGCCCTGCGTGGTCGATCGGCCCGTCGCCGAACTGATGCTTGAGCATCGTTTCAATCGCCAGGTGCAGTCGCCATTGGTCATTGCGCTCCAGCCAGTCCAGCAGGTCGCCGGCGTTAGCGTCGACCAGGCTGAGCGACGCCGAAACCGTGGGAGCCTTGGCGATCACCGACGCCTTCAAGGACAGTTCGGCGCGATCCCGCGCTTCCTGGGCCCAGTCGGGGAAGATCACGTCCAGGGTGTTGGCGAAGTGCCCCGTCACCCGGCCGACCTCTTCCGCGAGATCGGCGAAGGAGATGTCGTAGGCCACCATCGTTAGACGGGCGGCAAGACCGACCTGGCGCTTATATTCGGCGGCGATCTCACCCTGACCTCGACGGGTCTTTTCGTCCCAGCGTTCGCAAAGATAGGCGATGAAGGCCTTTAGCTTGGCGCGATCGGCACCCAGGTCCCGCAGGATCGCCTCGGCGGTCGCCCGCTGGAAGGTCAGCAGATCGCTACGCTCAGCGTCGGTGAAGCGACGAGCCTCGCCGCTGCCGGCCAGGGCGAAGGCGGTGACCTTGCGGCTCCGCGCCACTTCCAGCATGGCGGCGGCGTCGAAATAAGCCGCCCAGCCCAGACCGTCGCGCAGGCCGCGTGGCCCCTCGAAGGAGGCCTGGGAATACAGGCGATCCTGCGGCAGTGTCGCAAGCTCGCCGTCCAACGCGAGCGCCATAAGGGCCGGGTCACGCGTATCGAAGACGATGCGAATGCCCATCTCCAGGGCGTCGGCGACGAGAAGCGCCTGCCAAGCGTGATAATAGGTGTCGACCGCGTCAGCGACGCCGAAAGGCGTGGCGCGAACGCCTTCGATCATCGTGGTGAAGCTTGACCATGGACGAAAGGTTTCGGTCGAGAACGTCTTGGTCGCCAGTGACCCGCCCGGCGCCGAGGCCTCGCCATCGAGAGGATGGGGCAGGGGCGGGTCGCTGTTGAAACGGTTCCATTGTCTGAGCGCACCTGCCAAAGCGGCCGACTCGTCCCGCTCGGCTTCGGTGACGGGCGCCGGCGGGGTGCCCCCGCGTTCCTCGATCACAAGCGATCGTGGCCAGTCGACACGGGCGGCGGGCGCGACAAGTCCGACGCGCTCCAGGAACTCCAGGAGCCCGTCCTGGAACACGTTGGGAGTCAGACGAAGGTCGGCCAGCAGGGCGCCAAACGACTTTTGATCGAGATAGCGGATGCGGTTGGTCATCGGGATGATCTTGAATCAGGAAGAAGGGCTAGCGGCGAGGCGTAGCGGAAGCCGATCGCCGCAGCCGACCGATGTGCTCATCGGCGATTTTTGTGGCGTCGCGCACGATGGTGTCCCGCTCTGCCTGGCTTCTGAGATAAACGCCGTCGTTTATCGAGACGCTGTCGAAGCCGTTGTCGTCGAGGGCCCGTTGGATAGCGGCCGGCCAAAATGGATCCCATCGGCGCCCCGGCATCCTGTTGGCCCGACGCGTGGGGATGCGGAAGGTGAATTGCTCGGCATGTGCACGGGCCGCTGCGAGGTGTCGCTCTCGCACCTCGGCATAGGCGGGGTCATGCTCGATCCAGATGCGCTTGGTCAGGCTCAACTCCGCCTCCCTGTCGATCCGTGCTCAGTTGCGTTGGCAAATGGCGACGCTTGAAATTTAGGAAGTCGATGGGCGACATCCAGGCGCCTCCTGGCCGGCGTTTCTTGCGGCGACCCAAGGGGCCGGCTGGGCGCTAGCCGCCGTGGAACAGGGTCCACAGCTTCCAGCCGCCCGTTAGGACCGTCAGGACCGGCGCGGCGATCGTGCAAGCCAGGATCACCGGGTTGCTCTTCAGCCACTGGACGACGCCGCCGGCCGCGCCGATCCGGTCGGCGAGCGAAGCCTGCGTCTTCAAGGTGTCCTCGTTGGCCTTGGTGGCCACCGCGTACAGCAGGTCGATCCGATTGTGCAGCGAGCGGTCCACGACCTCGAAGTCACCGCGCTCCAGCGCCGCGGCCTGTTCGGCGCCATCGACCAGGTGCTTGGTCACCAGCCGGTTGCGGTCGGCTAGGCTGCGCAGGCGGTTGTCCTGAGCGGCGTAGTTGTCGCCGTAGAGGTCGATCATGCGGGCGGCCAGGTCTACGCGGAACAGCTCGGGGATCTTCACCGGCCGGCCGCCGAGGCGGCGGTAGCGGTTCTCCAGCGCGGCGAAGCCGAAGGTGGAGTCGCGCATGTTCCAATGCAGCCAGTATGTGGCGGCCACGTGGCTGCTGACGAAGGCGTAGAACGCCTTGAACATCTCGCGTTCCGCCTGATCGAGTTCCTGCGGCGTGGCCTTCACCGGATCGACGCCGGCCCGCCGGAGCATGGTGCTCACCTCGAAGCTCTGGGTCACGCCGCTGCCCAGGTTGCGCGCGGCGATCGCGGTCACCCGGCGATCGGGCTTTTCGAAGCCTTCGCAGGCGTAGTGCACCACGAACGCGTGGGCGCGGGAGGCCATGGCCCGGGCGATTTCTTCACGCGCGGCGGCCCGGCGGGTCAGGGTCGTGGTCATGGTCAGGCCTCCTTCGACGTGGCCTTCTTGGGCGCGGTGCTGCGCACGGCGCGGCTGCGTTCGCGCTCAGCCTTGGCCTCGGCCTCCTTCAGCGCCTTGGTCGCCGCCTCCAGACGCGCGACCAGGGGGCGAAGGTCATAGCGGTTCGAGGTCTGGCCGCCGTGGCCCCGGTAGCGGGACTCCGACAGGATCAGACCGGCGTCGACCAGCTTTTTGATAGAGCGCTGGATGGTCTTCTCCGACACGCCCAGCAGCCTGGCCAGCTTGGCTTTCGAAGGCCAGGGCATGTCGCCAGGCTTCCACCACAAGTCGATCAGGATCACCAAGACCGCCAGCTCGTTGGCTTCGATGCCGAGGCTGGGCAGGGAACGGAGCAGAACCGAGGGCACGACCGTGAAGCCGGTGTCGAGGCTGGTCTTCCACTTCTGGCGCAGGATCTTCTCGACCTCGGCCTTGGGCAGGCGCGGGGTCAGTTGGATGATGTTATTGTCGTCGTCGTCTTCTTCAGTCATCTCGATGTTTCCAAAAAGCAGTTGCGTTGGACACCAAGATGCGGAAAAACTTCCCGTGTTTCCAGGGCTCCGCCGATATTTAGCCGGGTCAGATTTGTCCCTGGGGGTGGGACATTTTCGTCTCCCCGGCCAGGTCGTCCATGTCCCTCGAATAATGATCCATGCGCCAGTATCCGCTGGCGAACGATCCCCATTATGCCCAGACCCCGGGTCAATTTGACCTGGGGGTGAGGTGTAGAACAAGTGTTTGAATGGGGCGCGTGGTCCAGACCGCCGTGATCCGTCGAAAAACGACATACGCCGCCCATGAAACCGCTATGGTCTATCCATGGTCCCGCTTCAGAGTTTCACCTTCGTCTGTCTCGCCGACAATCAGGTGGCCACATATGTGGATGTCCAGGAGTTGGCGCCGGCCGCGGTTCGCCAGCACGCCATCCAGCTTCTGCGTGAACATGCCAGCGCCGCCACGATCGAAGTGTGGCGCGACGACGTGGTCTGGGAAGTGGTCGGCCGTGACGGGGTGCGTGCGATCGCTGGCGGGCGAGAGGCCGCCGAGCCGGCATCCGACGAGACCGCATCCACCGCGGCGGCGGTCTGACCTGAACGCGCCTGCGGTCGGTGCGATGCCTCACCGATACGACGCGGCCACCCCCTAACCCATGTTCGTGATCGGCGCGCTCGCTTGCGATCGCGTCTTCCTAGACGGCCGGCCCTTAGGCCAGCCGGCGTGCTGGGGCTCTGCCCCCAGCGCACTCCGGATCGGCTTCCGCCCAGCTTCGGGCGTGAGACGGCGACCGGACAGGTCGGCAGGAACGCCCTGCAGCCGGGTCCCCGCGAAGCCGCCCCTCCGTTTGCCCCCCGGTCTCGCCGACAGGCGCCGGGTTCGAGCGCGCCCTTTGCGCTCGAACCCGTCAGCCCAGGAGGCTAAAATGACGACCTCACAGACCGCCGCCGTCGCCCAGCAAGGCGAAGTGCGAGACATTCCCCTCAACCGCCTGAAGGCCTCGCCCAAGAACGTCCGGCGCGTGGGCCACCCGCCGGAGGTGATCGAAGAGCGCGCCGCCTCGATCAAGGCCAAGGGCGTGTTGCAGCCCCTCGTGGTCGAACCCGAGACCAAGGGCGGCCAGCAGACCGGCTACTATCTCGTCAGCATCGGGGAGGGGCGTCGCCAAGCCCTGCGCCTGCTGGCCAAGCGCAAGGTCTTGGCCAAGACCGTGCCGGTGCGCTGCGTTGTCGACACGGTCAACGACCCCTCCGAGGTCTCCCTGGACGAGAATATCAGCCGCGAGTCCAACCAGATCGCCAAGGCTTACGGCGAGAACAATTCTATCCTGGACAACTGCCATGTCCGGGTCGCCTTCGCCACGAACGACGAGCGCACCGCACGGCGGATCAGCGACAGCCTCGGCACCGCCACCGAGATGCGGGCAATGAAGAACTACGCCGGGCATCGGCTCTCTCCATGGCTCGGCCATTTGATGGTCAGCCGCCAGGAAACCGCCCGTCCGCTGCTGACGCCCGGCGAGGTGATGCAACTGCCGCCCGACCAGGCCGTGGTCCAGGTGTCGGGACTAGCGCCGATCCGGGCTCAGAAGATCCGCTACTACGCCGACCCGCGGCTGGCCGAACGTGTGCAGGCGCCACCAAGGGATCTCTCGGCGATCTCGGCGGATACGCCCACGGAATGGGCCCAGGTTATCGAAGGCGCCAGCGGCAAGGCCCGGTCAAGCGAGGGTGGCGACGAGGGCGGGCTGAAGCTGGAGCCGGAGCTGCCCGGCCTGGAGGATCCAGCGCCGACCACGCCGCCAGACGAGGCACCCTGGTCCGAGCCCGAAGATGGCGACGACGAGTCCCAGCAGGCCGAGCAGGCCCGCCGCTTCCGCTCGGCGGCGCGTCAGGCCGCGCTCGATCCTGATGACGGAATCCCGCTGTGAGGCCGCGATGAAGGTTCAGACCAAGGTGTTCCTGAGCCGCGACCTGTCGCTGGCTCTGGATGCGGCAGCGCGGAGAATGCGCCGCTCCAAGTCGGAGATCATGCAGGCGGCCCTGGCTTCGTTCCTGTCAGCGGATGGCGATGAGGCCAAGGAGGCGGCGGTTGTGCGTCGGCTTGATCGGATGAGCCGGGAGCTGGAACGGATCCAGCGCGACGTGACGATCTCGAACGAGGCGGTGGCGCTGTTCGTCAAGGCGTGGCTGACGGCGACGCCGGTGCTGGCCGAAGCCGATCAGCGGGCGCAGTCGGCCAAGGGGCAGGAGAGGTATCTCGGCTTTCTGGAGGCGTTGGGCAGGCGATTGGAGACTGGCAAGCTGCTGCGCACGGAAGTCCCGGTGGAAAGTTCAGTCAGCTGACGCCTTCATTTCACGTCGAGCGTGTGTCGCGCCTGCGAATACTCTCCGCCGACGACGTAGGGGCTTCCCGCTAGTTCAGGAGCGATCTTCGACGTCGAAAAGATAAGTTGGTGGTCTACCTTCGCGGCCGCGCTTTCTTGCAAAATAATCCGTTGGAAGTTCCAGGATCTCTCCGGGACCATCCCCTTGTCTTCGATATTGTCCATCAGCATGAAGCGGGGGAGGTTGAATTTAGGATCATTCAATGAGGTGACGAACAGACTGAGAAGAAAGCCGTTTTTCAAGACAACCATGCCGCTCGCGCTGCCTACCCGATTTTTGTCTCCATTAATGGCGATCCAGTCATCAGCGAAATCGAAAGTAACGGAGTCGATGTCACCGAAGTCGCTATGCTCGTGTAGGTCCCGATCTAGTATGTCCTTCAGGTTCTCCGAGATCGCCGTGTAGGCGATCGCCTTTCGTCGTTGTTGAGCGGTCTCGGTCGCAGAAATCTTATCCTTCATTTCTACGATACGTTCGTTTAGGCGTGCCTTCTCGGTCGTAAGCCTGTCGATTTCTTGTGCAAGTGTTTGCCTTTGTTCGAGTTGCGCAATCTGGCTATCGAGAAACCCGATTTGGCGGCTGACGTCGGCCAGCATGTTCTCGAACTTCGAGGATGCGCCGCGTCGTCCCAACTCACTTGCCGAAAGCGCCGTCCGTAGAGCTGTGTTGGCTGATCTCAGGCGCGACTTGAGGGAGATAAGTTCGGCCTCACGAGATTCTTGAAGGCTCCGGGACTCGTCAATCTGCATTTGCAGATCGAGCTTCACCGCGAGTGCGCGACTCTCGTCTTCGCCTTCGGTCCGGGCCTCGCCGCAAAGGTGGCAAGATTTATCACTGTGCTCGTGAGTTGCCGCTAACGGTGAGAAGCAAGATGGGCAGAATTCGAAACGCACGGCTCCCAATGCGAAGAAAGTAGAAGCGGCGTCGTCGAACTCATCGATTGCCAGAGAGAGGTGATCGATAAACTGATCTGCATCGGTTAGTTCGAACTCAAGCGTCTCGATTTGATCCGTTAGGTTCGCAACGAGCGCCTTTGCTGTAGCGAGTTCTTTCCGCTGCCGCTTCACGAGTTGATCGGCTTCGGCGCTCGAAAATGCCTCCTCCGCGCGCTCCAGGAGGTCGTCCAGCTGGGCCTGCAAGGTTGCTCGGCGATGATTGGATTCGAGCAGTGCTGCCGTGATTTGTTCTCCCAACACATTGTCGCCATGGCTGCTGGCGATGGCGATGAGGCTGCGAAGGCGAGTGGAAACTTCAGAGTATTCCTTTTCCCGTTCGCGAAGGAAAAGCTGTAGGGCGTATAGGTCATAGCCGCCGAGGCCGCAGAGCAGATCGCCGACTGCTTGGCGCGTCTGCCAAGTGTCGAAAGTCTCGACGCGGAATATACGCTGGATAGGCGTCAACTGATCCGAGTACAGTACTCGGAGAAGCTGGTGCATCGTTATATTGCTCACCCCGTCGCTAATAGCCTCCGGTATCCCGATGGCATTGAATAGGACTTGGCTGAAGCTATAACCGTTGTCAGGCCGGCGGTAGGGGAAGGTCTCCCAGGTCCGCATATCCGCTGAAACGGCCTCGTCGTAGGAACCGAAGTAGATTTGCATCGGACGTCCGCCTGTATCAGAGACGTCGCGACGGATGGTGATTATTGATTTTCCCGCCGTGATTTCGGCCAGTACATAGGTCGCCAGTGCGGCTTCCTTGCGCCATTCCTTGAGGTCGCCGCCAAGTGCAAAGTAAATAAAATCGGCGATCGTGCTTTTACCCGACCCATTTGAGCCGTGTATAATGTTCACGCCTGAATGAAAGACCTCATCATAGAGGATGTTCTGGTTGCGATGTACACTAAGGCGATTGATTTTGAGAAGACCGGTCACGCGGCTATTGCCCGAGTAGGGAGGCCCGCTTTGCGATAGACGCTGTTGGCGCCCCGCAACGGCAAGGTCGAGAACGATTTGACAAGGAAATTGGTTATTCCACCGTCGGTGCTGTTTCTCTCCAGCGCGCGGTCTTTGAGCTGTTCTGGGAGCAGTGACAAATCGATTGCCAGCAATCCCTGTTGCATCTGCAGTGGAGACGCGAGCCCGCGAGCTGCGAGTTGGGCTACGGCTGAGTTTTGATAGAGCCTCAGATCCTGAAATACGGCTGCGGGGCTCGGTAGGCGTATGAAGATCTTTTCCGGACGTGGAATATCGAGCGCCCGAAAGGCCGCTTTCACCTCTTGCGGCATCGAAGTGCGATGCAGGAGCGGCGGGTAAAGAAGGAACATGTCTAGGATACGCGCGCGCTCAAGCTCCAGCGGAGCACCGTTGGCGATGACCAGCCGGATGAGCCGAAACGCGCAGTGGTAGGCGTCTCGCGATGAGTGCCAGACACGAAGATTAGCCATTGTCCCAGCTCACATGGCAGTTGCCTGCCAAATAGTAGAACGCGCTATCGACAAGCCCGGACGTACCTTCTCCGCCGTCCGCGTCATGTGCCTTCAGGCAGGGATCAAGCACCGACTCCTGGAGAGCGTGGTCAATCGTGGCGCCGTCAGTGCCGTCGGCGATGAGCGGACCGACGTATCGTCTGTATCTCGTCTCGATGTTCGACATCAGCCGGGTGTATTGTCGAACCGCCGATGGCTGGGCGATGTTGCGTTGGAGCGTCATGCTGAAGCGCTCCTTCTGCTTTTCAGCCCAAACGATCTCGGCTTGCCTGCCGGTCGCCGTCAGTTTTTCGGCCAGCGTCCGCCTATCGGAGGGCGCTTGGGACGTGAAGGCGTTGTACTCCGATTCAATAACCGCATCGCCACCTCCGCCGGAATCGTCCGAAGCGGCCGTGGTGGCGAGTAGGTCGGTGATCACCGTCGAGATCGACTGATAAAGCTGGGCGTCTCGATCGACCAACTTCGTGATGGAAATGTGGTCGGCTTGGATCGCTACTGGATCGCATCCAAGAACGTTGGGGTTCGCTGTTGTCTGGTCGACGACCAAGACAGTCTTCGTCTTCTCGACCTCATAGTAACATTCCACATTGAGTTCAGATTTTCCGGCCCAGTTGCTGAACCAGATGCCCAGGTCCACCAACTGGTCGCCACCGCGCTCGAGTTCGCGAATGGTCTTGGTCGTGGCGAGCCCAATGATGCGGTTCACCGCCTTGGCAAATTCAGCGCCTTGATGCGGCGTGGCGATGAAAATGACGCCGACGGTGCTGCGTCCAATCGCCTTGTGTCGCTCGCTCGAAGCATCGAGCGACTTCCTGAGCATCTGCTTGACGATCAGGCCGCCCAGGCTGTGGGTGATGAAAAGGATTGGGCGGCCCCGTGAAGGGCGGCTTGCCAACCGGTCGAGAAGGATCGTGGCGCGATCGGCTAAGCTGGCGCCGCCGCCCTTCATGAACGACGAGAAGACTGAAGAGTCGTATCCAGCCGAATAGACGTTCGCGGCCGGGAAGTCGGCGGCTAACCAGCTAGGCCAGAATTCCCCGTTGGAGTGCGTCCACGTACCCTTCAGATCGCCGGTCAGCCCATGGACGAAGATGATGTCCACTGGCGCATTGGCGCAGGGCTTTTCGCGGGCGCCCGCAACGTATTCGAGTTTTGAATCGGACATAAGACCCCCAGGTAGAGCACAGCTTGGGGGGCGCCCTATGTCAAGTTGTGGCTTGTCCGCAGTGGGGCCTCCCGCCGTTCTCCTGCCTTTGCCGCCGTTTGTACGACGCGCCGATTTGGCTGTTGAGCCAGGGCAAAACCGGGTCTTCTTACTCATCCCCGTGAGAACAACGGGGATTGGCCGTGCAGGCTTCCGACACCGACACCGCTCTGGACCGCAGCCGTCGCATGCTGCGCACCGCCCTGGGATCGCTGGTCCTGGCGCGGCTGGAAGACCCCGGCGTGGCCGAGGTCATGCTCAATCCCGATGGCCGGGTCTGGATCGATCGCTTCGACCAGGGCCTGGTCACCGCGGACCTGATGATCGCGCCGGCTGACGGCGAGCGGATCATTCGCCTTGTCGCCCACCATGTCGGTGTCGAGGTCCATGCCGGACAGCCACGGCTGTCGGCCGAGCTGCCCGGATCGGGCGAGCGCTTCCAGGGCCTGCTGCCGCCGCTCGTCGCCGCGCCCACCTTCTCCATCCGAAAGCCCGCCAGCCGTGTCTTCCGCCTCGACGACTATGTCCTGGGCGGGGTGATAAGCGATGGGCAGGCCGGGGCCTTGGCTGCCGCCGTCGCCGATCGCGCCAACATCCTGGTCGTCGGGCCGACCTCCAGCGGCAAGACCACCCTGGTCAACGCCCTGCTGGCCGAGGTCGCCGAGGCAGATGACCGCGTCGTCCTGATCGAGGACCTGCGCGAGCTGCAGTGCCCGGCCCGCAACCTCGTACCACTGCGCACTTCTGATGAGGCGGGCGTGGGCCTGGGCGATCTCGTCCGGGCCGCCCTGCGCCTGCGGCCCGACCGCATCGTGGTCGGCGAGGTGCGCGGCGGCGAGGCGCTCGACCTGGTCAAGGCCTGGGGTACGGGACATCCGGGCGGGGTGGGGACCCTTCACGCCGGCTCGGCCCTGGGCGCGCTGCTGCGTCTGGAGCAGCTGATCCAAGAGGCGGTCGTCACCGTGCCCCGCGGTCTGATCGCCGACACCATCGACGTCATCGCCGTCTTGTCTGGCCGCGGCCGACAGCGACGGCTCGTCGAACTGGCCCGTCTTGAGGGCCTAGGCCCGGACGGCGCCTACCGGCTCAAGCCGGTCTAAGCCGCCCCTCCCAAACCCCCGAAAATCTGGAGCTTTATGATGTCTGCTTCGCAGCATTGCCTTCGCGCGCGCCTGCTCGCCGGCACGATGTTCGATCGTCTGGGCCATCTGGCCCTTGCCGCCAGCCTGGCGCTGGTCGCCGCGCCGGCCCAGGCGGCCGGGTCCTCCATGCCCTGGGAGGAGCCGCTCGAACAGATCCTGGAGTCGGTCGAAGGGCCCGTCGCCAAGATCATCGCCGTCATCATCATCATCATGACCGGCCTGACCCTGGCCTTCGGCGAGACGTCCGGCGGGTCGCGACGGCTGATCCAGATCGTCTTCGGCCTGTCGATCGCCTTCGCCGCCTCCAGCTTCTTCCTGAGTTTCTTCTCGTTCGGCGGCGGGGCGCTGGTCTAATGGCCGGTCCCTACAGCGCGCCGGTCCACCGCGCCCTGGTCGAACCGATGCTGCTGGGCGGGGCGCCGCGCGCCCTGGCCCTGGCCAACGGCACGCTGGCGGCCGCCCTGGCCCTGGGCTTGCGGCTCTGGGTCCTGGGCGCGGCGGTGTGGTTCGCCGCCCACGTCCTGGCGGTCTGGGCCGCGCGCCACGACCCGCAGTTCGTCGAGGTTGGCCGCCGCCACGTGCGGCTGCCCGCCCGGCTGGAGGTCTGAGCCATGCTCGACCTTCGTGAGTATCGCCGCCGCGCGGCCGGGCTCTGCGATTTCCTGCCGTGGGCGGCCCTGGTCGCGCCGGGCGTCGTCCTCAACAAGGATGGTAGCTTCCAGCGCACGGCCGCCTTCCGTGGTCCCGATCTGGACAGCGCCACCGAGGTCGAGACCGGGGTGGCGGCTGCACGCCTCAACAGCGCCCTGCGCCGGTTGGGCTCGGGCTGGGCGATGTTCATCGAAGCCCGGCGCGATCCCAGCGACGGCTACCCCGCCAGCGCCTTCGCCGATCCGGTCTCGGCCCTGGTCGACGAGGAGCGCAAGGCCAGCTTCGCCGCCGACGGCGAACACTTCGAGAGCCGTTACTTCCTGACGCTGCTCTACCAGCCACCGGCCGAACGGGCAGGGCGGCTGGAGGCGGCCTTCATCGAGGGACGGGCCCAGCGGGGTCTGGACTGGCGGGCCGAGCTGGCCGGCTTCGTCGATCGCACTGACCGTCTTCTGGGGCTGCTGGAGGCCCTGATGCCTCAGGTGGCCTGGCTCGATGACGCCGGGACCTTGAGCTTCCTGCATGGGGCGGTGTCGACCACCCGGCAGCGCGTGGCCGTCCCCGAAACCCCGATGCAGCTGGACGCGCTGCTGGCGACCGAGGGGCTGACCGGCGGCCTCGAACCCCAGTTGGGTGCAGCGCACCTGCGGGTCCTGACGCTGACGGGCTTCCCGGTCGCCACCGCGCCAGGCCTGCTCGACGAACTCAATCGCCTGCCGATCGCCTACCGCTGGACCACCCGGGCGATCTGCCTGGACAAGACCGCGGCCAACGGGGTGCTGGCGAAGATACGGCGCCAGTGGTTCGCCAAGCGCAAGTCGGTCCTGGCCCTGCTGCGCGAAGCCCTGACCCAGGAGCCTTCGGCCCTGGTCGACAACGACGCGGCCAACAAGGCCTCTGAAGCTGACCAGGCCCTGCAGGACCTCGGCGGCGACGCGGTGGCCTACGCCTATGTCACCGCCACGCTGGTCGTCTGGGATCGGGACCCGGTCCGAGCCGACGCCAAGCTAGCCTTGGCCGAGAAGGTCATCCAGGGCCGCGACCTGACGGTGATGCGCGAGCGGGCAAACGCCGTGGAGGCGTGGCTGGGGACCCTGCCGGGCCACGTCTTCGCCAATGTCCGCCAGCCGCTGCTGTCGACCCTCAACCTCGTCCACCTGGCGCCGGTAAGCGCGGTCTGGGCAGGGGCCGAACGCAACGTCCATCTGGACGGTCCGCCACTGATGATGGCGACCGCCGCCGGCTCGACGCCGTTTCGGCTGTCGCTGCACGTGGGCGACGTCGGCCACAGCTTGGTCGTCGGTCCGACGGGCGCGGGCAAGAGCGTGCTCCTGGCCATGCTGGCCCTGCAGTTTCGACGCTATCCGCGCGCCCGCGTCTTTGCCTTCGACCATGGCGGCTCGATCCGCGCGGCGGTCCTGGGGATGGGCGGCGCCTTCCATGACCTGGGCGGGGTGCTGGCCGATACGGGAAGCGCGGTGGCCCTGCAGCCCCTGGCGCGGATCGATCGACGCGGCGAGCACGTCTGGGCGGTCGGCTGGCTGTCGGCAATCCTGAGCCGGGCTGGGGTGAACATCACGCCGGAGGTGCGCGGCCACCTGTGGTCGGCGCTGACCAGTCTGGCCGGCGCCCCGGTCCCGGAGCGGACCCTGAGCGGGCTTTGCGCGCTACTGGCCCCGCCGCCGCTCAAGCGCGCCCTGGAGCCCTATGTGGTCGGCGGCCCGTTCGGCGCGCTGCTCGACGCCGAGGGCGAGGCCCTGGGCGAGGACCGCATCCAGGCCTTCGAAACCGAAGGCCTGGTCGGCACGGCCGCGGCCGCCCCGGTGCTGGCCTACCTCTTCCATCGCATCGAGACGCGTCTCGACGGTTCGCCGACCCTGATCCTGGTCGACGAGGGCTGGCTGGCCCTGGACGACCCGGCCTTCGGCGAGCAGCTGCGCAAGTGGCTAAAGACCCTGCGCAAGAAGAACGGCGCGGTCGTCTTCGCCACCCAATCCCTGGCCGACGTCGAGGCCAGCAGCATCGCCGCGTCGCTGATCGAGCTGTGCCCCAGCCGGATTTTCCTACCCAACGCCCACGGCGCCGAACCGCAAGGCGCGGCCTTCTACCGGCGCTTCGGGCTCAACGGTCGCCAGATAGAGCTGATCGCCCACGCCGTCCCCAAGCGTGACTACTACCTGCAGTCGCCGCTCGGTGGGCGACTGTTCGAGCTGGGTCTTGGGCCGGTGGCCCTGGCCTTCGCCGCCGCCTCGTCCAAGGCCGACCAGGCTGCGATCGCCGACACGCTGAGCGCCTTCGGACCGGCCGACTTCGCCCGCGCCTGGCTCATCCGGCGCGGGCTGCCCTGGGCCGCCGAGCTGCTGGGCCCTGCTTCTTCCTTCCTTCCGGAGACATCGTCATGACCCTCCACCGCCGCGGCTTTATCGCCGCACTGGGTCTGGGGCTGGCCGTCGCGCCGCTCGCCCATGCCCAGTTCACCGTCTTCGATCCCAGCAACTACGCGCAGAACGTCCTGACGGCGGCGCGCACGCTGGAGAGCGTCAACAACCAGATCCGCTCGCTGCAGAACGAGGCGCAGATGCTGATGGGGCAGGCCAAGGCCCTGGCCAACCTGCCGTTCTCGTCCCTGGCCGCACTTCAGGCCCAGCTCACCGAGACCCGTCGGTTGCTGAGCCAGGCCCAGGGCATCGCCTATGACGTCTCCCAGATCCAGACCAGCTTTCGGCAGTCCTATGACGTCCTGAACGGTCCGGTCACGGGCGCGACCCTGGCCGCGCGCGCCGACGCCCGCTGGGATGCGGCGGTGGCCGGGCTGCAGGACGCCCTGAAGCTTCAGGCTGGGATCGTCGGGGGCTTCGGCGACAGCGCCAGCCAGATGAGCCAGCTCGTGGACGCCAGCCAGGACGCGATCGGCGGGCTGCAGGCCGCCCAGGCCGGCAACCAGCTGCTGGCGCTCCAATCCCAGCAGTTGGCCCAGCTCCTGGCCCTGACCGCGGCCCAAGGCCGAGCTGAAGCCCTGGAGGCAGCCGATCGCGCCGCGGCCCGGGCCGACGCCAAGGCCCGGTTCGCCAAGTTCATGGGCCGCGAAGGAAGCGGACAATGATCCGCGCGGTGGCCATGGCCCTGGCCGTGTGGATCGGGCTGATCGCCATCGTCCTGACCGCGCGTCACGAAGTTTCTGCGCCGGCCAAGCCGCCAGTCGCCGTTCAGGCCCGCCAGGACGAGCTGGCCAGGTGCCGGGCGATCGGGGAGGGCGCGGCCAACGACGCCGCCTGCCATGCCGCCTGGGCCAAGGCTCGGGCGCGCTTCTTCGGGAGGGACGCCTCGTGAGCGACCTTTCCGTCGTCGACCAGTTCTTCGACACCTTCAATCGCTACATCGACTCCGGCTTTGGGCTGGTTCACGGCGAGGTGTCGTTCCTGTCGGCCACCCTGGTGGCCATCGATGTGACCCTGGCGGCCCTGATGTGGTCCTGGTCCACCGGCGAGGACATCCTGGCCCGGCTGGTGCGCAAGACCCTCTATGTCGGCTTCTTCGCCTTCATCATCGGCAACTTCCAACGCCTGGCCGGCATCGTCCTGACGAGTTTCGCGGGCCTGGGGCTGAAGGCGTCTGGCGCCGGCCTCTCAGCCGACGATCTCCTGCGCCCCGGCAAGCTGGCCCTGACTGGGTTTTCGGCGGCCATGCCATTCCTCGAGGCCGCCTCGGATCTGACCGGCTTTCCGGCCTTCTTCGAGAACATGGTGCAGGCCGTCGTCCTGCTGGTGGGCTGGATCCTGGTCCTGCTGGCCTTCTTCATCATGGCCGTCCAGCTCTTCGTGACTCTGATCGAGTTCAAGCTGGTTACCCTGGCCGGCTTTGTGCTGGTCCCCTTCGGGCTCTTCGGCAAGACCGCGTTCCTGGCCGAGCGCGTGCTGGGCGGCGTGGCCGCCACGGGTGTCAAGGTTTTGGTCCTGGCGGTGATCGTCGGGATCGGCTCGACCCTCTTTGAGACCTTCCAGCAGCAGGCCGGCGGCGAGGCCCCGACCTTGGTGGAGGTGGCCGCGATGGTGCTGGCCGCCCTGGTTCTCCTGGGTCTTTCCATCTTCAGCCCTTCGGTGGCCGCGGGCCTTTTGTCAGGCGCGCCGCAGCTGGGCGCCGGCGCGGCGGTCGGGACGGGCCTGGTGGCCGGCGGTGTGGCCATGGCCGGCGCTGGGCTTGCCAGCATCGCGCTGGGGGGCTCGGCCAGCGCCGCGGCGGCGGCCGGCGGTGGCGCGGCTGGCGGTGGCCTGGGCGGCGGTCCGGCCGGTGGCGCGCCAAGCGGCGGTCCGACGCCGCCGCAACCGGGCGGATCCTCGCCCAGCGGAGCCGCGCCTCAGCCTTCGCCGAAGCCGCGCACCGACAATCGCGATCCGGGCGACGGCGGCGGTCAGCCCTCCGGCGGTGCCGAGCCGGACTGGGCGCGAGACCTGAAGACCAAGCAGGCCGTGGCGCATGGGGTGAGCCTGGCCGCCCACGCCACGGCTGCGGGCGACAATCACGGCGGCGGCGCTGCCCCCAAAATCTCGGAGGACTGACCATGAACCCCTTCAAGGGATCGGCGCGCTATGGCGCGACGCCGGCGCCGGAGACCCCCTATCAACGAGCGGGACAGGCCTGGGACGAGCGGATCGGATCGGCCCGTGTCCAGGCCGCCAACTGGCGATACGCCGCCCTGGGGTTGTTGCTGGCCAACACCGCCTTGTCGGGAAGTCTGGCCTGGCTGGCCGCCAGAGGATCGATCACCCCCTGGGTGGTGCAGGTGGACAAGCTGGGCGAACCGCGGATCGTCGCGCCGGCCGCCTTGGGTGCCAAGCCCGCCGACGCGGCGATCGCCTGGGCGCTGTCGCGGTTCATCGCCGACGTGCGCACCCGCTCAATCGATCCGGTCCTGATGCGCCAAGCCTGGCTCCGCGCCTACGACTTCGTCGAGGGCGATGGCGCGGCCACGCTGTCGGACTACGCCCGTCGCGCCGACCCGTTCGGCGAAGCCGCCCACACCCAGGTGTTGGTCGAGGTGACGAATGTGGTCCGCGCCTCGCCGACGAGCTTCCGGGTGACCTGGACCGAACAGCGCTTCACCGCCGGCGAGCGCGTCGGTGTCGAGCGCTGGGTCGCGGTCTTGGGCGTGTCGATCTCGACCCCGCGTACGCCGGAAGGCCTGAGGGCCAACCCTTTGGGCGTGCGCATCAACGCCATCGCCTGGAGCAAGGAGTTCGGGGCATGAAGAGCCTGGCCATCCTCATCGCCGCCTGGCTGTCGGCGTCCGCCGTCGCGGCCCAGGATGCGCGCCTGGCCACGCCGGGCGGCGCGCGCGACTACGACTTCGTGGACCAGACCGTCTATCCGCTGGTCGCCACGCCCGGCCGTATCACCGACATTGTCCTGGAGCCGGGCGAGACGCTGACGGGGCCGATCGCGGCGGGCGACACCGCCCGCTGGATCATCGCCGACAGCGCCAGCGGCTCTGGATCCACGCGGCGCATCCATGTGCTGGTCAAGCCGACGGTCGCGCCGCTGGCCACCAACCTGCTGATCATGTCCGACCGCCGCACCTACCATCTGGAACTGCGGGCCAGCGCCCGGACCTGGTTCTCCGAGATCGCTTGGCGCTATCCGCCAGTCGAACCGTCACCGGTGCCTATCCCGGCCGAGCCGATCGCACCCGCGGAGATCACCATTCCCGATCCGGAAGGATCGATCTTCGCTTACCGGCTCGAGGGGGATCAGGTCGCCTGGCGGCCCGCGCGGGTCTTCGACAACGGCCGGCGCACCTACATCGTCTTTGCGCCGAGCGCCGATCTCACGGCGCTGCCGCCGCTCTATCAGGTTGGTGAGGATGGCAAGGCCAGCGAGCTGATCGACTACCACGTCTTCGGTCGGACCCTGATCGTCGATCGCCTCGTGGATCGGGTCGAGCTGCGCCTGGGCCTGGGGCGCAGGGCCAAAGCCGTCCGCATCATCCGCACGGCCAAGGAGGCGACGCGATGAACGAGCAGCACCACCCCGATGCGGCCGACAGCCCCAAGACCCTGCGTCTTCGTGGAGACGCGCCGCCGGTCGCGAGGCTGTCGCGCCAGGCCCTGGCGATCGGCGCCGGCGTCTTGTCGACGACCCTGGTCGGAGCGCTCTTCTGGTCGCTCGCCGACCATCATAAGGCTGCGCCACCGGTCGCGCGTGAACCGGGGCCCGTGGCCCCGCCAGAGGGCGTGACCGCTCAACCGCGCGACTATCGCGCGAAGGCGACGCCACAGCTTGGCCCGCCCTTGCCCGGAGATCTGGGGCGACCGATCCTCAAGGCCCACAACCGGCGTTTCGACACAACCGCGGTCACCGCCACGCCCGCGCCGGACAGCGTTCCGGCCAGAGGCCCAGCCCCGTCGGCGCCGCGGGCGAGCGGCGCAACCCATGCCACGTCCGGCCTGTTCTTCGACGCGATGACCGATCGCAAGCCCCAGGCGGATCAAGCTGGCGGCGCTGCCGTCACGCCCGTCGTCCCGTCCGCGGACTCGCGCACGACCAGCCCCGAACGGCTGGCAACACCAGCCTCCAACTACATCGTGCTGGCGGGAACGAGCATTTCCGGCGCTCTGGTGACCGGGCTTCGGTCCGACGCGCCCGGCCTAGCGGTGGGGCAGGTGACCCGAGACGTCTTCGACGGGCTGGGGCGCGGCGTGCGGTTGATCCCGGCTGGCGCACGGCTGATCGGCGGGTACGACACCGAGGTCGCGTCGGGCGCGGCGCGGCTGCGGATCAAGTGGACGCGTCTGATCCTGCCCGATGGGCGCTCGATCGTGCTGGATGATCTGCCCGCCGCCGACGCACAGGGCTTTGCCGGGCTGCAGGACGGTGTCGACCGCCACGGCCGAGCCGTCGTTGGCGCGGCCGCGCTCAGCACCGTCCTGGCTCTGGGCGCCGAGGCCGGCTCCAGCAGCGACGACGCCTTGATCGAGGCCATCAGGCGCGGAGGGGCGAGGTCGGTTTCGGACGTTGGCCAGCAGGCGGTCTCCAAGAGCCTGGCCTTGCCGCCGGTCCTCACCGTGCGGCCCGGCGCTCCGATGACGGTCTTGCTGGCGCGCGATCTGGTTCTTGAACCCTACGAAGAGAAGGCGACCCGATGAGCAAGCTGAAACTGGGGCCGATCGAGGACGACACGCCGGTCAAGCTTGCCCTTGAGCTTCCTGCGGCGCTGCACCGCGATCTTGTCGACTACGCCAAGGTCTTGGCCACCGAAACCGGCGGCAAAGCGGTGGAGCCGGCCAAGCTCGTCGCGCCGATGCTCGCGCGGTTCATGGCCACCGACCGGGCGTTCGTGCGCGGTCGCCGGTCTCGCAGCGCCTAGGTCGAAGGTGTGAGGAGGCGTTGGTCCACGCCGCCCTGTTGCCGCGGGATCGACTTGGCGCGCGGCGGGCCTTCACCCTGCCGGCCCAACGGGTGTCGTTCGACGCCCTGATCGCGGCGCTGAAGCGACGCTATCCCCAGAGCCGGTCGACGGTCGCCTTCGCGCCCGACGCCGAGATCGAAGCCCAGTTCGCCCGGCAACCTGTCCTGACGACCGCCCTCGGCGACCTCCTGGGCTTTCGTCACGACGGCGATCTGGACGCTCTGGTCCGGCAAGCCCTGGCGCAGGCCGCGGCGTCATGATCGCCGTTCGACCTGGCCGGACGGGTCGTGTTGGCGACCACCCTCTGGGATGGAAACGAGGAACTCGCTCATGAAGCTCTCCACACTCGCCGATGGGAGCAGGGATGGCCGGCTGGTGATCGTCTCGGCCGACCTGACCCGCGCCATCGCCGCCGACGATATCGCGCCCACGCTGCAGGCGGCGCTGGACGCATGGTCCAATGTCGAGGCGGCCTTACGGGCGCGCTCCGATGATCTGGCGTCGGGTCGCGCCGCCGCCGCCTTCGACTATTCCCAGGCCCAGGCTCTGGCGCCATTGCCGCGCGCTTGGCAGTGGCTGGACGGGTCAGCCTATGAGAGCCATGGCGAGCTGATGCAGAGGGTCTTCAAGATGGATCCAACGCCCAAGGGAAGACCCCTTATGTATCAAGGGGTTTCCGACACCTTCTATAGCGCCACTCAAGACGTCGCCTTTCCCAGCGAGGACGACGGTATCGATTTCGAAGGCGAGTTCGGCGTCATTGTCGACGAGACTCCGATGGGCGTGACGGCCGAGCAGGCGGCGCGCCATATCCGCCTGGTCGTCCAGATCAACGACTGGTCGTTGCGGACCCTGGCCCCGGTCGAGATGAAAACAGGCTTTGGCTGGATCCAGGCCAAGCCGCCCTGCAGCATGGCCCCGCTGGCCGTCACGCCCGACGCGCTCGGCGCGTCATGGCGAGACGGCCGGGTCGATCTGCCGCTTTGCGTCGACTGGAATGGCCAGCGTTTTGGCGCCGCCGAGGGCTATCCAATGGCCTTTTCGTTTCCGCAACTGGTGTCGCACGCGGCGCGGACGCGCACGCTTTGCGCCGGCACCATCATCGGCTCGGGCACCGTGTCGAACGAGAATTACAGAGCCGTGGGGTCTTCGTGCATCGCAGAGCGCCGAGGGATCGAAATCCTCGACGAAGGCGCCCCGCGCACAGGCTTCATGCGGTTTGGCGATCGGGTGAGGATGGAGACCCGCATGCGCGACGGCAGTCCTCTGTTCGGCGCCATCGATCAGCAGGTCGTCGAGGCCGGCGTCGCCAGGGCGATCTGAGCGCGCCCCTAGGCCTGGTCGATGATGGGTTGGATGCAGGCCTAGGCCCGGGACCTCGACGCCGACGACGTCGCCGGCTTTCATTCCGGACGATGGTTCGCGCAAGCCTCGCGCGAGATCCTGCGCCGGACGCGGCGCCGGGATTGATCCCTGATCGAGCAGGACCTGGAGATTGGATTGACGCCTCTCACCGCGCTCCGCGATCGGAGTGGTTGGCGAGCGCGGCGATCAATGCGCCGGCGACCGCGTCGAGAATGAGCCTCAAGGCGCCGACCGAGCGGGCCTTGCCGCTGCTATTCGACGCCGCTCGTCGGATCGGCGCGGTTTTGGCGAGCCATCGCCGCGTCTGAAGCGGACGACGCCGCGCCGGACGGCGAAGAATGGCCCCGCCGCCGACCGGCAGGGCCTTGTCGGCGAACCGACTAGAAATGCATGCCGAGGCTGACGCCGTACATGCGCGGGGCTTGCGGCGTGGCCGAGTCGCCGGCCGTTGAGCGGGCGATGGTGGCGTAGATCTTCTCGTTGGTGAGGTTGTTGCCCCACAGCTTCACGTCCAGGTTCCCGCTCGGGGCGGTCCAGGTCAGCGAGCCATTGATCATTGTATAGCTCGGCTGCTTGGCGCCGTTCTGGGGGTCGAAGTAGTAGGTCGATCGGTACTGGGCGACCGCGAACAGCGACAGATCGCCCGTCCGCAGCGGCCAGGTGTACTGGGTGCTGAAGTTGACGGTCCGCTTAGAGGCGTAGGTCAGCTGCTTGCCCGAAAGTTCGATGGGAGCCAGGGTGAAGCCCCCCATGCCGCCGCTCGGATTGACGCTGGTGATCGGCACGGCCGTGTAGCCGGGGCCGCCCACGAACGAGGTGTAGGTCGGGTCCATCAGCGTGCCCGACAACTGCAGGGTCAGGCCCCGGAGCGGTTTGCCCGTGACCTCAAAGTCCACGCCCTTGATCTTGGCCGCGGCGGCGTTGGACAGGGTGTAGAAGCCGTTGACGAACTGCTGAACCTGAAGGTTTTTGTAGTCGTAGTGATAGGCCGCCAGGTTGATACGCAGTCGATGGTCGAGCCAGTCGCTCTTCAGGCCGCCCTCGACCGCGTCGATGGTCTCCGGCTTCACCGGGTCGGTATTGAGGCTGACCATGTTGAACACCCCGGCCTTAAAGCCGCGGCTATAGGTCAGATACCCCAGCACGCCCTCGGCGAAATCATGATCCAGCGAGACCTTGAAGGTCGGTTTGGAGAACTTGGCGGTTCGGGCTGAGGCGATCGTGCTGCCGGGCTGGGTGGTCTTGGCCAGGACGACGGGCGTAGCCAGGCGCAGGGTCTGGGAGCCTTGGGTCTCCCGATAGTCGACCGTGTCGCGCAGGCCGACGGTCACGCGCGTATCGTCGGTGAAGGAATAGGCGCCCTGGGTGAACGCCGCAAACGAGGTCGTGGTTTGGTAGACGTAGATGTCGACCGGGGCCAGCGCGCTGTAGCCGTAGCCCAGGAAGGTGATCGGGTTGTCCGTCGCCTTGTCGTGATAGAAGAAGCCGCCGAGGATCCACTTCAGCTTTGAATCGCTGGCGGTCGAGGACAGGAGCTGGACTTCCTGGGTGAAGGTCTCCGACCAGGGATTGGTGTCCAGGGCCTTCCAGTCGGCCGGTGTCCCGTCGCTATCGATGGGGCCATGCACCTCGGCCTTGCGGTAGGCGGTGATGCTGACCAGTTCGGCTGCGCCCAAGTCGTGCCAGACCTTGAGGCTGGCGCCGTACTGCCTGCTGTCGGAATAGGCCGGGCGATTGAGGTCGACGTTGTAGAAGCCGATATAGGTCGACAGGAACGGACCTGGATTGCCCGTCGCGCCGGGCGGCCGGAACGCCCCGCCCTCGACCGTGTTGCGGGCGGTGCCCACGTCCTGACGGTCCTTGGCGTAGTCGGCGATGAGGGTGACTTTGGTCGCGTCGGAAGGCGCCCAGACCCACTTGGAGCGAGCGGCGAAGTTCTTCGACGTGAAGACGTCGTCGCCGGTGTAGAGGTTCTTGCCCCAACCCTTTTTCTGGTTGTGGTAGTAAAGCGCCAGGTCGGCGGCGATATTTTCGGTCACGCCAGTCGTGCCGTAGGCTGTGGCGTCGATGGTGTTGTAGTTGCCGTAGCCGACCTTGGCGTCACCCGAACGGACGTGGCCCGGATCCTTGGTGGTGATCTGGATGACGCCGCCCGTGGCGTTGCGGCCAAACAGCGTGCCTTGCGGACCCTTGTCCACCTCGATCGCGGCGATGTTGTTGAACGAGAAGATGCTGGCGTACTGCGAGCCGATATAGACGTTGTCGACGTAGGTCGATACGGCCGCTTCCGAACCTGGGCTGGTGATGTTGGAGCCCACGCCGCGCAGGAACGGCGTGCCGGCCCCCGGGCCGACGCGACCGAAGGTCAGGCCCGGCGTGACCGTGGCCAGGTTGTCGACGCTGGTGATGCCTTGCTTCTCGAGGGCCTCTCCAGTGAAGGCGGTGATCGCCACGGGCACAGCCTGGGCCGATTCACTGCGCTTTTGCGCGGTGACGATGACTTCCTCGATCTGCTCAGCGGCGGGGGCCTTGTCCTGAGCCACAGCCGGCGTGGCCGCCAAACTCATCAGAAGACACGCCAAGGCGCATCCAGCCAGAAGCTGCGATTTCACGGATCTCTCTCCCCAATGCTTTTTTGTTCGCCGCTTGGGCGGCTCCAACCAATTCTTGACCACTTTGGTTTGGGGCGTCCAGATAAATTGTCCAAAGTGGTCTAATTTGGTGCGGGCTGGCGGGCGAGACGCGCGAAGCCGCAAGCCGCAAGCCGCAAGCCGAGGGCCAGGGGCGCTGGGTGATTGGGATTAGATCTTGATGCTAGGGAAAGGTCGGGCGGGCGGGCGCCAATGATTGGCGCCGCCCTGCCGGTTCGATCGATGGGCAGCCTGTCGCTACAGGCGTCATGGAGCGTCGAATGGGTTCGAAATGATTGGGGGCAACGCCGGTCCGCCTTGGCTCCTGGCGGCCCCCGCCTAGGGTCAGCCGGCTTCCAACTGGTCCAGGTCGAAGGTGGAATCGATCATCTGCGAGCGGGTCACCCCCAGATGCTTGCGCATGGCGAGGATGGCGGTCCGGGGATTGCGCGCTTCGATCGCCTCGACGATCGCCTCGTGCTCCTCGAACGAGTGGTAATCGCTCTTGGGGCCAGCATCTTCCTTCTGCAGGTTTCCCCACACCACGTAGCGGCGCACGCCGTTGAGCAGGCGCTGGAACTCGATCAGCAGCACATTACCCGTCGCTTCGGCCAGCTTGTTGTGAAACTGCCAGTCCAGGCGCGCATAGTCCTCCCAGCTGGCGGCCTTGCGCATGTTCCGGCACAGCTCGCGCAGTTCAGCCACCTGGGCCGGCGTGGCGCTGAGGGCGGCCAGGCCCGCCAGCTCCGGCTCGATGATCAAGCGCGCCTGCATCGCCGCCAGCGGGCTGGTCCGCGCGACGATATCGTCCTCGGTCGGAGGGTGTTCGGAAAGATCGGGGGCCAGGAAGGTGCCGCGTCCCACGTGCCGATTGATCAGGCCGTCGCCCTCCAGGACCGACAGCGCCTTGCGGATTTCCGCGCGGCTGACGCAGAACTGGGCGGCGAGATCCCGCTCCGGCGGCAGCTTGCGGCTCGGGCCGAGGTTGGCCGAGGTCAGCCAGCCGCGGACGGTCGACAGAAGATAAGGGCTTACCAAGGGCGGAATACGCTCGATCAATTTGGCCTCCATTGGTTGCGGACCTTAGGGGAGGCTGATGCAAAGCGAAAGCCAAGAGACGCCGGGCGGCTGGTCCCGCGACCTGGCCGCGGGGCAAGACAATCGAAAGATACCGGGCGCCAGGCCGCGCCGGGTCAAAGACTCGGGGCGACCCGCCGGATGATGTCCTTTAGCGAGGCCAGGGATTTGGGGCCGGCGAGGTGGGCGATGTAGCCGTCGGGCCGAACCAGAACGATGGCGTCATCCGACAGGCCGTAGGCCTTGCGGAACGTACCCTTGTGATCGACCAGCCGGTGGTCGAAGCCATACCTGTCCTCGGTGTTGATGGCGATGCGCTTGAGGCCGGCGCCGCGCCGCGGCCATCCGAGGGCGGCCAGGTCGCGCGCGGCCTGGTCGCCATAGGCGATCGCGGTGAACTGTGGTCCGGCCAGGCGCTGGAAAAGGCGGGTCGCCTTGCCGTTCTCCTTCAGGATGGCGTCGGGCGCGCGGTCGCCGGCGCTGAGGGCGCGTGCGTCCTGGGCCGAAGCGGCGACCAGCGGGCCGTCGCGGTAGGTGATCGCCAGCTGGGATTCGTCGCGGCCACGCTTCATCGCCGCCGGGTCGGCCGTGGCCAGTCCCTCGAAGTTCTTGGTCGCCAGGGCCAGGACGGCCTGGGCGACAGCGCGCCGCTCGGCCTGATAGCTGTCGAGCAGGATCGGATCGGCGCCCGCCAGCACCTGCGCCAGCTTCCAGCCGAGATTATAGGCGTCCTGGATGCCGGTGTTGAGCCCCTGCGCCCCGGTCGGCGGATGGACGTGCGCGGCGTCGCCGGCCAGGAACACCCGCCCTTGGCGATAGGCCTGGGCCAGGCGGATGTTCGGCCGGAAAACCGAACTCCACCGCACGTCGGTCACCGCGATCGACCGGGATTTGGCCCGGACCCGAATCCGTTCGTTGATCGCCTCGAGCGCCAGGTCCGGGGTCTCGCCGTCGCGCAGTCGGATCATCCATTGGAAGAGATCGGTGTGGGGGAGGGGGCAGGCGGCCATGAACTTGCCGGCCGGTCCTGGCCAGACGTGCCAGCGGTCGCGGGAAAGGCCGGAGGTCACCGCATCGACGATGATCATCCGGTCTTCCTCGTCGGTCGAACCGGCGAAGTCGATGTCCAGCGTTTGGCGCACCAGGCTGCCGCCGCCGTCGGCGCCCACCAGGTAGCGGGCTCGGACCGTCTCGGCCTGGCCCTTGCGGCTCAGCGTGGCCTCCACGTGATCGGCGGTCTGGCTGAGGCTCTTGAGCTCGGTGTCGAAACTGATCGTCTGGCCCGCCGCCCGCAAGCGGTCGTGCAGCGCCGGATCGATGTGGAACTGCGGGATGAGCAGCATGTTGGGGAAGGGAATGGCGGCGGTCGGCTTGGACTTGGCCATCATTCGCCAGGGCAGGACCAGAGGACCCAGATGGAGACCCACCAGCGGATAGGGCTCGGCCGCCGCGGCGATGGCGTCATAGACGCCCAAATCCTCCAGGACCTCAAGGCTGCGGGGCTGCAAGCCCTTGGCGCGTGAACCGTCGAAACTGTGGGCGGCCTTGTCGATGATCCGAAAGCGCAGGCCGCGCCGCGCCAGATCGATTCCCAAGGCGCTGCCGGTGGGGCCGGCGCCGACGATCAGCACATCGAGCATGTCCGAGGTGGTCATCTGAAGGCTCCACGGTTCGCCCGAAGGCGGCGGTATTGGACACGGGAGTGTGGACCAAAGGCCATTCCCGAATTATGGATACGGTGTATCCGAAACTATCGAGCCTGGCAATTGGACGCCATGCGTTGAATCGGCGCACAGGCGATGGTCTGAGACGCAAGCGGGTTGCGCTGAGGCGCTGGCGGAGGCGAAGGTGACGAACGATCCGGCCAAGACGGCGGGCAAGCGACGGGGGCGTCCGGCCCTGTCGGTCGAGCGCATCGTCTCGACGGCGGTCGAGCTGGTCGACGCCGAGGGTGTGGAGGCGCTGTCGATGCGGGCCCTGGCCGACAAGCTGGAGTCAGGCACGGCGACCCTCTATCGGCACTTCGGCAACAAGGTCGACCTGCTGGCGGCGATCATCGAGGCGCTGCTCGGCGAAATCGACCTGGGCGAGGACGCATTCGAGAGCCAGCCCTGGGAGGAGGGACTGCGGGCGATGGCCAGCCGCATGTCCACGGCCTTGCGCCGGCACCCGGGGGCGGCGAGGCTGCTCGCCGACGTCATGCCGACCGGGCCCACCGCTATGCGCCTGCGTGAACGGTCCCTGGCGATGCTGCTGCGAAACGGCTTTCCCCCGGACCTGGCGGCCAAGGCCCACGCTACCGTGGCGCGCTACGTACTGGGCGCCGTCGTCCTGGCCGCCGGCCCTGGGCTTGGCGCGGACCAACAGACCCAGGCCGTGCATCTGGAGGCGATCGACGCCGCCCGTTTTCCGGCCACGGTCCAGGTCGCGCCGGCCCTGCCGATCTCCGAAGCCGATGAGTTCGCCTTCGGCCTGGACTTGATGATCGCGGGCCTGCGCGCCCGTCTCTGAGGATCTTCCGACGGCCTTTGAGCGCGCGACCAGCTATCCTGCCAAGGCGCGCCGAGGCCCGCTGCGCCCAATCCCGCAACCGCGCGGGGACTAGGGCCAATCGACATTCAGGATTCTCATGAGTTGAGATGTCTGATTCATAGGGCTGCGTTCGATGGACGGAGCCCTTCTCATGTCGGCTAAGCGCTACGAATTGAACCAGACGCAATGGGAGCGGATAGCTCCGTTGCTGCCGGGCAAGGCCGGTGATCCCGGGCGCACGGCGCAGGACAACAGGCTGTTCGTCAACGGCGTGCTCTGGGTGCTGCGGTCCGGCGCGCACTGGCGCGACCTCCCCGAACGCTATGGCCTCTGGAAAACGGCCCACAAACGGTTCAGCCGCTGGTCCAAAGCCGGTGTCTGGGATCGGGTGTTCGCCGACCTGATCAAGGATCGGGACAACCAGTACCTGATGATAGACAGCACCCTGGTTCGCGCTCACCAGCAGGCCGCGACCGGAAAAGGGGGGCCTCGGATCAGGCTCTGGGGCGCTCCCGAGGCGGACTGACCACCAAGATCCACATGGCCGCCGACACTCTGGGTCGGCCCGTCCGCTTCCTGCTGACCCCAGGCCAGAGCGGCGACGCCCCGGCTGCGCCCGCCTTGATCGCCGGCTTCCAGCCAAAGGCCGTGCTGGCCGACAAGGCCTACGACTCCAACGCCCTGCGCAAGATCATCGCCGACCTTGGAGCCAAGGCCGTCATCCCATCAAACCGCACCCGCAAGGTGCTCATCGCCCACGACGTTGAGGCCTACCGCGCCAGGAACCGCATCGAGCGCTGCTTCTCCAAGCTCAAGCACTTCCGGCGCTTCGCAACCCGATACGATCGCAGGACTGTCCACTTCCTAGGCTTCGTCTTGCTCGCCGCCGCTATGGTCTGGATGCGCTGAATGTCGATTGGCCCTAGGCCGTCGCGGGGGCCGCCGCGGGGGCCGGCGTGCGGAAGAACAGGCGCTCGCAGGTGGCGATGTGGGCGTTGATCGCCGCCTCGACGTCCGGGCGCGTTCCGGTCAGCAGTTCGATCTCCCGGGCCGACCGATAGGGGCTCGTGGCGGCGCCCAAGAACAGATAGAGCAAGGTCAGAGCATCGCCCTCGACGAAGCGTCCCTCCGCCTGGGCCTGGGCGATCAGGCGCGTGGTTCGGCCGACCGTGGGGCCGACGTGATGGGTGACGAACCAGGTCAGCCGATCCGAAGCCTGGGTGTTCTCATGCGTCAGCAGCCGGAAGAAGTCGGGGTTCTCGGCGCAAAAGCGGATGTAATAGTCGAAGTCGCGGCGCAGGCGAGCGGCGGCGTCTTTCGACGACCTCGAACGCGACGAGCCGACGCCACGCCGGGTGTACCAGCTGACGACTTCCCGAACCGTCTCGTACCAGAGCTGTTCCTTGTTGCGGAAATGATAGAGGACCAGCGAGTGCGGCACCTGCGCGGCGTCGGAGATCCCGCGTGTCGTGGCCCCGTCAAAGCTTCGCAGCGCAAATTCCGACAGGGCGGCCTTGATGATCTTCAGGCGCGTGTCGACGGTTCGTTGCTGCTTGCGGCGACGAACAGGCGCGGGCTTTTCACCGCTGACGTTCTCGATCTGCTCCGTCGTCAAATCCGCACCCCCAGGAAAGGGGGCGCAGATTTGCACGGGAATGGGACCGAACGGAAGCCGGCGCGGCGTCCTCAGCCCTGGGGCCGGTCGGCCTTCGATCCCAGCCGGGCGGCGTGAAGCGCCGGCTCGGTATAGCCGTTGGCCGCCTCGGCGCCTTGGAAGATCAGGGCGCGCGCCGCGGCGACGGCGCGATGGGCGGCCAGGTCCAGAGCCATGGGGCGATAGGCCGGGTCCAGGGCGTTCTGGTCATCCACGACCTCGGCCATTCGAAGGATGGAGGCCTCGATGGCGTCGGCCGTGATCACGCCGTGCGCCAGCCAGTTGGCCAGGATCTGGCTGGAGATTCGGCAGGTGGCGCGGTCTTCCATCAGGCCCACGCCGTCCAGGTCCGGCACCTTCGAGCAGCCGACGCCCAGGTCCACCCAGCGCACGACATAGCCGAGGATGCCCTGGACGTTGCTGTCGATCTCCCGCGCCAGGAACGACGGCGACCAGCCGGTCGGATCCGCGATGGGCGCGGTCAGCAGGCCGTCGATCGGCGTCCGGCGGCTGGCCAGTTCGGCCTGGCGCGCGAAGACGTCGATGCGATGATAGTGCAAGGCGTGCAAGGTCGCTGCGGTCGGGCTGGGCACCCAGGCGGTGGTCGCGCCGGCTTGGGGATGGGCGATCTTCTGGACCAGCATGCCGGCCATATCGTCGGTCATGGCCCACATGCCCTTGCCGATCTGGGCCCGGCCGGAGAAGCCGCAGGCCAGGCCCGCCTCGACATTGCGCGCCTCGTAGGCTTGGAGCCAGGCCGCGGCCTTCATGTCCGGCTTGGCTAGGACCGGTCCCAGGCGCATGGCCGTGTGGATCTCGTCGCCGGTGCGGTCGAGAAAGCCGGTGTTGATGAAGGCCACGCGGTCTTGGACCTCGGCGATGACGGCGCGCAGATTGACGCTGGTGCGCCGTTCTTCATCCATCACGCCGATCTTCAGCGTCTTGGGCTCAAGACCCACCGCCTGCTCGGCGGCCTCGAACAGGGCGTTGGTGAACGCCGCCTCCTCGGGACCATGCAGCTTCGGCTTGACGATATAGACCGACCCCTGGGCGCTGTTGCGCCGCTCGCCCCACACGTCGTGGGCGGCGATCAGGGCGGTGACCACGCAGTCGACGACGCCTTCGGGGACTTCCTGGCCGTTCAGCCGCGCCAGCGGCGTCGACATCAGCAGGCCGACATTGCGCGCCAGCATCAGCGAACGGCCCTTGAGGACGAGGTCGCCGCCATCGGGGGCCGTGAACCGGCGGTCCCGAGCCAGACGCCGCTGGCGCGTGCGCCCGTCCTTCTGGAAGCTGGCGACCAGGTCGCCCTTCATCAGGCCCAGCCAGTTGCGATAGACGCCGATCTTGTCGCCGACGTCCACGGCCGCCACCGAGTCCTCGAAGTCCATGATCGCCGAGCCGGCGCTTTCCAGGATGATGTCGGAAACGCCGGCTCGGTCGCGCCGACCGATGGGGCTGTCGCCGTCGACGTGCAGGATCAGGTGCAGGCCGTTGTTGCGCAGCAGGATCTCCGTCGGCGCCTCCGGCTCGCCCGACCAACCCGCGAATTGGGCCGGGTCGCAGAGCCCATGGCCGTCAGCAACCAAGCGCTCGCCGACCACCTGGTAGGCGCTGACGTCCTTGTGGCTGGCCCCGTCGAGCGGGAACACTTCGTCGAGGAACGCGCGGCACCAGGCGATCACCTGATCGCCGCGCGCGAGGTCGAAACCCGGCCCCCTGGCCTGGCCCGGCAGGGCGTTGGAGCCGTAGAGGGCGTCATAGAGGCTGCCCCAACGGGCGTTGGCCGCGTTGAGGGCGTAGCGGGCGTTGTCGACCGGCACGACCAGCTGCGGCGCCGCCAGGGCGGCGATCTCCGGATCGACGTTGGTCGTGCCGATCGTGAAGGGTGGGGGCTCGTCGACCAGATAGCCGATCCGCCGCAGAAACTCGGCCTCCTCGGCCGGGGACGGCGCCTGGAAGGCAAAGCCTTTGTTGCGTGCGTCGATCAGGTGCTGCAGCCAGTCGCGCTTGGCCAGCAGCTGGGCGTTCATCGGCGAGAAGCGGGCGACGATCCGGCTGAACGCCGCCCAGAAGACCTCGCCTTCGACCCGAAGGCCCGGCAGGACCTCCTGGTCGATGAACGCCGTCAGGGCCGGGTCGAAGGTGACGTCGGGAGACTGGCCTTGGCTCATCCGTGAGCCCTCGTCTTCGCCAGGCCCTGATGGGCCAGATAGGTCACGCAGAGCGATGGCGCCGCTTGGCTCTCGGCTTCCAGGATGTCGCCCGGCAGAACCGGCCCCACGCCCGCGGGCGTGCCGGTCAGCAGGATGTCGCCGGGCGCGAGCCGCACTAGGCGCGACAGCGCCGCCAAGCACTCGCCGACCGACCAGATCATGTCGTCGAGCCGGCCCGACTGCCGGACCTGGCCGTTAACCTTCAGCAGGATCGCGCCGCGAGCCGGTTGGCCGTTGGCGCGTCGCAGCGCGCCGATCGGGCAGGACTGGTCAAAGCCCTTGGCCATGTCCCAGGGACGGCTCTTGGCCTTGGCCTCGGCCTGCAGGTCGCGCCGGGTCATGTCGAGCGCCAGGCCGTAGCCGAACACCGCCTCCAGCCCCTGGGCCGGCGTCAGGTTCTCTCCGCCGCCGTGCAGGGCGACGGCCAGTTCGACCTCGTGATGCAGGTCCTGGGTCTGGCTCGGAAAGGCCAGGATGCCGCCGCCCGGCGCCACGGCGTCGGACGGCTTACCGAAGAAGAACGGCGGCTCGCGCTCCGGATCATGACCCATCTCGCGGGCGTGGTCGGCATAGTTGCGGCCCACGCACCAGATACGGCGAACCGGAAACAGGAGGCTCTCGCCCTCGATCTGGATCGCGGGCGCGAACGGCGGGGTGAAGGCGAACGTCATGCGGCCGGGCTCGCCACGCTCAGGGCGTCGAACCGCGCCTTCAGAAGGCTCCACTGTTCCTTGGTCAGCGGCGCGAGCGGCGCCACCGTCCGGCCGTGGTCGGCGACGCCGGTGGTATGGGCCACCAACGCCTTGATGCCCGGCACCAGGGGCAGGCCGTCGAACAGGGCGCGCACCGCGACCGCCCGCTTGAGAGCGGCTTGATCGCCGTCGCGATAGGTCAGGGCGCAGTCTGGCGAGTTCAGGTTGGCGGTGGCCGAGATGCAGCCGGCGTAGGGACCATCGCCGCGCGCCGAAAGCAACGTGCCCTCATTGGACGGGAAGACGTCGAAGCTGGGGGACAGGGCGGCGATCTCGCTGGCGTAGGCCAGGTCGCCCGAGGAGTCCTTTAACCCCGCCATGCGCTCGCCGAACAGGGTGAGCAGGGTGGCGACCAGATCGCGGCTGTAGAGGGTCCCCGACAGGGCCGGGAAATTGTAGAGATAGATCGGGATCGCACTGGCGGCGGTCGCCTCGACGATGGCGTCGAACACCCGCACCACGCCCTCGTCGGTGATGGGCTTATAGTAGAAGGGCGGCAGGACCAGGGCGCCGGCGAAACCCAGACGGCCGGCTTCGTGGCTCAGGGCCACCGCGTCGGCCACGGCGGCCGCGCCCGTGCCGACCATCATCCGCGACAGAGGCAGGCCCGCATCGGCGGCCGCGTTCATCACCGACAGCCGCTGGGTCAAGGAGAAGGAGGTGGCCTCGCCAGTCGTCCCCAGGACGTTGAGGCCGTCGCAGCCGTTGGCCAGGAGGTGGCGCGCGCGATCCACGAACCGGGGCAGATCGGGCTCATGGGCGGCGGTGACGGGCGTGGTGATGGCGGCGATCACGCCGCGAAGTCTCTGGGTCATGGTCATTCCAGGGCGCGTTAGGCGGTCAAGGCCGGATCGGGCTTGAGGCGGAAGTCGTCGGGGATCTCGATCGGCGGATTGCGCGCGTTGTCGAGGAACTCGACGGTCACGAAGATCAGGTCGGTTTCGCCGACGTTCTGGATCGCATGGACGAAGAAATCGCCCTCGCCATGCTCGAAGTGGCGGGTCTCGCCGGCATAGTGGTGGACGTCTACGATCCGGCCGTCCTGGTAGTAGCCGCGCGCCACGCCGGGGGTGGGGGTGGTCCAGAAGTAGTCCAGCACGTGCCGGTGGAAGGTCAGCCAGCCGCCGGGCGGCAGGAACAGATGCCAGACGCGGACGCGGTCGGTTTCCGAGACGAGAACATTGCCGACGCCGCCGCTGAACTGGTTGGCCTCGAACTCGGCGCGAAGTTCAGGCGCCCAGTGGGCAAGCGGATCCTCGGGCGGACCGGGCGGCGCGATCTCGACGATCTTGTGGGCGCTCATGGCGGGCTCTCCTGCGGCTCAGTCTTGCGGTCGCACGACGACCTTGATCGCGTTGTCGACGCGCTCGCGGGCGTAGCGGAGCGCTTCGGGCAGCGCGCTCAGGCCGAAGGTGTGGGTGTGGATCAGGGTGGCGTCGAACCGGCGCTGGGCCATGAAGGCCATGGCGCGTCGCACCGCGCTCTTGCCCTCGCCCCGGATGCCGTAGACGTAGACGTTGTTGCGCACCGCGTGCGGCAGGTCGACGGTGACGGGGACGTGCGGAAAGGCGGCCAGGCAGATCTTCCCGCCGCGGTTGACCATGCCGATCGCCTCGTTGATCGAGGCCTCGGTGCCCGCGCAGTCGAGCACGAAGTCAACACCGCCGGGGAACAGGCGACGGACGGCGGCGACCGCGTCCTCCTCGCGAGCATTGATCGTCACGTCGGCGCCGAGCTTGGCGCCGATCGCCAGACGGTCAGGGCGCGTGCCGGTGAGGATGACCGTACCGGCCCCCAGCGACTTGGCGACAGCCGCGGCCAGCAGGCCGATCGGACCCGGGCCGAGGATGGCGACGCTGTCGCCGGCCAGAAGGCCGCCCAGTTCGGTGAAGCCGTACATCGAGGTGCCGGCGGTCACCACCAGCGCCGCCTCCTCGTCGCTCATCGTGTCGGGTACGCGCACCAGCGTGTTGACGTGGTTGACTGCGTACTGGGCAAAGCCGCCGTCGGTGGTGAAGCCGTTGGCCCGGTGGCCCTTGTCGTTGCCCTCGTAGTTGGCGCCGTAGTTCAGGCACGAGGTGTACATGCCCTCGCGGCAGCGACGGCAACGGCCGCAGCCGGCGTGAATCTCGACGGTCACGCGATCGCCGATCGCCCAGTCGTCCACGCCCTCGCCGAGCGCGGCGACGACGCCCATATATTCATGGCCCGGGGTGAAGTTCTTGTTGAACGGGGCGCCGCCCTGGATCAGGGCCGGCGGGCCGTCCTGGATCACTTCCAGGTCCGTCGCGCAGACGGCGACGGCGTCGATCCGCACCAGGACCTCGGCGCGGCCGGGCTGGGGCACCGGCTTGTCGACCAGTTCGAGCTCGGTCGGATCCTTGAGCACCCAAGCCTTCATCGTGGACGGCGGCGCCAACATGGAGTCGTTCATTTCGAAGCCTCGACAGGCTTGGACCATTCCAAACCAATATAACCAAAGTGGTCATTAAGGGTTGAATTGGCTTAGCGGCAAGCCCTTTCGGTCGGCTGCGCTCGATTTTGTGGTGTTTGGGCTCGCACCCATGTTCCAAATTGGTCGCGGAAAGGCGCGCCCGGCACAGGGGCCGGGCGCGTCGCCGAATCTGTCCGAAGGCGGGCTCTAGGCCTGCGCTTCTAGGATCGCCGCTGAGAGTTTTTCAGCGATCATCAGTACCGGCAGGTTGGTGTTGCCGCGCGGCGTTGTGGGCATCACCGAAGCGTCGGCGACCCGCAGGCCGTCGAGCCCGATCACGCGGCCCTGCGGATCGACGACGGCCAGAGGATCCTCGATCGCGCCCATCCGGCAGGTCCCGCTGTGATGGGCGATCGGCGTGACGTTGGCGCGGATGTAGTCGGCGACGGCGTCCTTGTCGGACAGCAGTTCGGCCAGGCCGCCTCCCGGGGCGCCCATATTGCCGATCACCCAATCGCCAAGGCCGGGGACGAGGTCCATCAGCGTCGCGATCGCGTGGGTGCGCATGCGGTTCATCGGCGTGACGGCATTGAACCGAGCGGCGTTCTGCAGGCGGCTGGCGGCGACCGGGCGGCCGATCAAGCAGGCGACTTCCGGCGCGGTGACCAGAGCCAGCGCCCGGTGCAGGCCGTCGGCCAGTCGGCTCTGGTCGAGCGCCGAGCCCAGCAGGTTGAATTCCACCAGCGGCGCGGGCCCGCCGTCGGGCGGCAGGCTGACGCTCCCGCGCGAGGCCGGCGCCATGATCAGCGGACTGAAATTGGCGATCCGTCGCGCCACCGCGTGCCAGGACGCCCGGCTGCTCAAGGCCAGCGCCATGTCCGACTCCACCCCGCCGGGCAGGCCCGAGCTGTAGCGGAAGATGGTGTTGTTGTGGTTGCGCTGCGGCCGACGCTGGACGCCGGCCTTGCGCAGATGCGCCAGCACCACCAGGGCGGCGTGATTTTGCAGATTGGTCCCGACGCCGGTTCGCGCGTGGCGCACCTCCACGCCATGAGCCTTCAGTTGGGTGGGGTCGCCGATGCCTTGGCGCAGCAGGAAGTCGGGCGTCAGCAGCGCGCCCATCGTCACGATCGTCTCGCGCGCGCGCGCGACCAGGTCGCCCTCGAGGGTGCGGACCCGAACGCCGGTGACCTTGCGCCCGTCGAGCGTCAAGGCCTGGGCCTGAGCCCGGGCGACGATCGTCAGGTTCTTCCGCGCCCGAACCTCTCGGGTCAGATAGGCCGTGGCGCTGCTGGTGCGATGGCTGGTCGGGCCTGCGATGGGCAGGGCGCCGTGGCCGTCGCGGAAGTCGCCGTTCATGTCGGCGATGAAGGGCGCGCCCGTTCGTTCGGCCACCTGGTTGGCGGCCTTGGCCAGGGGCGGCCAGTCGTGCATCCGGTGTCGCCGGATCTCCGTCGGCCCGGCCCGGCCGTGCAGCGGCCCGTCGAAATCCAGGTCGTTTTCGAGGTCCCGGAAATAGGGCAGGACCGCGTCCCAGCCCCAGCCCCGCGCGCCGGCCGCTTCCCAGCCGTCATAGTCGGCCGGCACGCCCCGCAACATGATCATGCCCATGATCGAGGACCCGCCGCCCATGACCTGGGCATGGAGCAGCGGGTTGGCCGGCGAGTCCGAGAGCGTCAGGGCGTGGCCCCGTATCGGCCAGCGATAGGCCGGATTGACGTAGGAGCTGGGATAGGGATCCAGGATGTCGGCCGGCACCGCCTCAGGCGGCGTGTCCAAGCCCGACTCGATCAGCAGGACCCGATTGGTCGAGCGCGCCGAAAGCCGATTGGCCAGGACGCAGCCTGCGGTGCCCCCGCCCAGGATGACGTAGTCGTAGTCCTGGACGGCTGGCGTTGTCGCCGCTGCGCCGCTCAATGGCCCAGGCTTTCCAGAAGCCGCCGCACCCCGGCCTCCGCGCAGGCCATGTCCTGTTGCGGCGAGCCGGAGGACACGCCGATCCCGCCGACGGTGACCCCGTCGATCGTGATCGGCAGGCCGCCGCCGACCACGGAGATCCGGCCGCCCAGAGCCGTGTGGATCCCGAAGACCAGATTTCCCGGCACGCAGGCGGCGTTGTATTCGTGCGTGCCCTTGCGCGCCGAAGCGGCGGTGAAGGCCTTGTCGGTGGCCACCTGCACCGAGTGCACCTTGCCGCCATCCATCCGCTCGAAAGCGATCAGCGTGCCGGATTCGTCGACCATGGCGATGCACATCGGCATTTGGATTTCCAACGCGTGGTCCCGCGCGCCGGCCAGGGCCAGGCGAGCCTCTTCCAACGACAGTCTCTGGATTTGCAGCATTCCCGTACGTCCTCGCGATAAGGCGTCATCTTATATTGACCGAAGTGGTCAAAATAGATACGAAGCCAGCCGAGGCGCAATAGGGAGAAAACTCCCGGCGACCTGGCTTGGAGCGGCGCGAGAGACGTCCGCCCGGGCCACGACAGCCTCGGGGAGGTCGAATATGGAATTCGTCAAGGGCGGCGCGGAGAAGAGCGCCTATCCCAAGAAGCGCTCGGCCTGGCTGGGCGCGGCGGTGTTGACGCTGGCGTGCCTGCTGGCCTTCGCCGACCGCAACATCATCAACCTCTTCATCATCCCCATCCAACGGGACCTGGGTTTCAGCGACACCGAGATCAGCCTGCTGATCGGCTTCGCCTTCGGGGTGTTCAACGCCGTCTTCGGCCTGCCGGTCGCCCGCTGGGTCGACGGCGGCACGCGCAAGCTCGTCGCCGCGACCGGCGTGGCGGTGTGGAGCCTGGCGACCGCCGGATGTGGCCTGGCGGGCAACTTCTGGCAAATGTTCCTGGCCCGCGTCGTCGTCGGGGCCGGGGAATCGGCGGTCATGCCTTGCGGCGTTTCGCTGATCGCCGACTATTTCCCGCCCGCGCGCCGCGGGGCGCCGATGGGCGTCTTCTATGGCGGCATCTTCGTGGGCGGCGGCGGCGCGATGCTGATCGGCGGCCTGATCTGGAAGCATATCGGCGACCGGCTGGTGACCGTGCCCCTGCTGGGCGCGATCCACTCCTGGCAGCTGATCCTGATGATCCTTGGAGCCTTCGGCCTGGCCGTCGTTCCCCTGCTGCTGCTGCTGCGCGAACCGGCCCGTCTCGACGGCGGCAGGCTGGTGGAGACGAGCGGCGTCCCGATCGGCGTCGTGGCCCGATACTACGCCCGGCACGCACGCACCCTGGTCGGCCACAATCTCGGCTTCTGCCTGCAAAACTTCGTGCTGCACGCCGGCAGCGCCTGGCTGCCGACCCTGCTGGTGCGGACGCAAGGCTGGAGCATCGCCCAAGCCGGCGCGACCTTCGGTCTTCTGACCCTGGCTCTCGGCCCGGTCGGTTCGATCGTCGCGGGCCTGCTGGCCGACCGGTTCATCAAGGCCGGACGCTTGGACGGCAAGTTGCTGGTCAGCATCATCGCCTCGCTGATCTGCTGCGCCTGCTGCGTGACCGTCGCGTTCAAGCCTGGGGCGGGCGTGCTGGTCCTGGCGCTGGCCTGCTTCACCTTCTTTGGGACGTTCGGTCTGCCGCTGGCTCCGGGGGCCCTGCAGGACATCATGCCCAACGCCATGCGGGGGCAGGCGGTGGCCATCTATGTGGGCGTCACCAACCTGATCGCGGGCGGACTGGCCGCGACCACCGTGGCGCTGATCACCGAGCATGTCTTTCACGACAAGGCCAAGCTGAACCTCTCGTTCGGCCTGGTCGGCACGGTCGCCACCCTGCTGGCTGCGCTGCTGCTGGCCGGGACGCTGTCGGCCTACCGGCGCACGGTCGCCGAGCTTTCTCAGGCCGCCCAAGCGGCCTGATCGACTTCCTCCCTGGGAGCACCTGGGCGGGCCGATGGCCCGCCCGTTCTTTTTGGCGCCCATGACCATCTCGACCTAGGCGTCGTCGGAGTCGGGCGCCGCGGGCGCTGGCCCGCCGCGCATGCCTTCGGCCAACCTGCGCGTCAGCCGCACCAGAGCATCGAACTCTTCGGCGCTCCAGTCCTTGAACAGCTCCAGCGCCATGCGCTCGCGGGCGCGGTCGACCGCATCGGTGGCGAGCTTGCCCTGCCGCGTGATGACCGCTTCGCGCACCCGTCGATCGACCGCGCCGGCCTGTCGCTGGACCAGGCCCAGCGCCTCCAGTCGGGCCACTTGGCGGCTGACCGTGGTGTGGTCGCGTCCGACCCCGCCAGCCAGGTTGCCGACGCCAATGGGGCCTAGACGCTCGATTGCGACCAGGAGAGGGAACAGGGCCCGCTCGAGTTTGAGGCCCGCCGCCTCCAGCATGGCCGCGTCGCGCTCGGGCTGGTTCATGGCGCTGACCAGTTCGATCAGCGATCGGTGCAGCGACGGAAGAAACTCGAGGATGTGCCTGTTTTGCATAGTGTTTGTCGGCATCAGGTCGCCTTGGGGCGGGTAGCGCTTGCTTGATCGTCTAAAGCCCCATGGCTGTGATGGCCGGTGCAACAGGCCGTTCCGCGACCCCGGCGGGCGCCGTCGTCGTCCGCGGCCAGCCGGAAGGCGAGCCTCCCGTCCGACCAGGTCACGACGTCGCCTCTCGAAAACGTCGTGCGCCCCAAGACGAAACCGCCCCTTTCCGCGACGGGAAGGGGCGCTTTGCGTCCAGGGACTTGGTTAGGCGCGGGCGCCGTCCACCTTGGCGTTGCCGAGCATGCCCAGTTTGACCTTACCGGCCGCGGCGTCTCCGGTGAAAGTCACTTCGAAATCCAGGGTCAATGGCATGGGGTTGGTGATCTTGCTGGTCCAGCTCAAGGTCGGACCGTTGACGACGCCTTCCACGGCGGCCTCGCCCATTGGCCCGCGAGCAGAGCCCGTAAAGGCCGAGCCTTGCTCTGTGATGTCCAGGTCGAGCTGTCGCGGCCCCATGGGTGAGTGAACGACCAGCTTCCATTTTCCGTCGGCGGACATGTCTTGCTCCTTCTGGCCGCGCAGGATCGGCGACCTTGTTGATGGCCTTAGGCCGGCGGCGGCCGAGGCCACGGTCCGTGACGCCCCAGCGCCAGGAAGGCGTCGGTGACGAGCACGGGGACGCCTCTCCTGACGTGAAGGGGGCGATCTGGATGGCGCGGCCGCCCGTCACGTCTCCCTCGCCGGCCTTGAGGACCAAAATGGTCTATATGGGTTGGATAATGGTCGCGCAAGTTCGCGGCTCGTCGATTTTTCGGACGACTCGACGTTTCCCTTGATCTCCTAGCCAAGGAAAGCTGCTGAATCTTCATTCAAGCGCCGAATTTCGGCGATCTTGCTGAGTCTTCGCCGCGCGCGCACGCCTGCAGCTCACCGGGCCGATCTCGGTCTTGCTCTCATCGCGGTCGAGCAAGATCGTTCGTCAAATGGCGGCGCGAGACGCAGGTTGCCCTTGTCGCTCCAACCTTAATGGTATTGATTGGTCTTTATTGGTCCAAGAGTGTCAATCAATCCCGGGACCAAAGGGAGGAAGAACATGAACCATCGTGCAGCGACCCTGCGCGCGGCGCTGATCGCCGCCTGCAGCCTGGCGCCTCTGGCGGCCGTGGCGCAGACTGGCGCACCCGCGTCCAACCGTGGCGGCCAGGCCGAAGCGATCGAGGAGGTGGTCGTCGTCGCCCGAAAGCAGGGCGAGACGCTGCTGGACGCGCCAGCCACCATCAGCGTCCTGCAGGAGCGCGCCGTCCAAGCGGCCAATATCACCAGCGCCACACAGCTGTCGGGGATCGTGCCCGGACTGGTGATCATGCAAGGCACGGCCGGGGCTTCCGCGGCGGTTCGCGGTCTGGGCTCGACCTCGGCCGATCCGGGGATGGAGTCTTCGGTGGCGACGTTCCAGGACGGCGTCTATCTGGGCCATCCGCGCGACTACACCATGCCAGTTTATGACGTCGCCCAGATCGAACTGATCAAGGGCACCCAGTCGACCCTGCTGGGCAAGAACACCAGCCTCGGCGCGGTCTCGATCATCAGCCGCAAGCCTAGCGGAACCTTCGGTTACGACGTGACCGTGACCCATAGCGACGGCATCGGCGGCAACCGCCTGGAGGCCGGCGTCGACGCGCCTCTGGGCGGCGGGTTCGCGCTGCGATTGGCCGGCGTCGTCAACGACGAAGGCGGCTACGTCCGCAATCTTTACCTCGGCGACAAGGAGCGGCGGATCAATGACAGTTCGGGCCGGCTGGTCCTGACCGGCCCGTTGGGCGAGAAGGCCGATCTGACCTTCCTCTATCAGCATGACGACCATCAGACCGATGGTCACTACATGGAGCTGCTCAGCGACCCCAAAGGGGTCGTCTCCGCGCGGGCGGCGGCCCTGGGCCAGACCAATTTCGAAGCGGTGGGCAACGACCGTTCCTATAGCGGCGCTGATGGCGTGGCCGGCGGCGCGGCCGGACCTCCCCAGTTCGACAACCAGAAAGGCGATCGCGCAACCCTGGTCGCCGTCGCCGAGGTCGGGCGTAACACCCTGACGGCTCAGTCGGCGTGGGTTGAGTGGAATTCTCGTCGCGCGATGGACCTGGATTTTACGCGGGCGCAGCTTCTGGACTTGTACGATCACGAAAAGAACTACGTCCTCTCCCAGGAGATCCGCCTGGCCTCGCCGCCCACCGACCGACTGTCCTGGTTGGCGGGCGTCTACGGTTACAGGAACAACTGGCGACTGGTGCGCGCGGTCAAGGCCCAGACGGCCGGCGGCCTATTCCCGTTCCTTGGCTCGGCCGCGGGCGACCTTCTGGTGCGGACTGAAGCCTGGTCCGCCTTCGGCTCGACCCGTTACCAGCTCTCCGATCGCTTCACCTTGTCGGCGGGCTTGCGCTACACCGACGAGGACAAGACACCGACCTATCAGCGCGCTTCCACCGGATTCTTCGCGTTGGCCAGCCAGTCGCCGAGCCTGGCCAAGACGACCCTGAAGACGCGGACGGCCCGCAGCCTCGATGGCGATCTGGGCGTGCAGTTTCGGCCCAACGACAGGACCATGCTCTATTTGACCTGGTCGAAGGGCAGCAAGAGCGGCGGCTTTCAGAGCAGTCCGACCACTCTGGGCGCGGCCGAGTATGACGATGAGACCGCCTACACCACCGAACTGGGCGCCAAGTTCGATTTGGCGCGACGCGGCTATCTGACCGCAGCTCTGTTCGACACGCGAGTCGATGGCTTCCAGGTCAGCCGCACGGCGGTCGTCGATGGGGTCGCCCAGTTGGTGATTTCCAACGGCGATATCGGCGCTCGCGGCGCCGAGTTCAGCGGCTCGTGGCAGGTGACCCCGAAGCTGACGCTCAATGGCGGCGTCGTCTATTCCGACGCCAAGTTCACCAAGGACTTCGGCGCGAGCGGCGCGTTGGTGGCCTACAAGAACATGCGAACCCCGCGCGCGCCGGCATGGTCCGGCTCAATGAACGCTCGCTACCAGACAACGCTCGGCGACCGGCTGAGCCTACGGATCGAAGGCTCGGCGGCCTACACCGGCGACGCGGATCTGCAGTTGCGGTCGACCGATCCGCTGGCTCCCATCGCCAAGGCCCATACCCTTTTGGATGGCCAGGTCGCCATCGCCGACAAGGCGCGAGGATGGGAGCTGGCGCTGATCGGCACAAACCTCGGCGACAAGCGGTTCGCGACGTTCGACACGGCGGTCACGGCTGGCGCAGGCGCCTATTACGGGACCCTCAACCGCCCGCGCGTCATCGCCCTGCAACTGAAGGTCTCGCGCTAAGCGCCGGCCAGGTCGTGACGTTGGGGCGTCGCGACCTGGCCTTGCGCAGCGCGATCAAGCCTGGAGGCGGCGGATCGGCAAGTTGGCTGCGGCGGCGATACGCGCGCCAGAGGCCTCAAGTTCGACC
>Ga0209564_1000727_pt1 | contig 47031 bp, 47 predicted proteins | sample AraplaCol_mMF_r2_FD_184272 | JGI IMG/M metagenome (GOLD analysis project Ga0209564, IMG submission 184272) | Arabidopsis root microbial communities from North Carolina, USA - plate scrape MF_Col_mMF_r2 (SPAdes) (version 3) | ecosystem: Host-associated > Plants > Roots > Endosphere | place: USA...
CCTACTTCTCCACCTATAAGGGCAAGTATTTCACCGGCGACGGCTGCCGGCGCGATGCGGACGGTTATTACTGGATCACCGGCCGTGTCGACGACGTGCTGAACGTCTCCGGCCATCGGCTCGGCACAGCAGAGGTGGAATCGGCACTCGTCTCGCACAATCTGGTTTCGGAAGCTGCTGTTGTCGGTTATCCGCATCCGATCAAGGGCCAGGGTATCTATTGCTATGTGACGCTGATGGCTGGTCACGATGGTTCGGACGCGCTTCGCCAGGAACTGGTGAAACATGTGCGGGCGGAAATCGGCCCGATCGCCGCGCCCGACAAGATCCAGTTCGCGCCCGGCCTGCCGAAGACCCGGTCCGGAAAGATCATGCGCCGCATCCTGCGCAAGATCGCCGAGGACGATTTCGGTGCACTCGGCGACACCTCGACGCTCGCCGATCCCGCCGTGGTCGACGATCTGATCGCCAACCGGCAGAATTGGACAACGGCCACTGGGTAGATGGAAGGTGATAGAACCATCGACATGCGAGCTAAAATCGTCCGAAGTTCTATAATGTGGTTACGCGAGTTGTTATAAAATAACATGCGAATATAGAAGACGAGATACCGAACTCCCAACCTCCTCCCGGGGCAACTCGGCTGCCGTCGCACAGGTCTCGGCGGCAGCCACCTTTCTCAGGGGCATCGCAGTCTTGGCTTCTACCGATATTTCAATGCTGGCGTCCGGTACCAAACTTGCCGCCGACCGAGGCGCAACCAACCGCGATTTTTGTCATGAAGGAATGGACACTTTCGCCGCTTGAAAAGACCTCCTTCGATGGATTTCTCAAGGCAGGACAATTGGTGAGATCGCGTTGCTTGAGGGCAAAAGCGTCACCGAGATCGAGGGTTACCTCCAGCGCGCGCTTGCCACGCTTGAGGCAGGATCAACGGAAGAAGCTCTCGATTAGGCCAATCTCTTGGAGCCAGAGTGAATGGCTCCGCTGAAGGGATTGAGAACGAAGAATCGCCGCGCGCTCGCTTCTCTGGGTGGAGGGTTCGTTGCCGTATCGTGCGCACTCGAAATTTGCAATTGATCAGGCTGATGGCGGTCGGATGCTGGCGCACGACGCGAGCGCATTGATTTCCACAAGATTTGAACCGCTTAGCCATTGGAAGGCCGTCGCGCCGAAAATTCGCATTTACCACTGCGAAAACGGGAGCGGCTGATGCAACGGTTTCGCTCGCCAGGCGCGCTGCAACGCTTCGCAAGCGTCTTTTCGGCAGTCCGAAATCTCTTCGTGCCGCCTCGTTCGAAACACTCAGCTATCGCCGTCCATCTACACCGCCTCAGGGCGATCGCGCATTGGAAGGCCGTGGCCGAGACAACTGCATGAGCCACGCGTCTTGTCGAAAGCGTACTTCAAGAACTTAACCTGACATGACCGCCGCACCGCTTCATCTCTGACGGCATCAGACCGGCATATTTTTTGCGCCAATTGTAGAAGGTCGCGTCCGAAATTCCTGCCTTGCGGCAGACCTCACCGATCGGCGTCCCGTCCTCCGCCTGCTTCAGAACAAAGGCGATCTGCGCTTCCGAAAACTTCGAGGCCTTCATCGAATTCTCCTCTTCTGCCCAACAGGGATCTTAAGTGGAAAATTCCAGTTCCAAGTGGCCTAATTTGACGGGGGCACGTCAAACGCCATGCTGGACGAACCAGCCATGGCTGCATAACTTAAACTAAACGGCCTCCGGCAAACTCGGTGCGGTTCACGCCTTTCCCTGGTTGAGCTTCGTGTTGGAGGAAGGTTCTCGTCATAGGGCTAGCGCTCGCTGCAAATCATCGTGCTCGAACGCACTGGCCATACGGTTGATCTCTGCCGACCGCGCACCGACTGCTTTTGCGGTCTCGCGCCACGTCGCGGTGGAGGTCGCGACTTCCTTGATGATAGCGCGTGCCTGTGCGAGGGTGAGCGCAAAGAATCCGGCAGCTTCTTCCAGCAGATCAAGCGAGCAGGTGCCGTCATCAAGGTCGATGTTAGTCGTCAGGATGCGTGCTTTGACGTCGGTAGGCACCGGGTTGAGGTCATAGGCAGGGGACAACGACCAGCCGCCTTTGCCAAGCCACAGAAAGCCGTGATTTCGCAGGTGGTCGTCGACGTTGGAAATCAGCACATTGAAGGCGACGCGGCGATAGAGCGCTTGGGCATCGGTTTTTCCCTGTGCGCCGTGCTCGGCCAGGGCGTCCACGATCTCCGGGTAGCTGCCACGCTCGCCGTCCATTGCGCCCATCATCGCCATCGCGGAAAGGAATGGAAGGCGGATACCATAATCGCGGTCGAAGCGACGCGAGAGCATGACCTTCTTTCCGCCGACGTCAATGAGTTCGTGTAGGGGAGTGACTATGCCGGCTTGTTCAGCCAGTCGCATAGCAATCTCTTCCCATGTCTCTATGCTGTAATCGTCGGTTTCCTTAGGAAACTTGGCGATCGAGAGATGGCCATGTTGATCGATGACAGAAGCCTTCGGCCGCGCTCCACCAAGCGACGAGCCAGGTGCGAAGATAAGTTGGAGGTCTTCGTTACTTTCCTCATCGCGCAGGATGCGTTCGGTGATCTGCAGCAGGCGGCCGAGCTCGATGAGGGCGGGGACGCCGGCGCGGGCCGGCGCTTGGAATTGCTCCTCGCCAGCCCAGCGAAAGCGGAGCGCGCCGAGCCGTGTCTCGTCCGCGACGCCAAGCAGATAGTCGCTTTCGGCCAGTGTGCGAACGGCCCGGCCATCACGCTCAGCCGTACGCCGCTCCGAGCGTTGCATGAGGCGCCGACCCCAGGTATCGGGCGCAGAGTCGCCAACGGAGCCAAAGGTTGCAAGGCCGGCAGGTGGCGCGAAAGCGCCCCGGGTCAGGGCTAGCGCGGGCTCAAGCGAGAAGCGGTCAGTGTCCTCAAGCCAGGCTCGGTCATACTCGAACATGATCGTCTCGGCACCACGCACGCGATTACTCCGCGCCAGCCCGATCGGACGGGTGCGGCCGTGTAAGTCGAGATGAACTTCGAAATCAGCCATCACGCGACGATCCCGGCGATCGCTTCGAGTGGGCGTGTTTAGGGAGTTGCGCACTGGCGAGCGACTGACCGACGCTGTCGTTACTGATGTCGGCGACTTGGCTCAGTCCCTCTAGCAAGCCGAGTGCCTGTAGAACGCCTGCGTAGATGCCGATGCTGACATTGGTGTCCCCGGCTTCGATCTTTTGAAGCGTTGAGCGTGAGGTAAAGGCACGCTCGGCCACAACAGCCATAGGCAGGCGGCGACGCCGGCGAGCGTCATGTATGTCTGCACCCAGTTTGCGCAGCGCGCGCCGCACAGCGGCCGGAGGATTATGAGGTGTCGGCATTTGCCACCTTCGCACTACATATCGCACTAGGTATGTAGCACGAAGCTTACAATTGTTCCAGAGGAAGTTCAGGGCACGATCAGATCGCTTCGTCGTGCCTACACCAAATTGCGCGTTGAGCCCATCCTGGTCCCATTAATGCGGAACCAGAAGCAGCTAATGTTACCTAATAGCGGCTTATGCCACAGAGTTTCAAGCAAATCAGCGCCTTAGGCCAATTAGGCTTGGGTTCGAAGGTTCTGATCTCATCAAGGCGACCCGTGTCAGATACAACAAAAGTCCCGAGCACTCCCTTTCAGTTTGAGGCCAGAGTTGCCGGAACCGGCACAGTGCCGCTCGATTTCGCTAAGCGCACCCCAAAATACACGAGGAGACGAACAGATGTTCGAACCTCTTAGTGACCTTCGATCTCCGCCTCGGCCATATTGAACTGATGAGCCTGTAGCGCCTCCTTTTTGATCCAGAAACGTATTGCCCCCATGTCCCACCATTCGAAACGCGGACCATCGGAATCGCTGCCAAGTTGAAGGAGGAGAACCTCGTCATCATTAATGTCGGATTGTACTCCCTCGTCATTGCCGAATATCCGGTGAGACAAGTAGCCGCTCAGCTCGGCCTGATTGGCCGGATCGCAGGCAGTGACAAACTCTGGTTCCTTCTTGGCGAGATCGGGGAAACTTGTCAAAAGACGTAAGGGATGCGCGGAGGGCACTCTGTGGATGGGGTTCGAGTCTGTAACCCCTTGCCTGTTTTGCTAGTTGGGAGTGCATTTCCAACGCATCCGAGACTTTCTCGCGAAGATCAGGCGAGAGCTTACTTTCCCTGCCCAAGCCATTGAGCTCTCGAGTCAATGCGATAGCCAGTGCCTTCCAATCACTGTAGCTCTGCAGCAATGCGTCAGAGTATTGCCCTTTCGCGTTGAGAACGGCCTCTATCGGCAACACATTTTCAAACCATTTGTTTCTTGCCTCATTCAGAAGCATGATGGCGTCGTCCGAATGGTAAGGCAGGTCCTTCGATTTCAGCGCGATCTTGGATTGAAACCAGGTGCGGTTCTCTTCGGCTCGCAACATCGAAAAGCACTCATATGCCAGGCTTTTGATGTCATCCATTCCCACGGCAGTCCCGCTTCCCACTCCGCTCCGTTGTCCGGCCTTGGGAGTTGAGCGAAGTATTTCATCCGCATTTGGTCGAAACGGAAAAATACGCTCCAACAAATTCGCGATGCTTGAGGCAATGCCGCGAGGCGGCTCTTGATGAGTTGGCTTCACAGCAAAAGCATTCTCGAAGGGCCGAAGACTTGGGTCATCCGGCCCTGAAAATCGTGGCATGTCCCACACGTTAATCACAGTGAACCGAACGGCGCATCTCGGAAAGAGCTCGCTGAGGGGGCCGTCGGGATTCCGGTATTTGCTCGCCGGTGTTTGGCCGTAATGCAAATGATCAATCTTCCACCCGGCGTTCTCTGGGGCCGACCGGCTAGGGAGACCTGCGGCATCGCCTGGGTAATAGAGGACGGGCCAGGCATCCGAGCCATATGACCGTAGCGGCTCATTTGATTGCGATAGTGCAAAGAAATAGAGCATGCCGGCGGCTGGGAGTGACGCCCGAGCTTCGATGTTCGGCAGCTCCTCCAAGTTGATCTGCGCCAAGAAGTCTAAAGACGCCGATGATCCGTCCTCGAAATCGATTGTGGGCCAGTCCCACGCCGGTGGAAGATTCGGTTTCCCCCCTAACTGTGAGAACGATCCTACCGTTTCCGTTGGTGGCCAGATCCGATCCAAGCGTATGCTCCTGGAACGGTGAGGGCGCATAAGCGCCGCGGCCTGCTCTATCGTGACTGCGGGTGATGTCCGATTGGCCATTTCATGTTTTTCGGGTTGGTGTGGCAACAGCGCTGAACGCTTGGCGTATTGCCAGTCTAGCAGCGTTTCAGAGTGAACTAGCTGTAGCTCTCTAGTTGAAAAAAACCGTGAAATTGTTCGGCCGTCTGCCTGCTCAGGCATGAGTTGCAATCGTCGGGTGCATCGCAACATAGCCTGGTCCCCGCTAAATACCCTTAGCGCATGGCCGGGTCCGGTCATTGCGGCGAGATATTCCGGCTCCGTGGGTTGAGACGCGATAGACGCGGCGGCGGCGTTATGCCACAAAAACTTCGCAACTAATGGTGCAGCTTTCGTAAACTTCTGAACGGGTTGTAGCTCATGCGGAAGCTTCAACGAAATTTTTGTACCACTCGATATACGCGTCACTTTTGCTCGCAAGGACTGCGGGTTGAGAAAACGATCGATTTGAAAGATGTGAGACGGTGCTTTTTTTAGAAATAACTTAACTATGCAACATGCGAAGAACGTTCAATGTTCGATTGGCTAATCGTAGGTATATCAAAGTACTCAATACTAAAGACGTCGATCTTTGGTGCGCTGATCATAATAACACTCTCTCTTCTCGCCGTCCGCATCAGCGGGCGAACGCTAAGAACGTTGTTGGCGGTAATTGTATTAACCGCCATATCCTTGGCGGTGATTGAAGTTTACGCTGGCGTGTTCGGTCCGGAGCGAGGGACATTTCAGTATCAGGTGAATTCATTTATATTCTCAATATTACTAATACCCCCAACAAATATCATTCTAGCTGCTGCGCTCGCGTGGATCGTCACTAGGCCATCAGATACGGTGATCAGGCGCAAATCTATAGTAATTCCGGCAATAGCAATGTCGCTGCTATTTGAGTGGTCGTTTCTTGCAGTGATAAATCTCGCGGACCAACTCCAAAACTGGTAGATACAATGCCATTCGCACCAAACTGTTGGCTTCACAGGCAGGCGACCGGTTTCAATGGCTGGCGGCCGAACAGGAGCATTGAAAACAGACATAATCTGACGGCCGCAGAACGACAGTTAGCGGAGACGGAGGCTGCACGCGCTGCTCTCGAGCGCCAACGCGATGAGGCTCGCGCCGAATATACCCATCAGGTCCTGTCCGCCCTTGCCGACGCCGAGCGGGAAGCGAACGAACAGACAGAAGATCTCGTCAAGGCTGAACGCAAGCTGGCGGAGACCGAGTTACGGGCACCTATCGACGGCGTAGTCCAGCAACTGGCGATCCATACGCTGGGTGGGGTCGTCACACCCGCACAGCAACTGCTTGTCATCGTGCCGGAGCCGGATAGCCGACTTGAGGGCAGGGGGAGTAATGCGCCATCCAGGCCACGCCACTTGGTCACTGTCGACCAATTCGCCAGCCGAAGGCCAACCAATATTCGTTGGGTCTCGAGCACCCGCTGACCAACCGCATCATTCCTTGACGTAACGGCCGCGCCAGGAGCCGAACCGGACAATCGGGCCGTCAATACTCTGCCGGTACCGCATAAACTTCGGCTGATAAATCGGAAAGGAATGAGCGCACAGTCGGTGGTAGCTTGCGCGACGACAGCGGCAGCGGTTCGCAGCGCGAGAGAAGTTCACGCAAGTCCGGTTCGACGCCGACATGCCGCCAGATCATCCGCGACGCATAGGGGAGGTTTTCCTTTCGCCAGGAGACCCCCATTGTTGTCCCGCGCAGATAGACGCGCTGGTACTCGTCGAATGGCAGGAGGATCGTCTGTGACAATATCGGATTGGGGTCTACGACCCGCTCCGTAATGAAGATCCGGTTTCGATAGAAGGCCGCAAGGCCTACATATTTCGTAAACTGCTGGATGCCGTTTCCAGGGTCCCGCAGACGCTCGATTGATTTGACGTGCACAAGCCCGCCCTTCTCCACAATACGGCTACATGAACAGACAACCATTCCCGGCCAGGAGGGTGAGCGATGATATGTTTGGAAATAGCCGATGTGGCGCCGGAGCGCACTCAAATCTCCGGGGAACGCCTTTAACAGTTCGGAACTTTGATTGAGGCCCAGGGTCGCTTTGCGAAGCCGCTCGCGGAAGAGCCTTGGAGCGAGAGCAAAGTCGGCTGCGTCGACATCGAAATAGTTGGCAATGCGCGTCAGGTTATGCGCAGACGGTCTCGTTTCACCGTTGATGTATCGATTGAATTGCTGCCGATTGATATCAATTGCACGGCATACATGCGAAATGGAACGCTGCGTAGCGCAGGCAATTTTGAGGTTCTCGACCAGGTGAGACATCGGTAGCTCCGTATTGAAGACGAATAGCGTAAACTCGCTTAAAGAGGCGTCAAGTCGTGAAATTGCATCAGCCGGGCCGCCCTCTAAGTTTCCACGCACAAAATGGAAAACGAGGGAACTGTTATGACGCAGCCAAACGATCAATCTTCGCAGCTGAAAATCGGCCGCCGCCACTTCCTCGGCGGCGCTGCCGCGCTGGGTGCTTTGCCGGCCCTCGCCTCCGGCCTCCTGATGCCGCGCGATGCCCGGGCGCTGGAAGCCAAACGCGGCGGCCATCTGAAACTCGGCCTCAAGGGCGGCGCCACCAGCGATGTACTTGACCCGGCAGCCTATAGCGCCTCCGTGTTGTTCGTCATTGGCCGCCTCTGGGGCGATACACTCGTCGAATCCGATCCCAAGACCGGCGCGCCCTTGCCGTCACTGGCCTCCTCCTGGACGCCATCAGCGGACGCATCCGTCTGGACTTTCAAGATCAGGAACGACGTGCAGTTTCACGACGGCAGCAAGATGACCCTCGCCGACATCGTCGCGACTCTGAAGCGCCATGCGGACAAAAATTCGCAGTCGGGCGCTCTCGGGCTGATGGCCTCGATCACCGGTATTGCGGAAAAGGCGGGTGACCTTGTCCTGACGCTCTCGGAGGGCAATGCGGACCTGCCTCTCCTCCTGACCGACTACCACCTGATCATCCAGCCGAAGGGTGGCGTTGACAAGCCAGGGGCCGCTGTCGGCACCGGCCCCTACGTCTTGAAAAGCTTTGAACCCGGCGTTCGCGCCACCTTTGAGAAGAATCCAAAGGATTGGCGCTCCAACCGAGGCTTTGTCGACAGCGTAGAAATACTCGTCATCAACGACAACACCGCGCGCATTGCTGCCCTTGCCTCCGGTCAGGTTCATTTCGTGAACAATGTCGATCCGAAGACCGTCCCGATGCTGAAGCGAGCACCGAATGTGGATATCGTCCGGAATGCCGGAAAGGGCTTCTACTGCTTTCTGATGCACTGCGACACGGCGCCTTTCGACAACAGCGATCTTCGGCTTGCGCTGAAATATGCCATCGACCGACAGTCGATCCTGGACAAGGTGCTGGGCGGCTACGGAACGATCGGCAATGACTATCCGGTCAATTCCAACTACACCCTCGCGCCGACCGACATCGAGCAGCGACCCTATGATCCCGACAAGGCCGCCTTCCACTTCAAGAAATCGGGCATTGATCGTCCGATTCAGTTGCTTACATCCGATGCAGCCTTTCCGGGCGCCGTGGATGCGGCGATCCTGTTCCAGGAGAGTGCGCGCAGGGCCGGCATCACGCTCGACGTCAAACGCGAGCCGGAAGACGGCTACTGGACCAACGTCTGGAACAAGCAGCCCTTCTGCGCCTCTTTCTGGGGTGGCCGTCCGACACAGGATTCGCGCTATTCCACTTCCTATCTATCGACTGCCGAGTGGAACGACACGCGTTTCAAGCGCCCCGACTTCGACAAGATGGTGCTGCAGGCAAGGTCAGAACTCGATGAGGCAAAACGCAAAGCGCTTTATCGGCAACTGGCTCTGATGGTGCGAGACGACGGAGGCCTGATCCTACCTGTCTTCAACGATTACATCATGGCAGCCACGAAGACGTTGAAGGGATATGTCGACGACATCGGCAATGATATGTCCAATGGCTACATCGGCAGCCGTGTGTGGCTTGATGCCTAAAGCGCCTCTGGATACATGACCATGTCAGACCGCAGCTTCACGACCATCGAAAATCAGTGGATCAGCTTGAAGGACGGCACGCGACTTGCCGCGCGTATGTGGATGCCCGACGGCGCGGAGAAGGATCCCGTGCCGGCGGTCTTCGAATTCCTGCCCTACCGCAAGCGCGACGGGACAAGCCCACGTGATGAATCGACTTATCCGGTGTTTGCAGCGGCCGGGATCGCCGGCGTCCGGGTCGATATTCGTGGCTCGGGTGAATCCGATGGCGTTATCGACGGCGAATATACCGAGCTTGAGCTTGCCAATGCCTGCGAGCTGATCGCCTGGATTGCGGCGCAGCCCTGGTCAAACGGCTCCGTTGGCATGATGGGTATTTCCTGGGGTGGTTTCAACTGCCTGCAGGTCGCGGCTTTGAAGCCGCCCGCGCTCAAGGCGGTCATATCCATCGCCTCCACGGTCGATCGCTACAATGACGACATTCACTACAAGGACGGCTGCCATCTCTCGGCGCAGCTTTCCTGGGCAGCGACCATGCTCGCCTATCAGTCCCGCTCCCCCGATCCCGAGATCGTCGGCGACCGCTGGAAGGAAATGTGGTTGGAGCGCCTGGAGAACGAGCCCTTCTTCATGGAGGAATGGCTTCAGCACCAGCGCCGCGACAACTATTGGCGGCATGGCTCGATCTGCGAGAATTTCGCCGAATTCGATGTGCCTGCCTTGGTCGTTGCCGGCTGGGCGGATGGTTATCGCAACACGCCGCTGAAGGCAGTGGAAGGCCTCGGTGACACGGCGAAGGCGCTGATCGGTCCCTGGGTTCACAAATATCCGCATTTTGCCTGGCCGAAGCCACGTACCGATTTCCACGGCGAGGCCATCGCCTGGTGGAACCGCTGGCTGCGCGGCGAACGGAACGGCGCGGAGAGCATGCCCCCGGTACGCGCCTACATTCTCGACGCCATCAAACCCGCGCCGCGCCGCGATTTCGATCCGGGCTTCTGGATCGCGAAGCGCGACTGGCAAGAGCCGGAGATGCAATGCTTTTATGTGGAGCAGTTCGGCACGCTGATGGAAGGCATGCCGATCCCGCATGCGCTGGAACATCCCGTTTATCTGCGCTCACCGCTCGACACTGGTACGGCGTCGGGCGAATGGTTCACGCTGAAGCCCGACGCGGAAATGGCAATCGATCAGCGCGTCGACGATGCCGGGTCGCTGACCTTCCAGACAGCGCCGTTGGTCGAGGATCACGACTATCTCGGCCGCCCCGTCGTCACCTTGACGCTACGGTGCGATGCCGAAACCGCCAACCTCTGCGCCAGGCTCGTCGATATTCATCCGGACGGAACGGCAACGCGCGTTTCCTTCGGCGTGCTCAACCTCGCCCATCGCGATGGCAATGCCGCGCCGGAGCCGCTGATCAACGGCCAGCAGATCCAGGTGACTCTGACACTCGATGCCTGCGGCTATCGTTTCCGCAAGGGGCATCGCATCCGTCTGTCGCTGTCGACAGCCTATTGGCCGATGGTGCTGCCGCCGCCTGAAGATCCGGGGCTGACGATCGATGTCGCCTCCGTCGGCCTTGCTTTGCCCAAGCTCGGCGAGCATGAGCTCATCGACATCAAGCAGCCCGAGAACCCCGATCAGCTGCCGAAATATATCGAACACGCCCCCGCGTCGACAAAACGGCAGGTGGTGCGCGATCTCTCGGCCGGCCTCACCCGCTATGAAATCCATGAGGATACCGGCCGCTCCGAACATCCCGGCACGGGACTTTCCGCACGGCAGCTGCGCCAGGAGGTCTGGTCGATCGCGCCGGGCGATGCGCTCTCGATGACAGGCATCTCGACATGGACCTGCGACATGAGCCGCCCCGGCTGGTTCGTTCGCACGGTGGCGACATCGTCCATATCCTGCACGGCAAAGGACTGGGTGATCAGCGCCTCGGTCGTTGCCTATGAGGATGGGACCGAGATTTTCAGGAGGATATTCGAGGAGAAGCGTATCGCCCGCGACCTGATGTAGGTCAGCGCGACTAAACAAGCCGGCTTGCCGCCGCGCATATGGCAGCAAAGCGGGCCTTCGCTCACCCTTGCCAGATGCCCCCAAAGGGGGAAGCATCATGACGGAATAAGGGGGCGGATCGCCTCGGAATTTGTAGTCACTGCAGGCTTGGCGCCGCTGACCAACCTTCCGCCGGCACGGCGAGCAGTGACGATTACGGCCGTAGACCTCGTCCAGCCATTGAGCCGACGGCGAGGGCATCGACCTGCGTAGGCCTGGGTTCTCCGAGAAGCCGGTCGGTGTCCGTCCACTCGAGTGTTATCGTCCATGGGCCACCCGGTGCCACGCCGACTCCGCCGGCGATGGCGTCGAAGGTGCGATCGCGATCTCTGCTCATCTTGATTGTGCCGAACACATCGATGGCGATGGCTTGCGACGAATGTGCCTTATGGGCGTGAATTCGGTTGGTTCGATCACGATGCCAAGGAAATGCCTCCCAGTCCTCGATGGCTCCGTGGCTAGCCGGAAACAGATTTTCGCGAACTGCCTGGAAATCGGAGTTCATGTCGATTGCGCCTCCATTCCATCAAGACAAGGCGATCGCTTCTTCCGATGGAAGCGGCTCGGCGGCGCAGGCGTGAGTGATGGGAGCGCATTAGCTGACAATCGGTTTGTCCACCAGCTTTTCGACCAATCGCCTGAGTTCCGATGGCGTCGTTTGGCCAGCCATCACCTCGTGGTAGCCGACCCCGGCGCGTCGCAGCGCCTCTTTTTTGACCGCATCGCGCGCAGCTGCGGCGCCTTGATAGTGTGCTCCGCCCTGGTATTCGATGACGTGCCGCGGCCGGCAATTGCTGTCCACGAGCAGCAAGTCGACGCGCTTTGAGTTGATGCAACTGTAGGCATCCACATCGGTGCTCCGGAGGATCTCGCCCAATGACACCTGCGCCATGACCTGCCAGGATGAATTGCAGCCGATCACGATGCTGTCGAGTTCGCGAAATACGCGGGCCTCGCTCTTGTTCAGTAACGGCTGAATAGTGAAATCCGAGCGCATCACGATACGCAGCTGATCCGCGGCGTCGACGGGTTTCAATGGCGCTGCAGCTGGCATCGGACGCCAGGGTCGCAGCACGATGTGCTCATTGCTGCGCCGTTCCTCCCGGCGTGACCCGTTTTTCTCCTGTCGCGCCTGTTTTCTCGTCGTGGCTAGGAGCTGCTCAACGGCCATGCCGGTGACGAGGCCGACAAACAGCGCGGCGATCAGCAGTTCTGGATTATCGAAGTCTGCAACCGTTATGCCGCCTGACGCGCCTACTGCTGCAGCTCCGATGATCAGCCAAGGCGCCGCGAACAGCACCGACCGTTGGCGATAATGCATGCCCCTCTCCGGATTTCCCGGCAAGATAGTACAACGCGTGTCCGATGCGCGAAAAGTTATCCAAAAGACTGAGGTCGCTACTCGAACTCCTTCAATGATCGAGGAGCAGTTGTAGCGGTGGTTCGACATCCGCTTCGGCCGGGAAGGCTTTAGTCGCTCGCACGGCGAGCGCTTCGAGGCCAGCGACTGGCTTGTTGCCATAGCGTTCACGTTTTAAGCCAGGAAGATCGCATAAAGTATCGAAGGGTAACTCTCCGGCCGGCTAACAGAAGAACGTGTTGTCTGCCAATCACATAGCTATCACGAGTGGTGGTCTACGGTTCGAATCCTTTCAAGAGCCGGAATACAAATCATCATTTTCCGCTCGCTGAGAGCTGTTTGCGGATCGTTCGCTGAAGCCAATCACGGAAGACAACGATGCTGGGGTTGTGGGACTTTCGTTCGGGATAGACGAGATAATAGGAGTCGTCGGACCTGACGGGGTCGCCAAACGGCATGTGAAGCTGGCCGCTGGCAAGTTCGTCGCGAACGTAGAATGTCGGAACGACGGCAAGGCCGAGACCGTGTGTGGCCGCGTTGATGATCATTTCATGATGAGAAAAGCGCGTACCTTGAATCCGGCCGCTATAGGAGAGTTCAACGAGCCGGAGCCAGTGCAGCCACAGGCTCGGACGGCCTGCATTCTGAAGCAATGGAAATTCCGAGAATTGGATGGGATCCAGCTTGGCTCCAACAGGAATGAGGGATGGTGAGGCGACAACCGTTAGCATCTCGGGGAAAAGTTCGATCGAACGGGCGTGCAGCCAGGTGCCCGCGCCGCGCAGAATGGCAACATCGAGACGCGTCGTTTCGAAATCCGTCGAAGGTGTCGCCGGCATGATTTCCAGCGGAATGTCCGGATAGGCGCTCATGAAGGAGCCAAGCCGCTCCGGCAGCCATCGGGAGGCGAGGGTCGGATGGGTTCCGATCATCAGGGAGGTATCCACGCTGCGCCCTCGCACAGCATCAATCGAGATTTCCTCCAGTCGATCCAATGTGATCGCGAGATTGCGGTAATAGTTGGCACCGGTCTCTGTCAAAACCAGCCGGGGGCCTGAGCGATGGAAAAGCGTGACCCCGAGAAAGTCCTCCAAGCTTCGGATTTGCCGGCTTATCCCGCTCTGCGTCAACCCGAGATCGTCCGCGGCTCGGGTGAAATTCATGTAGCGCGCCGCCGCTTCGAAGGCGTGCAAGGCAGAAAGCGAGGGCATATAGCGGCGCATCGAAAAGCTCTCCATGATGATAAAAACTCATGCATGATGGAGTATTCGCAATTTCCTTTCGGCCGCAAGATACCGCAAGCTTCATCTCGGCCGATTGATACTTGTTAAGAATGCTTCCCGCAGGAGCGCAGCAAGTTTATCGACTTTTCGCACTGGCAACTGGGAGCCGCGGCGAAATTAGCATGCAACAAACAATAACGATGAGGGGTTCAACATGAACAGACGTGAGTTTGCCGGTTTTCTCGGTCTTGTCGGCGCTGGTGCGGCGGCAACTGCGCTTGCCACGCCGGCTATTGCGCAACAGGCAACCGGTTCGACCTTTGACAAGATCCGCAGCACCAAGAAGCTGCGCGTCGCGGGCATCGTGGGCACAGAGCCTTATTATCACAAGGATATCGCAACGGGCGAATGGAGCGGCTTCTGCATGAGCATGGCTCGCGATCTCGCCAAGTCGCTTGAAGCTGAAGTGGAGATCAGCGAAACCACCTGGGGCAATGCAGTTCTCGATCTCCAATCCAACAAGATCGACATCATGTTCGGCCTCAGCCCGACGCCTTCGCGTGCGCTCGTGGTCGAATTTACCCGTCCGATAATGCAGAACACCTTCACGCTCATCGCAAAATCCGGTCTCGAACCGAAGACCTGGGAAGAGCTGAACAAGCCTGAAATCCGCATTGCAGTGGATATCGGTTCCACGCATGATCTGTTCGCCCGCCGCGTTCTGCCGAAGGCAACACTGGTGGCGCTCAAGACGCCGGATGAAGCCACCCTTGCGGTCCAGTCCGGACGGGCTGATGCCGTCATCCAGGTGGCGATGCTGTCGCTTGTGACGGTCAAGAAGAATCCGAATGTCGGCAAGATCGTCGTGCCCGGACCGATTGTCCGGCAGCCGACCTGCGCCGGTGTGCGTGCCGAAGACAGCCCGCGTTTCCGTACATTCGTTGATAACTGGCTCGAGTATAACCGCTCCTCCGGCGTCGTGGCTGAATGGATCACATCCAGCCTTGCGCTGGTCGGCGTGCAGAAGCAGGATATTCCTTCCGACATCCAGTTCTGATGGCTGGCGGCGGTCTCAATCACAGACTGCCGCTTAGCATCCTGAATGCAGCTGCGACAGAATGGCGGCCGCATGGCTTGCCAATGGTGCAAAGATGACAAGACCTCTCGGTATTATGATGCTCGATACCGCATTCGAGCGTCCCGTCGGGGACGTGGGGAATGCAGGTAGCTGGCCTTTTCCCGTGCTCTACAGGCGTGTGGAGGGTGCCTCCGCCCGCAAGGTGGTCTCGGGACAAGACCATGATCTTCTGGAGGCCTTCATAGAGGCCGGGCAGGAGCTGGTGGCGGAGGGCGCGTGTGCGCTGACCACATCCTGCGGCTTTCTGGCGCTGCGTCAGTCCGAGCTTTCCGCCGGGTTGCCGGTGCCGTTCGCCAGCTCCAGCCTTCTCCAGATATCGTCGATTTCAGCGATGCTGCCGAAAGGCAAGAGAGTTGGCGTGATCACCTATGATCAAACGTCTCTCACCAAGCGGCATTTTGAGGAGGTTGGCGTTAGCGAGATGCCGCTGGTGGCGGGACTGCCGAAAGGCGGCGCTTTTCAGGGGTTGATCGAATGGGGCAGGCCCTATGACGCCCGGGCTTTGGAAGGCGAGTTGAGCTTGACGGTCGAAAGCCTCCTTCGGGACCACGTCGATATCGGCACCCTCGTGTTCGAATGTACGAACCTGCCGCCTTTCTCGTCGCGCATTTCTCGGCGATTTGGGCTTCCGGTCTTCGATATTCTCACCCTCGGCCGGTGGCTGCATTCCAGCTGCGCCCGCGCGTAACATCAAAAACCTAATAATAAAAAAGGGGTTCAGAGATGCAATATCAATGGGACTTCGGGTTCCTCCTTCAATACAAGAGCCTCATCGCGACGGGTGTTCTTTACACGATCGGCTTCACGATCGGCACGGCCGTTTCCGGTCTCCTTCTGGGTTGTCTGATCGCACTCGCCAGACTCTCGACCCTGCGTTTCGTAGGTGCCATCGTCATTGGTTTCACCGAAATCTTCCGGTGCACCCCGGTGCTGGTACAATTGGTCTGGTGCTATTACGCGCTTCCGATGTTGACAGGCATAGAACTGTCCGCCGCGACCGCCGCTTTCGTGACATTGACGCTTTACGGCGGCTCATTCTTCGGGGAAATCATCCGGGGCGGCATCATCTCGGTCGATATTGGTCAGTGGGATGCAGGTCGGGCGCTGGGCATGCGGCGCCACCAGTTGATGATGCGCATCGTTTTCCCGCAGGCCTTTCGCCGCATGATCCCGCCGCTGATGAACCAGACCGTGCTGCAACTGAAGAACACGTCCCTGCTGTCGGTGCTGGCCGTGCCGGACCTGCTCTACCAGGGCCAGCTGATCACCTCCGCCAGTTATCGGCCGCTGGAAACCTACACCATGATCGCGGTGATCTACTTCATCCTTCTCTTCCCCCTGACGCGCTTCGCCCATCGGCTGGAAGCACGCGGTAGCCACTGAGACATCGGAAAGGTGTGCGGCATGAGCAGTGACATCATGATTGAACTGACCGGCGTCCAGAAGTCATTCGGTGACTTCACGGTGCTGAAAGACATCACGCTGAACGTCAAGAGAGGCGACGTCGTCGCGCTGATCGGGCCGAGCGGTTCGGGGAAGTCGACTCTGCTCAGGAGCGTCAACCTGCTGACCATTCCGGAAAAGGGCGTGATCCGCGTTGGTAGCCAGACCATCGACTTTTCGCGGGCGAAAAGCCTGCCCGCAGACAAGGCGCTGGCAGCTTTCCGCGCTCGCACCGGCATGGTGTTCCAGAGCTTCAACCTCTTCCCGCACATGACCGTTGAACAGAACGTGATGGAAGGGCCTGTAACCGTGTTGCGCATGCAAAAGGCGGAAGCGAAAGCGTTAGCCCATGACCTTCTAGACAAAGTCGGGCTTGCCGACAAGGCAACGGCCCACCCCGAAAGCCTTTCGGGTGGGCAGAAGCAACGCGTCGCCATCGCGCGAGCTCTGGCCATGAAGCCCGAGGTCATGCTCTTCGATGAGGCGACATCGGCGCTCGATCCGGAGCTGGTGGGAGAGGTTCTCTCGGTCATCCGATCGCTGGCTGCCGAAGGCATGACCATGCTTTTGGTCACGCATGAAATGGCCTTTGCCCGCGATGTGGCCGATCGGGTGATCTTCATGCGCGACGGATGCGTGGTGGAAGAGGGGGAAGCTCGGCAGGTGATCGAGCAGCCTCGAGAGCCGGCCACCCAGGCCTTTCTCAGCCATTTCCATGGCGGCTTGAACTAGCTGCCCTACGAGAGGTGCGCCGCGCCGGTCTGCCTCTCGACGATACGAAAAACATTGGCTCGCGCTTTACCCGTCCTTTCCTTCGAAAGTGCGTTGGAGACGTGTTGCCTTCATCGATAACAAACAGGCACTTCATGAGGGGCCGAGCATGCATGTAACAGTCATTGGCACCGGCATCGTTGGAGCGTGCACCGCGCTTGAATTGCTGCGGGATGGCCATGAGGTCACAATGATCGAGCCCGAAGAGCCGGGCGGCAGGCAGGCTGCGAGCTATGGGCATGGCTGCTGGATCAGCCCGGCCTCTGTCGTCCCCATGTCCATGCCGGGTCTCTGGAAGCAGGTTCCGGGCTATCTTCTCAATCCTGATGGTCCGCTTGTGATCCGCTGGAAATACATCGCCAAGCTTCTGCCATGGCTGACCCGCTTCCTTCTGGCTGGATCGACCTTGCCGCGCGTGGAAAGAACCGCCAAGGCACTGGCCACGCTGCTGAAAGACAGCCCGGAGCGACATGTGGCGCTGGCTGAGAGCATTGCGCATCCCGAACTTATCCAGCGTGAGGGGTTGCTTTATGCCTATCCCGATAGATCCGCCTTCGAACAGGAAAGGCCAGCTTGGCACTTGCGACGCCTCACAGGGCTTCGCTGGCAGGAACTCGATGAAGCCGCCTTGAGGGCGCGTGAGCCGGCCCTTTCCGATCATTATCGTTTTGGCGTGCTCGCGTCAGCTGGCGCGCATTGCATTGATCCGGGGCGTTACGTGTCGGCGCTGGTTGCGGAGGCCATCAAATCCGGCGCGCGTTTGGTCAAGGCAAAGGCAACCGGGTTTCTGTTCGAAAATGGCAGGCTCGAAGCGGTGAATACGGACAAGGGAAAGATTGCTTGCGACCGTGCCGTCATTGCGGCCGGCATCTGGTCGAAGGAACTGGCGCGTATGGCGGGCGACCGCATCCCCCTTGAATCCGAACGCGGCTATCACGGTGTAATCAGCGTGACCGCCGGGGGGCCGGATCATCCCGTCATGCCGAGCGACGGCAGAATGGCTAACACACCTACGGCACAGGGTCTTCGCCTGTCCGGGCAGGTCGAACTGGCAACCGTCGACACGCCGCCCAACTGGAAGCGTGTCGATATCCTGCTCGATCATGCGCGCAAGACCTATTCCGGTCTGCAGTACGTCGGGGAAATCCCCGTTGATCGCTGGATGGGACACCGGCCATCAACGCCGGATGGCCTGCCGGTCATCGGTCCGGCATCGCGTTCATCTCAGGTCATCTATGCTTTCGGGCACGGACATATAGGCTTTGCCAGTGGTCCCATGACCGGCCGGCTTGTGGCGGATCTCGTCAGCGGCAGGCCGCCGGAACGTGACCTTGAACCCTTTTCACCACGGCGCTTCTGATCATTCGAGAGCTCTCGTTCCTGGATCCTCAGAGGTGCTGCAAATCCATCGTCACGTCATGTGACAAACTGACATTTAAATAACTCAGGAGATTGTTGTGCGCGGTGCAGACATACTTGTCGAGATGCTTATCGGTTACGGAGTCGAAGTGATTTTCGGCGTGCCGGGCGATACCAATGTTCCCTTTTACGAAGCGCTCCAGCAACGCGAGGGTGAGATAAGGCACGTCATGGCGCGCGATGAGCGCTCTGCGGGCTATATGGCCGATGCTTATGGCCGCTTCACCAACAAGCCGGGCGTGTTCGAATGCCCATCGGGCGCGGGGGCCATGTATTCGCTGCCGCCGGTCGCGGAGTCCAACGCTTCGTCCGTACCGGTCATCCTGTTGACCATCGATATCCCGCTGCCGGGTGAAGGACGCGGCGTGTTGACGGAGCTCGATTGTGCACGGCTTTTTGAGCCGATCACCAAGATGTCCGTCCAGATCAAGAGCGCGGAAAAGCTGCCGGAAATCATTCGCAGGGCGTTTCGCGTGGCTTGCTCGGGCAAGCCGGGCGCGGTGCATCTGCAGATCCCGGAAGACATGCTGCTGGCCGAGGTCGATCCCACTCGTGTTTCGCTGCATGTCGAAACAGAATGCCGACAATTTCCCGCCTATCCCACACTTCCGGCACCGGGCAAGCTGGAGACCGTTCTTGAGCAGCTGATCACTGCAAAACGGCCGCTGATCGTGTCCGGCGGTGGCGTCAACCGCTCCTGCGCCGGGCCGGAGGTCACAGCACTTGCAGAAAAGCTCAACATTCCCGTCTGCACCACCATGACCGGGCAGGGCACCATGCCGGACGATCACCAGCTTGCCGTTGGCGTGATTGGAGATAACGGCTTCCATCCGCATGCCAACTGGGCGCTGGAGCATGCCGACTTCGTGTTGTTCGTGGGCTCGCGCATGGGCAGCGTCGTGACGATCGGCTGGACCTTCCCGAAGATCACACTCAACAAGCGTGTGGCCCAGATCGATATCAATCCGGAAATCATGGCCAACAACTACGAGAACGTGGTGTCCGTCCAGGGGGACGCGCGTCTGGTTCTCGAACAGCTGATCGCCATGGCGCCGGAAGACAACGATGCCGGCAGGACGCAAGCCTGGGTCGATGAGCTCAATGATCTGCGTGCAGACTTCTGGGAAAATGCGGAAGTTCTGCTCAATTCGGAAGCGTCGCCGCTTAGACCGGAGCGGGCCGTGCGTTGCTTCAACGAAGCGCTCGAAGCCTATGGCAAGCCGGCGCATATCTATTCGGATGCCGGTACGCCGACCCCGCATATGACCCGTTTCCTGAAGCTTCGGGATCGGCGCACACGCTTTGCCATTCCGCGGGCTTTCGGCGGTCTGGGTTCGGCCCTGCCGGCCACGGTCGGTGCATGGTTCGCCGACAAGGAGCGGCGGCCCATCGGCATGTTCGGCGATGGCTCTTTCGGTATGAGTGTCGGCGAACTCGAAACCCTGGTCCGCCTTCAGGTTCCGGCCATTCTGCTACTCTTCAACAACGGCACCTTCGGCTGGATCAAGGGTCTGCATCGGCTGAAAGGCCATAACCATTGCTTCGGCGTGGATTTCATGCCGCCCAAGGGACAGGCGATTGCCGAAGCCTTCGATGTCAAGGCCTGGACCGCGAAAACGGCGAGCGAGCTGGATGCGGCGCTGGCGGAAGCATTCGCTTACAAAGAGGGGCCCTGCTTGATCGATATTCATGTGGAGTCGATCGCCGACCGGGTTCCGCCGGTCTATTCCTGGCTCACCAAACGGGGCAAGGACCCTTTGAGCACCAAGGCGGAAGAAGTTCGCTACTTCTGATCATCCGCTCCGGAATAAGACATGAGGCGCTGGCAGGAATGCCGGCGCTTTTTTTATCTGGAGATCCGCGTCGACAGGATGATCGACGACAAGGTCCGCTCCACGCCGTCGATCGTGCCGATCTCGTCAATCGTCTGGTCCAACTCGAGTATGGAGGGGGCAGCCAGAATGGCGATCAGATCGAAATTGCCACTAACCGAATGCAGCGCCGTCACTGGCTTCAGTCGCTCCAACGCGCTGACGACCTGCGCCAGGGCCTTGGGGGCAATCGTAATCAGGATATGCGCACGGATGAGCGACGAGGCATAGCGGTCTGTCAGCCGAATACCATAGCCCGCAATCACGCCCTCCCGCTCCAGCCGCTCGATCCGCGCCTGTACTGTCGTGCGCGACACGCCCAGTTTCTTCGCCAAGGTCGCCACGGGCATGCGGCTGTTTTCTCTCAGCAGCGTCAGCAAATCCCGGTCCTTGTCAGTCAGCATGGATTTTGATCACTTTGTATTTCCTGATCGTCATTTTGATTAAAATAGCACCTTATATTGTTCGTTTTGACGCTGTGAATCAACCGCCACACCGCACAGAATGCCTCTTAACAAACGTCCAAAAGGGGATTTTCATGAAGGACATTACCGTTATCGGCGCGGGCAAGATCGGCGGCGCGATTGCACTCACGCTGGCGGCGACCGGCGACTATAAGGTAACGGTAGCTGACCGCAGCCAGGAGCAGCTGGAGAAGCTGGACAAGCATCCGGCGATCGCTACCGCCAGGCTGGACATTTCCGATCGCGCGGAACTGGTCGGCGCGCTCTCCGGCAAGTTTGCTGTTCTTTCCGCAGCTCCATTCAACCTTACGGGTCTGATTGCCGAAGCAGCCAAGGCGGCCGCCGTTCATTATCTCGATCTCACTGAAGACGTTGCGACGACGAAAAAGGTCGAGCAGCTGGCGGAAGGTGCGGATGTCGCCTTCATTCCGCAATGCGGGCTGGCACCCGGTTTCATCTCCATCGTCGCCCACGATCTGGCAAAGCATTTCGATAGTCTGGACAGCGTGCGCATGCGCGTCGGCGCTCTGCCGCAATATCCCTCCAATGCGCTGAACTACAATCTCACCTGGAGCACGGATGGGCTGATCAACGAATATATCGAGCCCTGCGAAGCGATTGTCGAAGGCAAGTTCGTCACGGTTCCGGCCATGGAAGAGCGCGAGGAATTCTCGCTCGACGGCGTGACCTACGAGGCATTCAACACCTCCGGCGGGCTCGGTACGCTGGCCAAAACGCTGGAAGGCCGCGTGCGGACGATGAATTACCGCACGATCCGCTATCCCGGTCATCAGGCGATCATCAAAGCGCTGCTGAACGATCTCAACCTCAAGAACCGCCGTGATGTCCTGAAGGACCTTTTTGAAAACGCGCTCCCTGCCACGATGCAGGATGTGGTGGTGATCTTTGTCACCGTCTGCGGCTGGAAGGACGGTCGCTATCTTCAGGAAACCTATGCCAACAAGGTCTATTCGGGTGTTGTTGCGAACAGGAAGATGAGCGCCATCCAGATCACCACTGCGGCCGGCATTACGACGGTTCTCGACCTTCTCGCCGATGGCAAGCTGCCGCAAAAGGGCTTCGTGCGGCAGGAAGAGATTGCGCTCGCTGACGTCCTGCAAAACCGCTTCGGCCGCGCCTACGATCCGGCGGCGTTGCGGCTGAAGGACGCTGTTTGAGGCATATCGACTGTTTGCAGTCAGAGGGGTGGCACTTGCGCCGCCCCTTTTCTTGTTAGGGGCGTTAGGGGATCAGCCGGTCCAGCACCTGAAGCGGATGTGGCAGGCTGCGCTGATCGATGGCCTTGACCTGCGAGCGGCAGGAATAGCCGCTGGCCATCAGGATATCCTGCGGTTGCTGGCGCTTCACCGTCTTTGCCCAGCTCATGGCGTAGAGCGTTTCGGACATTGGCCGGTTGCGGACTTCGTGGCCGAAGGTTCCCGCCATACCGCAACAGCCGGTATCGACAATCTCAAGCGACAACCCAAACGCCTCGAACACCGTCTTCCACCGAACGATAGACGCAGCGGCATTGGTCCGTTCCGTGCAGTGGACCATCAGGGATACTCTCCCATCCACGGGTGCGGTGGCCATTTCCGTCAGGCGGACGCTCACGAGCCACTCCTGCGGCAAGGCGACGGTCGCCTTCAGCAGATTGCCAGAGATCGTCCTGTACTCGCTGCGGAAAGCAAGTGTCATGGATGGATCGAGGCCGACAAGCGGGATGCCAAGATCGGCGAGGCTCTGCAGATAGGCTCCCGTCCGGCGCGAGGCCCCTTCGAAACGGTCGAGGTAGCCATGCACATGCAGAGCCTTGCCGTTCACATGGGCGCGCGCCAGCATGGGTTTGAAGCCCAGCTTGCGTGCGAGGCTGACAGCGGCAACTGCAACAGCCGGATCGAAATGCGCGGTGAAGGTATCCACGACGAAAACCACGATGGCCTTGCGCTCTTCAGGGGCAAGACTTGCCAAAACCTTCGGTTCGGCCACCGGCACATTCAGCCGGCGCGCCTGATCGTCCAGCGACCGATCCGGCAATGCGGGCAGGGCGGTCAGTCCCATCAGACGCATCAGCGCCTTGCCCGCCTCCGTCTTCACCGCCGTATTATAGGCCGGGCGAAGTCGTGCCATCAAAGGAAGCAGGGTCTCGATGGAGGCGACGAGCGGATCTTTCAGCGGGCGCAAATATCGCCCGTGATAGGCGGCGAGAAACTTCGAGCGGAAGGCGGGGACGCTGACTTTGACCGGACATTGCCCCGCGCAGGCCTTGCACGACAGGCAGCTATCCATGGCCGACTTGACCTCATGGGAAAAATCGTCCCTATTGACCGGATTGAGACTGTTCAAGGTACGGCGCAGCAAGTTGACGCGGGCAGGCTGGATAAACGCGCGGCGCGGATCGAGTCCTTTTTCGGTCAACAGCCGCAACCATTCGCGCATCAGTGAGGCTCGCCCCTTCGGCGAGAGGCGGCGATCACGGCTGGCCTTGTAGGAGGGGCACATCGGGCTCGTCTCATCGAAGTCGAAACAGGCCCCGTTGCCGTTACAATAGGCGGCATCGTCGAAGGCGGCGCGGATCTCATTGCCGATGGTCCGGTCCAGCGCACCTCGCAACGGGACCTCGTCGATCTTCAGCAAGGGCGTCGCATCCGCGCTGGCGATCTTGCCGGGGTTCAGACGGTTTTCCGGATCGAAGGCGCGCTTGATCTCCTGAAGGCTGGGGTAAAGATCGCCGAAAAACTCCGGCACATATTCGGAACGCACACCCTTGCCGTGCTCTCCCCATAGCACTCCGCCATATTTGCGGGTGAGCGCCACCACGGCATCGCTGATCTCGCGCACCAGCGGCACGTGGTCGGGCCGCGCCAGGTCGAGCGACGGGCGCACATGCAGCACGCCGGCATCGACATGGCCAAACATGCCGTAGGCTACGCCGGCCTTGTCCAGAAGCGCGCGGAACTCGCGGATATAGGCCGCCAGATGTTCCGGTGGCACTGCAGTGTCTTCCACGAAGGCAACTGGCCGGACCGGACCTTCGACATTGCCAAGAAGACCGACCGCCCGCTTGCGCATGGTCCAGATGGCTTCGGCATCCCTGTGGCCGCGCGCAACCGTGTGGCCCAGGCGGTTCGGGTTCGCCGCGGTTGCGAGGGAGCCGATCACGGCAGCCAGCTTGTCCTCCAGCTCCGCCTGACTATCGGCAAGCACTTCGACAATGTTGATGCCGTTGGCGGCCCGGTCCTCATCGTCGGGAAAGAAGCGGCTGATCGTGGTCCAGACGATATCGTCCTTGGCGAGGCCCAGCACCTTCTCATCCACTGTTTCGACGGACGCGACCTTGAGTGCCGTCAGATTGCGGGCATCCTCAAGCGCGGCGTTGAAGTCATTATAGCGGATATTGACCAGCGCGACCTCGGCCGGCAGCGGCAGGAGGTTCAGTTCCGCCTCGGCAATCAGCGCCAGCGTGCCTTCCGACCCGCAGAGGAGGGCGTTGAGGTCGAACCGTCCGTCATCACGGCGCACATGGGCAAGGTCGTAGCCTGTCATGTAGCGGTTGAGCTTGGGGAAGATCTCCTCAATGCGCTGCTGCTTCTCCCGCGTGATGAGCTCCACGACACGGTGGATGTCGCCGATCCGGTCCCGACGCCGAAGTGTTTCCTCAAGACTGTCGCCTTCCAGCGGGCGAGACCAGAAATCCGTCCCATCCATCAGCACGACGCGCAGCGCCAGCACATGATCCGAGGTTTTGCCATACAGGCAAGAGCCCTGGCCGCAGGCGTCGGTGGATACCATGCCGCCGATCGTGGCCCGGTTGGACGTGGAGAGCTCCGGCGCGAAGAAGAGGCCGAACGGCTTTAGCGCCCGGTTCAGAGCATCCTTCACCACGCCTGCCTCAACGCGGGCGACCCATCGCACCGGATCGATGTGCAGGATGCGGTTCATGTGGCGCGAGCAGTCGATCACGATGCCGTGGGTCAGCGATTGGCCGTTGGTGCCCGTGCCGCCGCCGCGCGGTGCGACGGCGAGGCTGCGAAACGCCGGTTCGGAAAGCGTGCGGGCAATAACCTGCAGGTCTTCCGCTCCGCGGGGAAAAAGCACAGCCTGCGGCTCCATCTGATAGATGGAATTGTCCGTGGCGTGAACGATGCGCGAGCCTGCGCGCGTTTCAATGTCGCCTCGAAACCCCGCCTCGATCAGGCGCTCAAAGAAGCTGGGCGGTGCATCAGCAATGGATGCGGGACGATCGAGGCGTGGGATCATGGCGAGTGCGTTTTAGTCCTTCAGGGCCGCACAGGCTCTTTCGATGCGGTTCAGCGCTTCTACCAGTTCGGCTTCCGATGTCGCATAGGATATCCGGAAGAAGGGTGAAAGACCGAAGGCCGAGCCCGGCACCACGGCGACATGCGCCTCTTCCAGCAGGTAGTCGGTGAAATCGGCATCGCTTGACAGGGTCTTGCCCTTTGGCGTGACCTTGTTGAGCACGCCCGCACAGCCTGAGAACGTATAGAACGCGCCTTCCGGCATACGGCATTCGAGGCCGGGTATGGCATTCAGGCGGCCGACCACGAGATCGCGACGGCGCTTGAAGCTTGCCTGGCGCTCCTTCAGAAAATCCTGAGGACCGTTCAGTGCGGCAATGGCGGCGGCCTGGCTGACCGAACAAGGACAGGAAGTCGCCTGGCTCTGAATCACGGCCATCGCCTTGATGAGGGCCTTCGGGCCACCGGCATAGCCGATCCGCCAGCCAGTCATGGCATAGGCCTTGGAGACCCCGTTGACGGTCAGCGTTCGCACTTTCAGGCGCGGCTCCAGCGCAGCCGGCGTGACGAAATCGAAGCCGTCATAGACGATGTGCTCATACATGTCGTCCACCATAAGCCAGACATGCGGATGGCGCAGCAGAACCTCGATCAACGGGCGATAGTCGGCGGCGCTATAGGCGGCCCCCGACGGGTTGGACGGGGAGTTCAGGAGCACCCACCGCGTCTTCGGCGTGATCGCCTTTTCCAGTTGCTCTGCCTGAAGACGGAACCCGGCCTCGGCATTGCAGGAAACCAGAACGGACTTGCCGCCGCAGACCTCGACGATATCTGAATAAGATGTCCAGTAGGGCGTGGGGATGATCACCTCGTCACCCGCATCGATGGTGGCCATGAAGGCGTTGAACAGGATCTGTTTCGCGCCCGTGCCCGCGGTGATTTCATCGACGGCGTGATCGATGCCGTTCTCGCGCTTGAATTTCGCAGCAATCGCCTGTTTCAACGCGGGCGAGCCGTCGAGCGCGGTATATTTGGTTTCGCCGGCATCGATGGCCGCCTTTGCGGCCTGCTTGATGTGGTCGGGCGTGTCGAAATCCGGCTCTCCTGCGCCGAGGATGATGACAGGCAGGCCTTCGCGCTTCATCGCCGCAGCCTTCGCCCCGATCTGCAGGATCTTGGAAATACCGACGGAGGCGATGCGCGAGGCGGGCCGGAAGACCGCCTCGTCCATTTTCAACGCAATGTTCATCGTTGTCAGCCTTACTCGATGTCGAAGGAAACGCCCTGCGCCAAGGGCAGCGATTTCGAGTAGTTGATGGTGTTGGTGGCGCGGCGCATATAGGCCTTCCACGCATCCGAACCGCTTTCGCGGCCGCCGCCGGTTTCCTTCTCTCCGCCAAAGGCACCGCCGATTTCAGCGCCGGACGTGCCGATATTCACATTGGCAATACCGCAATCAGAACCATCTGCCGCTAGAAACCGCTCGGCCTCCTGCATGTCGAGCGTGAAGATCGACGACGAAAGACCCGCGCCCACCGCATTGTGATCGGCGAGAACTGTATCGAAATCGCTGTACTTCAGGACGTAGAGGATCGGCGCGAAGGTCTCTTCGAAAACCGGACCGGCATGGACGGGCATTTCCACGAGCGCAGGCTTTACGTAATAGGCATCCGCGTTGCCGGTCTCAACCCGCTCGCCGCCATGGACAGCACCGCCATGAGCCTTGGCTTCGGAGAGAGCCTTCGTCATGGCTTCAAAGGCCAGCTTGTCGATCAGGGGACCGACGAGCGCCGAGCTATCCAGCGGATTGCCGACGGAGACACTGGCATAGGCCTTCTTCAGGCGCGGAACGAGCTGGTCGTAAACGCTATCATGGACGAACAGGCGGCGCAGCGTCGTGCAGCGCTGGCCGGCCGTGCCCATCGCCCCGAAAGCGATGGCGCGCAGCGCCATGCCGAGATCGGCAGACGGGCAGACGATCCCGCCATTGTTGCCGCCGAGTTCTAGGATGGCGCGGGCAAAGCGCTTGGCCAGACGCGGGCCGACATCGCGGCCCATGCGGGTGGAGCCGGTGGCCGAAACAAGAGGCACCTTGGGATGGTCCACCAGAACCTCGCCAATGGCGCGGTCGCCGATCAGAAGCTGGGAAAGCCCTTCCGGCGCTTCGCCGAAGCGCTTCAGGGCGCGGTCGAGAACGGCTTGTGCGGCCAGGGCTGTCAGGGGTGTCTTTTCCGAGGGTTTCCACACGACGCTGTTGCCGCAGACGAGCGCGAGCGCCGCATTCCAGGCCCAGACCGCAACGGGAAAGTTGAAAGCCGAAATGATGCCGATGACGCCGAGCGGATGCCAGGTCTCCATCATCCGGTGGCCGGGTCGCTCGGTGGCGATGGTGAGGCCGTAGAGCTGGCGGGAGAGACCGACCGCGAAATCGCAGATATCGATCATTTCCTGCACCTCGCCGAGACCTTCCGACGGGATCTTGCCGGCCTCGATGGAGACGAGGCGGCCAAGATCTGCCTTGGCGGCGCGCAGTTCCTCACCGAAGAGGCGCACCAGCTCGCCGCGCGTCGGCGCAGGGACCAGACGCCATACGCGGAAGGCCGCATCGGCGCACTCGATTGCGGCGGCGGCTTCTGCCGCCGAAACGGTCTTCAAGCTGCCGGTCTGCTCGCCGGTGATGGGCGAAAAGGCTTTCAGTTCGCCGCCCATATAGGCGGCCTTATCCACGCCAAGGCGTTCAAGAATGGCGGTTGCCTCGGTGGCGATTGCGGTGGTCTTTACGGTGATGTTCATCGTCTTGAGCTCCGGAAAAGAGGATTTATTCGGCGGCGGGGCGCTGGGCGAGCGCTGCAAGGCAGCCCTCCAGCGAGGCCTTTTCAATGCCGGCATAATGGTCGAATTCATTGAGAACAGATGCGCCGAGATCGGCTTCGAAGCGCTTCTGGTTTGGAGAGGCGGCAAATTCCTGCTGCGCGCCGTTGCCCAGGTTGGACTGGAAGATGCCCGCCGCGCTCACAGGGAGGAAGTCCTCGTAAACGATGGGATCGAAACAGATATAGCCCTCGGCGATCAGCCGCTCCGGATCGGTGAGAGCGGCGATGCCTTGTCTGCCCTTTTCCGTCAGCGAATAGCTGAAATAGCCAAGACCGGCCGCGCGGATATCCGCCCAATTGTCGGGGAATGCCTTGAAGACCTCGGCGAGTGTGGCCTCATAGGCTTCAGCATTCGAGCCGTCGGCGGCGGGGCGAACGATCTTGCGCGTATCGTCGAGCAGCTTGTCGTAAAGGACGCGGCCCTTCGGCGTCACGGCCACGCCGCGCTGCTCGATTTCACCGAAGCGCGCGGTATGCGTTCCAGATTGCCACCCGCCATTGCCATCGCGGAAGGAGACAGACTCTTCCAGCGCCTTGAACGAGGTCTGGCGCAGCAGGATCGGGCATTTGCGAGTCGGAGGGCCTTCGACCACGGCCTTGGGCGCGATGCCGTAGTCCGGCATACGAGCCTGCACCTTGTCGATGTCCAATGTGCGCGGCGTCAGGTGGTTGATATGCGGGCCCTTGAAGGACACGACATCAGCGATTAGCCGGTGCGCATTATGCAGGCGGTGATACATGGACAGCGCGACATTGGCCTTGTCGTGCCAGCGGAACGTTTCCAGCACTTCAGCCACGAGGCGTGCCGCATCGGCCTCGCTCAGTCCGCTGTCTTTCTCGGCCTTCTCCGTCAGTTCGAGCGCCTTGGGCGTGAAAATCTGTCGCTCGACGAGAATGGCGGCGGCCTCAGTACGCAAGGCTTCGTCGGCAATGAGATCGAGTCGCAGCAACGAAGTGAAAACGCGAAAGGGATTGCGCTTCAGCGCCTCTTCGCCGACCGGGCGGAAGGCTGTGGAATGGACAGGCACGCCGGCGGTGGAGAGATCGTAATAGCCGACCGGATACATGCCCATCACTGCGAAGATGCGTCGCATCGTCGACAGTTCTTGTGCTGTGCCAAGACGGATCGCGCCGTGGCGCTCCTCGGAAATCCGCTCCAGCGTATCGGTCGCATCGAGGCGGGCCTTGAGTTCGGGATCGGCGGTCAGCGTCTCGTCGTTGACGCTCCCGACCAGCTCCATCAGCGTTCCGTATGCCGGAACTTCGTCGCGGTACATCGCCGACATAGCGCTGGAAAAACGGGCGCGGATATCATCTGAAGAAATCTTCGCGGTCATGATGGCCATTTCCTTTGAAATATGCGAGATCATTCTTTAACAGCACCATATCCCGATGATTTCCGGCTGTGTTGTGATAATTTCGGCTAATTTAATGCGGAAATGGAATGATCATACGTCGAAGCCTGACCCCTGACTACATCAACCTGCAAGCCTTCGAATGCGCGGCGCGGCATCAGAACTTCTCGCGGGCAGCAGAAGAGCTGCACCTGACCCAGAGCGCCGTCAGCCGCCAGATCGCCGATCTGGAACAGCAGACGGGCCTGAAGCTTTTCGAGCGGGTCCGTCAGCGTGTCATCCTTTCGGAAGCCGGCGAAAGGCTGCTTCCGGAGGTCAAGCAACTGCTGGCGCAGGCAGAACGGTTGATGATCAGCGCGGTGGCAACCGGGCAGATGGCGACATCCTTGCGGGTCGCGACGCTTCCCACATTTGGTGGAAAGTGGCTGGTCCCTCGGCTCGGACGCTTCCTGAGCAGCCATCCCAACGTGGCAATCTCGATTGAGTCCCGCTCGACCCAGTTCAATTTCGCCGAGGAAAATTTCGATCTCGCGATCCATTTCGGGCAACCGACCTGGGCCGATGCAACCTCCACCTTCCTTTGTCGCGAGACGGTTCTTCCGGTCGCAAGTCCCGCCCTTTCTGTGAGCATCGCGCAGGGCGCAGCGGGATCGTTCGACGAGATCCCGCTCCTGCATCTGACAACCCGGCCCAAGCTATGGTCGGACTGGTCGCAGCATCACGGCATCGGTCTCCCGCAGGCCTATCAGGGACTTCGCTTCGACCAGTTCTCCATGCTGATTTCAGCCGCAGTCGTTGGCTTGGGCTTCGCCCTCTTGCCGACCTATCTCATCGAAAGCGAATTGCTTTCCGGCGCGCTTACTCCCCTGGCCGACCTGCCCATGCGAACGGAGAACGCATATTTCATCGTCCGACCGGAGAACAAGAGAACTCAGGTGGCTGCGAGAGACTTCGAGGCTTGGCTTCTGGAAGAGGTACGCACTGCCTAGTTTTCAGGTCAACCAGCGCCGCAACCGCCAAGAGATTTCACCGACTCTAAATGTTCCAGCGCCAAAAGTCCTCGCTTGTCGAGTGCCCATCATTTCAACGCGTTGACGGTTTGCGCTTTGAAGACCCCGGTTCGATTCCCGTCAAGGCGACGGGAGCGGCATGGAACGCGGCATCTGCAACCCGGTTCCAGCTGACGCGGAGGCTATCAAGATCGGTGGGCAACGCCGATCGCCCGCTACGATCTGACCGATGGCCAGTCGCCAAATTTTCGAAAGAATGCGCGCGAGAATGCGGCCGCACTGCTAAATCCGACCTGACGCGCGACTGCCTTCACCTTCGCTCCTCTGGCGAGCTTCCGCCGAGCGAGAATCAGACGCCATCCGGTCAGATAAGCCTGCGGCGTGGTGCCGACCACGTCGCGAAACATTGCCATGAAATGGCTTCGTGACATCCCCGCAGCGGTAGCAAGGTCATCACTGTTCCAGGCTCGCGCTGGCGCATCATGCATTGCCACCAACGCCCGGCGTAACGCGGGATGGGACAGACCCGCCAGCAAACCCGGTCCAGTCGCCCCGCGGTCGATCGCTGACCTCAGGACAAGCAGGACGATGACTTCGCAAAGCCGATTAAGGGCCGCGCTGCGTCCGCAGCGCGATTCCAGCGCTTCTGCCATGAAGGCGGCCGTGGTGTCGCGAAGGGTAGGAATGTCATTGACATCGACGACGACCCGGTCCGGCAAAGCGTTCATCAGCGGGTTATGCGTCCCCTCGAAATCGACCGCCGCGGTTATCAAAGCCGATGGCTCGGGAGACGTGTCGCCCCGTGGGTGGAGGACGATTCGTTCGGTAGGGCCACCCGGTTCTCCAATTACAAACAGCCGGGCACGGCCATCGCTGATCGGCGGCGGTTCCAGCGAGGCCTCCAGTTCGAACGCATCAAAGAAGGCCGTTAGGCGATCGACTTTCGGAAGAATTTCCAGACTTTGGATCATGATTCCTGGACCAATAATGATCGTGATCATCGGATGCTAACACCGTGACGTCAACATGGCGTCGGAAGTTTCACCTAAAGGAGTTGATCGATGTTGGTCCCGAGAACACTGGCCCCCAATTTGACCGTCAAGACTCTTCAGCACGGAGAATTCGATCTCACGCGCGAAAACCCATCGCTCATGATGCTCGTCTGCTTCTACCGAGGCCTTCACTGTCCTGTCTGCGGAAATTATCTCAAGGAATTGGAACGGCTGACGCCGGCCTTCCAGGAGCGCGGCGTGCGCACAATTGCCATGAGCTCCGATGGGGAGGACCGTGCCCGGCAAATGGCAGACAAGATCGGTGCTGAACATCTGCGTTTCGGTTATGGCCTGCCGTTGAGCACTGCCCGGCAATGGGGTCTCTATATCTCCGCCTCGCGCGGAAAGACGTCGATCGGCATCGAGGAGCCGGAGCTTTTCTCAGAGCCGGGCGTATTCTTGATCAGACCGGACCAGACCGTTTATTGGCTCTCGGTGCAATCCATGCCGTTTGCGCGGCCAATTTTTGCCGAGATGGTGCAGGCGTTGGACTTCGTGATCAAGAACGACTACCCGGCGAGAGGCGAATATATGGGTGAGGTTTAAGTCCGCTTGGTCGCGGTCGGACGCCGAAAGGCTGCCCTGGATGCTGCCGCCTTGTCTCGGATGACGCAGCCCTCGGCATGATCGTTGACCAAGCCCATCGCCTGCATGAAAGCGTAGACGGTGGTGGGGCCGACGAAGGCCAACCGCGCCTCTTGAGGTCTTTCGACATGGCGATGGACGCGGCCGACACCGACGCCGTCTGTGGAGGCGAAAGCTCGGATGCCTTCGGCTCGAAGCGCCAGACATAGGCGGCCAGCGACCCTTCCTGCTTCACCAGTTCCTGGGCAATTAGCGCTCGCAGACGCTCCGAAAAAATCCGCCGCCCGCTATTGGGCTGATTACCTTCGACTGCCGCACATGCGATGCGGCCCCTAAGAGGGTTGCTCGAGCGAACCAACCTTGTTCTGATTGAAAACTGAGCGGGTTGGAGAGGTGGACAACGAATAAGAGCTGTAGAGACCACACCTTCAGAAGAAGAGAACATAGAAGGTTGCTCCCCAAAGGGCGGCGGCGAAGAGGCTTGCGCCTATAATGAAAGTCTTGATGTACATCAGATCGACACCCACACCGTCGCAGCGCCAAGTTGTTTCTGCTTCATATCCCTCGCCGATCAGAATGCTGATAATCACTCGACGGTTCGGCCCCTTCAATTTTGGAAACGTAGGTGGTCGCTGTCGGTGCAATAGACACCTAGATCAAACATCGCGGCGACATGGCAAATACAACGGAAATCAAAACTGTCTTCGTCATAGCTCCAACCTTTATATCATGACGTGATATTCTCCAGTTCGATTGCGATATTGTCAACCCTGAACGCAGATGAGCGGAGACGCAGGTTACAGACGTCGAGAAAGTGCTGGTCGTAAAGGCCGACCCGGTTCAGCCCGGCGACCTAGTTATGCCACCTCTTTGCAGCTCGATCTCAAGTTTCACCTTGGTCGATGCGAAAGCATTCTAAGGCGCATGTTGGGTCTCGCCTTTGTTGGCGCTGATCTGGGCATACCGCCGCATATCGGTTTCGGCGATCCATACGAAAAGGAAGAAATGCGTTCAACGCCGCCAACTCGCCCAAGCACGACCACCAAATCATTCTGGCGAAGGATGCAAGTTTTCTGAGCAACTGGCTCGGTCTAATGTTGCCGTCGGCCAGTGTGGGGTGCATCGGAAAGTTCAGGCTAGGTTGCATTTCATTGCGACGACCGCCGGAACGGAATCCACAAACAGGTTGAATCATCCCGCATCGATGCCTTATATCATAACGTGATATTGTTTATCATCCAAACGAAGACGATCCATGGCCGATGCCTCGAAGGTAACCGCACCCCTTTCCGACGACATTCTGGCCGATCGGCTCGGCCTGTCCACGCGGGAGTTTCAGCGATATCGCAAGCAGGGGCTGGTCGTGGTGGCGGTGCATGAGCAAGGTTCTGACGAGATCAAGGTCACCTGTCAGCTCGGCAATCGGATCTGGGAAGGCGTCGTCGTGTCCGGCTCGATCGCTTTCGAAGATGTGAGATTCGTGCGCGGCGTCCGCTCCCGGAAGAGCTTCTGCTGAGCCACCCATTTTCCAAACGCAACGAAGGGATGTCCATGAAGAAACTCCTATACTTTGCTGTCGCAACAGTACTCTGCCTTGTCGGACCGGCTCACGCGGCGCCGATAAAGCTTGGTGCGAGCGGCGACTGGGGCATCTACGCATTCGACAGAGGCGGCAAGAAGACCTGCTACGTGCTCTCTGCTCCCAAAGACGCCAAGCCGGCTGGCGTCGATCATGGGAAGAATTATTTTCTCATAGCGCCCGCCGAAAATGCCGACCGTCGAGAACCTGAGGCAATCATGGGTTATCCGTTGAAGGCTGGATCGATGGCCCGCGTCACGGTCGGAACCAAGAGCTTCCCGATGTTTACCAGGGATAATACGGCCTGGCTCAACGACACGAACCGTACGCCGGAACTGATGGCGGCGCTCCGGGCGGGAGCCAGCATGGTGCTTGAGGCGATTTCCGCTCGAGGCACCCATACCAGCTACACCTATTCGCTTGATGGAATCACCGCGGCCCTCGAGCAAAGCACCAGATGCAAGTGACCTCGCTACCCTATGCCGAAAGCGGCCTTGTTTTCAGGGGTCGCAAGGTCCTTCCTGCGATGCCTGTGCGTTCTGCCGCGGCCTGAAAGAAGAAGATCGAGATCGTATTTCGAATTGCCGAAGCGCTCCAGCAGCCTCGCCGCTTCATGTCGACTGACGGCGTAACGGCGGCGCAGCGTGGTGATGTCGTAAAAGATGTTGTCCGATCCCGCGACGTTGCTCTCTGCCTCTGTCGTCATGGCAGGATCGCCTTGGCAACCGTCCAGACAGCCATCGCCACCATCATCAGGTTTTCGGTGAGGGAGATGAAGCCCAGCGGCACGTTGCTATCGCCGCCGACACAGGCACATTTGAGTTCCCGTTTCTCGATATAGACGGCCTGGAACACCGACCAAGCGCCGACCGTGCCGATCAACAGAGCCACCGGAGCGGCGAGCCAGGCCAGTGCGCCGGCCACCATCAACACGCCGGCCAATGCTTCGCCGAAAGGATAGAGATAGGCATATCGGACCCAACGGCGGGCAAGTAGGTCATAACCGAGGAACATGTTGGAAAAGCTTTCGAGATCGCGAAGCTTCAGGATCGCCAGCACGCACATGCTGAACGCGACGAACCATTCCAGCGTCCGCAGCGTGTCGAGCGATCCGACGGCCCAGTTGGCGGCAACCGACATCAGCGCCGTCATCGAGAAGACGGCGATCACAGGCGCGTGGCTTGCCGCAGCCGGATCCTTGACGGATCGTCCGAAGAACCGCCTGAGGTCGTCGTCGCCGCCGATGCGACGGCCGTCGATGAAGGTCTGCGGGGTCGTATCGACGCCGTGCGCCTGCTGAAAGCGGTTCGTCTCGTCGCGCGTTTTGAGCCAGTGGTCTTCAACCGCGAAACCTTCACGCTTCAGAAGGTCGAGCGACTTCAGGCCGAACGGACAGATGTGATCCTTCATCACCATCCTGTAGAGCACCGCCTTCTTGCCCGGTGTCGTCATCAGCATGTGCGGCCCCTTCAATCCAGTCCTGCTGGAGACGATCGGCCCAACTGCGCCTCCTCATGAGCGCGTCTGGCGACGTCGTCCAAAGGCTGCGATCTGCAGAGCGGGATGCCGAAGAGAAGTTGCGGGGAACCCACGATCCCGTTCTCTAACTTGGACACATATCGGCGGTGGCTCGATCGACGGTCTTCGTAGGGATGTGCGATTTGAATGAGCAATTGCTGCATCTCCATGTTCCTTTGTCAGGGGATAATGGAGAATCGATGCCGGTGTTCCGCGCCCGCGTAAAAAATGTCACAACGTGATGCAAATGCGCTTACTAAAGGCGGAAGAGCAAATAGATTGTGCCGCTCCAAATGCCCGCGACGAAAATGGCAACGCCGGCCAGAATGATTTTCCCGTTCTTGGGCGTCCATCTGCCTCGACTGGGGCGCCCGTAACGAAGCTCAGTCAATCGTCTGCTCCGAATTCACTTGCGACACCTCGGACGGAGCTTCGCTGGCAAGAGAGGCGATAGCGAACATGAGGGCGGCATAGCTTGCAAATACGGCGGAGATGAGCGCGGTCTTTGTCATCGGAAGCTCCTTTATATCATGTGGTGACATTCTTTAATCGTTCGGCGATATTGTCAATCCTGAATGCAGGATGAACAGAGCAAGGAGGAAGTGATGGCTGGGGAGAAAATCTTGATCGTTGAGGACGACTACATATTGGCCGCCGATCTCTGCGATGTTGTTTCAAGCCTGGGCTACGAGACATCGGGTATTGCCGACAGCTTCGAAACCGCGCAGCATCTTGCGCCATTCAGCACGATCGCGCTCGTCGACGTCAACCTTCGCGACGGAGCGACCGGCCCACGGATCGCTCAATACCTTGCCAACGATTTTGGCATAGCCGTCGTCATGGTGACCGGCAGCCCCGAAGCGCTGGAGACGAACCTTTCGAAAGTCATCGGACTGATATCGAAGCCTGTCCATCCGGCCCTCATCAGGAGCGTGCTGGACTATCTCAAGAGCGTTGGGGAAGGGGGAAGCGGCTTGCCACCGGCAGAAATGCGGCTGTTCGCCTGAAAAGCGCGGGGAGGGGTTCATGACGGACATGCGCGCGGAACTGGGCATTTGGATGGAAAAAGTCGAAACAATTCTCACCGACCGAGGCGTGCTGGATGAGAACGGTCAGCTCACGACGGGCATCGGCGCTCATTTTCCAAAAGAGGTTGAAGACGCATTGGATGGCTTTATCGAAAACCCGATTGAGCTTATTGCGCTTCTGAAGATTTCGAAGGAAGCCCACGATGGCCGGCCGTTGTCACCAGCCGTCCTCATCGCCGCGCATTTGATGGCGCGGGAGATTTTGCAGGTGCTAGAAAGCGCTAACGACAATCCACCTCCGTCACAGCGTTGACGAAATGGCCCGCCCGAACTCATTTCGGACGGGCCTGGCGCCGACCGGACATCTCATCACGTCCGGCGGATCTCTAGCTGTCGGTCACGGCAGCGTCAGGTGATTTCGGCAGTTCCTTCAGCTTCATGAGCTGGTCGGCGCAGGCCTCGGCCGCGTTCGTCACGGTGTCGTCGATGCCCGCAATTTTCGTCCAGCCCCCCTCGTTGATGAAATCATCGCGCTGCCACGACGACTTCGCCTGGAGCGCCTTGAGATTGTCCGCCGCACCGCTCGCGGTGACGAAGTTATGGACGCAAACACCTGCCACCAGATCCGCTTTCGCGTCCCGGACCGCAATGTCGCGCATGACATTGGCACGTCCTGTCGTCACCCATCCGCCCAACGTGAATCCGAGAGCCATGGTAAGCGCTGAGGCGCCGACGATCGACCAGGCCCAAAGTGTCTTGGAGGGTCGGTAGTTCGACCAGCCCCCGTCTTGATCCGGCATAGCTGTTCTCCTCTGATTTATATCACGCTATGATATAAATATCAGCCGTTGAGATCAACCGCTTCTTGATCAACAAATAGTGACACTGGTCATGCCAGTTCGGTGACCTGCCGAAGGCGTGAAAGGGATTCGGCAAGAAGTGGTTCGTTTGCCAGCATGCCTTCGACATGAACTCTCGCCAAAGCCTCAAGAACCTCGCACCCCTTCGAGGTCATGCCGATCAGTACGCTGCGCTTGTCGTCTTCGGCGGGGATGCGTTCGGCCAGTCCGGCCGCACACATCCGGTCGACGAGCTGAACCGCGCCGTTGTGGTGCATGAGCATCTGTTCGGCAAGGTCGCGAATTCTGATCAACTGGTCAGCTGCTGTGCGGACGACCAGCAGCGCCTGATACTGCTGCGATGTGACGCCCGCCTCGGCGAGTGCGGCCTCGCTGAAGGCCAGGAAGCGCCGCATCGCCAGCCTGAAGCCGGCCAACCCGTTATAGACGTCGTCATTCAGCGCCGGGGGACCGCGTCTGGAGCGAGGCATCTAATAGTCCTTTTCATATGTCATAATGTGATATAAATTCGTGTGGCCACGCTGGAAGGACGGTTCGCGAGCAGCTCGGTCGATGCGGGAGGCGGTGCATTGTATCGGCGTCGACTCCAGCGCTCGCGAACCATGTTCTCACCAAGCTGGCCGAATGACTGTGCCAATTTCGTGACTTTGCCGATTTTTTTCGGCGCTCAACGCCAGAGCGGTTGCTGTCCACTGGCTGCCGAGGCGGGTTCGGTGGTTTGAGCGTATTGCGGGGCTGACCGACGACAATAAACCGATTCTCGGCGGACGGTCGGAGCTTGCTGCCAAACGCCTCTGGGTCGTGAACAATACCCTCGATGGGGCCACGACTCAGGGACAGCGACCGAAGAGAAAATCTTGGCGTCTTTGAATACGCCCGACAGGCTATAAAGCTTTACGGGGTATAACGGGGACTGCCAGGAAGAGATAACAATGATGGATCTCCTGAGGCGGTGGATCCCCGCCGACGGAAAACTGGCCCGCTTCCCGCATCCCCCGCGGGAGCGGGTTTTTTGCGTGCCTCGGCTTGGGACATGGCCGACCAATGCAATGCCTCCCGCAAAGGCAAGGAGAAGGGAAACGACACGGAAGACGACAGTTCGATTGTAGTCCGTACGGTCTGGAAATCTGATCACTGTTGCGGTATCGAACGATATGGCGTGTGCTGCGTGCGCTGCGGGCTTCCCGAAATCGACGGAGACTGAAGATCAACCTTCCAACCAGGGAGCGCGAATCTATGTCCTTGCCGATTTCGACTGGTCGCATTCAATCCAGCCTTCGCAAGTTCCTCGACAGCGAGGCGTCCGGGGGTCTCGTTCTCATGGCCGTTGCAGCGCTGGCGCTTGTGGTGGCGAACTCGCCGATCGCCGAAACCTACTTTCACGCCCTGCATCTCGACATCGGTCCGCTCAGCCTGCTCCACTGGATCAACGACGCTCTGATGGCCGTCTTCTTCCTGCTTGTCGGTCTCGAAATCAAGCGCGAGATACTCGACGGCCAGCTCTCCACATGGAGCAGACGGATTTTACCTGGCGCCGCGGCGGCAGGAGGAATGCTGGCGCCGGCTCTGATCTACATCGCCTTCAACACCGACAATCCCGCAAGCCTGCGGGGATGGGCGATCCCTACCGCGACCGATATCGCATTCGCGCTCGGCGTTCTTTCGCTTTTCGGCAACCGCGTACCCGCGTCCCTGAAGATCTTTCTGGCCGCTCTGGCCATCATAGACGATCTGGGTGCGGTCCTGGTTATCGCGGTCTTCTACACCAACGGTCTCAATCTGCTTGCGCTTGCCGGCGCCGCCGCTGTGCTCGCGCTGCTGTACGGGATGAACCGAATGGGCGTGAAGACGCTTTCACTCTATATCGCGCTCGGGGTCGCGCTCTGGGTGTTGGTTTTTGCTTCCGGCATTCATGCCACGCTCGCCGGCGTGATGCTCGCCTTGACGATCCCGATCAAGACGACGCCAGGGGCCCCGGAGTCGCGTGACGAGGAATCGCTCCTGCACCGATTGGAACATAAGCTCCATCGTCCGGTGGCATTCGTCATCGTACCGATGTTCGGCTTCGCCAACGCGGGCGTCTCGCTGGGCGGGACGTCCCTTGCGACGCTCGCCGATCCCCACACGATCGGAGTGGCTGCCGGGCTGTTCTTCGGCAAGCTGCTTGGTGTGCTCGCGGTTGTCATGATGCTTGTAAAACTGCGGCTGGCCCAGCTTCCTGCAACTGCCAACTGGACACAAATGACCGGCGTCGCCCTGTTGTGCGGCATCGGCTTCACCATGAGCCTCTTCATCGGCCTGCTCGCTTTCGACGAGCCCGCGGTACAGGACAAGGTCAAGATCGGCATCCTCCTTGGGTCGGTCATCTCCGGCCTATGCGGATCGGCCGTGCTGCTTGCAAGCAAGAGGAAACCAATAGGCCGAACGAGCTGACGGATTGCCTTTCGCTTCTTCAGAGCTATTTCACCTTGTCTCGAAGCGGACGCTAGACCCTGGCACGGCGATCGCACGCAATAAGCATCATCCATGCCGGGGTGACACGCCGCTGCACCGGTCGAAGTCAGATCGTGCGTACGGGGGCCCGAAGGCCTTGGCGGGGTTTGAGACAGAGTCCTGTCAGAGCGGCTTGCGCCAATCACAGCGAGCGTTCGACCGTTGAAAGACGGCGACGGTTGTACGAAGGCCGATGGTTCCTGGCTTCCTTGAGGACTTTGCCATGGGTGAGAAGGAACAAGCGATGAAGATGCTCTCGCGAGCGGTCGAGCGCTGGTACCGCTACTATGAACTAGAGCACGACGATGGTGCCTCGGACGTGCTTTGCAACGCGGCGATCGCGCTCTTCAATGAAGGCTATCGTTCCGAAGGTGATATCGCGACGATGCTGATCGGGACATATGTCGGACTGGATGCGACGAAGGTCAACGCTCCAACCACAGCGACGCTTCATTGAACCGCGAGATATCAGTGATGGGAAAACCATCCAGCCATGCCAAGGCCGATAACCGCAAACTGGACTATGGCGATCACCGCAAGCGCGGCGATCGCAAGATAGAAGCGAAGGCGATCCCGGTCTGTCATCTCCCAATCCTCGGGCGGGGCGTCTACCGCAGGGCTGCGTCACGCTTCAAGTCCCGCTCTGCCGATTTCCGACGGCTAAGGATTGCCTCGAGGAAATGGTCCATATCGGGCGCTCGAGACGCATTAGATCGTCGTCTGAAGTCCGAGTTCCACGACCCGGCCGGTCGGAAGCCCAAAATAGTCCGTTGCATTGCCGGCGTTCTGAGCCAGCGTGATAAACAACCTGTCCTGCCAGAAAGGCAGGCCGCCTTTTTTGGAAGGCAGGATCGTACGGCGTGAAAGGAAGAAGGACGTCGACATGATGTCGAACTTGAGCCCGAGCTTGCGGACGAGAACGAGAGCACGGGGGATGTTCGGTGTTTCCATGTAACCGAAGGTGATAATCAGCCGGCTGAACAGCGGATTGAAGCTTTCCAGAAAGATCTTCTCATTGTCCGGGACGAAGGGTTTCGTCGCGGTTACGACGCTGAGAATGACGTTTTGTTCATGCAGCACCTTATAATGCTTGAGGCTATGCAGCAGCGCGGTTGGCGCCCCCTCGACGTCGCTGGTGAGGAAGATCGCCGTTCCTGGGACTGTCGGCGGTCTCTTCTGGGCGAGCTTGTCGATGACCGCCGCCAACGGAACCTCGTCCATCTTGGTGCGGGCCGCAAGCAGGCGACGCCCAGCCATCCAGGTCTGCATGATAAGTCCCATCGTGCAGGCGACTGCGACGGGCACCCAACCGCCGTCCGCGAATTTGGCGACGTTTGCGGCGAAAAAGCCGACGTCGATGATAAAGAGCGGTGCAATCACAGCCGCTGCGACAACGGGCTTCCAGTTCCAGCCACGCAGCATGACGGCGAAGAGAAGCACGGAAGTGATCACCATCTCGCCGGTGACGGCGATGCCGTATGCGGCGGACAGGCCACTGGAATTGCGGAAGTATAGAACGAGCGCGACGACGAAGATGAAGAGGAAGGAATTCACTTGCGGCATGAAGATCTGACCGGAATGCGTTTCCGACGTGTGCAGGATCTGAAGCCGTGGCAGCAGGTTCAGGTGCATCGCCTGGCGAACGAGCGAGTAAGCACCCGAGATGACCGCTTGACTGGCGATAACGGTCGCCGCGGTTGCGAGGCAGACGATCGGAACCTTCGCCCAGTCGGGATGCATGCCGAAGAACGGATGGGCGGCCATGTCGGGATTGGAGAGCACGAAAGCGCCTTGCCCGAAGTAGTTCAAGAGAAGGCAGGGAAAGACGAGCAGAAACCACGCCGTGACGATCGGGCGACGGCCGAAATGGCCGAGGTCGACGTAAAGCGCCTCCGCGCCGGTCACCGCAAGGAAGACTGCCCCCAGGACCGTGATCGTAGTCCCGACGTTGCTTGCCGCGTAGCGGAACGCATGGAGCGGATTGACGGCCCAGAGGATTTCCGGATCGTCCAGGATGTGGATCGCCCCGCTGATACCAAGTACCGCGAACCACAGCGCCATGACCGGCCCGAATACGGAGGCGACGCCCCCTGTGCCGAGGCGCTGGACGAAGAAGAGCATCGCAATGATCGTCAGAGTGATCGGAACGATCCAGGTAGACAGGGCAGGGGCAACGACCTGGATGCCCTCGACGGCGGACAATACCGATATAGCCGGAGTAATGATGGCGTCGCCAAGAAAGAGCGAGGCGCCCGCGACGCCGAGTACCAGCACCCAGACCGGCCTGCCGGAGAGGCTTTCCCGCGCAAGCGTCATCAGCGACAGAGTTCCGCCTTCGCCGCGATTGTCGGCCCTGAGGACGAAGGTGACATACTTGATGGTTACGACGATCGTCAGAGCCCAGACGATCAGGGAGAGGATTCCAAGCACGTATTCCCGATGCGATCCGCTTCCCATCGTCGCGTGAAGCGCTTCCCGGAAAGCGTAGAGCGGACTTGTGCCGATATCCCCGTAAACCACGCCGAGAGCCGCGAGGACGAGGGCCGGCAAGCCGCTTCGCGTTTTATGTTCGAGCTCGGGATCCTGGGATCGCAGTTGCGGATAGGTCAATGGCGAAATCGTGATTGGAGAAACATGGCGTTCGAACGCGCCGTCTTGAGGGAAACTATGAAAAACGCAAGCCTGTAGCGACCTTCAAAACGAGATGGGAATATTAGGGATTCCAATGGACGAGCTGACTGAGCCGCTCCGGCCAAAGCTCATTGTCGTCCTTCACAATGATATGACCGGGATAGAGCGATGCGGTGTCGTTGTCCACGAGATCGAACCTGTACATATTCCTGATTTCTCTAGGGAAGGATTTCGGATCGGACCTGCGCCAGGCTCAGCCCCGCGGCGCGGCGCTCTTGGATCCGACAGATGGTGGCATAGGTGGCCGGATCGCTCCGCTCCGTTCCCGTGTGGTTCCACCATTCGTCAAGGATGAGGCTGACAGCCACGTCTTCGCGAAAATTCGTTGGCAATCGCCTCGGACGTCGCAGGAAAGCGGGGACTGCCAATCCGAAAAATTCGAAAGCAAGGGTCGCTGCCGGAAGTATCATGGCGTGATATTAGCGACATTCGGGCAACTGGGCAATCGCCATTTGTCCCGTGCCCTTTTGTGGCCGAGGCTCGCCGTCAATGTACCTGCACGGTTCATCGGCCGGAACACCATATCGATCGTCGCTTGGGATGTCCGGTCTCCCATGGCCGGAAGCGGCGCTGTTCACGACTTCGCCGGGAGCGATAGACAGCGCGATCAAGGCCTGCTCATCAGCGACGAGGCTGTTTAGATGACTGTGGCGCGCCTTGGTGAACCGACACCGCGATGCGCCTAGCGCATGTCGTTGCCTCCGACGTCTTTTAAACTCGACCGCAGATCGGCGAACAGATCGCATTCTTCGCAGGCCGCCCGGCGTGTTGGAAGCAGATTGCGCGCGCTCGCGTTGTTTGTCTGTCAAGATGAGATCAAGATAGTTCCGGTTTCCCGTCTGACGCTCGCCGAGCCCGGATCGCCGCTGCGATGAAGACGCGCGACAGGCCGTGATAAAGCGGCTCGCGTGACAGGAGGCGCGAAGTCACGTAACCGATCATCGACACTGCCATGATCGGAATGACGGCCTGGTGATCGCCGGTCATTTCCAGGATAATGACGAAGGCCGTCATCGGCGCCTGCACGACGCCCGCAAAATAACCTGCCATTCCGAGGATGGCCGCCAGTGCGATGCTGGTGCCGAGAGCAGAGCCGACGGTGCTGCCGAAACCGGCGCCGATGGCAAGCGACGGCGCGAAGATGCCGCCAGGAATGCCTGACAGCATTGACAGAAAGCTGGCGGCGAGCTTCTCGATGAAGAACAGGAGAGGCAAAGCATTGCCTTCGATCGCGCTTCTTGCCTGCTCGTATCCGGTGCCGAACGTCGCGCCGCCGGACGCCACGCCGATCACCGCGATCGCCAGCCCGCAGACGCCGGCAAGCACCAGCATGCGCGTCAATGGCTTCGGTTGCACCCAACGGCGAATCCTCTGGCCGAAATGCAGCGCAAAGCCGCTAAAGGCAGCACCGAGTGCACCGCCGCCGATGCCACAGATCAGAACCAGCCCCCAGTCGCGAAGCTCCGTCGGAGCCGCCGATGCCATGCCAAAATAGTTGTAGCTGCCGGAAAGCCCAAGCGCGGCGAGACCGGAGAGGATGACTGCCGTGAGCACCAGTCCGTTTGCACGCGACTCGTATGTCCGGCTCATCTCTTCGATCGCGAAGACGATCCCGGCGAGCGGGGTGTTGAAGGCGGCGGCGATGCCCGCTGCCGATCCGGCAAGGATCAGTCCGCGCGCCTGCGCCATTCCGCCGAAGCGGGCAACAGCCAGCATGATCGACGCACCGACCTGCACCGTCGGTCCCTCGCGGCCGATCGAGGCACCCGAGAAGAGGCCAAGGACGGTCAACGCGATCTTGCCGAATGCGATCCTCAGCGACAGGAGCCGCGTCCGGTCATCCTGATCCCTAAGATGTCTGGCAGCGATCGCCTGCGGAATGCCGCTGCCTCCCGAATTCGGGAATAACGTCGCGGCCAGATAGGCCGACAGCATGAAACCAACAGGCGTCAGCACCAACGGCAGCAGGAATGTCCATTCACCGGACGAGGTAAGAAATGCAAAAGCCTTCTGCGCCAGATCGGCGAGCTTCGCAAAACCGACACTGATCACCCCGATCGCCGGTGCGCCGCACCAGAAGACCAGCCTCGGCCGCCAGAGGGCAAAGGAGCCCCAGATAACACGGGATCGGCGACGAAGCTTCGAATTTCGGTAGGGGATGTGCATTTCGGACTCGATACGTGATGCAAAGGATTAAGCGTTCTAATGCCAAAGACAGGGAAAGATCACCCCCTCACTGCAAAGATTCGGGATGCGCGTGGGATTGCAAGCCTATGCTCGGGACCGTCGGCGAGTCGTTCCGCTTTTGATCAGCCCGATTGTGGGCGGGCGGTATCCTCTGCGCCGTCGTATGTCTCGCGAACATAGACAAGATCAGGCGCAACGATCCACTCGCCGGGCGTGAGCACTCTCACATCGAGGCGGCCGGTGCGGTCGCGGAGCGCGAATCCCGCAAATCGATAGCAATGCCCGTCGCTATCTCTGACCCGCTCTGGCACGAGCTTACCTCCAAGCCTACAGGCAACGCCTCCCTCGAATGCAACGCGATCCAGTAGGTAGTATTCGAACGGAAGTCTGGGGCTGACGGCCGTCATGTCTTACTTCCTCTGTAGGAGTCTTAGGTGCCCATCAGGAGATGGGGCGCCGCAGACCAATTATAATAGACCACGGCAGATTCGAGCAGTGAAAGTCCTATAACTGATCCGCAGATGACCGAGGCCGCGGCGCGCACCGCCGCACAATGCGGCCCGCGTCTCGACGATTCGTCTCAACCTGGTGCCGCGCGCAATCGGCGCCGAGACATCCGTGGGCTCATCAAATTGGTCGCCGACGCCGGCAGATGATGGCTGCGGCCCGCTCGAGAGGTGGCGGCGACCTCGGGGCTATCGCGCGTTGTCCAACACAAAGTGGGGCATGCCAACACAGCAATGACGATCTGACGGTTGACAATCTAGGACAGGCGCCCTAGAAGCGCAACTAGGACAAGTGTCCTAGTTGCGTATATCTCGGAGTGACAACTATGCCTGTCGATTTGCTCGAGCCGTTCCAGTTGGGCGAATTGGCCTTCGCCAACCGCCTTGTCATCGCGCCGAGGATGGGATGATGAGCAACAGAACAACCCGCGACGAGATCATCAAGACCGCCGATGATCTGTTCTATCGGCAAGGCTACGAGCACACGTCATTTGCCGACATTGCCGATGTCGTGAAGATCTCGCGCGGCAATTTCTATCATCACTTCAAATCCAAGGATGAAATCCTGGATGCGGTGATCAACAAGCGGCTGGCGGACAGAATGGCGATGCTGGAGCGATGGGAGATCGATGGGGAAACGCCGGAGGATCGCATCCGCAGTTTCATCGACATCCTGATCGTCAATGGAGAAAAGATTAAGCGCTACGGCTGCCCGATCGGCACGCTGACGAGTGAGCTTGCGAAGCTGAACCATGCGGCGCGGGGCGACGCCAACCATTTGTTCACACTGTTCAGGACCTGGCTTCGCAGGCAGTTCGTGGCGCTCGGCCGCAAGGCCGACGCCGACCTGCTTGCGATGCACCTTCTCGCCCGCAGTCAAGGAGTCGCGACGCTGTCCAATGCTTTTCAGGACGAGGATTTCGTGAGGCAGGAGGTCGAGCAGATGTATGGCTGGCTGAGATCGTGTGCAGCCGGTGCCGCGCCTGAATAGCGCAAGCGGGCTGGCCCATGGGGCTCTAGCCCCAGAAAAAACATTACCGAAGCGGATCGGTGTCCAGCCGGAATGCGGCAAAGACATAAGGACCCGGCAACCGCGCACCCAGGCGGGGGCTTGGCATGTACATCCACTAGAATACAGAAGGAGTGAATATGTTCGTCGTGCTGCTCAAATTTTCCGACAACAAAGCCCAGGCCGGCCAGTTCATGGACGGCCACAAGGTTTGGATCCAACGCGGCTTGGAGGACGGCATCTTTTTGCTCGTCGGCAGTCTTCAGCCAAACGCCGGCGGCGGGATCCTGGCGCACAATACGACGCTGTCGGATCTGGAAAGCCGTGTGGGTGACGACCCCTTCGTAGCAGAGAAGGTCGTCACGGCGGAAATTCTCGAGATCACACCGACGAAGGCCGACACGCGGCTGGAATTTCTGCTCGGCTGAGCGTCTCCTCCCGCTTTTTCAATCCAACGGCAGACTTATGAGCGCAACGATATTCGGTCCGGAGGGCAAGTCGCGCTGCCGGTGGTGTAGCGCCGCACCGGAGTTTCTCGGCTATCATGATACTGAATGGGGCTTCCGGGGTCAGCGACGACCGTCACTTGTTCGAGAAGCTGAGCCTCGAGAAGTTTCAGTCTGGACTGACTTGGCGCACTATCCTCGCCAATCGCGAGAACTTCCGCGTAGGGAAACGATGACGACCGACGCACGTGCCGAACTCGGTGCTGACGGTCGTCGTGCTGGCATCGACCGGCTGCGATCCTGACCGGCGATGCAGACATTGCCCAGGACTACGCCATCGGCCGCGAAGTCGAAGACAGCCTGCCTCCCATCGTCGATCTCCTACAGGGAGCCGACCCTTCCTTCCGCCCGGCTCCTCATCGATCGGGAGCAGCGGCCTCGTCGGCATTTCAGAACGCCGACGGCTATCGGGTGGAGTTCCTGACGTTGAATCGCGGATCGGACGACGACATCGACCAGCCCGCGAAGATGCCCGCTCTCGGCGGTGCCAGCGCCGATCCGCTGCGCTTCCTCGACTTCCTTATCAGGGAGCCGGTTCGAACCATGCTGCTCCAT
>Ga0209564_1000732_pt1 | contig 46815 bp, 37 predicted proteins | sample AraplaCol_mMF_r2_FD_184272 | JGI IMG/M metagenome (GOLD analysis project Ga0209564, IMG submission 184272) | Arabidopsis root microbial communities from North Carolina, USA - plate scrape MF_Col_mMF_r2 (SPAdes) (version 3) | ecosystem: Host-associated > Plants > Roots > Endosphere | place: USA...
TGGCCTGCAGCTCGAAGTTGAACTTGCGGCACATGCGCTTGCGCAGCGCCAGGCCCCAGGCCCGGTTGATGCGCGAGCCGTAGGGCGAATGGATCACCAGGTGGGTGTCGCCCACCTCGTCGAAGAAGCGCTCGAACACGATATGGCGCCGGCTGGGCAGCACGCCGAGCGCGGCTTTCGAGGCGGCCAGGTAGAGCGCGAGCTGCTGCGCCGCGGCGGCAGGCAGCTGCAGGTCTTCGCGCAGCCAGCGCTCGCAGGCCGGCACGCCGTCGCCCAGCAGGGTGTCGGCCGTCTCGCAAAGGCGCGACACCGCCTCGCTGAGCTCATCGGTGCGGCCCAGGCTCTCTCCGAGCCAGAAGGGCATGGAAGGCGGCTGCCCTTTGGCGTCCTCCACCATGACCTTGCCGGTCTCTATCTTGGCGATGCGGTAGGACGTGTTGCCGAGCTGGAAGATGTCGCCCGGCAGGCTTTCAAACGCAAAGTCCTCGTTGAGCGTGCCCACGCGGTGGCCCTCGGGCTGCAGCACCACCTCGTAGTCGAACTGGTCGGGGATCACGCCCGCGTTGGTCACGGCGGCCAGCCGCGCGCCGCGGCGCGCGCGCAGCACGCGGTTGACGGCGTCGTAATGCAGGTAGGCGCCGCGCCGGCCCCGGCGCGTGCTGTAGCCCTCGGCCAGCATCTGCACCACCTGCTCGAACTCGCGCAGCGCCAGCGCACGGTAGGGCTGGGCGCGCCGCAGGCATGCATACAGCGCATCCAGCGGCCATTCGCGGCAGGCGGCTTCGGCGACGATGTGCTGCGCCAGCGCATCCAGCGGCTTGTCCGGCACGCGTATGCGGTCCAGCTCGCCGCGGCCCACGGCGGCCAGCAGGGCGGCGCATTCGAGCAGGTCGTCCAGCGCCAGCGGGAACAGCCGGCCCTTAGGGATAGCGCCTATGGCATGGCCGGCACGGCCCACGCGCTGCAGCAGCGCGTTGATGGCGCGCGGCGAGCCGATCTGGCACACCAGGTCGATGTCGCCGATGTCGATGCCCAGCTCCAGCGAGCTCGTGGCTACCAGCGCCTTGAGCTCGCCCTGCTTGAGGCGCTGCTCGGCTTGCAGCCGGTGCTCGCGCGCCAGGCTGCCGTGGTGGGCGGTGACATGCTCCTCGCCCAGCCGCTCGGCCAGGTGGCGCGCCATGCGCTCCGCGATGCGGCGCTGGTTGACGAAGATCAGCGTGGTGCGGTGCTGCGCGACGAGTTCGGTGAGCCGGTCGTAGAGCTCGTCCCAGACTTCGATGGGCATCACCGCGGTGAGCGGCGAGCGCGGCATCTCGATCGCCAGGTCGCGCTCGCGCACATGGCCCGCGTCGATGATGGCGGCTGTTTCACGCTCGCCGGTGAGAAAGCGCGCCATCTCGTCCAGCGGCTTCACCGTGGCCGAGAGGCCTATGCGCACCGGCGGCTTGTCGCACAGCGCCTCCAGCCGTTCCAGCGACAGCATCAAATGCGAGCCGCGCTTGCTGCCGGCCACCGCGTGCAGCTCGTCGATGATCACGCTCTTGACCGACTTGAGCATGGCGCGGCCCGACTCGGAGCTCAGCAGGATGTAGAGCGACTCCGGCGTGGTCACCAGGATGTGCGGCGGCGCGCGGCGCATGCGCTCGCGTTCCGCCGTGGGTGTATCGCCGGTGCGCACGGCGGCGCGTATGCCGGGGTCGGGCAGGCCCATTTCGGCCAGCCGCGCCTGGATACCGGCCAGCGGTTCTTCCAGGTTCTTGCGGATATCGTTGGACAGCGCCTTCAGCGGCGACACATACAGCACATGGACTTCATCCGTGAGCCCGCCGCCGGCCAGGCCCTCGCGCACCAGCTCGTCAATCGCCGACAGAAAAGCCGCGAGCGTCTTGCCCGAGCCCGTGGGCGCGGCGATCAGCGCATGGCGGCGCTGCGAGGTCACCGCCCATGCCTGGGCCTGGACCTCGGTCGGTCGGCCGAAGCGGGCTTTCAGCCAGGCGGACACCGCCGGGTGAAAGGGGAGCGGGGGAAGCTGGGACACCCCGGTATTTTCGGAGGTTTCGGCCTGGCGGGGGAGGACGCCGCCGGCAAAGCCCGCCCTGAAAAAGGGCTACGGCGCCCAGGGTTTTCCCGGCGCGTTTTGCGACTGCCTTTGCCGGTAAACACACCGATGCGCGTGGAGCGTGGCCGGCGGCAAAACCCACTCGCGCCATCGCAATACGCCGCGCTGACTCCCTCCAAGGCATCCCGGCCTCACGCTTTTGGCGTCCGCTCCTACCCGGCGATTGGCTTCCCGCACCCACAATGCCAGGCCATGCGTACCCCTTCCACCCGTGCCTCTCCCTGGCTCACAGGCCTTGTGGCCTTTGTCGCGGCGCTGGCCGCCGTCCTGCTGGCGCTCAATTTTTCGGCCGGCGAGAAAAAAGTCCGGCAGCAGCTGCTGCGCGAATACAGCGTGGCCGACCCGCAGTTCCACCGCGCCATGGGCAGCCTGCTGGGCCCCGGCATCGTGGGCGGCAACCAGGCGGTGGAGCTGCTCAACGGCGACCAGATCTTCCCCGCCATGCTGGGCGCGATCCGCGCGGCCAAAGCCAGCATCAACTTTGAAACCTACATCTACTGGTCGGGCGACATCGGCAAGCAGTTTGCCGATGCGCTGTCCGAGCGTGCCCGGGCCGGCGTCAAGGTCCACATCCTGCTGGACTGGGTGGGCAGCGCCAAAATGGACGAGGCCTTGCTCAATGAGATGAAGGAGGCCGGCGTCGACATCCGCAAGTTCCACAAGCCTGCCTGGTACACCCTCGCCAAACTCAACAACCGCACGCACCGCAAGCTGCTGGTCACCGACGGCAGGGTGGGCTTTACCGGCGGCGTGGGCATTGCCCCCAAATGGACGGGCAACGGGCAAGACGCCGAGCACTGGCGCGACTCGCACTACCGCGTCGAAGGTCCGGTGGTCGCGCAGATGCAGTCCACCTTTCTGGACAACTGGCTCAAGGTCAGCGGCCAGGTGCTGCATGGCGAGGCCTACTTCCCCGACATCAAGCCCGTGGGCCCCATGCCGGCCCAGATGTTTTCGAGTTCGCCCACCAGCGGCAGCGAGAACGTGGAGCTGATGTACCAGATGGCCCTGACGGCCTCCGCCAAAACCATAGACCTTTCGATGGCCTACTTCGTGCCCGATGAGCTCAGCCTTGGCATATTCCTGGACGCCCTGCGGCGCGGCGTGCGGCTTCGCCTCATCGTGCCCGGCGCGATCACCGACACCGAAACCGTGCGCGCCGCCTCGCGCGCCAGCTGGGGCGCGCTGCTGGCGGCCGGCGCCGAGATTTATGAATTCCAGCCCAGCATGTACCACTGCAAGGTCATGATCGTCGACGGCCTCATGGTGTCGGTCGGCTCCACCAATTTCGACAACCGCTCCTTCCGGCTCAACGATGAGGCCAACCTCAATATGTATGACGCCGCCTTCGCCGCGCGGCAGACCGCCGTGTTCGAGCAGGACCTGAAACAGTCCCGCCGCGTGAGCCTTGAAGAGTGGGTGAACCGGCCGCTCAGCGAGAAGTTCAACGAGAAGCTGGCTTCACTGCTCAACTCGCAACTGTGAAAGCGCACTTTGACTTTTGATGGCAGCCCGGGCGCCGCCGATACATCTTCATCTGCGTAAATCCGCATCGCATGATTGCCGGATTGCAATCCTTCTTGCCCCCATTCGCAGCGGAGGCAGCGGAGGCAGTGGAGTCCCTGGGGCTGCAGGCCCAGGGCCGGCGCCCACGGCCCTCCCCGCTGCCGTCCTACACCACCGCTTATCGCATATACGGATGCTCGGGCTTTGCCTTGCTGGTTTAATCACAAAGGTGAGCCCCCATGAACAGCCACAACCCCCTCACCGTCTCCCGGCGAGGCATCTTGATCGCGGGAGCCGCCACCGCGGCTGCCACCTCACTTTCGAAAGACGCGATGGCCGCGAATGAACCTCCTTCCGCCAATGCCGGTACCGTGCCCACGGCCGGTGTCACCCTCGAGGTGAACGGCAAGCCGCACACACTGACGCTGGACACCCGCACCACGCTGCTCGACGCCCTGCGCGAGCACCTGCACCTGACCGGCACCAAAAAAGGCTGCGACCACGGCCAGTGCGGCGCCTGCACCGTGCTGGTCGATGGCGTGCGCATCAACTCATGCCTCACGCTGGCGGTGATGCACCCGGGCGCCAAGGTCACCACCATCGAAGGCCTGGGCACGCCGCGCAAGCTGCATCCCCTGCAGGCCGCCTTCGTCAAGCATGACGGCTACCAGTGCGGCTACTGCACACCGGGGCAGATCTGCTCGGCCGTCGGCATGCTCGACGAATTGCGCCGCGGCATCCCCAGCCACGTGAGCGCCGACCTCAACACGCGCCCGCTGCTTTCGCCCGACGAACTGCGCGAACGCATGAGCGGCAACCTCTGCCGCTGCGGTGCGTATTCCAACATCGTCGAGGCCATCACCGAAGTCGCGGGAGGGGCCACGGCATGAAGCCCTTCACCTACGAGCGCGCCCGCACCCCGGCCGAAGCCGCGGCGGCCGCCCTGCGCCACCCCGGTGCGAAATTCATCGCCGGTGGCACCAACCTGCTGGACCTGATGAAGCTGCAGATCGAGGCGCCCGCCCACCTGGTCGACGTGAACGGCCTGGCGCTCGACAGGATTGAAGCCACCCCCGAAGGCGGGCTGCGCATAGGCGCGCTGGTGCGCAACACCGCGCTGGCCGCCGACGAGCGCGTGCGGCGCGACTACGGCGTGCTCGCGCGCGCCCTGCTGGCCGGGGCTTCGGCCCAGCTGCGCAACAAGGCCACCACCGCCGGCAACCTGCTGCAGCGCACGCGCTGCCCGTATTTTTACGACACCAACCAGCCCTGCAACAAGCGCCAGCCCGGCAGCGGCTGCAGCGCCCTAGGCGGCATCACGCGCCAGCATGCGGTGCTGGGCGCCAGCCAGGCCTGCATCGCCACCCACCCCAGCGACATGGCCGTGGCCATGCGCTCGCTCGACGCCGTGGTGGACACCGTCAAACCCGACGGGCAAAAGCGCGTGATCCCGATTGCCGACTTCCACCGCCTGCCCGGCGACACGCCGCACATCGAGACCGCGCTGGAGCCAGGCGAGCTCATCACCTCGGTCAGCCTGCCCAAGCCCCTGGGCGGCACCCACATCTACCGCAAGGTGCGCGACCGCGCGTCTTACGCCTTCGCGCTGGTCTCGGTCGCCGCCGTGGTGCAGCGCGACGGCTCGGGCCGCGTGGCCCTGGGCGGCGTGGCGCACAAGCCCTGGCGTGACGACAGCGCTGATGCCGCCTTGCCGCAGGGTGCAAAAGCTGCTGCGGCGCGCCTGCTGGCCGGCGCCCGCACGACCGAAGACAACGCCTTCAAACTGCCGCTGGTGGAGCGCACGCTGGTCGCCGTGCTGGCCCAGGCCAGGAGCTGAGCCATGAAGTTCGACATCCCCGCCACCACCAACCCCATCGACCAGCTCAAGGTCATCGGCAAGCCCACCGACCGCATTGACGGCCCGCTCAAGACCAGCGGCGCCGCGCCCTATGCCTATGAGCGCCATGACGTTGCGCCCAACCCGGCCTACGGCTATATCGTCGGCGCCGGCATCGGCAAAGGCCGCATCGCCGCCATGGACCTGGCCGCCGCGCAGGCCTCGCCCGGCGTGCTGGCCATCGTCACCGCGCGCAACGCCGGCAAGCTCGGCAAAGGAAAATTCAACACCGCCAAACTGCTGGGCGGCCCTGAGATAGACCACTACCACCAGGCACTCGCGCTGGTCGTCGCCAACACCTTTGAGCAGGCGCGCGCCGCCGCGCAGCTGGTGCGCATCGAGTACGAGCGCACGCCCGGCAGGTTCGATCTCGCCGCCGCGAAAAGCTCGGCCCCGCTCGCCAAGCCCTCAGACTTCGGCGGCGCGCCCGAATCAAAAATCGGCGACTTCGAGGGCGCCTTCGCCGCCGCGCCCGTGCAGCTCGACGCGACCTACACCACGCCCGACCAGTCGCACGCCATGATGGAGCCGCATGCCTCCATCGCCGCCTGGCAGGGCGACAAGCTCACCGTGTGGACGGCCAACCAGATGATCGACTGGAGCGTGGGCGACCTGGCCAAAACACTGGGCATCCCCAAGGAGAATGTGCGCCTGGTCTCGCCCTTTATCGGCGGCGGCTTCGGCGGCAAGCTCTGGGTGCGCGCCGATGCCTTGCTGGCGGCACTCGGCGCGCGCGCGGTGCAGCGGCCCGTCAAGGTCGCGCTGCAGCGTCCGCTGATGATCAACAACACCACGCACCGGCCCGCCACCATACAGCGCATACGCCTGGCCGCCGGCCGCGACGGCAAGCTCAGCGCCACCGGCCATGAGAGCTGGTCCGGCGACCTGCCCGAGGGCCAGCCCGAAACCGCGGCGAACCAGACGCGCCTGCTATACGCCAGCGCCCACCGCTTCACCGCCACGCGCCTGGCCGTGCTCGACCTGCCCGAAGGCAACGCCATGCGCGCGCCCGGCGAGGCGCCCGGCATGATGGCCCTCGAAATCGCCATGGACGAGATGGCCGAAAAACTCGGCATGGACCCGATTGAGTTCCGCGTGCGCAACGACACCCAGGTCGACCCCGAGCAGGCCGGCCGCCCCTTCTCGCAGCGCCGGCTCATTGAATGCCTGCGCCTGGGCGCCGAGCAATTCGGCTGGAACCGGCGCAAGGCCCAGCCTGCCCAGGTACGCGACGGCCGCTGGCTGGTCGGCATGGGCGTGGCCGCGGCCTTTCGCAACAACCTGCTCATGAAGTCCGCCGCGCGCGTGCGGCTGGGCAAAGACGGCGTGCTCACCGTCGAAACCGACATGACTGACATCGGCACCGGCAGCTACACCATCATTGCCCAGACCGCCGCCGAAACCCTGGGCCTGCCACTCGAGAAAGTACTGGTGCGGCTGGGCGACTCGGCCTTCCCCGTCTCGTGCGGCTCAGGCGGGCAGTGGGGCGGCAACAGCTCCACCTCCGGCGTGTACGCGGCCTGCATGAAGCTGCGCGAAGTGATCGCCCAAAGCGCAGGTGTTGCCGCGCCTGATGCGGTCTTTGAAGGAGGCATGCTGCACGCCGGCAGCCGCACCGTGCCCCTCGCGCAGCTGGCCGCCGACAAGGATCTTGTGGCCGAAGACTTCATGGAATACGGCGATCTCGACAAAAAATTCCAACAGTCCACCTTCGGCGCGCACTTCGTCGAAGTGGGCGTCGACGCCGCCACCGGCGAGATCCGCGTGCGCCGCATGCTCGCCGTCTGCGCGGCAGGCCGCATCCTCAACCCCAAGGCCGCGCGCAGCCAGGTCATAGGCGCCATGACCATGGGCGTGGGCGCAGCACTGATGGAAGAACTCGCCGTCGACAAACGCCACGGCTTTTTCGTCAACCACGACCTGGCGGGTTACGAGGTGCCGGTGCACGCCGACATTCCGCACCAGGACGTGATCTTTCTTGACGAGACTGATCCCGTTTCTTCGCCCATGAAAGCCAAGGGCGTGGGCGAGCTTGGGATTTGCGGGATTGCGGCTGCGGTGGCGAATGCGGTCTATAACGCGACCGGGGTTCGGGTGAGGGAGTATCCGATTACCTTGGATAAGTTGCTGGAGCGCTTGCCGGCTGTGGGTTGAGGGTGGGAATCACCGTTCGGGCTGAGGTATCGAAGCCCTGTGCTTGCTCCGGCGGGGTGTGTCTTGCTGAGGCTTGCTGGCCGGGAGTGGCCCGGCGGCCAGTAACTTTCTTTTGCTTCGCCAAAAGAAAGTCACCAAAGAAAAGGCGACCCGCAGTCTGGGTCCCCTACGCTGCGCTACGGGGCAACCTGCGGTGCTCGACTACGGCGGGGTCTCGCTAAACTCGCTACGCTGCGCTTCGCTCAGACAACGCGAGCCCTGATCCGCCTACGTCTGCGCTCCTCGGCCCAGCCAGGACGGGGCAAGCGGGAACGGGAACCGAATACCAAAGACAAACCAATACAAACAAGGACTCGCCATGGCGAGTCCTTGTTTCTTCGGTATTGGGTATTTCTTTCCCCACCCCTTGTGTATGCGCCGAGGAGCGCAGGTTCAGGCGGATAAGGGATCGCGTTGTCTGAGCGAAGCGAGTTTAGCGAGACCCCGCCTGAACCGAGCACCGCAGGCTGCCCGTAGCGCAGCGCAGGGACGCAGACACCAGGGTCGCCTTTCTTTTGCTTACTTTTCTTTGGCGAAGCAAAGAAAAGTGAGTTGCCGCCGGGCAACCCCCGGCCAGCAGCTCTAAGAAGAGGGCGGAGAAGGAGCAGAGATAGAGAGGGAGAGCGCGAGAGGCCGGAGCAAGACCCGGCTCAATAAAACCACGCGCAACACCATCGCAAACATCATGTCGGCCATGGCGGCAGGGCATTTTCAACTCCTTACAAGCTGGAAGGCGCGGGCCGCTTGACCTTCCCATGGTGCCAAGGTCCATAGTGGCGGATGCCGCGGAAGCGCCAAGAGAAAACGACCAAGGTGATCTTCCGGGCCTCATCACGAAAGGGGGATGCCCATGATTGCCCAGCCCATTGATTACTTCCTGATTGCCTGGTTTGCCCTGGCCCTGGGCTCCACCGCCTACGTCGCCTGGGACCAATTGCGCAACAACCCCGAACCGGTGGTGATGAAGTGGGGCTTCATCCTGGTCACCCTGTACATGGGCCCCATCGGCTTGCTGCTGTATGTGATGGCGGACAAGGAGCCGCATCCCGGCGGGCATGAGGAATTCATCAAGCCCCTGTGGAAGCAGGGCGTGGGCTCCACCATCCACTGTGTCGCGGGCGATGCGACGGGCATCATCCTGGCGGCGGTGATCACGGCCACGCTGGGCCTGCCGATGTGGCTGGACCTGATCGTCGAATACCTGGCGGGTTTCGCCTTCGGCCTGTTTATTTTCCAGTCGCTGTTCATGAAGAACATGATGGGCGGCAGCTACCTGGAGAACGTGAAGAAGTCCCTCATGCCCGAGTTCATCAGCATGAACGCCATGATGGCCGGAATGGCCCCAGTCATGTCGCTGCTGATGATGGGACGGGACATGCGGGCGATGGACCCGGCCGAGCTGATTTTCTGGGGCGTCATGTCGCTGGGCGTGATTGCCGGCTTCGCGATTGCCTATCCGGTCAATGTGTGGATGGTGTCCCGAAAAATGAAGCACGGGCTGATGACGCAGCGTGATGCGGGGAAAGAGAAAGAACACTCAGCCCCCGCCGAAGCGGGGATGGACCACGGCCACAACCACAGCAAGGGGCACGAGCAAGCCCAAGGCCACAGTCATGGAGACACTCACGGCGACACGCATGGCCACGCGCACGGCCACGCCATGCGCCCCGACGTTACCCGGCCCCAGCTGGCGGCGGTCTGCATGAGCACCTTGCTGATGCTGCTGGGTGGGCTGACCGTGCCCGCGCTGTTTGTGAACATGACGCTGTCCGCGCGCGATGTGGGCGGCGCCATCATGCCGCCGGGCATGATCATGGGCTGGGACACGCCCGGTGAAGCGATGCGGGACATGGCCGCGGTGCATCCGCGCCTGGTGACCGCGCGGGCGGAACCCCGGGCGCGCGGTGACATTCCTCTTGAGCCCAAGCTGGAAGGGGGCGTGAAAGTCTTTGAGCTGGAAACCGGCGTGGTGCGCTGGAACATCCTGCCCGATGTGAAGGTGGAGGGCTACGCCTTCAACGGCCAGGTGCCGGGGCCGCGCCTGCGTGTCACCGAGGGCGACAGGGTTCGCATCAAGGTGACAAACCGGCTTCCAGAATCCACCACCGTGCATTGGCATGGGTTGATTGTTCCGAACGAGATGGACGGGCCCGCCAAGATCACCCAGCCGCCCATACCCCCGGGCGGCAGCTACACCTATGAGTTCACAACCGGGCAGGTCGGGACATTTTTCTATCACACCCATGACCATGCGGACCGCCAGCAGGCCCTGGGCCTGTACGGCGCGCTCATCATCGATCCCAAGGATGCCTCGAAGGAGCCCACGGCCGACAAGGAGTACGTCATCCAGCTGCAGGAATGGCTCAAGCGCGAAGGGCTGACCTACCCGGCCATGCTGATGGAGGGCGCATTGCCCAACTACTTCACCATCAACGGCAAGGCCTACCCCGAGACCGAGACCCTACGCATGCGGGTGGGCGAAACCATCAAGCTGCGCTTCATAGGCACGAACAATAACTTTGTGCATCCCATGCATGTGCACGGCGGGCCGTTCACCGTCGTGGCGCGCGATGGCTATGTGCTGGCCGAGGCGGCACGCTTCGAGGCCGATACCGTCAACGTCGGGCCGGGGCAGCGCTATGACGTGATCTGGAAAGCCCGCCAACCCGGCAAATGGCTGGTGCACTGCCATATCCCGCACCACACCACCAACAACAATGTCGAGCACCAGGGCGGCGGCGGGCTGACCATGATCCTGGAGGTGAGCTGAGCCGAAACGGTCGCTTTGTCCGAAAGAAGCCGGGGATCATCCGCCCTGCGTCAGCGCCCATCCGGCAACAATGAGGCCTCAAGCCGCGGCTGGCTTTCCAGTTCCAGCGGCAAGTGGCGTCTCGCGAGCCGCGCGAATCCGCTGTCCAGCGCCCATGCCACCAACCAGCAGATCCAGCCGCTCCACAAGGTGTGGCTCATGAAATGCTCGCCTCGGATTTGCTGAGCCATCCCGAGCAGCAATCCGGCGAGGATCGCGAAACTCAGCCAGGCACGTGCGATGTCGGGGGCCTCTTCGCGGAATGCGAAATAGCCACCGATGAATGCGAAGCCGGCCGAGGCATGGCCCGCCGGGAAGCAGCGGCCGCTGCCGCCGTCGGGCTGGAAAAAATGGCTCCAATGGGGAATATGCTGTGCCACCCCGCCGAAATCAGCCAGGTTCCAGGGACAGCTCGCGCCGCTGAAGGACTTCAGCGTGCTGACGACCGCGACGGCTGCGAGGGTGGTCAGCGCGAACTGGAGCCTGCGTACCGTCGCTATGCGTTTGAAGTCGCCGAGCGGCCACCAGACCAGCATGCACAGGCACAAGGCCAGCAGCCAGGCGGCCGAGCGCGCACCATCGTGAAGGACTTCGGTGAGGAACCAGTTGTCCCGCAGCGGGAAGCCGCCGGACCCACCGAATTCGAGTTCGAACGGAAGATCCAGCCCCGAGGCGTCCCAAAGCAGGAGTATCAGCAGGACGCAAACTGTCAGGAGGGGCAAGCGCCACCTTTGGAAATTTTGCATCCGCGGAGTTTCTCGGCGAAGCCTTAAGTATTCCTTAACGAAGCCGGCGTCCAATCGCGGCAATGATGTTTCATTCCGAGCACAATGCAGCATGCGTGTACTGGTAGTAGAAGACGACAAGGGGATCGCCGCCGGCCTGGAGGTTCACATGCGCCAGCTCGGCTGGGCTGTCGACATCACCGACCATGTTGAGCTGGCCTGGACCGCCTTGCGCGCCGAGCCTTTCGATATGGTGTTGCTCGACCTGGGCCTGAAGGGCGGAGACGGCTCCGAGGTGCTCGGCAAGCTGCGCCGCGCCCCGCCCGGCGGCCTGCCCGATCCGGCGACGCCGGTGCTCGTCATGACGGCGCGGGACCATGTCGCTTCACGCATCGAGTTTCTCGACATGGGCGCCGACGACTACGTGACCAAACCGTTCGACCCGAACGAGCTGACGGCGCGCATGCGCGCCCTGCGGCGGCGTTCGGTGGGCCGCGCCGCGCCCTTGCTGCGATGCGGTGAACTTGAGATCAACCCCGCGAACCGGACTGTCACGCGGGCCGGTGAACCCGTCGAACTTTCGGCCAGGCAGTTTGGCGTATTGCTTGCGCTGGTCGAGGTGCGGCCGCGCGTGCTGTCGCGGCCCCAGATCGAAGCGAAACTCTACAGCTGGGACCAGGCGCTCGACAGCAATGCCGTTGAGGTGCATGTGCACAACCTGCGCAAAAAGCTCGGCGAAGACGTGATACGCACCATGCGCGGGGTCGGGTATTTCGTGCCTGAGGAGGCGGCATGATCGCCCGGAAATCCCTCACGCTGCACCTGATGGCGTGGGCTTTCAGCGCGCTGCTGGTGGTGTGGGCGGGTTTTATCTTCCTCGGCTATCGCACCGGCATCCATGAGGCGGACGAATTGACCGACGGGCACCTTGCGGGCGTCGCGAGCCTGCAGCTCATCGAGAACCCCGGACAGATCGATGCGCACCCGAACATCGGCTCCCTGCCGGGGCTCGCCGATCTCAGAAGCCACGATTACCAGCGCTCGCTGAGTGTGGTGGTCTGGGACCCCGCCGGCAAAGTGCTGATGCGCACGGGCGATGCCCCGCCGCTCGGTTTTACCGAAAGTGAAGGCTTCGAAACGCTCAAGCTGGGGTCACCCGCCACCGAATGGCGGGTCTTCTCGCGTTGGGACGGTGCCGCGCACCAACGCAAGGTGGCGGTGCTGCTGAGCCTGGACGAGCGCGATGACCTTGCCAACGACATCGGCGGGCAGGTTGCCCAACCGGGATTCTGGCTGCTGCCTGTCGTGGCGCTGGTGCTCGGCCTGGCGATACGCCGCGGCCTGCGCCCCTTGTACGAACTCGCGCGCGACGTCGACAAGCTCGACATCCACAATCCCGCGCGCTTGCCCGGCGTCTATCAACAAAAGGAGTTTCGTGCCGTCGTGGATTCCATCAACACGCTGGCCGACCGCTACCACGCATCGGTTGTGCGCGAGCGCGAACTGGCGAATGAACTTGCGCACGAATTGCGCACGCCGCTGGCCGCCATCGTGTTGCAGTCGCATGCCTTGCGGCAAACGCAGCGGCCTGCGCAGCACGATGAGTTGCTCGCGCAGCTCGAGGCCGACGCCTTGCGCGCCGGCCAGGTCTTGTCGGACCTGCTCGCGCTGGCGCGCGCCGAACGCACCGAGCTTGCCGAGGTGGCCCGGCCGGTGGACCTCGCGGAACTTGCGCGCCGGACCCTGGCCGAATTCGCGCAGGCTGCGCATGAAAGCCGCCACGAACTTTCGCTCAACGCACCCGATACATTCGAAGTGTCCGGCCATGAGGTGCTGCTTGGGCTGGCCTTGCGCAACCTGCTTGAGAACGCCTTGACGCACACCGCCCCGGGCAGCCGGGTTGAGGTTCAGATGGATGCCCAGGCACGGTGGTTACAGGTTTGCGACGACTCGCCCCCCCTCGGTGGGAACCGCCAGGGCGCCGCTGCCGGCGAGACGCCGCCAAATGGGCCTCTGGGCTTCGGCTTGGGCCATCGCGTGATAGAGAAAATCTCGGCAATCCACGGCGCCGGTTTCGCGAAAGTCGAGGCGCCGGCCGGTTTCACGAGTTGCTACCGGATCAGCTTCGGGGTTGCCGCATCCGCGTCGCCTGCTTTGTCCACGTGACATTTCCGGCCTGACCGCCCTGGGCGACGGTAAGGTCGCGCTCATCATCGACGTAGATTTGTATGCCAATGTATCGGTGACGGCCGCGGATACAGCCGCATGCCATAAAGCGGCCTGAACGACACAGCGCTGATACGCGGTGGCGGTTCAATCATGGAGTGCCCACTCCTGAACCTGCCAGACCATGAGCTTCATCATCCTTGCTTTCATCGCCGGTGTGCTGACCATCGTCAGCCCTTGCATTCTTCCCGTCCTGCCCTTTGTGCTGGTGCGCGCCGGCCGGCCTTTTTTGCGCAACGGCTTGCCGATGCTGCTGGGCATGGCGCTCGCGTTCACGGCGGTGGCCACCCTGGCCGCCGTGGGTGGCGGCTGGGCGGTGCAGGCCAATGAATATGGGCGCATCGCGGCGCTGGTCCTGCTTGCCGTCTTTGCGCTGACGCTGGTGTTTCCGGAACTGGCCGACCGCCTGGCCCGGCCGCTGGTGGCGCTGGGCGCGCGCATGGCTGCTTCGGGCGAAGGCGCAAATTCTTCGTGGCTGCCTTCGCTGGTGCTCGGCGCGGCCACGGGCCTGCTGTGGGCACCGTGCGCGGGGCCGGTGCTGGGCCTGATCCTCACGGGCGCGGCCATCCAGGGCGCGAATGCGGGCACCTCCTTGCTGCTGCTGGCTTATGCGGGCGGTGCGGCCGCCTCGCTGGCGCTGGCGCTGCTGGCCGGCGGGCGGGTGTATGCGCTGCTGCGGCGTTCGCTGGGGGTGAGCCAGTGGGCGCGGCGCGCCATGGGGGCCGCGGTGCTGGCCGGTGTGGCGCTGATCGCCACCGGGCTGGATACCGGGCTTTTGAGCCGGCTCTCACTCAGCAGCACTTCGCGTGTTGAGCAGGCGCTGATCGATGCCTTTCATCCGCAGGCCCAACGGCCGGCGCGGGAGCCGTCCATGAGCCTTGTCGATGCCATCCCGATTGCCGCAGCGAAAGCCGAGGCTGCCCCAAAGCCCACCATGCCCTGGAACGACAGCACCTTCGCGCCACTGGCCGGCGCGAGCGGCTGGATCAACACCCCGCCGCTGGCGAGTGCCGACCTGCGCGGCAAGGTGGTGCTGGTCGATTTCTGGACTTATTCATGCATCAACTGCCTGCGCACGCTGCCCTACATTCGCGCCTGGGCCGACAAGTACCGGGATGCCGGCCTGGTCGTGCTGGGCGTGCATTCTCCGGAGTTCGCGTTCGAAAAAAACGAGGACCATGTGCGCAGGGCCGTCAGGGAGCTGGGCATCCGCTATCCCGTCGCCATCGACAGCCGGCATGCGATCTGGCGCGGCTTTGAGAACCAGGCCTGGCCGGCGCTGTATTTTGTCGATGCCCAGGGCCGGGTGCGGCAGCAGGTGTTCGGCGAAGGGCAGTATGAAGCCTCGGAGCGCCTGATCCAGAAGCTGCTGGCCGAGCGCAACGGCACGGGCGCGAGTGATACCGGCCTGGTCGCCGTGAAAGGCGAGGGTGTGCAGGCCGCGCCCGGTGACAGGGTGCTGTCGGGCGAAACCTATGTGGGCCATGAGCGCGCCGTCCATTTTGTGCCGGCCGGTGGCCTGCGCGCGGACCGCACGCAGCATTACGAGGCGGCCGCGAGCCTGGCACTCAACCAATGGACGCTGGGCGGGCAGTGGACGGTAGAGGCCGAACGCGCGGTGGCGGCGCAAGCCGGCGCGCGCCTGGCCTACCGTTTCAGGGCACGCGACCTGCATCTGGTGCTGGGCCGCCAGGCCGGCACGGCGCCGGTGCGCTTTCGTGTGCTGGTCGACGGCAAGCCGCCCGTGCAGAACCACGGCACCGACATCGCGGCGGACGGCAGCGGCGTGATTGATGCGCACCGGCTGTACCAGCTGGTCAGGTTGCCGGCATCGGCGGGCGATCACCTGTTTGAGATCGAGTTCCTGGACCCCGGAGCGCATGTGTATGCCTTCACCTTTGGCTGAGGCCGTCAGCTCCCGCATGCCATGAAAAATATCTGGTTTGCCCTGGCGTTTTTTGTGGGCGGCTTCGCGCATGAGTTGCGCAACCCGCTTACCTGCCAGTGCATCAATTCGCGGAGTGCTGTGACCTGCCGCCCAAGGCGTGAGCAAGCTTAAGCGCCGCTGGGCGAAAGGGATTTGTACCGCAATGTGTCCAGCCGCCTTGTGTGTACAGAACATTGCTTTGCTGAGATACCGGTGACACGCCAGCCTCATGTAATGGATCCCGTGCTTCGCGAATGCGGCGCATCTTTCATCACCCTTCAACCTTCAACCTCAAAAAGGAAAACACCATGACCGCCATCAACCTCCTCGACAAAGTCCTCTACACCGGCAAGACCCACACCACCGGCGGGCGCAACGGCGAAGCCCGCAGCGCCGACGGCCGGCTGGACATCAAGCTCTCCCCGCCCGGCAGCGCCGGCCAGGGCACCAACCCCGAGCAGCTGTTCGCCGCCGGCTGGTCGGCCTGCTTCATCGGCGCCATGGGCCGCGCCGCCGCCGCGCAGAAGGTCACTCTGCCGGCCGGTGTGGCGGTGGATGCCGAGGTGGACCTGGGCACGGCCGGTGAGGCTTTCTTTTTGCAGGCGCGCCTGAACGTGAGCCTGCCGGGCCTGGACGGCGCGACGGCGCGCGGCATCGTGGATGCCGCCCACCTGATCTGCCCTTATTCCAAGGCCACGCGCGGCAACATCGATGTGGAGATCAACCTGGTCTAAAGCCGACACAAGGCAAAGCCGGCCTGCACTATCACCCGGGCAGGCCGGCTTTTTTACATCACTGCGATGTCACTGCTCAGCGAGCGAAGAAGCCGGCATCACCAGCCGCGCCGCCAGTCCGCCGCCGGGCCGGTTCGCCAGGCTCAGTTGCGCGCCCAGGGCGGCGGCCAGCTGCTGCGCGATGGCCAGGCCCAGGCCGGTGCCGCCGGTGTCGCGGTTGCGCGAGCCCTCGACACGGTAAAAGGGCTGCAGCACGGCCTCGAGTTCGGAGTCGGGAATGCCGGGCCCGCGGTCCAGCACGCTGATCTCAATGGCCTGGTCCGCTTGGAGCTGCACGGCAAGTTCCACATCCGTGCCGAACTTGAGCGCGTTGTCGCAGAGGTTGGCCAGGATGCGGCGCAGCGCCAGCGGCCGGCTCATCACGGGGCGGCCGACGCGCCCGCTCACGCGCACCGGTTTGCCGGCATCCTCGTAGTCGCAGCGCAGGGTGTCGAGCAGGGCATCAAGGTCCACCTTGCGCGGCGCCTCGTCGGCGCCGTGCAGGCTGCGCGCATAGGCCAGCGCCTCGCGCACCAGGGCCACCATTTCGTCGAGGTCGTGCTGCAGCTTGCCGCGCTGCGCTTCGTCGTCCATCAGGTCGGTGCGCAGGCGCATGCGCGTGATGGGCGTCTGCAGGTCGTGCGAGATGGCGGCCAGGATCTGCGTGCGCTCGGCCAGGTAGCCGGCGATGCGGCGCTGCATCGCGTTGAAGGCGCTGGAGGCGCGCGCCACTTCGGTCGGGCCGCCCTCGGGCAGGGTGGTGCCCTTGAGATCGGGGCCCAGCGCGTCGGCCGCATGGGCGAGCCGCCGCAAGGGCTGCGTGGCGATGCGCACCGCGAAGAAGGCGCAGACGGCCAGCAGCGAAAGCTGCAGCAGCATCAGCGCCGGCAGCCAGGGCGAGATCGGCGTGGCCGCGGCCCAGAGGTTGATGGTGACCGGCGCGCCGTCGCTGAGCCGCAGGTGGATGTGCACGCGCTTCGCGTCGCCGGGGATGGCATTGACCGTGACCTGGTAGCGCTTGTCCACCGCGCGGGCGATCGATGCGCTCACGCGCGCGGCGATCTCGTTGTCGCCGCCTTGTTCGGTGATGCCGCCGTCCAGCTGGTAGCGGTAGTTCTTGCGGTCTATCAGCGGCAGCCAGTTCGGGCGCTCGGCGGCGGGTACACGGTCCAGGATGGCGACGGAACTGGTGATGTCTTTCTCGAGGTTGTCCAGCATCAGGTCGCGGCCCACCAGGCCGCGCTCATACATCACCAGCAGATAGGACATGGCCTGGGCCGCCAGGATGCCCAGCAGCAGGATCAGCATGAGCCGCGCGAACAGGCTGTGCGGCCAGCGCGGCCGGGCCGCCGCCACACTCATGCGGCCTCCGGCCGGCCCTGCACCGAGGCGCTGAACACATAGCCCTCGCTGCGCACCGTCTTGATATAGCGCGGCTCGCGCGCCTCGTCGCCCAGGCGCTGGCGCAACCGGCTCACCAGCAGGTCGATGGAACGCTCGAACAGCTCGGCATCGCGCCCCTGTGTGAGGTTGAGCAACTGGTCGCGGTTGAGCACGCGTTGCGGATGGTCCAGGAAGACGCGCAGCAAACGGTATTCGGCGCCGCTGAGCGGCACCAGCGTGCCGGCGGCGTCCAGCAAGTGGCGGCCGGTGGTGTCGAGCTGCCAGTCGCCAAAGCTCAGCAGGTGGGCGCTTTCCTCCACCTGCAGGTTCGGCGGCAGCATGCGCGTGCGGCGCAGCACCGAGCGTATGCGCGCCAGCAGCTCGCGCGCCGCGAAGGGCTTGGCCAGGTAGTCGTCCGCGCCCATCTCCAGGCCCAGGATGCGGTCGGCTTCCTCGTTGCGCGCGGTCAGCATCAGGATGGGAATCGCCTTGAATTTGCCGGCGCGCAGGTCGCGGCAGAGCGTAAGGCCGTCCTCACCGGGCAGCATGAGGTCCAGCACGATGAGGTCCACGGCCGTGTTCTCCAGCGCGGCGCGCATGTGCCGGCCCGACTCCGCCTTGGTGACGCGCAGGCCGTTCTTCTCCAGGTAGCTGCCCAGCAGCTCGCGGATCTCGCGGTCGTCGTCAACAATGAGGATGTGGTCTGGCTGCTGCTGCATGGCTGTCCCGGAAAAATTCGCAACCCCCGCATTGTGCCCCGGGGCCTGACGGGGGATGGCTTTATTGGGCCAGCAATGCTTGTATGGTCTTCTCTGTCTCGGCGTAGCGCCCTTCGCCGAAGTGGCTGTAGACGATCATTCCTTTTTTATCGACCAGGTAGACGGCCGGCCAGTAGTTGTTGCTGAAGGCGCGCCAGGTGGCGTAGCGGTTGTCCTGCGCCACCGCATGCTGTATGCCCAGGCGTTCCATCGCGGCCTTGACGTTCTGCGTCGATTTTTCGTAGGCGAACTCCGGCGTGTGCACGCCCACCGTCACCAGGCCCTTGTCCTTGTACTTCTCATGCCAGGACTTCACGGCCGGCAGGTGGTTCAGGCAGTTGATGCAGGTGTAGGTCCAGAAGTCGACGAGCACCACCTTGCCTTGCAGGTCGGCCATGCGCAGCGGCGCGGAGTTCAACCAGGTATCAATGCCGGCGAATTCCGGCGCGGCCGACGGGCTGCGGCCCAGGAAGGGGAGGGCTGAGGCAAAGGGCGCAGCAAAGGCAGCGGCTGTGGCGGCGGCGGCAGTAGCCAGAAATTGGCGGCGAGCGGTCATGTCGGGTCCTTGAAGTGGAGATAAGCAAGGCGACGGAAGAAATCCGCCGCCGCTACAAGGATTGGAAAGGCCCGAGGTATCGCCGGTGTGTCCCGCCGGGGCGTGGCGCGTAAGGCCGGGTATCAAGGCCGTGCCTCGATACAGTGGAATACAAAAAAGCAGGTTCTCAGCCGGCGGGGGTGTCCGCGCCCGCGCATGGCCCGCGGTTTTTATCAGGCCGCCGGCAAGCCGAGCATCAGGTTGAGGTTCTGCACCGCAGCGCCCGCGGCGCCTTTGCCCAGGTTGTCAAACACCGCGGCCAGCAGCACCTGGCCCGTGCGTTCCTGCCCAAACACCGCGAGCCGCAATCGGTTGGTGCTATTGAGCGCCCGGGGGTCGAGCCGCTGCGCGTCGGCGTCCTGCGCAAACGCCTGCAGCTCGATGAAAGCCTGCCCCGCGTAGCGCCTTTGGAGCGCGGCGTGCAGTTGCGCGGCGCTCACCCCGGCGGGCAGCAGGCGCAGGTGCAGCGCGATTGTCAGCACGATGCCTTGCCGGTAGTGGCCGTAGGCCGGCACGAACACCGGTGGATGCGCCAGGCCGGCATGCTGCTGTATCTCGGGCACATGCTTGTGCTTCAGGTCCAGGCCGTAGACCTGGAAGGGCACGGCGGTGGCGGTGGCGTCGCCTTCATGGTCCTCGAGCCCGGCCCGGCCGCGCCCTGAATAGCCCGACACCGCGTGGATGGCCAGCGGATAGTCGGCCGGCAGCAGCCCGTCGTCGACCAGGGGCTTGAGCAAGGCCAGCGCTCCCGTCGGGTAGCAGCCGGGGTTGCTGACGCGCTGGGCGCTGGCGATGCGCCCGGCCTGCGCCGCCTCCAGCTCCGGCAGGCCGTAAACCCAGCCCGGTGCGATGGGCTGAGCTGGCATCGATCACGCGCACGCCGGGACGGCGCACCAGCGCCACGGCCTCACGCGCGGCCTCGTCCGGCAGGCACAGCAATGCGAGGTCGCAATCATTCAACGCTTCGGCGCGATGGGCCGCGCTCTTGCGGTGCTCAGGCGTCAGCTGCAGCAGGCGCAGGTCGGTCCTGCCTTCCAGCCATTGCCGCACCTGCAGGCCGGTGGTGCCCTGGTCGCCGTCGATGAAAACAAGAGGGGTCATGAATCGCTCCGATGGGGTTCGAGGCGAATGGTGCATTGCCCCTGGCGTGCAGGCAAGTTGAATCTGGCAAACTGCTCATTCAGGTTTTCTGAATCCACCCGCCAACGACGAAAGTTGCACCATGCGAGAAATCAACCTTGACCGCCTGCGCACGCTGCTCACCGTGGCCGACCTCGGCTCATTCACCGCGGCGGCGAAGGCCCTGCATCTGGCGCCACCCACGGTGACGCTGCATGTGGCGCAGCTCGAAGCCCGCATAGGGATGCGGCTGCTGCACCGCGCGCCGGCCGGTGTCACGGCGACCTCCGCCGGCGGCCTGCTGATGGACAAGGCGCGGCGCCTGCTGGCCGAGGCCGACGACCTGCTGGAGACCGTGCAGCGCCAGATCGCCGCGCGCGGAGGCCGCGTGCGGTTGGGCGCCTCCACCGGTGCGCTCGCCCACCTGCTGCCGCAGGCGCTGGAGGCCCTGGCCGCCCGGCATCCGGAGATCGACGTGCAGGTCGCGGTGATGACCAGCGAGGAAGCCCTGGCGCGGCTGGCCGCCGGCAGCCTGGACATCGGCATCGTCGCGCTGCCGCAGCCGACGCGCCGCGGCCTGCGCGTGCAGGCCTGGCGTGAGGATCCGGTGATGGCCTTCGTGCCGGCCGCCTGGGAGCCTCCGCGCTACGTCACGCCCGCCTGGCTCGCCGCCCGGCCCCTGATCGCCAACGACCGCGGCACCCGGCTGTCCCGCCAGACCGCCGAATGGTTCGCCGCGGCCGGCGAGCGGCCGCAGGCGCGCATTGAACTGAACTACAACGACGCGATGAAGAGCCTTGTGGCAGCGGGCTACGGTGCCGCGCTGCTGCCGCATGAAGCGGGTGCGCCACCCCCAGACAGCCGCATCAGCATGCGGCCGCTGCGGCCGGCGCTGTCGAGAGCGCTGGGTATTGCGCATCGGGCCAGGCCCGATGACGATGCCACCGAACTGACGCTTCAGGTTTTGCTGAAGATGAAGGGGCGCTGAGAGGGTTTGCTGGCGGGATAGGGACTTCGGCTGCGGGGACCGAAGCGTGGTTTTCAACACCGCGCAGATGTCGGTCAATGCAGTATCGCGGAACCGAACGCCGCGGGGATTTGTGACATTGAGTTAACGCACCAATTCCAACTGAAGCGTCGATTGAGACCTTTCGGTGACGCTCCGACCCAAATTGCACGCCCCGCGTAGGCCGTACGTAACATTTAAGCCCTTCTTTGCGGCTCCACCTCCTCTATTTGCAGGAAGCCTCGCGATACTCCGGCCGACCCGCAAACGTCACAAAGTGTGCAAGGCCGGCGCCCGCCTCCAAAGACCGTATCAATCACCTTGTCAAAGCCATTAGCGAGGCGTATCTTGCATGCAAACAAGCATCGCAGGGGGACATGGTGATGAAGATGCCGACCTTTCACGCCAGGTCGATTCGTGCCCATTTGTTCTGGACGTACGCCGCGCTGGTGACGGTGTTGGTCGTGGCGCTGATGGCGCTGGCGGAACTTGCGGCCGGCCGCATTGTGCTGGACAGCGCGAAGCGCGAGCTGGAGCAGCTGGGCCGGCGCACGCAGGAGCAGCTGCTGCGTTTCCAGGAGCCGGCGCGCGCCTGGCTGGAGGCGACGTCCAACGACCCGCATGCGGGGCTGGAGGGCGACAACGACATTTCGGTGTTGCGCATGCAGATGTCCATGCAGCAGCGCTATCCGCAGATCGGTTCTTTGGTGTTCGGCTATCCGGACGGCAGTTTCCAGCAGAGCATGGTGCTGCGCACGGCGCAGGACCGCGCCTGGGCCAAGTCACTGCCGGAGGCGCGTTACGCGCTGCAGACCATCCGGGTGGACGAGCGGCAAAAACGCTCGGAGGAATGGGTGTTCTACGACCAGCAGATGACGGCGATCGCGAGCCAGCGGCGGCCCTGGGGGGAGCGCTACGACCCGCGCACCCGCCCTTGGTACCAGGGGGCGAGCGAGCTCAACCTGGGCAGCTTCCAGGCCACTGATCCTTTTGTGCTGAAGGTGCCCGAGGAGTTCGGCATGGCGTTGTCGCGGCCTTTGAGCGGCCCGCGTGGCGGCGTGGCGGCGGCGATGTTCACGGTGGGGGGGCTGTCGGATTTTCTGCATGCGCGCGGTGAGGAGAGCCATGCCGAGCTGATCGTGTTTGACGGCTTGGGCCGTGTCTGGGGATGGTCGCAGGCGGACCGCTTGCGCCGCCTGCTGGGCTCGGGCACACCGGTCAGCCTGGCGTCCTTGAGCGATCCCTTGTACGGCTCGCTGCACAAGCTGGTGGCGGAGGGGACACCTGAGGACACGCCCATCCACTCGCTGGAAGGCGCCGGAGGCCAGCGCTTTGCGGCGGTGGTGATGCCCATGGAGGGCGTGTTCAACCACCGCGCCTATGTGGCGCTGGTGTCGGACCAGAACACGCTGCTGGCGCAGGTGCGACGCATGCGCTGGATGCTGCTGGCGGTGGGCGTGGCCGGGCTGGTGATGCTGATGCCGATGCTGTTCTGGATGGCGAACCGGCTGGCGACGCCTTTGAAGAACCTGGTGCGCTCGGCCAAGCATATTCGCGAGTTTGAGTTCGACAGCGACATTCCGCAGGACAGCGATATCTCTGAAGTGCGCCGCCTGCAGGAATCGCTGGCGCTGGCGCGCATCGCGCTGCAGGGTTTCTCGCGCTATGTGCCGCGGCCGCTGGTGAAGCATTTCATCGCCAACCGCCTGACGCCGGAGGCGGGCGTGGAGCAGCGCGAGCTGGCGGTGCTGTGCGCGGCGCTGGACGAGCAGCATGCGACGGCGGTGTCGTGGTCGCCGAATGCCGAGCACTATTTGCAGATCCTGGCGGTGGAAGTGGCGCAGGGCAAGGGGATGATGGACCGCTATGAAAGCTGTACGGCGGTGGCGCTGTGGAACACGCCGCTGAATGTCTCCAACCCCGCGGGTTACGCCTGCGAGGCGGCGCTGCGCGCGGTGGATGCGATGCAGGCACTGGCCGAGGGGATCAACGCGTCGGTGAAGCCGCCGCGCTTCGGGCTGGATTTCGGCAGCGCGACGGTGGGCAACTTCGGCACCTGGGACCACCTGACCTTCACCGCGGTGGGGGCGCCGCTGGATGGGGCGCGGGCGCTGGCGCGGCAGGCGAATGCGCTGGGCTTGAACATCGCGGCCAGCCGCGCGGTGGCCGTGGCGGCGGCGCGCTATTTCCGGTTCCGGCTGGCGGCCACGGTGCCTGTGGGGCCGCATGGCCAATTGCTGGAAGTGTATGAACTGGTGGAACGGATTGAACATGAACCCGATGCGAAACACAGCCGGGCGGGCGCATTGGTGGCCTAGGCCCGGGTCGCCTTGATGCCCAGGCGGAAAGAGAGGTTGGCATGAACAGCGAATGGATGTTGACGCGCAGGCGCTGCCTGGGCCGGGGTGCGGGCCTGGCCGCCGCACTCGGTGTCGGCGGCATGGCGCGTGCCCAGGCCGGCAAGCCGTTCACCATGTCCTATGGCTGGGTGCCGTGGGCGGCGGGCAATTCGCCGGTGACGCAGTACATGATCGGAAAGAAGCTGCTGGAAAAACACGCGGCGGAATTCGGCTATGACCTGACGATGGACTACCGCAGCTACCCCGCGGCCGCGCCGCAGGTGGAGGCGCTGGCCGCGGGCCAGCTCGATATGGCGATGTGGGGCAACACGCCGACGATTCGCGCCATCGTGGCGCGCCATCCTTTCAGCCTGGTGTCGGTGGCGGAAGGGCGTCTGCGCTTTTTGCTGTGCACGCGCAAGGATTCGCCGATCCGCAATGTGCAGGACCTTAAAGGGAAAACGGTGGGCACGCTGATGGGGGCGGACCCGTACAACGCGTTCACGCAGATATTGCGCTATGAGCTGGGCAACCCGGACCCGGCCGCGCACGGCATGCGCATGGTGCACCTGGCGACCCTGCCCGAGGCGGCGCAGGTGCCGGCCGGGGTGGACGCCACGCTGGCCATTTACCCGTCCTTCCTGAAGGCGCAGGCGACGGGCACGGTGGCCATCATGAATTCCTACGGCTATACGGAGGCCCACTACGACGGGCCGGAGGGCAAGGGGGCGGGCATTTTGCTGCCTTCGGTGAAGCACTCGCCGTTTTATCCCGATGGCTATTACCTGCACCGGTCCTTCCGCATCGTGCACAACAGCCTGCTGGAAAAGCACCCGAACCTGGTGCTGGCTTTTTTGCTGGCGCAGCAGGAGGCGGTGGATGTGCTGAGCGAGTCCGACCCGGCCTCCGTGTCGCAGCTGGTCAAGTCCTACTGGGGCCTGTCGCCGGCGGACGGCGCCAAGGTGGTGCGCGACGAGGTGGTGTTTCGCCGCGGCTGGGCCTGGTCGACGGAAGGCGACGCGCTGTCGCTGCTGGCGACTTCGAAAATGATTGCCGGCGCCAAGATCATCCCGGAGCCGCTCAGCTGGGCGCAGGTCAAAAGTGTGTTCGTCAAAACCGCGCCGGTGGTCAAGCAGGCCTATGACAGGATGGGCGCGAAACCGGCGCTTGCGGAATTCCAGAGCGCCAGGGTCGGCGACCTGCGGGGCCTGCCCTCATGGGAGATGGGGCGCTGGAAGGACAGGGCCTAGCGGCGTGGCGGCCGGCCCTGCCGGACTCGTGCCCTCGCCGTTTGCCGGCGAAAAAAAGCCCCCGCAACGGACTTGTTGCGAGGGCTTGAACTGCTTGGTAGCAGCCTTGTCTGGGATGAAAACAAGGAACGCCAGAGCGTCCAGGCCATTGTAAAAATCGTGCCCGCACAGGCAAGCCAGCATTGTGTTTCTGCGGACATTTGCTGTCGATCAAGGGGCGTTTTTTTCGCGATTTGTGATCTGGAGCATGAACCGGCCCGCATCGCTGCGCACCGAGGCCTGTGCCATGACCCGAAGATCCGGCGGGTCGCCACAAAAAAATTGCGATTTCCAACAAGCTTTGCCCGCGCGCAGACAAAGTCCCCTGTACCTACCGGTGTTCTCGCGGACACTCCGGCGATGCCGTCCGGGTGGTGCTCCATATGTCCTTGTGAAAACCGTACCTGGCCTTGGCAAAGCAGGGGTCCCTTATGAGTGCCAGAGACGCTTTTGAATTCAGGTCAGTGCAACAAGGAATCGGCATCAACGTGCTGCTGGTGGATTTCCAAGAACTCGACGTCGAGGACTTCCACAGTCGCCTCAAAATGTTGTCCGGCTCGGGGCTGATCACACGCCTGGACAGCTCGCCGTTGATGGGGGCACCATGGATGATCGAGACCTTCCGGCACCGCCTGGTGTTTGTCCGCCTGCGTGAGCAGCACCTGTGCGGCATTCGCGGCGAGGCGATGGAGTCCTTCCTGGCGCAACTCGCGGCGTCCGCGGATGTCACGGTCATACCCGTCGTGAGCCGGCGATGCCTGCTTGACCACTTCCGCCGGCACCTCTCCCAGATCAGCCCGATGTACCTCGGTACTTCCTTTCTGCAGGCGGACCTCCTGCATATTCTGGGCTCATACGCTTTCACCAGGACCGTCCGGCGCAGGTATCTGAAGGTGGCCGCTTCCGAGACATTGGATCTCGCAAGGCTCGGGGGCCGCAGCCCTGCAGGGCGGAGTCATGCAGGCCTCCTGCTGGGCCGCTAGATATTCCTGGTTCCCCGGCACAGTTCTGTAGGGCGGCCGGCGATGGCTGAACCCCGGAACCACGAGGCCTGCCGCAACAGCCGGGCCTCCCCCAGACCTCCCCTCCCACGTAAAAAGTCCGCTTGGCAAGTTGTGGAAATTTCTGTAAAGTCAATATTAATATCTTTTTAATATATTAATATTCATGGCTTGACTCTTCTTTCACGGCTCCGCCCTTGGCCCGTTCGCGGCTTCCGGACATTGGCCGCGATTTACCTTTCACCCCCACCCTGCCCAGGTCTGAAGCCGCATGGGGTCTGGTGTGGCTGAAGAAGTAAGCTTCACCGAAAAGCTTCCGCCAAAAAAAAGCTTTCACTGAAACCCCCCATCCACAGGCCTGCAATATGAAACGCATCAAGGTAATCGACTCCCACACCGGTGGTGAACCAACCCGGCTGGTCGTGGACGGCTTCCCCGACCTGGGCGGCGGCAGCATGGCCGAGCGGCGCGCGCTGCTGGCGCAGCGGCATGACGACTGGCGCGCAGCCGCCGTGCTGGAGCCGCGCGGCAGCGACGTGGTGGTGGGCGCGCTGCTGTGCAAACCTGTGGACCCGGCCTGCGCCGCCGGCGTGATCTTCTTCAACAACACTGGCTACCTGGGCATGTGCGGCCACGGCACCATAGGCCTGGTGGCCTCGATGGCCTACCTGGGCCTGATAGGGACCGGCACGCACCGCATTGAAACGCCGGTCGGCGAAGTCACGGCCACGCTGCATGGCGACGGCTCGGTGAGTGTGCGCAACGTGCCGGCCCGGCGCCATCTGCACCAGGTGGCCGTCGATGTGCCGGGCCACGGCACGGTGCGCGGCGACGTGGCCTGGGGCGGCAACTGGTTCTTTCTGGTGAGCGAGCATGGCCAGCGTGTGGCCGGCGACAGGCTGGAAGCGCTGACCGCCTACAGTGTCGCGCTGCGTGAAGCGCTGGCGGCACAAGGCATTACAGGGGCCGGCGGTGCCGAGATCGACCACATCGAACTCTTCGCGGATGATGAGGGTGGGGCCGACAGCCGCAACTTCGTTCTGTGTCCGGGCAAGGCCTATGACCGCTCGCCTTGCGGCACCGGCACCAGCGCCAAGATCGCCTGCCTGGCGACCGACGGCAAGCTCGCGCCCGGCGAGGTCTGGCACCAGGCCAGCATCATAGGCAGCCGCTTTGAGGCCAGTTACAGCCTGGAGGACGGCCAGGTCATCCCGACCCTGCGCGGGCGCGCGCATATGAGCGCCGAGGCAACCCTGCTGATCGAGGACGATGACCCCTTCGCCTGGGGCATACGCCTGTGAATGCCGACGTGATCGTGATAGGCGCCGGCATCGTGGGCGCGGCATGCGCGCACGAGTTCTCGCGTGCGGGCCTCGATGTGCTGGTGCTGGACGCGGGCCTGGGCGGCGCGACGCAGGCCGGCATGGGCCACCTGGTGGTGATGGACGACAACCCGGCGGAATTGACGCTCAGCCATGCGTCGCTGAAGCTCTGGCACGACTGGGCGCCGCGCATGAACGCCGACTGTGCCTTTGCGACTTGCGGAACGCTGTGGCTGGCGGCCGACGATGCCGAAATGGCGTCCGCCGACGACAAGCGCCGCCGCCTGCAGGCCCATGGCATCGACTGCGAACTGCTCAGTGCCGCTGCGCTGGCCGCGGCGGAGCCGGCGCTGCGGCCGGGCCTGGCCGGGGCGCTCAAGGTCAATGGCGACAGCGTGGTGTACGCGCCCAACGCCGCGCGCTGGCTGCTCACGCAGGCGCCGCGCGCCATCGCCAGCGAGCAGGCGGAAGTCAGCGCCGTCGAAGGCGACCGCGTGCGCTTGTCGGATGGCAGTTGGCGCAGTGCGGGCGCCGTGCTGCTGGCTGCGGGCATGCAGGCGCACCGCCTTTGCCCCGACCTGCCGATACGCCCCAAGAAGGGCCACCTCGCGATCACCGACCGCTACCCGGGTACGGTGCATCACCAGTTGGTCGAGCTCGGCTACATCAGCAGCGCACACCATAGCGACGGCGCGTCGGTCGCCTTCAACGTGCAGCCGCGCCCCACCGGCCAGCTCCTGGTAGGTTCCTCGCGCCAGTTCGACACCACGGACCCGGCGGTCGAAGCGCCCATGCTGGCGCGCATGCTGGGCCGCGCGCTGGATTACCTGCCGGGGCTGGCCGGCCTCAACACCCTGCGCACCTGGACAGGCTTTCGCGCCGCCACGCCGGACAGCCTGCCCATCATCGGCCGCCATCCGCGGCAGCCGGGCCTGTGGCTTGCCGTCGGCCACGAAGGCCTGGGCGTGACCACGGCCCCCGCCACGGCCCGCTTGCTGGCGGCGCAACTCACCGGCGCGTCATTGCCCTTCGAAGCCGTGCCTTATGGCATGGAGCGTTTCCTGGCGCCCGCGTAAGTCCTGCGGCGAGCCGGGCAGCAAGCCACCACGGTCGCTCCATCGCCCGCAGGAGAGGTGTCGGCCCTGTTTTCGGCAACAGGTCAACGCCAAAATTCACCAAAAAAAAGCGCTGAGATTGCCTTTCTGCGGACAGTGTTGCGCCCTCTTTCCCATGAGCGGCCTATGCTCGATTCCTCGCTTTCGGACGGATTGACGTCCACGGCCATGGTGTTCGATATCAAGGGGGCAGGGTGTCTGGTGCATATATCTATCAATTGCTGACGGGGTTGGGGATCAGCGAAAAATCCTCGCTTCACATGCTGCCCCGCGTGAAGATGAGCGCCTTCACCGCGGGCGACATCATCTGGCCGAAAGGCGGCCAGGTGGCCGCGTGGACCTACATCGTTTCCGGCCTCGTGGGGGCCAGCGTACCCCTCCAGGAGGGCGATTGCATCCAGGTCAACATCTATGGCCCCCGCACCTGGTTTGGCGAGGAACCCTTGCTCAACCGCTACCCCTCTTCCCTGGACTATGTTTGCCTGACCCCGGTTCGCGCTGTGTGCATGCCGGCAAGCGATGTGCTGGCGGTATTTCAGGGGGAGCCGGAGTTCGCCCGCTATATTGCGTTGCTGATGGCCTGGCGCAGCCGCCAGCATTCGGAAATGATTGCCCTCATGAAGCAGGGCAGTCCGCCGCTGCGGGTGGTCATGGGCCTGGCGCTTTTTGCCGAGGCGCTGTATTACAACTCGTCGCGGCCGCCGACCCGTGGGCTTGAGGGCACGTCCGTGGAAATTCCCGTCAAGCAGACGGTCATTGCCTCCGTTTGCGGCGTGTCGCGCAGCGTCTTCTCCGATGCGGTGCACCATCTGGTCACGACGGGCTGGTTGCGCGTGAACTACGGCATGCTGGAATTGCGCTCGCTGGAGACCTGGCTGGGGTTTTCCCGCAAGCACCGGCAGGCGCGCATGAGCATCACCAAGCCGACGCTGGAAGAACTCATCGTGCTGATGCGACAGGCCGCGTCGCCTTGACCGCCGCCGGCGGGGTGGCGCCTGGATAAATCTCCACAGATTGTCTTGGCAAAGACAATCTTGCCCGCTCCGCCTCTTTCGCAAACCTATGCTTGGTCCCTATGTCATGTACCTCCTCGCCGCGGCGGACCTGCAGGGGCCCAGGCGGCGCAGGGAGACGGCGAGGCCGATGTTCATGAGTGCAGTGGTAAGGGCACTGCCGAAGGGTGCCCTGCAAGAGCTATCGCCTGCTGCGGATCCGCCCGCAAGCACGGATTCTTTATCAACCTTGGGATTTCCTTTATGACACAAGCCAGCCATGCCCCGATGTCCCCAGACCGGTCTTCCGCGGAGCTCTCAGCCGCCTACGAAGCCGGGCTGCTTCGGGAAGCCAACCGTGCCTATACGGACAAACGTTGGGCCGAGTGCGGACAACTTGTGCAACGTGTTCTGGCGAAGCGGCCGCAATCGGTGCAGGCCTGGCGGCTGGCTGGGGCACTGGCTTTTCAGGCCGGCCGGCTGGCCCAGGCGCAGGCTGCGTTCGAGAGGGTGCTGGCCTTGACGCAAGCCGAGCCGGCTGATGGTGAGGGGCATTCCTCTCCTGACGCCCCGCCGGCAGGGGCGGTGGCGGCGGATGATTGGTTCAACCTCGGCTCGGCCCTGGACCAGCCGCAGCGGCCCGAGCTGGCCGGCCGTGCCGAGCAGGCCTACTACAGGGCACTGGCTCTGGGGTCGACGCAGAAAGATGCCGTGTTGAGGCAGTTGGCGGCCTTGTTGCGAGCGCAATATCGTTTTCAGGAGGCGCGCGATTTGTGGCAATCCGAACTCGATGTGGCATTGGCGTGCGCTGATGCTCCCTCGCAGGCACGCGCCTACACGGCGTTGGGCGCGGTGGCGCTCGAAGAAGGCCGCTGGCCGGCTGCCAAGCCTCTGGTCGAAGCCGCCTGCGCCGCCGATCCGGGCTATGCGGAATCACAATTCAGCCGTGCGCTGGGTTTGCTGGCCGAAGGCGATTTCGAGGCCGGCTGGCTCGCGCATGAGTGGCGCTGGAAGGTGTCGCAAGCCCAGGGCTGCTGGCGCGACTACGGCCCGGTCTGGGCTGGTGACGGGCTGGGCAACCGGATCCTGCTGGTCTGGGCTGAGCAGGGCCTGGGCGATGCGATGCAATTCGCGCGTTTTTTGCCGCCCTTGAGAGCCGCGCATCCGCAAGCGGGTTTGCTTCTCGCCTGCCGCCGCGGCCTGCATCCTGTGCTGGCCGGGATGGCCGCGCGCGAGAACATCACCCTGCTGCCGGCCGAAGAAGCTGTACCCGGCCGTGTGAGAGGCCACGATGTGCATGTGCCCTTGCTGAGCTTGCCGCTGCACCTGCGTTGCACGCTAAGCCGATTGCCGCCGCCCGCGCCGCTGTCCGCCAGCCTGCAGAGCAAGGCGCTCTGGAACGAACGTATGGCTCGGTTTTCTTTGGCGCCCATGCCGCGTTCCGCCAAGGGCGTGGCCCGAGGCCGCGCGATGCGGCAACTGGGCCTTGTCTGGAGCGGCTCCGACGCGCAGGTCATGGCGCGGCGCCGCAATATCCGCCTGGCCGACCTGGAGCCTTTGCTGTCGGTGCGCGGTGTCCAGTGGCACAGCCTGCAGCTGGGGCCGGCCGCGGCCGAAATCGCCACTTCCGCCTGGCAGGGCAGCATCGTGGACTGGAGCCACCATCTTGCGGACTTCGGGGATACGGCCGGCCTGATGGCCTGCCTGGACGGTGTGGTCAGTGTGGACACGGCCTGCGTTCACCTGGCCGCGAGCCTGGGCCGCCCCACCTGGATGCTGTCGCGTTTCGATGCCTGCTGGCGCTGGATGGCGCCGCGCGAGGACAGCCCCTGGTATCCCAGCCTGAAGATATTCAACCAGGAGGCTCCAGGGGATTGGGAGCCGGTGGTGCGGGCACTGGGCGCCCATCTGAACGCGGCGACCTGAAAGGTCGGTATGAGGGGATGAGCAAGACGGTGATGCGTCCGTGAGGGCTTATGGGTGGCACGCAAGCTCTGCCTTCCATTCGCCGACTTCGATGAAAACTTCCAACAATGAAAAAAAGTGGGCATGAGCAAATTCGACCGCGAGGATAGCTGGCTTCTTTTTGTGGTCGTGGTGGCACTGGCAACATTTGGCGCCTGGAAATTCGCGGCCTATCTGGGCCTGGACATGACCGTGGCCGGCCCTGTGCTGGCGCGCCTGGCGGTGCTGGCGGCGCTCACGGGGCTTTCCCGGAGACTTGCGAGCGATATTCCCTCATTGGGCCCGAAGGCCGTCTGGCCTTTCCTGCTGGCACTGCTGTGGCTGTGCTGGTGGCCGGCGCTGGACTTCTGCGCCGCCAAAGACCTGTCGTCATCGTCATACGATGAGGCGCTGCCGTGGTGGGCCGCCTGGTACACCAAGTGGGGTGTTCTGGCGGGTCTGGTCGCGTTGGGTTATCTGGTCAAGAAAGTGTTTGGCCGTTACTGAAATTCCCCAATGCCCGGCCTGGCCGCGAGCTGTGTCTTACGAACATCGCGTCAAACTTTCTTTTCTGTAGAGCCCTCTGCTCGCGTTGCCAGCGCAGGCGGAATTTCTCCGCCTGGATCTCAAGATCTGCGGCCTGCCGGCGATGGGACCTGGCCAGGTTGTCCAGCTTGATGTAGCAGGCTTGCCAGTAAACGACTCTTTCGGCCTTGGACTTGCGCTGTCTTTTCATCAGCCGCCAGCCGACGACGGCGATGACGACATACATCGCCATGGGCAGATAAACAGACATTGCATGGGGTGCGTTGATGGCTTCCATGTCATTCACCTTGTGAGGTTTCCCCGGGGCTAAAGCGGCCGGCGGCGGAATTCGACTTACGTCTGTGCATCGAAGCGCTTGCCCCGGCGCACATGGGGTCCACAGGGTTTGGGACGCCGCGAGAGGCCCACGCGCCACGGGTTTTGCCCTGAATTCGTACGCATGGCTTTGGCTCGCTGTAGGCTTTAATGATCTCGCAATGTCGCCCGAAAGACATTGTTTTGCACCATGTTTTTTTTGCATTGCTTCTTTTGTTGCGTGCATTGAGCCGCCGAGGAGAGCCGGCAGGGCCGCAGCCGCCTCGATGGACATGCCTGGACATACCAGCGTCACAAAACCCTGGTTTCCTCCTCTCATTGGAGGATTGATCAAGGCATTTGCGCTGCGCACAATGCCTGCAGGCCCCGACGCATCCGTGCATTCATCCGCACACAGAGATGCACGGGCAGGCCCCGGCGCTTTATTCCACGGAGGGATTCATGGACATCCTGAGCAGCCAGAACAATTACGCCAGCCTTTCCGTGCGCGACCTGTTGGACGCGCGCAACCAGTTCCACGTGCACATGCTCAACAAGCGCAATGTCGTGGGGACGGCGATCGGCCTGTACCTGATACGGCGCAGCGATCCCTGGCCGGACGCGAAGAACCCCGTCAGGAAATCCGCGGGCAGGAAGAAGGTAGAGCGCACGTTTGCCAACTCCGAAGTACGTCCCTATTCCTGGCCTTGCATCCTGGTCATGGTGGATGAATGGGTGGAGGAAAAAGCCTTTGCCAGCAGTAAGCTCCATCCACAGGACATGGTGCCCAAGATTCTCTACCTGCCCGACGGCCGTGTCGTTCCGGTCTGTGTCGTCAAAGTCGAGCCGCAGGCCCCGGCGCACAAGCCGCTGCCCTCGTGGATCTGGCCCGAGGCAGCCATAGGCGGCGGTTTTCCGCTGCTGATCCGCAACCAGGGCTTGCTGCGCACGGCCAGCGCCGGCTGCCTGGTCAGCGACGGCCATACGGTCTACGCGCTGACCAACCGCCATGTCTGCGGCGAAGCCGGTGAGCCTGTCCATGCCCGGCTGCGCGGCGAGGAGGTCGAGGTCGGCCATGCTTCCGAGCGCCAGCTCACGCGCTTGCCTTTCACCGAGGTTTATCCGTCTTTTGCCGGCAAGCAGACCTACCTGAACCTGGACATCGGCCTGGTTGAGGTCGACGACGCCAGGGACTGGACCAGCAGCGTCTACGGCATCGGTGAGGTCGGCGCGCTTGCGGACCTCAACGAGCAGAACCTGGGGCTGCAGCTGATTGACCACCCGGTATCCGCTTTCGGCGCGGCCTCCGGCCACCTGGAGGGGCGCATCAAGGCGCTGTTTTACCGCTACAAATCCGTCGGCGGCTATGACTATGTGGCGGATCTGCTGATCGCGCCGCAGGAACTGGCCCGGCAGACACAGCCGGGCGATTCCGGCACGGTCTGGCATCTCAAGGTGGAGGTTGATGCGAAAGATGGTAAGGAAGCAAGCGGCAAGCCGGCCTACCGCCCGCTTGCGGTGGAGTGGGGCGCCCAGACTTTCAGCGTCGACGGCGGCGCCTACAACTTCGCGCTCGCGACCAACCTCAGCAATGTCTGCAAGCTGCTGGACGTCGAGCTGGTGTCGGCCCACAACACGGCGGCGCAGCCCTATTGGGGCGCGACCGGCCACTACAGCATAGGCAATGTCGCCGTTGGCCAGGTCAAGGACAAAAAACTTGCCAGGCTGCTGGCGGCCAATGCGCTGCGCATCAGCTTCGACCGCGCGGACATCGCGCCCGGCAAGATCAACGAGGCGCTGAAGGACACGACGGGTTTTATCGCCCTGGCCGACGTGCCCGACGTCATCTGGAAAAAGCAGCCCGGCAAGGTGAAGGGCGGGCGAGACACCGGCTTCAACAGCGGGCCGGAACACCCTACGCATTACGCCGACATCGATGTCCCCGGTCCCGATGATGGCCCCAGCCTGCGCGAGCTCTGCATGCAGGACACGGACAGGGTGACGGTGGAATACTGGCAAGGCTTTTACGACAGCGTGGGTTCCACCGCCTCCAAATCGCGCGGCTGCCTGCCTTTCCGGGTCTGGCAGTTCTATGACGCCATGGTCGGCTATGTCGAGAAGAAGGACTACGCAAGCTATGTGGCCGCGGCGGGCCTGCTGGCGCACTATGTGGGCGATGCCTGCCAGCCTTTGCACGGCTCCTTCCTGGCAGACGGCTACCAGGACGAGGCCACCGAAGGCGTCACCAGCACCGGCAAGCCGAAAAAGGACTGGCCCGCCAAGGGCGTGCATTCCATTTACGAGACCAAGATGATCGACGCCAAGGCGGGTGAGTTGTTCGAGGCCATCGACAGGGTGCTGGCCAAACCGGCCGCCGCGCTGGCGGAGATAGACATGGGCCGGAAGGCCGCCATCGCCACCGTCAAGCTCATGGACGACGTCGCCAGGCTGATTCCGCCTTCGGAGATCTGCGACGCCTACATCGATCTCGGCGAAGGCGCTTCGCGCGCGGTGATCGATGGCCTGTGGGAGCAGTTCGGCACCAACACCGCCAAGGTCATGGCTCTGGGAATACGCAACCTGGCCCACATCTGGGAAAGCGCCTGGATCGCGGGCGGCGGTGCGAGCGCCAAGAGCGCGGAGATGGTGGAGTTCTCCGAAGCGGAGATCCGCAAACGTTACGTCAATCCCAAGTTTGTTCCATCACTGGATCTGGATCATCTGGCCGCGGTCCTCCAGTAGCGGCCACGCGCGGTTTCAGGCCGCCGAAAGCCGTGGCTCCCGCGTCAGGCTATAGCAGGTGAACACGCGGTTCAGCGCCGGCAGGGGCGCGACTTCCATCTCGCCGGCGGCGGGCTCCATGATGACCATGGCCACCGAAGCCGAGAGGTTGTCATGGCTGCCCAGGCGCGGCGGGCGGCAGACGGAATAAGGCAGGCCGAAGTCGTCGAAGAAGGCGTCTTTCAGATCCTGCCGGCCCAGCTTGTCACGCGCATTCAGCAGCTTTCGCACGCGCCAGTCCCGGTAGTGGCTGTCGGGCGATTGCGAAATGCCCATGTCCACCAGCTTGCTGAGCGCGACCGGGCTCATCCAGTGGTTGGCATGAACGATCAGGTTGTCGGCGCCGGGATAGATCGGGAAGGATTCATTGGTGGTGCACTCAAAGTCGATGCCGAAGCCTTGCGCCATGCCCAGCATGATGTTGTTGGAGCAGGATTTCGGTGTGGCCGCGACGGCCTTCATGGCCAGCGAAAAAATTTCCTGCTCCAGCACCTTGCGGCGTATCAGCGACAGCGGCACGCCCAACTGCTTGAAGTCCCGGTCCGACTCAAGGTAGTTGGCGGTGATGGAGACGCCCGCGCTGTTGAAGCCGCTGCGGGCCAGCCCGCCGGCTTCGACAAAGGTCAGGAAGTCGGGGCCGTTGTCGCTCCGCACGCGCAGCACGACGGCGGTGTCTGCGCATTCGGCGCGCCAGTCCCAGTTCTGCCCATGCAGCAAATTTCCGCTGGCCGAGCGCTCGGGCAGTATCAGCGCGCCCGTGCAGCCGTCGCCGGGTTCCTTGTCGACCTGCTTGACCTTCTCGGCGCGCGCCTTGGCCAGCACCTCGGTGCGGGCGTTGATCATCACGATGTCCTGGAAGTCCACGCCCGCGCCTTCGGCGATGCCGCGCATCTCGTCGATGTAGTGCGGTGCGAAGTCACCGATTTCCTTGGCGAAGAAATCTATCAGGCGGCTGCGTGCCTGTGCGTCGTAGCCGAGGTTGACCAGCGTCTGCCCATACAGGCGCGCGCTGCCGCGCACCCGGTCGGCAGCCTGGCGGCCGTATTGCAGGCCGCGCTCACGGGGATTGCCGGAGACGGAGATAAAGGGGAACTGCTCGATGGTTGCCATGTGTTGTGCTGCCGGATGAAGGACAAAGAGAGAGGGGTGGCTGCCGCAAAGGCGTGCCTGTCCGCGCCTTTGCGCGCGGTCCGCGCACAAAGGCAATGAAAAGAGGAAACGCTGAAACGCTTACTTGGCGGCCAGCTTCGTATTCCAGAGCAAGGGCTTGCCCTCCCACACCGTGAAGCCCGACACGCGCTTGCGCACGGCCCAGGAATCGGTCACGTTGTAGAGGATGACCAGCGGCGTCTTCGCGATCATCATCGCGTGCAACTGGTCGAACAAGGCCTGGCGCTTCTTGGGATCGGCTTCGGCAAAGCTCTGGTCGATGAGTTTTTGCGCGGCCGGGTCGTCCCAGACCTTGCGCGGCTGCTTGGCCTTGTTGCCCGAAAACTGTTCGTAGCTCAGGGCCGGATCCAGGCGCGAGGAATAGGTGAAGGAACTCATCTGGTAATTGCCGCTGTTGTAGCGGTCCAGCTGGGTGGCCCATTCGAGCACCTCGATCTGCGCATTGATGCCCACGGCCTGCATCATGGCCTGGCTCATCACCGCCACCGAGAAGCTCGGCACGTGGGCGCGCTTGTTGGCCTGGATCACGATGGGCTGGCCCTTGTAGCCGGCTTCACGCAGCAACTGCTTGGCCTTGGCCGGGTCGTAGCGGTAGCCTTTTTTCTGGGCGGCGGAATAGAAGGCTGAAGTGTCCTGGATCGCCGAGTTGTTGACGCGGGCCAGGCCTTCGGACGAAGCCGCGACGAGCTGGTTCATGTCCAGCGAGAGCGCGATGGCCTGACGTATGCGTTCGTCTTTCAGCAGCGGGTCGTTGGTCTGCATCAGCAGCGTGTTTTTCCCGGCATCGACGGCGGCGACAACGTTGAGGTTTTTGTTGGCCTTGAGCTCCTGCACGTCGGACGAAGTGATCTGGCCGGCGTCGATGGCGCCGGACTGCAGGCCGGCCTTGGAGGTCGACATGTCGGGCACGGTCAGGAATTTGACCTGCGGGACCAGCGGCTTCTTGAGGCCCAAGTAGCCATCAGGCTTGGTGCCCGGGGGCGACTGGTAGTCGGCGAAGGCGCTCAGGGTCACGTATTCGCCGCGCTTCCATTCCTCGAACTTGAAGGGGCCGGTGCCTATGGGCTTGTCCCAGCTGCCGTCTTCCTTGACGGATTTTTTGTTCAGGATGGCCGTCATGCCGCAGTCGGTGCGCGCCAGGTTGTCAAGGAAGACGGCCGAGGGCTTGTCCAGCTGCATGACCACGGTCTGCGCGTCAGGCGCCGTCACCGAAGTGACCTTGACGCCGGAGCGGCCGTCGAACTCGCTAAGGCAGCGCCAGTCTGTCTTGGGGTCGGTGTAGCGTTTCCAGCTCCACAGCACGTCGGCCGAGGTCATGGGCTCGCCGTTGTGGAACTTCACGTTGGGGCGCAGCTTGAAGATGTAGGTCAGGCCGTCGGGACTGACGACGATGGAGCGCGCCAGCAGCGGGCCGACCGTGCCGTTCTCGTGGTAGGCCACCAGGCCTTCAACGATGTTGAGCACCACGCCGTCGGTGGTGTTGTCGCGGTTCACACCGGGGTTGGTGGAGCGGATATCGGCCGGCTGGGCGACCACGATCTGCGCGGGCGCCTGGGCCTGGGCCGCGCCGCAGGCCGCCAGCACGGCGGCGCTTAAAAACTTCAGTCGTATCGAAAGCGTGGAAGGCATGGAAAAGCTCCTTGAAGATCAGGCGGAAATGGGGTGCGGCGTACCCGCGGGCGCATCGGCTTCGTCAAAACGCCACTTGAGCTGCATGCCGCCCTGGCCGGTGGGCGTCAGCGCGGGGATCGCCGAGAGCAGCTTGCGTGTGTAAGCGTGTTGCGGGTGATCGAAGACTTCGTCGCGGCTGCCCTGCTCGATGATCTGGCCGGCCTGCATCACGAGCACGCGGTCGGCGACCTGCTCGACCACGCCGAGGTCGTGGCTGATAAAGAGGCAGGCAAAGCCGTGGCGCTCCTGCAGCTCGGCCAGCAGTGCCAGCACCTGGGCGCGCACCGTGACGTCGAGCGCTGACACCGGCTCGTCGGCGATCACAAACGCCGGCTGGCGTATCAGCGCGCGGGCAATCGCTACGCGCTGGCGCTGGCCGCCCGAGAGCTCATGCGCATAACGCTGTGCATGCTGGGGCTGCAACCCGACTTCGTCCAGCATCTTTGCCACGCGTGCTTGCCGCTCGGCTGAAGTCAGGCCGGGAACCAGGCGCAGCCCTTCGCCAACCAGCTGGCCGATGCTCATGCGCGGGTTCAAGGACGAATACGGGTCCTGGAACACCATCTGGCAGTTGAGCCGGTAGTCGAGCCAGCCCGTGTCGCTGCGTGCAATCGGGCGCCCGCGGAAGCGGATGTCGCCTTCGGTCGGCTTGATGAGGCCTGCAATGGCGCGGCCCAAGGTGGTTTTGCCAGAGCCCGAGCCGCCCACCACCGCGACGATTTCGCGCGGCCGCACCACCAGGTCTATGCCGTGCAGCACCCGCTTGGCGGCGGATTTGGCGAACAGCCGGCGTTTACCGGGATAGTCGACCACGAGCTTGCGTGCTTCGATGATGGGCTGCCCGTCGGCAATCGTGCGCGCGGCCTGCCGGCGCGGAATGGCTTCGAGCAGCTTGCGGGTGTAGTCCTGCTTGGGGCCCGCCAGCAGGGCGTCTGTGTCGCCGGCTTCGACGACCTCGCCTTGCTGCATGACGATCATGCGCCGGGTGTAGCGCGCGACCATGGGCAGGTCATGGCTGATCAGCAGGACGGCGGTGTTGTGCTCGCGCGTGAGGCCGACCATCAGCTCAAGCACGTCGCGCTGCACCAGGGCGTCCAGCGCCGTGGTCGGCTCGTCGGCGATCAGCAGGGCGGGCTCCAGCAGCATGACCGAGGCCAGCATCATGCGCTGGCGCATGCCGCCGGAGAATTCATGCGGCCAGGCGGCGAGCGCGGCCCGAGGGTCGGCGATACCGACACGCGCCAGCATGGCCAGGGCCTTCTCGCGGCGCACGGCAGGCGGGAGTTCGGGCCTGTGCAGTGCCAGTCCTTCATCGAGCTGGCGGCCGACTGTCATGGAGGGATTGAGCGAGGTCATGGGCTCCTGGAACACCATGCCTATGCGCGCACCGCGCAGCTGGCGCAAACGTGCATCACCGGCCGCCGCCACGTCTTCGCCCTCGAACAGAATGCGGCCCGCGCTGCGCACCAACGGCGGCGGCGTCAGGCCCATGATGGCGCGCGCCGCCTGGGTCTTGCCGCTGCCCGACTCGCCGACGATGCCGACGATTTCACCGGGCGCCACGGTGAAGGACACATTGCGCACGATCTCACGGCCGCCTTTGCCGACGGAAAGGCTCAGGCCCGAGACATCCACCAGGTGATTCATTCGACGCCCCTCATGCGCGGATCGAGCAGGTCGCGCACCGCGTCGCCCAGGAAGTTGATGCCCAGCAGCGTGAGCGCGATGCACAGGCCCGGGAAGATGGAAAGGTAGGTCGCCTGCGCCATGAAGGGCCGGGCCGCGGCCAGCATATTGCCCCAGGTCGGCGCCGGCGGCGGCACGCCCAGGCCCAGGAAGGAGAGGGCGCTTTCCGCCAGGATGACCCAGCCGAACATGGACGTGGCGAGCACCGTGAGCGGCGCCACGCAGTTAGGCAGTACGTGGCGGCACATGGTGTACAGCTCCGAATTGCCGAGCACGCGCGAGGATTCGATGAACTCCTTTTCGCGCAGCGACATCACCGTGCCGCGCACGATGCGCGTGACCGAGGGCGTGTAGGCCAGGCCCAGCGCGAGGATGATGCCGTATTTGTTGGCGCCGAAGACCGCCAGCAGCGCCAGCGCCAGCAGCAGGCCGGGGAAGGCCAGCAAGGCGTTGATGAAGGCCATGATGACGCGGTCGGTCCAGCCGCGCACAAAGCCGGTCAGCACGCCGATGGCCGTTCCGGTGGTGATGGAGAACAGCACCGTGAGGAAGCTGATCCACACGCTGTTGGAGGCGCCCGCCATCAGCCGCGAAAGCTCGTCGCGGCCGAACTCGTCGGTGCCCAGCCAGTAGGTCGTGCTGGGCGGCTTCAGGCGCGCCATGAAGTTGATTTTGAGCGGTTCATGCGGCGTCCAGAAGAAAGCCAGGACGGCCGCCAGGAGGATCAGCCCTACGATGGCCAGGCCGATCAGGGCCTGCGGGGTGAGAAACTTTTTCATTCCGCGAGCACCCTGGGGTCGAAGATCGGATAGCAGAGGTCGATCACCAGGTTGGTGACGACATAGATCACGGCGACCAGCAGCAGGCAGCCCTGGATCACCGGGTAGTCGCGCGCGAAGATGGCATCGACCAGCAGGCGGCCCAGGCCGGGGATCGTGAACACGGTCTCTACCACGGCCACCCCGCCGAGCAGGTTGCCCAGCACCAGGCCGATCAGGGTCCAGGTGGGGCCGAAGGAATTGCGAAAGGCGTGGTGCACCAGCACGGCGCGCTCCGACAGGCCCTTGGCGCGCGCATGGGTGATGTAGTCCAGCCGCAGCACCTCCAGCGTGCTGGCCCTGGCCATGCGGATCAGCACGCCGATCTCGTGCAGGAACAGCGTGAGGATGGGCATCAGCAAATAGAGCAGGCCGGATTTCCAGTCGTTCATGACGGAGACATAACCGACCACCGGCAGCCATTCGAGCTTGAGGCCGAAAAAGAGCAGCAGCAACAGGCCCAGCCAGAAGGTGGGGATGGACACCAGCAGGGTGGCGGTGCCGACCAGCATCAGGTCGGGCAGGCGGTTTTGTTTCCAGGCGGCGATCATGCCGGCGGGCACCGCGACCAGGGCGGCAAAAAACACCGCGACCAGCACGATTTGCGCGCTCACCGCGAAGCGGCTCATCACCAGTTGCAGCACAGGCTCGCCGGTGGTGATGGACATGCCCAGGTCGCCGCCCAGCACGTGGCGGCTCCAGATGCCGAATTGCACCGGCCAGCTTTTGTCCAGGCCGAGCTGGGCGCGCAGGTCGGCCAGGCGAACGGGGTCGGCCAGGTCGCCCAGCAGCAGCTGGGCCGGGTCGCCCGGAATCAGCCGAATCAGCACAAACACCGCGACCGCCACGATCAGCAGGGTCGGTATCGCCATCACCAGGCGAGCCAGCGCGAAACGTAGCATGGTCGGGCCTTCAGGTCGGGGAAGTGATTGGCTGGCGGGACATCACGGGGCCGTGCTGGGTGCTTTGCCGCGCATCTCACCCAACACGGCCGCGAGGAAGTCCTGCACCGTGTCGACGCAGGCCAGCCCGTCGTGGGGAACGTTGTCGACCAGGTCCAGGGTGACGTTGACGCCGGCCTGCACAAATGACTTGCGCAGGGTTTCCAGCCGTTCGGGCCGTGTGCGGCCGGCGTCGTTTGCACCGGCCATATAGAACTTGCCCCCCTCGCGGTGGGTGATTTCCCAGGTTTCCATGTCGGCCTTGCCGACCACCATGTGCACCGGCAATGCTTTGAGCGCGGGGAGGTTCAGGGCTTTGCCGAAGCGCTTTTCAAAATCGCGCACGCCCACCCACCAGTCCTGGTCGAAGTCAATCAAGGTGACCGAACCCGGTGCTCCTATGGACAGGGCCCAGAGGCGCTCGGGGTGCAGCAGGCCGAAGCGGTTGACGAACTGGCCGCCGCCGGAATAGCCAAACAGCGCGAACTTCGAAAAATCACAGCCGAACTTGGCGGCTATCTCGTCGACCATGCTGAGCAGGATCTGGTCATAGCGAATGTCGGCTTCGCGCAGGTGCTTGAAGCCGTCCCGGTTGCCGTCGCCCTGCGGGCCGGCGGGAAACAGCGGGCACAGCACGATGCAGTCATTCCATCTGGCGAATGCGGCAAAGGCATCACGGTATTCGGTGAAGGCGCGGCCGGTGCCGTGCACAACCACGACCAGCTGCATGGGCCGCTTCGATTCGCCCAGGTGCGGCGGGGCATAGGTGCAGTAAGAAAAGCGTGGATCGATGCGCGACGCAAAGATCGTGCTATGTCCCAGGTCATAGATCGCCGCCGCCCGTTTTTCGCCAAAAGACGGGCTTGGAGCCCTTGCGGCATTTTCCGAAAGCACATCAGACATACACACCATCACCCACAGGTAAAACTCGAAAGCGGCCTGTTTCAAGCCGCACCGCAGGTGTTGATGGGGAGACATCGGTCCGTCACACAACCCTGTTAGGGCGGATTGTTCTCCAACCGGTTTAAAAAATATATCTATATTATGTTTTGGAATGCTAAAGTTATTCTTTTGAATGGAGCCCCCGACACCCGACTTGAGCCGAACGGGCTCGGGTGAGGCAAGGGCCTGTATGAGCACAATCCGGTTTTTAAGGACTTTTCTGGTGGTCGCGCAAGCCGGCTCCTTTGCCGCGGCCTCCGATCGCGTCGCGCTGACGCAGGCTGCCGTGGGACTGCAGATGCGCGCGCTGGAGACCGAGCTCAAGACTGCACTATTTGAGCGGTCCGGGCGCGGCGTGGTGCTGTCGGATGCCGGCCGCGCGCTGGTCGCGCATGCCGAAAAAATTGTCGGCTACTACGACCAGATGCGCGAAGGCCTGGATAACGAGGGCGAGATTGCCGGCACTGTGACAGTGGGCTCCATCGTCACGGCAATGGGCCTGTTGTCGAACACCGTGGTGAGGATGAAGCCGCTCTACCCGCGGCTCAACGTCAGGCTGGTCATGCAGGAATCCAGCGGTCTGGCAAGCAGCGTTAAAAGCGGCGCGCTGGACGCGGCGATCTTTGTCGACGACTCGCCGCAGGAGCGCAAGGGTATGCGCTGGACACCGCTCTACACCGAGCCGCTGACGGTGGTCGCGAGCTCCCGGATCGCGCCGCCCGGGAGCGACTTCAAGAAGCTGCTGCGCGAGCAACCTTTTTTGCGTTTTGACCGGCGCACGCCCAGTGGCGTGCGCATAGAGCAGACCTTGCGCAAGCTGGGCCTGGTGCCGCAGGACTTCCTGGAACTCAGCTCGCTTTCGGCCATCATTGACCTGGTGCGCCAGAACGTCGGGGTGACCATCGTGCCGCATGTCAGGAACGCCGACTGGTCCAATGACGCCCTGCTGCGCGTGCTGCCGCTTCCGGGGCGGCCCGCGACACGGCTGATCGGGATGCTGGAGCAGGGCAAGCGCGAGCACATCACTTCGGTGATCCGGCAGCACCTGGTCCAGCTGTTGGCTGAAAAAGGCGCGGCAGGTGCTTCGAGCCTCTCAACAGGTACGCCCAAGCCCCGACAGAAAATTCCCGCAAAGCCGCGCTGAACTTTTTCACGGCAGGCCTGTCAGACTCCCTTTTAACGGAGGGACCCTCATGGCTTTTGCCCAGAACGACCAATTGACTTCGCGCGCGCTGTCTGTGCTTCGCATTGTTTCCGCTTATTTGCTGATTCAGCACGGCACAGCCAAGCTGCTGGGCTTTCCCCATGTGGCTTATTTCGATGGCTTGCAATTGCTCTCGCTGATTGGCGTTGCCGGCATCCTGGAACTCTTCGGCGGTGCGCTGCTGCTGGTCGGCCTGTTCACGCGGCCTGTGGCTTTTGTCTTGTCGGGCCTGCTCGCATTTGCGTATTTCATCGGCCATGCCTCCAAGGGCGCTGTGCTTTCGCCCATGCTGAACGGTGGCGAGTCGGCCGTGCTGTTCTGCTTTGTCTTTTTGTTTATGGCCGCTGCGGGCGGTGGCGCCTGGGGCATTGACGCGCTACGTACCGCGCGCAAGTAAGCCTCGGTTGGTGCGCGGTTGACGGGCCTCAGGCCAGCGCCTCGGGCCCGAAAGCCAGGCCGTCAAGCTTGTCAGGGTTGCGCATGATGTAGATGTTGCTGGCCTTGCCTTCGTCGTTGTAGGCGAAGGTGATCGCTGCCGCGATTTCGCCATTGGTCGCGCGCAGCTGTATCGCGCGGCCGCCGTTGATCTCGCAGGGCAGCCACTCGTAGGCGGCCCAGTAGCGTGCCAGCTGAGTCGAGATGAGGGTGAGCACACTGCCTTTGCCCTGGAACACCCCTTCGATGGAGCTGACCTTGCCGCCGCTGTCGGCGCTGACGGCAATGTCGTCCGACAGCAGGCTGGCGAGCGCCTCGGTGCTGCCGGCTGTGATGGCTTCGCGAAAAGCATTGAGCAGGCCGTCCTGCACCTGGGGCGGCGTCACGTGCCGCACCTTGCCCTGGGCGATGTTGATGCTGGCGCGTGACACCAGCTTTCGGCAGGCGGCTTCTTCCATGTCCAGCATCTCGGCGATCTGGGCGTAGGGCGTGTCGAAAATCTCGTACAGCAGGTAGGCGGCGCGCTCCTTGGGCGTGAGCCGCTCCAGCAACAGCAAAAAAGCCATGCTCAATGAAGAGGCCAGCAGCGCGTGGGTTTCAGGCGTTTCGTCGGTGCTGGTTTGTATGGGTTCGGGTAGCCAGGTGCCGACATAGTCGACGCGGCTGCGCTGGGCGTCGCGCAGCATGTCTATGCAGTGGCGCGTGCAGAGGGTGGTGAGCCAGGCGGCCGGCGTCGCGATGCTCGCGTGGTCGGCCGCCAGCCATTTGATGAAGACGTCCTGCACGGCGTCTTCGGCATCGGCCCGCGAACCGAGGATTCGGTAGGCCAGGCCGAACAGGTGCCTGCGCCTTTCTTCAAATACGGCGGTGGGGTCGATGTGTTCCATGGTGTCTCCTTGTGGCTTGCTCAGTGCGCCGAGACCTGGAGGCGATTCCAGAGGTTGATCATGCCTATGGTAGCGGTCAGCGCGCCGATTTCCTTGTCGGTGAACGATTGGCGCAGGCGGCCGCGCAGGCTGGCGTAATCGGTCTTGTGGTCGAGCGTGGTCAGGGCTTCCGTCCAGGCGAACGCGGCTTTCTCGGCCTCGCTGAAGTCATTGACGTGTTCCCAGACGACGAGTCGGTCCAGCCTGTCCTGGGTTTCGCCGTCTTCACGGGCTTCTCGCAGGTGCATCTTCACGCAGAAGGCGCAGCCGTTGATTTGCGAGGCACGCAGGTGCACCAGGTGGTGCAGTTTTTTGTCCAGGCCCTGGCTGCCGATGGTTTGGCTGACCTTGAGCAAGGCGGGGTAGACATCAGGCACGGCGAGGTCGATGCGGATGGGGGCGGTGTTGGTGGAGGCGGCGGTGGCAGTCGTAGCGGCGGTCATGGTGTTTTCCTTTAAGAATGTTTAAAACCTGGTTGTCACACCGTATTGACGATCCAGCGCCCGGGTTTGTGACGCCATCCCTAAAAAAACACCCATAAAAATGAAAATCGCCTGAATTCCCCGGGGAAATTCAGGCGATGCCGGCGCGGCGGCCGGGAGATGCGGGTGGGGCGAGGATCAGCGGACCAGGGTCAGCAACCTGTTCATGGCCGAATAGTCCATCCTGGGCCCCAGCAGGGGCGCCAGGTCTTGCTGGAGCAAAGCCTCGACGCTGGTTCTGGCATGTTCATAGGCCACCTGGAAGGGAGAGGGGCCCGCGCTGACCCTGCGGGCCCCGGCCGCCTGCAGCGCGGCAATGGCCGGCAGGCCGGGCATTGCCATCACATTGAGCGGCAAGGCCACGGCTGAGGAGATCTCCGTCACTTCGGGCAAGGCGGTGAGGCCGGGCACAAAAGCGCCGTCCGCGCCGGCCTGCTGGTAGAGCTTCAGGCGGGCGATGCTGGCCTGGGCCGGGGTGCCCTCGACTTTCAGCTGGCGCAGGTAGACATCGGTGCGAGCATTGATGAAAAGCGGTTTGCCCTTGAGCGCCGCACGTATGGCCCGGATCTTCTCGGCCAGCAATGCAGGGACGTCGCTGCCGTCCTCAATGTTGATGCCCACGACCCCCACGTCCACCAGCTCGCAAGCCAGGCGGCCCACCTCGGCCGGGTCCTGGCTGTAGCCGTCTTCCATATCGGTGGTCAGCGGCACCCTCAGGACGCGGGTGATGCGCGCGACCGCATCCAGCAATTCGTCCGGCGGCAGGGCGCCGCCATCGGCATAGCCGCAGGCCCAGGCCAGGGATGCGCTGCTGGTGGCCACGGCTTTCGCGCTCGAGGCCTCAAAAATTTTGGCGCTGGCGGCATCCCAGGCATTGGGCAAAAGCAAAACGCCCTGCGACGCCTGGTGAAGCTGGACAAACTGCTGGTGGTGAAGGGTTTGCATGGTGGCTCCGTGGTTGATGGGGTATTCGATGAGGATGTTTTGAAAGAAGTGAACCTGGCAGCTTAGCAAGGCGAGCGCAGATGGCTCGCCACTTCCGGACCATTCCTGCCCTATATCCCCGCCCTATATCGCTTGCCCGCGGAACTCGACCTCGAAATGGGCCAGGCCCGCGTAGCCGAAGCGGGTGCGCTTGCCCATGGGCACGGTCAACACGCCGGCGTAAGAGCCAGTGATGACGGCCTGCCCGGCTTGAAGGCCTATGCCGCGTTCGCGCAGGAAGTTGGCCAGCCAGTAAAGCGGTGTGCGTGGGTGCCCGTTGGGGTGCTCGGCTTTGGCATGGTGCGCGGACTCTCCCGTGACCTGCCAGTTCAGCTCAAATGCCGCGGTATCGGCGGCCCCAAGTTCAGGCCCCAGCCAAAGGCCGTTGTTGACCACACCGTCGGCGAGCAATTCCGCGAACGGCAGGCCGGTATGGTCGGTATAGCGGCCGGCGCAGATCTCCAGCGCGGCATGAACAGTGCCAATCGCCGCGTCGACCTCGGCATCGCTGTAGGCTTTTTCGCGCGGCGGCAAGTCCCTGGCGAGCACAAAGGCCAGTTCGGGCTCGACCTTCACCGTATCGGCGCCGGCGGGGAAGGGCACGGCGCATGCCGTGGCGCGGCTGATGCCGGGCTGGTAAATCGGCGCCGCCACCAGTTTGCCGGGGCTGGGCGGGGAAGCCTTCCAGCCGCCCACCACCTGGCCCAGGGCGCGGGTGACGGCCTGCTGCACCTGCCAGGCGTCTTCAAGTTCCAGCGGGCGGCAGCTTTCGGGCAGGCGCGGTCCGGGTTGTCCGCTGTTTCGCCGGCGGATCAATTCAGCTGCGGCGTGGGTGATTTGTTCCGGGGTGAGGGGCATAGGTATGGATGAGTGAGGGGTAAGCCATCAGGCAGGGGT